>Ga0209057_1002664_pt1 | contig 13624 bp, 10 predicted proteins | sample GraSoiAngelo_146_FD_185903 | JGI IMG/M metagenome (GOLD analysis project Ga0209057, IMG submission 185903) | Grasslands soil microbial communities from the Angelo Coastal Reserve, California, USA - 14_1009_05_30cm (SPAdes) (version 2) | ecosystem: Environmental > Terrestrial > Soil > Grasslands ... | reverse complement strand
GCGTGACCGCCGGAGAGCCCGGCGGTCGACGCGATGGCGATTTCGTTAGTTGCCTCCCGGGGTCACCTGCACGTTGGCTTTCTTGAAGCCGGTGCCGTTGACATCTTGGCCCTGCGACTTGAGGGCGTCGGCGGCCTTCTTCGCGAGGTCGGTGCGGAACGCTGCATCGGTGGGTTTGCTCTTCAGCACCTGATAGGTCGTCGAGATGTTGACCGTCTGGTCCCACGCGGCCTTGTCCAGCACGCCGATCCCGTTCGGGGAAGGCCAGATCAGCGCGTTGATCTCGTTGAGCTGCCAGGTCATGTGACCCTTGCCCAAGGTCGTGCCGGCCTTCAGCACGATGTCGACGCACTGGCTCTGGTTGTCGCGGCAGAAGATCCAACCCTTGAACGACGCCTGGAGGAACCGCGCCGCGACGTCCTCGTTTCCTGACTTCGAGAGCCACGATTGCCGCACGAAGACGTGGTCCTGGAGCATCGCCGTACCGACCTGGTTGAAGTCGATGACGTTGAGCTCGCTGGGTTGATAGAGCTGACCGGTCTTCGGGTTCTTCTGCTCGAGGACCTGCGCGTACTCGTTGTAGATCATGGCCTGAGCGGCATCGACCTGTCCGTTGAGCAAGAGCGACATGTCGAACGGCTGGCTGACGATGGTGACGTCGCTCGCCTTGTTCGGATCGATCCCGACCTTCCGCATCGCGGCGTAGAGCTCGGGCTCGTTGCCGAAGCCCCAGGTCCCGACCTTCTTGCCCTTCCAGTCCTCTGGCTTGGTGATGCTCCGGTCCTTGAACGAGACCTCGAGCGTTCCGGAGCGCTGGAAGACCTGGGCAATATTGACCAGGTCCGCACCAGCCTCGCGCGACGCGAGCATCTTCGGGACCCAGGCGATGCCGAACTCGGCGGCGTCCGACGCCACGACCTGCTGCGGGACGATGTCGGGTCCACCCAGCTTGATCTCGACGTCGAGCCCGACGTCGCGGAAGTAACCCTTGTCGAGCGCCGCGTAGTAGCCGGCGAACTGCGACTGGGCGACCCACTGCAGCTGCAATCGGACCTTGGTGAGAGGGCCACCGCTTCCACCACCGCCCGTGGTGCCGCCGCCACATGCGGCGAGCAGGATGACGACGATCGTGATCGCGAAAGCACGACGAGAACCGCGCATATCAACCTCCCCATTCCGGGCGCGACGCGAGTGCGCTACAAAGCGTCGGTGGCCCGCGCCGAGGCGTGCCAGGGAAGCGCGACGCGCTCGAGCGCGAGGATGATAAGGAAGAACGCAATGCTTGCGGCCGAGGCCACGATGATCGCGGCCCAGGCATTGGCGAAACGGAAGAACGCGGCCTCCGTGATGATGAACTGCCCGAGCACGGACCTGGCCCCGCCGAAGTATTCCGCGACGATCGCCCCGATCAGCGAAAGCGTCGCGCTCACCCTGAGCGCGGTGAAGATATACGGGAGCGCATTCGGGATCCGAACCTTGAGGAAGACCGCGAGCTCGTCGGCAGCGTACGACCGCATCAGCTCGAGCGAGCCCGGTTCGACGAGCGTCAGGCCGCGAACGGTGTTGATCATGACCGGAAAGAAGACCAGGACCGCGACGACCATCATCTTGGAGAGCGGATTCAGCACGCCGAACCAGTTGTTCATGATCGGCGCGAAGGCGATGATCGGGACCGAGTTCGCGGCGATCGCGAATGGGAGGAGCGTTCGGCTGGCTGTCGTCCAGCGCGCGGTGGCGCCGGCGACGGCGAGCGCAGCCACGCCGCCGATCGCAAGCCCCCCGACCGCTTCGATCAACGTATTGCGGCCGGCGGTCGCGAGCTCGTCGAGGTGGTCCACGAACGCCGCAGCGATCGCGCTGGGACGCGGCAGCAGGAACTGCTGTATTCCGAGCACGCTCACGAGAAGCTCCCAGATCACCAGGACGGCGACGAACAGCGTGGCCGCGGGAGCGTAGTAACGGATCCTGCTCATCAGCTCGCAGCGACCTCCACCGCTCGCGGCCGCGCAGCGTCGCCCCCACGAAGGCGCTCCCGGACACGAGTGATGAAGCCGAAATACCGCTCGTCCTCTCGAGTGAGATCGTTGCGCGGCTGCGGCAGATCGACCGCGATGACGTCGAGGATCCGGCCAGGCCGGGCTGACATGACCGCGACGTGGGTCGAGAGGAACACCGCCTCGGGGATGCTGTGGGTGACGAAGACGATGGTCGTCCCGGTCTGCTGCCAGATCCGAAGGAGCTCGAGGTTGAGCCGCTCCCGGGTCATCTCGTCGAGCGCGCCGAAGGGCTCGTCCATCAGGAGGATCGCGGGCTCGAACGAGAGCGCGCGCGCGATGGCGACCCGTTGCTGCATGCCTCCTGACAGCTGCCAGGGATATCGGCGCTCGAAGCCGGTCAGCTCGACGAGCGCGAGCATCTCCTGCGCTCGCGTCGCCCGCGCTCGTTTGGGGATCGCGCTCATCTCGAGCGGGAGCTCCACGTTCCGCATGACCGTGCGCCAATCGAAGAGAACCGGGGATTGGAAGACCATCCCGTAGTCGCGGTCCAGCCTCGCGCGATGCGCTGACTTGCCGTTGACCTCGATCGTGCCGGCGTTGGGGCGCGTCAGGTCGCCGATGAGTCGCAGCAGGGTCGACTTGCCGCACCCCGATGGCCCGATGAGCGAGACGAATGCGCGCTTGGGGATCTCGAGATCGATCCGGTCAAGCGCCTTGGTGGCGTCGGCCCCCGATCCGAAGACCTTGTCGACGGCGCGGAAACGAACGACCGCCTCGCTCATGACTCGGCCACGGCCACGCGGCCCCGGAGCATTACGACCTCCGCGACGCGCACCGCGGCGAAGAACGAGATCCCCACGAGCGCCGCGACGATGATGGCCGCCCACAGCTTCGGCGGTCCCGAGACATAGAACTGGTTGAAGTTCAGGATCGCACCGCCCAGGCCCTCGCGGATGCCCGACGGCAGCTCGCCGATGATCGCCCCGACGACGCTCGCCGTCGCCGCGATCTTGAACGCCGCAAAGAGATATGGGGCCGCCGCCGGCAGCCGTACTTTCAGGAGAACGTCGCGCGTCGGAGCGGCATAGGACCGCATGAGCTCCATCGCGCGAGGATCCGGCGAGCGCAGACCGCGGACGCCGGCGATGGTCACCGGAAAGAAGGTGAGATACGCCGAGATGACCGCGACCGAGAGCCATCCGGCCTGGAGCCATATCACGACCATCGGCGCGATCGCGATGATCGGCACCGTTTGTGACGCGACGACGTACGGGACGAGCGCGCGCTCGAGCAGAGGCGAGTGCACGAAGACGATCGCCAGCGCCAGCCCGAGCCCGGCGCCGAAGACGAAGCCGCCGAACGCCTCGCGGAAGGTGAAGACGGCCGCGTTGGCGAGAACGAAGCCGAGCGGTGGTCCGTTGCGCTGGGCGGGCTCGACGAACGCGGCCGCGATGTCCCAGACGTGCGGCATGTTGAGGTCACTCGCGATCTGCCACTGAAATGGCGGCGTCCATCCCGGGAATCCGTCGCCCCCGAGCAGCTTGACGAGCTCCCACCCCGCCGCGAGAGCGATCACCACGACGACGAACGTCACCACGCTTCTCGCGGCGCGGAACACGGCGAAAGTGTAGATACTGGTCGACGAGCAAGATGCATCTCGGCATCAACCTGTGGCCCCAGAACTCGAGCTGGCAGAACCTCCGCGAGCACGCCTTGCTCGTTGACCAGCTCGGATTCGATTCGCTCTGGGTCTGGGACCACTTTTATTCGATCAACGGCGATCTGCACCGTCCGAACCTCGAGGGTTGGCAATTACAGGCCGCATATGCCGCGCTCACCGAGCACGTGCGGATCGGCTGCCTCGTATCGGGGGTCACTCATCGTCATCCCGCGGTACTCGCGAACATGGCTACGACGCTCGACAACATCTCGAACGGCCGCGCCATCCTCGGCATCGGCGCGGCGTGGAATGCGCTCGAGCACAACGCGTACGGGATCGATCTCGGCACTCCGGGCGAGCGCTCGCGGCGCTTCGCCGAGGCCGCGAAGATCATCCGTCAGCTCGTAGACGGCAAGCGAGTCACGCACTCGGGCACGTATTACGACCTCGTGAATGCCGAGGTGCTCGTCCGTCCGGTGCAGGAGCGGCTCCCGATCATGATCGGCGGCGGCGGAGAGCAGAAGACACTCCGCACGACCGCGCGGTATGCCGACATGTGGCACGGCTACGGGACCATGGACCAGATGGCGCACAAGCTCGACGTGCTGCGCAAGCACTGCGCCGACGTCGGGCGCGATTTTTCCGAGATCGCGCCGTTCGGCGGCAAGTGGGTCGTCATCCGCGACGATCCCGCCGATGCGAAGCGAGTGCTCGAGCGGATCGCGAAGCACCATGGGATGACGTCGCCGCCCGAGCCGTTTATTGGCCGGCCCGACGAGATCGCCGAGAAGATCGGCGCGTACGCGAAGGTCGGCGTGAAGGGATTCATCGTCGCTTTTGCCGAACCGTTCGATACGGAGACGATCGAGCGACTTGGCAAAGAAGTCCGCCCGCGCCTCAAAGAGATCGTCACCGAGACAACCGCGGCCGTTTCCCGTTAGGCTCATCGTCGTTCCATGAGGATCGGCGTCGTGCGCGAGACCGCGCCCGGAGAACGGCGCGTCGCCCTCGTTCCGGAGACGGTGGGTCGGCTCGCGAAAGCCGGGAACGAGCTCATCGTCGAGCGCGGGTCCGGCGAAGCGGCGAGCTTTCCCGACCGCATGTACACCGAGGCGGGCGCCTCGATCGGTGACGTCTGGTCGGCGGAGATGGTCCTCAAGGTGGCGCGCCCGTCGGACGAGGAGATTGGCAAGCTGCGCACCGGGACCGTTCTCATCGCGTTCCTCTCGCCGCTCACCAATCACAGCCTGGTGCGCGATCTGGCGCGGCGCGGCGTGACCGCGCTGTCCATGGACGCGATCCCGCGGATCACTCGCGCCCAGCCGATGGACGCGCTCTCGTCGCAGGCGACGGTCGCCGGCTACAAGGCCGTTCTCCTCGCGGCTGCCGCGCTGCCAAAGTTCTTCCCCATGCTCACCACCGCGGCCGGCACCATCGCCCCGGCCAAGGCGTTCGTGATCGGGGCTGGTGTCGCCGGCCTGCAGGCGATCGCGACCGCGCGGCGGCTGGGCGCGGTCGTCGAGGCGTTCGACACGCGACCGGTGGTGAAGGAGCAGGTCCAGTCATTGGGCGCGAAGTTCCTCGAGGTCGACCTCGGCGAGACGGGCGAAGGCGCGGGCGGGTACGCCAAAGAGCTCTCTGAAGAGGCGCACCGCAAGGAGGTCGAGCTCCTCGCGAAGGCGGTCAAGGAGAACGACATCATCATCACGACGGCGGCCATACCGGGACGGCCGGCTCCGAAGCTCATCACCGCCGACATGGTCCGTTCGATGAAGCCCGGCTCGGTGATCGTCGACCTCGCCGCAGAGACCGGTGGCAACACCGAGCTTACCGAGGCCGGCAGGGTCATCGACGTGGACGGGGTCCGCATAGACGGGACCACCAACCTCCCATCGACCATGCCGTACCACGCGAGCCAGATGTACTCGCGGAACGTCGCGAGCCTGCTCGGCCTGATGATCACCAAAGAGGGCAAGCTGAACCTCGACATGACGGACGAGGTCATCAAGGGCACGGTGATCACCAAGGACGGCGAGGTCGTGCACGAGCAGACCAAGAAGCTCGTCGCGGAGAAGGCCGCGTGAACGACCTCATCGTCGCGGCCTACGTCTTCATCCTGGCGATCTTCGTCGGGTTCGAGGTCATCTCGAAGGTCCCGTCGACCCTGCACACCCCTCTGATGAGCGGCGCGAACGCGATCCACGGGATCGTGATCGTCGGCGCGATGCTCGTGGCGGCCGCTCTGGGCGGGCCGCTGGGGACCCTGCTGGGGTTTCTCGCGGTAGTTCTCGGCACGGCAAACGTCGTCGGCGGGTTCGTGGTGACCGATCGGATGCTCGCCATGTTCAAGCAACGTCCCACGCGGAAGACCGAATGACCCTCGAGTCGCTCATCCCGCTCGCGTATCTCGTCGCGGCGGTCACCTTCATCCTCGGGTTGAAGGGCCTCTCCTCGCCCACGACGGCGGTGATGGGCAACCGCATCGCGGCGGCGGGGATGCTCGTTGCGGTCATCGCCACGTTCTTCACGCAAGACGTGCAAGGCGGGGTGCCGGTGATCGTCGCGGGGATGCTCGTCGGCGGCGTCGCCGGTTTCGCCGGCGCGCGGATGGTCAAGATGACCGCGATGCCGCAGATGGTCGCGCTGTTCAACGGCGCGGGCGGCGGTGCTGCGGCGCTCGTGTCGATCCTCGAGTTCTCGCGCGAGCTCGGCGCCGGGCGCGGCACGCCGCCGTTTGGGGTGACCCTGCCGACGCTTCTCGCGCTCGTGATCGGCGCGGTGTCGTTCTCGGGGAGCGCGATCGCCTTCGGCAAGCTTCAGGGGATCGTGACCCCGCGGGCGTTCCGCTACGCGGGCCAGCAGATCGTCACCGGCGCGCTCGTCGCCGCGATCGGGGCCCTCGCGCTCGGTCTGCTCGTCTCGTCGCTCGGCACGGCGACCATCGACCCGATGTTGCTTATCGTCGCGACCACAATCCTCGCGCTCGTGTTCGGCGTCGCGCTGGTGCTGCCGATCGGCGGCGCCGATATGCCGGTCGTGATCTCGCTGCTCAACGCGTACACCGGCCTGGCGGTCGCGATGGCCGGCTTCACCCTCGCGAATCAGCTTCTCGTCGTCGCCGGCACGCTCGTCGGAGCGTCCGGAACGATCCTCACCCGCCTCATGTCGAAGGCCATGAACCGCTCTCTCGGGAACGTGCTCTTCGGGGCCTTCGGCGCGGCCACGGCGGCGGGCGCCGCGGGTCCGACGGGCGGCGACGATGGCCGGACCATCCGCTCGATCGGCCCGGAGGACGCGGCGATCCTGCTGTCGTACGCCCAGAACGTGATCGTCGTCCCCGGCTATGGACTCGCCGTCGCGCAGGCGCAGCACAGCGTGCGCGAGCTCGCCGACCTGCTCGAATCGAAGGGCATCAACGTGAAGTACGCGATCCACCCGGTCGCGGGTCGGATGCCAGGCCACATGAACGTGCTCCTCGCCGAGGCCAACGTCCCGTACGACAAGCTCTACGACATGGACCAGATCAATCCGGAGTTCCAGCGGGCCGACGTCGCGCTCGTCATCGGAGCGAACGACGTCACCAATCCCGCGGCGCGCTCGAACCCCGGCTCACCGATCTACGGCATGCCGATCCTCGATGTCGACAAGGCGCAGAACGTCATCGTGATCAAGCGATCGATGAAGCCCGGCTTCGCCGGGATCGACAACGACCTGTATCTCGATCCGAAGACGGCAATGCTCTTTGGCGACGCCAAGGACGCCGTCGGCAAGGTCGTTCAGGAGCTCAAGAGAGCGGCCTAACCGCTAGTCGTCGTCCTCGTCGCCCTGCCCGTCGTCGTCACCACCGCCGTTTTCGTGCTGCCGCGCGAAGTGGCTAACGCACTGGCCCTGGTTCTTGAACGGACCCGGCGCCGAGGTGAAAGTCTTCCAGCCGCCGTTCTTGCACTGGCTGAACCTCCCGCCCTCGCTGCCACCGCCGCCACCGGTGGTCGACTCGAAGGTGTACGTCGTGCCGTTGATCATCACGTTGTCGACGAGCACCGTCTGCGTCGCGGTCGCGCCGAAGAACCAGCCTGAGTCGGTCACGAGCTGGATCCCGGTGACGAAGTCGTTGCCATACTTCGTGAGCGCCGAAGACCAGGTGTCGTAAAAGGTGCCGCCTGGGAGCTGGCTCGTGTCGACGAAGCTGCCCGCGGTCACGAGGTTGCCGCTCGAGGTCCAGATGTTCTGCGCGCAGCCGGTGTAGTTCGGATAGGGGCCCAGGTAGACGAAGATGTTGCGGGCGTCGATGTTGATCTGGAAGCGCGGCGCTCCGCCGCCGCAGCTCGCCATGGTGAACTCGTAGTCGGTCGCCAGGTTGGTGAGCTGAGAGAGCGTCATGCCTGCGGGCGTCGCAAAGTCGACCCCGCCCGAGGTTGCGGCGCTGCTGGTGGTGGCGATTGAGCGCAGCTGCACGGCGGTCGCGGAGTTGTGGCCAGGGGATACGAGCGTCGCGTCGCCGAAAAGCGTGAACGAGGCCGCCAGGACGGCCGACCCCGTTTGGAAGAGCGACAGAGCGGCGAAGAGCGCAACAACGAAAGAGAGCCTCAAGGCCTTCATCGCGCACCTCCCTAGCGTCAAGAGGGTACGCATCTCAGCCGAGAGGGCTCAGGACCGAGCGCTCGACTTGCCTCTGGCAGCCCGGGCAGTAGTAGCTGCGACGGAATTCGCCCGGATGGTTGCCCCAGGCGATCGGCGCGCCGCACTCGTAGCACGGCTTTCCGGTGCGCTCCTGGACCCAGACGAGCTGCCTTCGATCGAGCGCGAAGCGCGTCCGCCGCGGTCCACCCTCGCGATTGCGCCGCAAGAGGTCTCGGGCGACGTCGAGCACGTGACGCAGCGAATCGTCGTCGAGATCCGCGACGCGAGTCCACGGCCACACACGCGAGAGAAAGAGCGTCTCGTTCTTGATCTCATTCCCGATCCCCGAGACGGTGCGCTGGTCGAGGAGAGCGGTGGCGATGTCGCGTTCCGGAGCTGCCTGCAGCCGGCGGAGGGCCTCGACCACGTCGAAGCCGTCCGCGATCACGTCGGGGCCGAGCTCAGGCACCACGGGATGGAGCGCGAGCTCGCGCGCGGTCATGAGCTCGACCACTGGCGGCGTCTGGCACGGCGCGACGTATTCATCGGTGGTGATGACGACGCGCGCATCAGACGGTTTGAACCACCAGCGCTCGCCGGGCCGGTACACGTGCCACATGCCCGTCATGCGCATGTGGGTGTGGAGCACGACGTCCTCACCGTCGGTCTTGAAGGTGATCATGAGGTGCTTCCCGTTCGACTCCACGGACTTGACCGTGCCCCCGACGATCCGGCGCTGAGAAGCGGCGAGCGTGATCTTCGGTGCGACGACGTCGAATCCGGTGACGACGCGACCCGCGAGCGCGCGGCGGAGCACCGTCGCGGCGCGGTAGATCGTGTCGCCCTCAGGCATGCAGCACGCGTTTCAGGTAGCCGCGGGGCGTCCGCGCGAAACCGGCCTCGCGCAGCGGTCCAGCGAGGGGCGTCTCGTCGACCGGTGCGCCGTCGACGGTCTCGATGAAAAGGGTGCGCCTGCCGTCGGGGTTAACCTCATCCGCGAGCGCCCGCGCGATCTCCGCCCGCGTGGCCTCGCCGTCCGCCTCGTCTGCGATGAACGTGAGGAGCTGCTCTTCGCCACGTCCGAGCCAACCGGCAAGGCGCCCGTCGACGAGGATCGCGACCGCACCGGCGGTGCGCATGGGCTTGCGCCCCTCGGGCCGCTCCGGCCACGGGAGCGCCGCGCCGTACGGATTGGCCGGGTCGGTGGCGGCGATGATCACGGCCTCCGGCTCGGTCGGTCGATCGCGTACGGCACGCAGCCGATCGACCGCGCCGGGCAGGGCGAACTGCGCGGCGCCACATCCGGCGACGAAGTAGCCGCGCCGCACGCGGCCGGCGTCCTCCATCGCTTTCAAGATCCCGTATGCCGACGCGAACCCGCCGGCGAGCCCCTCGGCGCGAACGGTCTCCCGCGTCAACACGCCATGCCGCTCGAGCAGCTCGCGCACCTGTGCGGTGGCGCGCTCGGTCGGAGTGAACGCCGCATCGGCAGCGGCGGCGGTGAGCGACCAGCGCCCGGCGACATCGTCACGGATGGCGAAGCGCTCCAGACTCCGAAAGTGCGCCGCACGCCCGACCGAATTCGCGCTACGCCGCGAGCGCCGGAGCGGCGCGATAAGCGCTCGCACCGCGTGGAACGTGTCGTTCGTGACTTCGCCCGCCCAGACCAGATCCCACAGGGCATCGCCGAGCTCCGGCGCGAAGCCACCGCGCGCCGCCGCGAGGAGCTGTGGAAAGAACGAAGCACCGCGCGACGCGAGCACCTCGCGAAGCCGATCATGGATCGGCCGGTCGGGTCGCGTTTGCGGGTCGGGCCGGAGCAGCGGGAAGTGTTCGGCGAGGAAGAGCGCGATCTTCCCGTCCTTCGGACCGAGGGCGCCGCCGCCCATCCACATGACCTCCCCCGAACCGAGCAGCGCATCGAGGTCGCGTGGGTCGTACTTCGCGACGCGTGCCGGGAGGATGCGCGACTCGAGATCCGACGCGGGAACGAACGCTCCCTCGAGCTTCGCGACGGCATCGAGGAGCGCGGCGGTACCCCGTTCGGGCGCGTCGATGCCGTGCCAGGCCACCGCAAAGCGGCCGAGCGCGTCCTGCTCCACGGGCTCGACCTCGCGGCGTAGCCGCGCCAGCGAACGTCCGCGGAGGGTCCGTAGCACGCTCGCATCGCACCAGTCGCTTCCGCTTGCGCCCGGACGGAACTGCCCTTCGACGACCGTTCCCGCCTCGAGAAGGCGGCGCAGCCCATCGACGACCGGTGGTTGGGTCAGACCGAAACGGCGCGCGGCGTCCTCGGCCGCGAAGGGTCCGTGCGTGCGCGCGAACCGTCTCAGAAGCGACGCCAGCGGATCGGGATCGCTCTCGAGGAACGCATCGGGAAGTCCAAGCGGCAGCGCGACGCCAAGCGCGTCGCGATAGCGGCCCGCGTCTTCGGCGGCGATGAAGCGCTGACCGTTCGCGATCCGCACCTCGAGCACGCGCCGCTCGCGGGCAAGCGTCGCGATCCAATCGGACGCCGCCGCGGGATCGGCGGCGCGAGATGAGATCTCTTCGGGCGTGAGATCGCCGAGGCGAAGCAGCATCTCGTGCACGCCGTCTGGATGACGGGCGGCGCGCTCGCGGGTCAGCTGCTGCAGCTGCAGCTCGAGCTCCGACACCGCGTCCGGGTCGAGCAGCTCGCGGAGCTCCACCTCTCCCAGAAGCGCGCGAAGCTGCGCGGGGTCGACGGTCAGCGCCTGGGCTCTTCGCTCCGCGAGTGGGGCATCGCCCTCGTAGATGAAGTTCGCGACGTAGTTGAAGAGGAGCGACGCCGCGAACGGCGATGGCGTCCGCGTATCCACGGTAATGACGCGAATCGCGCGCGAACGGATCCCGGCGAGGAGCTCGATGAGCGCGGGCATGTCGAAGACGTCCTGAAGGCATTCGCGGTACGTCTCGAGCACGATCGGGAATGCCTCGTAGCGTGCCGCCACCGAGAGCAGGTCGCCCGCGCGCTTGCGCTGCTGCCACAGCGGGGCGCGCTGGCCCGGGCGGCGTCGCGGCAGGAGCAGTGCGCGCGCCGCGTTCTCGCGGAAGTGCGACGCGAAGAGTGCCGTCGTTGGCGCGCCGAGATTCGCCTGACGCGCCCCGCCACCGCCCATGCCGAGCTGGCGCTGCACGAGGTCGGAGACACGGTCGGGATCGGGAAGCAGGAGCTCGACCGCCGGCGGTTGATCGGTGCCAGGGAAGCGGATCACGATCCCGTCGTCGGTCCAGAGGATGTCGGGCTCGTCGTCGGTGCGCTCGCGCACTATCGCGCCGATCGCCATCGCCCAGGGCGCGTGCACCTTCGCGCCGAAATGACTGAGGACGCACACGCGCCAGTCGCCCATGTCGTCGAGATAGCGCTCGACAACGATCGTCTTGTCGTCGGGCACCGCGCCCGTCGCGGCTTCCTGATCTCGGAGGTACTGAAGAAGATTTCGGGCAGCGCCCTCGGCCAGCGCGTGCTTGGTCTGCAGCTCGGCCATCGCGTCGTCGGGCGGCAACGTACGCATGCGCCGCGCGAGCGCGCCGATCGCGCGCCCGAACTCGAGTGGTCGACCGGGGTTCTCGCCGTGCCAGAACGGCATTCGCCCCGGCACGCCGGGTGCGGGCGAGACGAGGACGCGGTCGGTCGTGATCTCTTCGACGCGCCAGCTCGATGCGCCGAGGAGGAATACGTCACCCTCTTTCGTCTCGAACACCATCTCCTCGTCGAGCTCGCCAACTCGCCCCTTTCCTTTTTCGGCGCCGGCGAGGAAGACGCCATAGAGGCCGCGGTCGGGAATCGTGCCGCCGTTGCTGATCGCGACGACCTTCGCCCCTTCGCGAGAGCGCACCACACCGGCGGTCCGGTCCCACACCACGCGCGGGCGCAGCTCCGCGAACTCATCCGATGGGTAGCGGCCCGACAGCATGTCGAGGACGCCCTCGAATGCGCTCCGCGGCAGCTCCGCGAACGGCGCCGCGCGGCGGACCACGCGCTCGACGTCGTCGACCTTCCAGTCGTCCATCGCCGCCATCGCGACCACCTGCTGCGCCACGATGTCGAGCGGGTTGCGCGGGTAGCGAAGCGGCTCGACCGACCCGGTCTGCATGCCCTCGACGATCGCGGCGCACGCGAGGAGGTCGCCGCGGTACTTCGGGACGATCACGCCGGTCGAGGGCTCGTCGATGCGGTGGCCGGCGCGGCCGATGCGCTGCATCCCGCTCGCGACCGACGGCGGCGACTCGACCTGGATCACAAGGTCGATCGCGCCCATATCGATCCCGAGCTCGAGGGAGCTCGTGGCCACGAGCGCGGGCAGCCGCCCCGACTTGAGGTCGTCCTCGATCCGTAGGCGCTGCTCGCGCGCGATCGAGCCGTGATGCGCGTGCACCAGCTCTTCGCCGGCAAGCTCGTTCAACGCGGCCGCGAGCCGCTCGGCGAGGCGACGCGAGTTCACGAAGATGAGCGTCGAGCGATGTGAGCGGATGAGCTCGAGGAGGCGCGGGTGGATCGCCGGCCAGATCGACGTGCGCTGGACCGCGGTCACCGGACCGCTCGGGATCTCCGCCGGCTCGCCGAGCCGGGCCATGTCCTCGACCGGGACCTCGACGCGCAGCTCGAGCGCCTTTCTGCGACCGGCGTCGAGGATCCGCACCGGCCTCGGCGCGCCGGCGTCGTCGAAACCACCGAGGAAGCGCGCGATCTCGTCGAGCGGACGCTGGGTCGCGGAGAGCCCGATCCGCTGCAGCCTCGGCGCGTCCGGTCCGCGCAGCTCCTCGAGCCGTTCGAGCGATATCGCGAGGTGCGATCCGCGCTTGCTCGGAACGACGGCGTGGATCTCGTCGACGATCACCGTCTCGACCTTCGTGAGCGCCGACCGGGCCAGGCTCGTGAGCACGAGGTAGAGCGACTCGGGCGTGGTGATGAAGATGTCCGCTGGCTCGCGCTGGTACCGCGCGCGCTCCCGCGACGGGGTATCGCCCGTGCGGATCGCGACGGTCGGCTCGCGGTACGTGACGCCGAGGCGCTGCGCCTGCCGGACGATTCCCACAAGCGGCGCCCTCAGGTTGCGCTCGACGTCGACCGCGAGGGCCTTCAGCGGCGACACATAGAGCACGCGGGTATGGGGGTTTTGCGGGGGCGGAGCCCCCGCAACGGGGAACATGAGCCGGTCGATGGCCGCGAGGAACGCGGCGAGGGTCTTGCCCGATCCGGTGGGCGCGAGGACGAGCGTGCTCTCTCCCGCGGCGATCGCCGGCCACCCGAGCTCCTGCGCGCGCGTGGGCGCCGCAAACGTCGTCTCGAACCAGGCGCGCGTCGGCTGATGGAAGGTCCCGA
>Ga0209057_1002663_pt1 | contig 13625 bp, 16 predicted proteins | sample GraSoiAngelo_146_FD_185903 | JGI IMG/M metagenome (GOLD analysis project Ga0209057, IMG submission 185903) | Grasslands soil microbial communities from the Angelo Coastal Reserve, California, USA - 14_1009_05_30cm (SPAdes) (version 2) | ecosystem: Environmental > Terrestrial > Soil > Grasslands ... | reverse complement strand
CATGGGCGCGGACCTCACGCCCGCGGACGTGTCACGCGAGCCGATCGACGACGAAGCGGTGGCCGACGCCTGGAACGCGGCGGCGCAGGGCGACCGCGTGCGGCCGCTCGTGCACGTGGTCCGCGAAGGCGACGGCGTGCGCGCGACGTTCGGTCCGCGCCGACTCGCGCTGGTCGACCCGCTCTACGCCGTCGACGGGTTCTCGATGGCGCTCGAGCTCACGACCGATCTCGCGGGAAAGGTCGTGGTGCAGCTGCACGAGCCCGGTGTGGACCAGGTCGCCTACGCGATACTCATTGACCTCCTCGACATCGCGGCGAGCCGATGAAGGGGCCGAGGGCTAATGTAGTATCATTGTGGACACAATGAAGTCTTCTCGGATCGGGATCCGCGCGCTGCGCGAGGGACTTTCCGGCGCGATCGATCGTGTCCGCAACGGGCAGGTGCTGGAGATCACCGACCGTGGACAGCCGGTGGCGCGCATCGTCCCGGTCGGCAGCGCGGGAGGATCGCTCGTCGATCTCGTCGCCCTGGGCAAGGTGCGCCCACCTCGTAGCACGGGGAGACTTCCTCGACCGCTCGAGCTTCCGTCGAGGATGACCACGGAAGAAGCGATAGACCGCCTCCGTGGCCGCTAGCGCGCCCAGCGCGTTCTACCTCGACGCTTCGGCGATCGTGAAGATTGTCGTGCGCGAACGCGAGACCGAGGCGCTCGTCGAGTACCTCGGTGACGCGGATCTCGTCTCGAGTGAGGTCGCGGAGATCGAGGTGCCTCGAGCAGCGTACCTTCGCACGGCTGAGGCGGAGAGCATTCAGCAGGCCGAGCTCGTACTCCGCCGATTCCATCTCGTGGCGTTGGATGACGAGCTGCGGCACGAGGCCACGCGCGCAGGCCCGCCGGACTTGCGAACCCTGGACGCAGTCCACCTCGTGTCGTGCCTGCGCCTCGGACCGCGCGTCGGCGGGATCATCGTCTACGATCGCCGCCTCAGCGCGGCCGCCCGGGACCGCGGTCTGCACGTCGTGGCGCCGCCAGCACGCCGCCGCTGACGACCAACATGAAGTTCCCCACGTTCGACATGGAGCGCATGCAGTCCACGTGGGAGCACCGCGTCAAATACGACCTCTCCGAATCGGGCATCGAGGCGCTCACGCTCGAGGAGATCACGCGCGACCCCAAGGAGCTCATGCGTACGCCGCTCGGCTACGCCGAGGGCGTCGGGCGAGAGGCGACGCGATCGCTCGTCGCGTCGTTCCATCCGGGAAACGAGGCGGACAACGTCGTCATCACGACCGGGACGAGCGAGGCGAACTTCCTCGTCCTCGCGACCCTCGTCTCCTCAGGTGACGAGGTCGTCGTCGTCATGCCGAACTACATGCAGGTCCACGGCGTCGCGACCGGGCTCGGCGCGCGCGTTCGCGAGGTCTGGCTCCGCGAGGAGCGCGGCTGGACGATCGACCTCGACGCGCTCCGGGCGGCGGTGAACGAGCGCACGAGAGTGATCTGCGTCTGCACACCGAACAACCCGACCGCGCAGATCCTCTCCGCGGGTGAGATCTCCGCGATCGTACGCATCGCCGAGCGTCACGGCACCTGGATCCTCGCCGACGAGGTCTATCGCGGAGCCGAGCGCTCGGGCGAGGAGAGCCCGAGCTTCTCCGGTCGTGGCGAGCGCGTCGTCGTCACCGGAGGCCTCTCGAAGGTGTACGGGCTGCCGGGTCTGCGCATCGGCTGGATCGTGGGCCCGCGCGAGCGCGTCGCAGCGGCGCTCGACCTGAAGGACTACACGACGATCGCCCCGCCCACGGTCAGCGAGGTCCTCGCCGAGGTCGCGCTCGAGCGGCGGCGCAACCTCCTCGAACGCGCGCGTTTCCTACTCAACGAGCGCTGGCCCGCGCTCGAGGACTGGGCCGCGGCGCATTCGCGCGAGCTCCACTGGACCGCCCCGGCGGCGGGAGCGATCTGCTTCTTCAGCTACCAGTTCCCGATCGACTCGATCCCGTTCGTCGACCGGCTCATCAAGGAGTGGAGCACGATGATCGTGCCCGGCGCGCACTTCCGGGCGGAGCGGCATCTGCGCATCGGGTTCGGGATGCCGCCGCGCATCCTCCACGCGGGCCTCGCCGCGGTCGACCGACTTCTCGCGTCGCTCGACTGAGCGCGTCTTCATCGAGCCGTCACGTTCCGCAAGAGCGCATAACCGCCGTTGCCGTCGTTCAACAGCACGTCGACGCGGCCGTCGCCGTCGAAGTCCGCCGGAAGCGCTTCGCCAGATGTCGGAAACGTCTCGCCGACGCGCTCGAATGTGGGCACGGGCGAACCGAGCGGAGGTCGGTGGAAGACCTGCGGCGGGCCGAATCCCTTCGCCCATCCCAGCACCAAGCCAGGCCATCCCGTCCCGTCGAGATCCGCGGGTCGCGCCGCGACGATCCACGTGAAGTCCGGCACCGGACCGAGCGTGATGAGATCGCTCCTATCGGTGAAGCGTCCGCCGCCCGCGTTGAAAAGGAGCTGGATACGCGGATTACGGAACTTCTCATCGTGGACCGACAAAATGAGGTCGGCCCGACCGTCGCGGTCGAGGTCCGCACTCTCGATGTGGATCGTTGCGCCTTTCGGGTCCAGACGTGGCGGCATGGAGTCAGCCGGCGCCGCGGTGAACGCGCCGTGCCCGTCATTCAAGAGCAGGAGATCGCGCTCGACGACGCCGCCCTGGGATGCGCCCAGGACGAGATCGAGGTCGCCGTCACCGTCCACGTCAACGAGGCGACAGCTCGCGTATGCCGGCGGGCCGGCGACGAGACCGCGCGGCAGGCCGACGGTGGTCGCGCGGAAGTGGCCCACGCCGTCGTTCAGATAGAGACGCGGCGGACCCGCGGGCCACTGGTTCGCAAGGTAGATGTCGCTGGCGCCGTCTCCGTTCACGTCGCCCGCGCACGCGTCGTGGGTGAAGGCGAGCGCGCTTGGCAACCGTGCCTGGGTCTCGTCGACGAGCTGACCGGCCTTCGTGCCCATGAACAGGTGGCTCTGGCCCCCCGGAAACGGCGCTGCGTCAGGACCGTGGTCGGCGACGAACAGATCGGGCAGACCGTCACCGTCGAAGTCCGCGACCACCAGGTTGCGGGCGCCGGTCAGCGACGGGACACCGCCGGGGAACACCGAGGCCGTTGCGTCAATGAACGTGCCGCCGCCATCGTTGTCGTGATCGAAGTCCAGCAGAGTCTCGAAGAACTCGTTGTCGAACCGGTCCTTGCCCGCGACCGGAGGCGGAATGCTGGAGCGCCTGGCCTCGAAGTGCAGCCCCGGCGACGGCACAGGAGCGGGAGGTGGCGCGATGGTCGCTGAAGGCGCTACAGGCGGCTGCGCCGGCGACGTCGCCGGGCCCGTTGAACCGGTGCACGCGCTGGTCAAGAGGGCAACGGCGAGCGCAGTGAATGGCGAGACGCAAGACCGGCACATCGCTTGCACGACCGCCGGGCAAGCTATCACTCGGAGGTCGTCATGGTCCTCTCGATCTCGTTCATCCTCGCCGTCATCGCCCTCATCTGCGGCATCCTCATGCTCGTCTCCGGCCGCTGGTCACGCTTCCCGCTCGCCGCGATCGCGGTCATCTGCCTGGCGCTCAATCAGAGCGGTCTCATCAAGTGACCTAGGGCGCTACAGGTCGCCCGTGTGCTTGGCACCCGGGCTACCATGCGCCCACAAATGGCCGCTCGACCGGTCCATCTGTTCGAGGCCGGCGTCATCACCGAGCAGCGCTTGGCGGGTCTGGCGGAGGCCCCCGCGGCGCTCGGACCGGCGATCGCGGAGCGCCTGGGCTGCGAGAAGCGCGTCCGCATCCCCTTCGTCCCGCGGGATCGGCTCCTCACCGCCGCTCGCGACGCGTGTCGCACGCTCGCCGACGGCGTCCTCGCGAGCATGCGCTCGGGCGCGACCTGCGGCGTCATCGGCGGCGAGTGCACGCTCGTCGCCGGCACACTCTCGGGAGCGCTCGCGGCGGAGCCCGAGCTCCATCTCGTCTACTTCGACGCGCACGGCGACTTCAACACCCTCGCGACGACGCCCTCGCACTTCATCGGCGGCATGTGCCTCGCGCACGTGTGCGGTCGCTCGATCGCGCCGCTCCTGTGGCCAGGCTCGCGGAAGATCGCGGACGATCGCGTCGCGCTGGTCGGCGCGCGCGCGCTCGACCCGGGCGAGATCGGGAACCTCGAACGGTCCCGCGTGCTGCGCGTCCCGTTCGACGCCGACCGCGCGGACGCCCCGGGCCTTGTCGCGTTCGCCCGGCGCAAGCGCGTATGGATCCACATCGACATCGATGTCGTCGATCCGCGCGAGTTCCCGGCGGTCTCGTTCCCCGCGCCGCGCGGGCCATCGCTCGCCGCGCTCCGCGAGGTCCTCCGGACGGTCGCCTCGGTCGCGGACGTGTGCGGCTTCGAGCTCTGCGCCTACGACCCGCGCAAGGATCGCGATGGCACGCTCGTCGGTCCGCTCGTCGACGTCGTCTCCGAGCTGATGGCGCCAGTCGCCATCTAGACGGCCGCCTCGCGGCAGGCATCCTGACGCTCATCGATCGGTGTTCCCGAGCTAGTCTTCCCGGCGGTGCAGCCATCGAGTACGCCTTCGAGCAACTGGCGTTCTCGCTACCTGGCGCGACGTGCCGAGTGCCGTTCACGCGGTCTGCGTTCCCTCCGCTCGAGCATCAGAAACGCCTGCATCGTGAGCGGCGCGACAGCGTACGTTCTCCTCTTCGCGAGCTGGCCGGCCGCGGTCCTCGTCTCGCCGGGGATCGCGTGGCTCGTCGCGCTCTATCGCCTCTACGAGGTCCGGGATGTCACGCCCGAATCGTTGGCTGACGTCCGCCTCAACGCGGCGGTCACTTTGCCCTCCGGTGTCGTCCTGGTGTTCGATCGGCACGGACATCCGATCGATGAGCTCTCTGGACCGCACGCCACCGTGAAAGACCTCGTCATTCATGAGATGGCGCCCGCTGGAAAGTTCTTCACGATCGAGGCGTCGAGCACGCCCGAGATGTGGACCGGCACCGGCGACTACGGCAGTAGTCAGCGACTGCCGCGTGAAGTCACACTCAGAGCATTTGAGAGCCACTCCGCCGACTGGGCCGGACGTGCATTAGCCGGGCACCCGGCGGGTCAAGCCACGTGGGTGCCCGAGGTACCGAACTGGACGCCGGGACCCGCCGATATCTGGCTCGTGATCCGGGACGCCGCGCTCGCTAGCTAATCCGCGTCGAGCGTGTTTCCCACGGTGAGCTCGCTGAGCCAGTCCTCGAGCTGACCGCCGGAGCGGCCGTCGTCGCCACGCAGGGACTTCGCGAGGCGGGTGGTGCGCGGTGGCTCGGGGAGCGGCCGCGCCGCCCAGTGTCTCGTGACGTTCGCGAGGTCCTGAGCGGACGCGGCCATCTTCTCGTTACCTCCTGCTAGACGTCGCTGTACAGATAGAACTCGTACGGGTGCGGCCGGAGCGCGACCTCTTTCGCGCTCTGCCGCTTGATGCCGAGCCAGGTCTCGATGAGGTCCTCCGTGAAGACGCCGCCGCGCATGAGGAAGTCGCGGTCCGCGTCGAGCGCGTCGAGCACCTCCTCGAGCGATCCAGGGGTCTGCTTGATCTTGCGCTTCTCCTCGTCCTCGAGGTCGTAGAGGTCGACATTCATCGGCTCCGGAGGCTCGATCTTGTTGAGGACGCCGTCGAGCCCCGCCATGAGGCACGCCGAGAACGAGAGGTACGGGTTGCAGGACGGGTCCGGCGCGCGGAACTCGAGCCGCCGCGCCTCCGGCTTGTCGAAGTATGTCGGGATCCGCACGCAGGCCGAGCGGTTGCGGATCGAGTAGACGAGGTTGATGGGGGCCTCGTAGCCGGGAACGAGACGGCGGTAGCTGTTCGTCGTCGGCGCCGCGAACGCGAGGATCGCGGGCGCGTGCTTCAGCAGGCCGCCGATGTAGTGCCGCGCGGTCGACGACAGCAGCATGTCACCGTTCTTGTCATAGAAGGTGTTCGACCCGTTCTTCCAGAGGCTCTGGTGCGTGTGCATCCCGGAGCCGTTGTCGCCAAAGAGCGGCTTCGGCATGAACGTGACGACGTAGCCGTTCTGCGCGGCCACGTTCTTCGTCACGTACTTGTACTTCAGGACCTTGTCGGCCATCTCCACGAGCGTGGAGAAGCGCATGTCGATCTCGGTCTGCCCGGCGGTACCGACCTCGTGGTGGTGGACCTCGATCGCGATCCCCGCGTCGATGAGCGCGCGGACCATCTTCGAGCGGAGGTCCTGGAGCTTGTCGGCGGGCGGCACCGGGAAGTACCCCTCCTTGTAGCGCGGGCGGTGCGCGAGGTTCGGGATCCCGCCGTCCTTACCGGAGTTCCAGATGCCTTCCTCGGAGTCGATGTAGTAGTAGCCGAAGTTCTGCGCCTGATCGAAGCGGATCGAGTTGAAGATGTAGAACTCGATCTCCGGTCCCCAGAACGAGGTGTCGGCGATCCCGGTCGTGGGGAGGAACGCCTCGGCCTTCTTCGCGACGTAGCGCGGGTCGCGCGAGTACGGCCCCCGCGTGAGCGGGTCGACGACGTCGCATATGAGGTTCAGCGTCTTGACGCCCAGGATCGGATCGATGAACGCACTGTTCGCGTCAGGCAGAAGGAGCATGTCGCTCTCGTGGATGTGCTGGAAGCCGCGGATCGACGAGCCGTCGAAGCCGATGCCGTCGACGAAGAGGCCCTCGCCGAGCTCCTCGATCGGGATCGAGAAGTGCTGCCACGTCCCGGGCAGATCGACGAAGCGAAGGTCGACGATCTTCGTCTCGGTCTCTTTCGCGAGCTTCAGGACGTCCTTGGGAGACGTCTTCGGGCGAGCGGGTGCCGCGGTGGCGGGCCGCTCGGCGCGTTCCATGGTCAGGGTCATGTGTAACTCCCCACGCGTGTTTGAGATAGAAGCGTGCTCCACAGGCTGTGCGAGGTGAACGGTCCCTCGGTTGCGCTTGTGTCGTGAAACGGTGCCAAAGCGGACGGCGCCGGGCTTCGGGCCATGACCATCCGTAAGAGGCGCTCCCTCGTGGCCACGACCGAACCGAAACCTTCGTAGCGCCCTCTCGCCGCTGACCCCGGCATGCCCGACGCCGCAGGCTTCCGGCATGGACAAGATCAACAGCGGCGACACCGCCTGGCTCCTCGCGTCGGCGGCCCTCGTGATGCTCATGACGCCGGCCCTCGGGTTCTTCTACGGCGGCCTGGTGCGCCGCAAGAACGTGCTCGCGACGATCATGCACAGCTTCTTCATCCTCTGCCTCATCTCGGTCCAATGGGTCCTCTGGGGTTACTCGCTCGCGTTCGGACCGGACATCAACGGGATCATCGGCGGGCTCGACTGGGTCGCCCTCCGCGGGGTCGGTCAGGAGCCCGGCCCATACGGCGCGACCGTCCCGCACGAGGCCTACATGGTCTTCCAGATGATGTTCGCCGTCATCACGCCGGCGCTCATCACCGGCGCGTTCGCCGAGCGCAAGCGGTTCAAGGCCTTCGTCGTCTTCACGCTGCTCTGGGCCACGCTCGTCTACGACCCGGTCGCGCACTGGGTCTGGGGCGGCGGCTGGCTCGGCAAGCTCGGTGCGCTCGACTTCGCGGGCGGCACCGTCGTGCACATCACGAGCGGCGTCTCGGCGCTCGTCGCCGCGCTCGTCCTTGGCAGGCGCGTCGGCTTCGGCCGCGAGCCGATGGACCCGCACGACGCGACGATGACCGTCCTGGGCGCGTCGCTCCTCTGGTTCGGCTGGTTCGGCTTCAACGCCGGCAGCGCGATCACCTCCGGCGGGCTGGCCGCGAACGCGTTCGTCGTCACGAACACCGCCGCCGCGATGGCCGCGCTCACCTGGATGACGGTCTCGTGGCTACACAAGGGCGCTCCGAGCGTCCTCGGCGCGGCCGCGGGGGCGGTCGCCGGGCTCGTCGCGATCACACCGGCGTCGGGGTACGTCGACGTATCGGCGTCCATCCTCATCGGCCTCGGCGCCGGCACGTTCTGCTACCTCGGGATCCAGGTCACCAAGCGCCTGCGCGTCGACGACGCGCTCGACGTCTTCGGGGTGCATGGCGTGGGTGGGGCCTGGGGCGCGCTCGCGACCGGCGTGTTCGCGACGGTCGCCGTGAACTCCGGGGCCGCGGACGGCCTCGTCTACGGCAACCCGGCGCAGCTCGGGATCCAGGCGATCGCCGTCCTCGCGTCGATCACGTACTCCGCGGTCATGACGTTCGTGATCCTCAAGGTCATCAACCTCTTCGTGGGCCTGCGGGTCGGCGAGCACGAGGAAGTCCTCGGGCTCGACGCCTCACAGCACAGGGAGACCGCGTACGTCTAAGTACTGGAAGGTGGGCTGGATCGCAGGCTTGCCGCAGGCGAGCCCGGTCCACGACTAGAAACAAGGAGGTCGAGATGGAGTTCCTGGCGTTCGCGTCCTTCGCGGTCCTCGTCGTCGGCTGGATCGTCGCACCGTCGCACTCCATGCCAGCCGCGACGACCGAGCTCGACAAAGCGGCCTAGCTCCCGCCAAAAGCACTACAATCCGTACTGCTAGGGGTGCGCGTCAGCGCTGAGAGGCGGTAACTCCCCGCCAACCCTGAAGACACCTGATCCGGGTCATACCGGCGGAGGGAAGCAGTGACGATCTCCCCAGAGACTCCAGCCTTCTTCGGCGCGCGGTTCTCTCTCTATCCCATGACCGACCGGTACGTGCCGGTCATCCTCGACGCGATCAAGGGACTCAAAGACACCGGCCTCGAGGTCGAGACCGACGACGTCTCGACATTCCTCGGCGGCGATCGCGACCGCGTCTTCGGCGAGGTCGAGCGCGTCTTCGCGTGCGCCGCCAGGAGCGGCGAACACGTCGTCATGACGCTCCTGCTCTCGCACGGCTGCCCCGGCGAGACGTACTGCGAGGCGACGGGTGACGTGCGGCCCGCGCCGAGCGCCGCGCGCCGGAACGGCAAGACCGGCGTCGAGGTGAGCGCGCAGTGGTCGCTCTACCCGCTCGGACGTCCCGAGTACATGGACGTCATCGACCGCGAGATCGGCCGCACACGGGAGGCAGGCGTCTTCGCGCGCGGCGCGCACTTCGTCTCTGCGTTGCACGGTGATCTCGGCGACGTTCTGCGCGCGGTTCGCACGTCCTTCGACGCGGCCTGCGCCGACGTCCCGCACGTCGCCGCGCACGTCACCGTCTCCACGAACAGCCCCACACCGAGCGGGAGGTCCTGACATGAGCTTCTCTCTCGCCCGCCTCGTCGGGCTCGCGGGGGCGTCAGTCGCGCTCGTCGCGTTCTTCCTGCCGTGGGTCACGTACACCCAGCGGACCTTCTCCGCCTTTGATCTCGCCACCTCGCTCCCGCCCGCGCTCGCGGCGGTCAAGGCCGGCGGCATCAAGGGCTTCGACGTCGGGCTCTGGGCCGTCGCGCTCGCCGCGGTGCTCGCGATCGTGTTCCTCCTCGCGTCCGCGGCGCGGCCCGCCGATCCGCGAGAGGGCCGCTTCCGGCTCTGGGCGACCTCCGCCGCGGTCGTGGGCCTGGCGTTCGCGCTGCTCTTCGTCGCGAGCGGGTTGCTCGGCGGGACGCCGGGGATCGACTTTGCGCCCGCGGCCATCCGGCCCGACAACCAGGTGAAGGCGACGATCGCGAAGGCGATCGCGGCCGGCGACTTCGTCGGCATCGGCATCGGCGCTTATCTCGCCGTCGCCGGGTTCGCCATCTCCGCGATCGGCGCGCTCCTCGCGCGTCCCGCGCGCCAGGAGGGCGTCTGGCGCACGCAGGACTTCGTGCTCCTCGCGATCCTCGCGGTCGTCTTCGGCGCGATCTACTGGGCGTGGCTCCAGCCGTACCTCTGGATCGAGGGCATCGCCGCACAGTTCGGCCAGGAGCTCCTCTTCGGCCTCTGGTTCGTGAGCGGTCTCCTCGGCGGCTACATCATTCGGCGCCCCGGCGCGGCCTTCCTCTCGGAGACGCTCGCCGCATTCGCGGAAGTGCTCCTTGGCGCCCCGGCCGGCCCGATCCTCATCGTCACCGGCTTCATGCAGGCGCTCGGCCCCGAGCTGACGTTCGCCGCGACGGGCTACCGGCGCTGGGGCTGGGGCACCATGGCGATCGCCGGCGCGGCCGCGGGCATCGTCGCGCTCCCCTGGAACTGGCTTCGCCTTGGCTATTTCGCGCTCGACCCCGGGCTCATGGCGGGGCTCTTCGTGACGCGCATCATCGCCGGCATCCTCGCGGGCCTGCTCGCGAAGCTCATCGGCGACCTCGTCGCCGCGACCGGCTCGCTCAACTACTTCGCGCTCGGCCGGGAGCGAGTGCGAGAGGTCTAGGCACGTTCGCGCGCGCCGAGTCGCTCACCGTCCGCCACGTCGGACGCAAGCGACCGGCGCTGCGCGAGCTCGACCTCGAGTGGCGCGAGGGCGAGCGCCTCCTGCTGCTTGGCCCGAGCGGCGCGGGTAAGAGCACGCTCGCGCTCTGCCTCGACGGCGTGATCCCGCATTCGCTCGAAGCGCACTGGGAGTCCGGGCGCGTCACGGTCGAGGGTCGCGACACGCGCACGTCGGGCCTCTCGGAGCTTGCGCGGACCGTGGGCGTGCTCTTCCAGGATCCCGAGACGCAGCTCGTCATGCTCGAGACCGACGACGAGATCGCGTTCGGCCTCGAGAACCTCGGCGTCCCGCGGGAAGAGATGCACGGTCGCGTGGCCGCGGCGCGCGCGGCCACCGGGCTCGGACCCGATACGCCGCGCCTGCTCGAGCGGCTCTCGGGGGGAACCAAGCAGCGCGTCGCGCTCGCGTCCCTCCTCGCGATGGCCCCGCGCGGACTGGTCCTCGACGAGCCGACCGCGAACCTCGATCCGCGCGGCGCGAGCGAGGTCCTCGCCGCGTTCGCGGCGCTCTGCGCCGATCGGGAGCGTTCCTTTCTGCTCGTGGAGCATCGGCTCGATCTCGTGCTCGGCCTCGTCGACCGCGTCGCGGTGCTCGGAGACGACGGCCGGCTCGCCCTCGACGCGGACCCCGAGACCGCCTTCATGCGCGAGGCCGAGACGCTCGAGCGGCTCGGCGTCTGGTCTCCGGAGCTCGCCCGGCTCGCGTTGCTTCTGGGCTCGAACGAGCTGCCTCGCGACGTCGCCGGCGCCGCGCGGCTCCTCGTGGAGCGCTGGCCTCGCGATACGGCCATCGCATCGCCAGGGCCCCGCATGGGATCCGTCGTTGTCGCCGCCCGCGATGTCGCGTACCGCTATCGCCAGTCCGATCGCGACGCGGTCTCCGGCGTCTCGCTCGACGTCCGCGCCGGCGAGATCGTGGCGCTCGTCGGGGCGAACGGCGCGGGGAAAAGCACCCTCGGGCTCCTGCTCGCGGGCGCGCTCGCGCCGGCAAGAGGCGCGGTCGCCGTGGGTGGACGGCCCCTCCGGGGGGTCGATCCCGCTCGCGTCGCCTACGTCTTCCAGTACCCCGAGCGCGGCTTCCTCGCCGCTACGGTGCGCGAAGAGATCGCCCTCGCCGCTCGCGGGACGGCGTCGCGCGATCCGGACGAGCTCCTCGAACGGTCCGGGCTCGCGCGCCTGGCCGAGGCGAATCCACACTCGCTCTCCCACGGTGAGAAGCGGCGGCTGTCGGTCGCGAGCGCGCTCGTGAGCAGGCCGGACGTGCTGATCCTGGACGAGCCGACGTTCGGGCAGGACCTCCGGCACACCCGCGAGCTCGTCGCGCTCCTCGACGAGGAGCGAAGCGCCGGACGCGCGATCCTCCTCATCACACACGACCTCTCGCTCGTCGCGGACGTCGCTGACCGGACGATCGCGATGGCGGACGGGCGCGCCCGTTTCGACGGTGCGCCGGCCGCGCTCTTCGCGCGGCCGGACGTCCTCGCGCGCTGCTCGCTCGCGCCGCCCCCTGTCGCCGAGGCGTTCGCGCTGGCACACGAGCGCGACCCCGCGATGCCGCAGCTCGTCGGCCTTCGGAGCGCGCGCCTCGTTCTCGCAGGCGGCTCGCTACCGCGCCCAAGAGCCGCTCTCCCTCCCCCGACGACCCCGGGTTCAAGGCCGGCTCCGCCGACGAGGGCGCGGGCATGACGCCACTGGGCCGAGTGGACCCGACGGTGAAGCTCGCGACGGTCCTCGCGCTCTCGCTCGCGCTCGTCGTCGTCATCGACCCCGTGACCCCGGCGCTGTTCCTCGCCGTCACGCTCGCCGCCGCCCTCACGCTCGCGCGGGTGCCGGCGGCGACGATCGAGCGCGCCCTCGTGCCGCTTGGCATCGTCGCCCTCGGCTTCGTCTGGAGCAACGCCATCTTCGCCGCGACGCACGAGCCGCCGACCTGGACGCTCGGCCCGATCCGCGCGAGCGAGGCGGGGCTGCGCTTCGGCGTCGCGATCGCCCTCCGCGGGCTCGCGATCGGCATGCTCTCGCTCGCCTTCGTGTGGACGACCGACCCGACCGACCTCGTCGTGAGCCTCATCGCGCACGCCCGACTTCCGTTCCGCATCGGCTACCCGCTCCTCGCGGGATATCGCTTTCTGCCCTTCTTCGCCGACGAGCGCGCGCAGGTCCGCCTCGCGCGCCGTGTCCGAGGGGTCGCGCCGCGCGGCCCGCTCGGCGGGGTCCGCGACGCGGGCGGCGAGCTCATCACGCTCCTGGCCGAGGCGACGCGCCGCGCCACGCGGATCGCGGTCGCCATGGATGCGCGCGCGTTCGCCGCAGCGACGCGCCGCACGTATTACCGCGAGGCCCGCCTCGGCCGCGCCGACGCCGTCTTCGCGCTCGCCGCGCTCGTGCTCGTCGCGGCGATCTTCGCTCTCTCGGCCTCCGCCGGCTGGCTGCGCGTCTGGGACGGGCGCTTCGCGGCGTGAGGGCCGTCGTCGTCGCGCACGGCGATCCCGAGGCCTCCGACCGCGCGCAGTGCCTGCGCGCCGACCTCATCGTCGCCGCCGACGGCGGCGCGCTCGTGTGCGAGCGTTGGGGCATCCTGCCGCAGGTCGTCGTCGGCGATATGGACTCGCTCGGCCGCGAGGGCACCGAGCGGCTGCGGGCGCGCGGCGCGCGGATCGAGGCCTACCCGCGCGTTAAGGACCAGACGGACCTCGAGCTCGCGATCGCGGCCGCCCGGAACGCGGGGGCCGACGAGGTCGTCATCGTCGCCGCGTTCGGCGGACGTCGCCTCGATCACGAGATCGCGAACGTGCTGCTCCTCGCGGAGGGACCGCGCGTGAGCGCAGTCCGCGGCGGGACGACCATGCGCGTGATCCGGGACGGCGAGCGGATCGCGCTCGAGGGCGAAACTGGCGACCTCGTCTCGCTCGTCCCGCTCGGCGGCGATGCCGAGGGCGTGCGCACCGACGGGCTGCGCTACGCCCTCCGGGACGAGACGCTGCGGTTCGCGCGAGCAAGGGGAGTGAGCAACGAGATCGTCGAGCGCCCGGCCGCGGTCGGCGTCGCCCGCGGCGCCCTCCTTGTCGTCAGCACACGTCGGAGCGCGGTCTAGCGGGCCGATCGTCAAAGTGGGCGTTGCTCCGGCTTTGACAGCGGTCCGTCCGCGCTCATCCCTACGCTCCGCTGATGCCTCGCTCCCGCCTGGCGTGCATCGGCCTCGTCTCC
>Ga0209057_1002661_pt1 | contig 13630 bp, 14 predicted proteins | sample GraSoiAngelo_146_FD_185903 | JGI IMG/M metagenome (GOLD analysis project Ga0209057, IMG submission 185903) | Grasslands soil microbial communities from the Angelo Coastal Reserve, California, USA - 14_1009_05_30cm (SPAdes) (version 2) | ecosystem: Environmental > Terrestrial > Soil > Grasslands ... | reverse complement strand
TGAAGCAGCGCCACGGGAGCGCGCTCGCCGCGCTCACGCCCGCCGAGCAGACGATCGAGGTGCCGGGGCTCGGCGGGCGCGCGCCGCACCACCTCTCGCGCCGCGCCCTCGCCGAGGTGATCGAGCCGCGCGCCGAGGAGATGCTGATGCTCGCCAGGGCCGAGATCGAGCGCGCCGGCTGCTACCAGGCGCTCGCCTCCGGGGTGGTCCTGACCGGCGGCGGCGCGGTGCTCGAGCACATGACGGCGCTCGCCGAGCGCGTCTTCCGGCTGCCCGTGCGGCTCGGGGCGCCGCTTCATTTGAGCGGCTTGGTTGACGCCGTCGCGAGTCCCATGTATTCGACGGCAGTCGGTCTCGTCCTCCACGGGCTCAAGCAGGACACTCACGGGCGCCGCGGCGAGGGCGTGCTCGGTCAGATCGGCGTGGCGGGTGAGCGGATGATGGGGTGGCTCCGGGAGTTCTTCTAGACCGCCCGGGCGGAGTGGGGGAGGTGCGGCAATGATCGAGTTCGTCGATGCCAGTGGTGCAGCCCGGATCAAGGTGGTGGGGATCGGGGGTGGGGGCGGTAACGCGGTGAACACCATGATCGCCGCCGGCTTGCCCGGCGTCGACTTCATCGCGGCCAACACCGACGCGCAGGCCCTCAAGGCCAACCTCTCGCCGATCAAGATGCAGCTCGGCGAGAAGCTGACCCGCGGGCTCGGCGCGGGCGGCAAACCGGAGGTCGGCAAGCACGCCGCCCAGGAGGACGTCGAGCGTCTCCGGGAGTACCTGGCCGATGCCGACATGATCTTCATCACCGCCGGCATGGGGGGCGGCACGGGCACCGGCGCCGCGCCCGTCATCGCCAAGGTCGCGAAGGAGCTCGGCTCGCTCACCGTGGGCGTGGTGACCAAGCCGTTCAGCTTCGAGGGCAAGCGGCGGATGAAGCAGGCCGACGAGGGAATGAAGGAGCTGAAGGACAGCGTCGACACCCTGATCGCGATCCCGAACCAGCGCCTGCTCTCGGTCGCGGGCCGGAACTCCTCCATGCTCGAGAGCTTCAAGAAGGCCGACGACGTGCTCCTCCAGGCGGTGCGCGGCATCTCGGACCTCGTCACCGTCCACGGCCTCATCAACCTCGACTTCGCCGACGTGCGTGCCATCATGTCCGAGATGGGCATGGCGATGATGGGCGCCGCGGTCGCGTCGGGCGAGAACCGGGCCGTCGAGGCCGCGCAGAAGGCGATCTCGAGCCCGCTCCTCGAGGACCTGTCGATCTCGGGCGCGCGCGGCGTGCTCATCAACATCACGGGCCCCCCGGACCTGAGCCTGCACGAGGTGAATGAGGCGGCGACGCTCATCCAGGAGGAGGCGGAAGACGACGCCAACATCATCTTCGGCGCCGTGATCGACGAGTCGATGGCCGACGAGGTGCGCATCACGGTGATCGCGACCGGCTTCGGCGAGCGCCCGGAGGCAGGCGAGAAGCCCCGCTCCGCCACGCGCGACGGGCGTCCGGCCGCGGCCGGCGAGGGCCGCCCGGTGAAGCGCCTCGGACTGCTCGCCGAGGACGAGCTCGACGTGCCGACCTGGCAGCGCCGACGCCAGGAGCCGCCCGTGGCGGCGGCGCGCGGCGCGCAGCGTCCGGCGCCGAAGGGCGCGGACGAGGAGCCTGCGGAGGACTACAAGGTGCCGACCTTCCTCCGGCGCGGCGCGGACTGATCCGGGCGTTCGCGCGTGGCGGGAAGGCTCGTAGCAGGCTGAGCGCTCGGCACCCGCCGGTGCCAGCTTCCGGTGTGCCGTACCAGCGGCCCGAGCGGAGGCTCGGCGTATGACCCTCGACTGGCCGACGCTCGTGACCGAACGGTTGATCCTCCGGCCGTGGAAGCCCGAGGACTTCGCACCCTACGCGCGCTTCTCGGCCGACGAGGAGGCGATGCGCCACCTCGGCCGTGACGGGAGGCCGACGGACGCTGCCGAGACCTGGCGGACGATCTGTCTCTTCATCGGCCACTGGTACCTGCGCGGCTACACGCTCTGGGCCGTCGAGGAGAGGGCGAGCGGCGAGTTCGTCGGCCGCGTCGGCCCGTGGAAGCCGGAAGGGTGGCCGGACCTCGAGATCGGCTGGGCGGTCGACCGTTCACGGTGGGGCCGCGGCTACGCGACCGAGGCGGCGCGCGCCGCCGCCGACTGGGTGTACCGCACGCTGAAGGCCGACCACGTCGTGCACTTCATCCAGGAGGCGAACGTCCGCTCGATCCGCGTCGCCGAGAAGCTCGGCGCGAAGCGCGACGGGATTTTCAAGCTCTTCGGCACGGTCGACGTGCTCGTGTACCGGACCGACCTGCCGCTCGCTCCGCCGATCTGACGACGGGCGCGCCACCCGTTCTCGACCTCGTCACCTGGTCGCCACCGACGTCGGGTGGTGCACGTACAGCTCGGCCGGCGAGGGGCGCCCGACGATCGGCGCCGTCCTCTGGGGGCGGCGGAGCGCGTAGGTGACCGGCCGGGCGTGGTCGGCGAGCAGGCGGTCGACGTTGTAGACGCTGCCGAACTTCCAGAGCATGCGGACGAAGTTCGTCTGCCCGCGTGCCACGAGGCGCATCGTGATGCCGAAGATGTCGTACACGGCGCGCCAGCCGAGATGCTTGCGGTTCAAGACGTCCTGCGTGCGCACGAACTCCTCGTAGAAGCGCCCGAGCGGGAGGCGCGTCGGCAGGACGGCGTGCTGGACGTCGAAGAGCCGGTAGTCCTCCGTGGTGACGCGGCGGGACTCCGTGAGCCACGTCTCCGTGCCGGGGTACGGCGTGTTGATCGTCATGTTGACGATCTCCGGCACCTCGAGCGCCCACTGGCGCACGATCGCGAAGCGCCGCTCGTCCCAATCCGGATCGGCAATGATGTTGATCGCGACCACGAGCCCGAGCTCGCGCGCCACCTCGAGCGCGCGCTCGTTGTCGCCGAGGTTCACGCGCTTGCGGTGGCGCTTGAGCCCCTCCTCGTCGATCGCCTCGATGCCGAGGAACATGTAGCGGAGCCCGAGCTTCGCCCAGCGCTCGAACACCTCGCGGTTGCGGAGGAGCACGTCGGCGCGGGTCTCCAAGTAGTAGCGCTTGCGGACGTTGCGCCGCTCGACCTCGTCGGCGATCGCGAAGCCGTCTTCGCCCCGGATGAATGCGACGTCGTCGACGATGAAGACGTTCGGCTCGCGGACGCTGGCGAGGTCCTCGGCCGCGGCCTCGGGGGAGAGGACGCGGTAGCTGCGCCCGTAGAACGTCCAGGCGCTGCAGAACGTGCAGTCCCACGGGCAGCCGCGGGTGAACTCGACCGAGGCGCACGGGTCGAGCTCGCCGATGAAGTATCTGCGGCGGCGACCGGCGAGGTGCCTGGCTGGCGGGTAGGCGGCGAGATCGGGGACGAGGAGCGGCGGCGGGCCCGAGCCGTCGGGGGTCACGACGCCGGGGAGCGACTCGAGTGGCGCCCCGCCCGCAAACGATTCCAGCACCCGTGGCGCGATCCCCTCCCCCTCGCCGCGCACCGTGCAGTCGATCGCGCCGCCGGCGTGCTCGAGGAGATCCCGCGTAACGAACGAGGCGCTGTGCCCACCGACCATCACCCGGCAGCCGGGCAGCATCGCTTTCGCGGTGCGTGCGAGCTCGACGACCTCGGGGACGTTGGCGAGGTAGTTGAGGGAGAAGCCGATCGCCTCGGGGCGCCAGCTCTCGAGGAGCTCGCGGTAGCGCGGCGGCCGGAAGACCTGGAGGTCGAGGAGACGCACCTCGTGGCCCGCGGCTTCCACCGCCGCCGCCACGCGCTCGAGCCCGAGGGGTTCCAGGCGAAGGTAGATTTCCGAGAACAAGAGGGGACTCGGGTGGACGAGGAGCACGCGCATGAGACCCTCCGCCGTGTAGGGCGAGCCAGCAAGTCCGACGAGGCGCCGGCGGGGGCTCGGCAGGGGCTACTCCCACCCCGTCCGATTGACCCCGTGCCTGCGTCTCGGCCCTCGGACCGTATGCGCACTGCGCGCTCCTCGTCAATCACTCGGGGGGCGGAGGACCGAGACCGCGGCCGCAGGAGGGATCCTGTGCGTGAGGCACGCTCCGCTACCCGAGCGGCGGCGCGCGTCGCCCACGCCGTTCGCGGTTGAGCCCCGTGGAGGTGCGGGATATGAGATCCGCCTGCGGATGCCCCATCCAGCCGATCGTCGTGCCGCCGAGCGCCGTCTCTTTCGGGCCGGCCCCAGCGGCCCGCTCTCCATCTGCCTCGTCTACCCGAACACCTACGCAGTCGGCATGGCGAACCTGGGCTTCCAGGCCGTGCTCCGCATCCTGGCCGAGGATCCGCGCGTCACCGCCGACCGCGCCTTCCTCCCCGACGGCCCGCGCGCCGAGTGGCCGCGCACGCTGCGCTCCCTCGAGCAGGACCGCCCGCTCGGCGACTTCGACGTGGTCGCGCTCTCGCTCTCCTTCGAGGCGGACTACGTGCACGTGCTCGACTGCCTGGCGCTGGCCGGCATCCCGCTCTGGCGCCGGGAGCGGGACGCCGACGCGCCGCTCGTCCTCGCCGGCGGCCCGGCCACCTTTCTCAACCCCGAGCCGCTCGCCGAGTTCGTCGACCTCTTCCTGATCGGCGAGGCGGAGGAGATGCTGGGCGAGTTCCTCGCCCGCGCGACGGCCGGGCCCCCGAGCCGCGAGGGCATCCTCGAGCGCAGCGAAGCGGTGCGCGGCGCCTACCGGCCCGACCGCTACAGCCCCGAGTACGACGCCGCGGGTGACCTGCTCGCCTTCCCCTACCGGGGCCCCGGCGGCGGGCGCGTCGAGCGCCGCTTCGTCGCGGACCTCGACGGCTTCGACACCAACTCCGAGGTGCTCACGCGCGAGTCGGTGTTCGGCGACATGTACCTGGTCGAGGCGAGCCGCGGCTGCGAGTGGGGCTGCCGCTTCTGCGCCGCCGGCTTCATGTACCGGCCGGTGCGCTACCGGAGCCCCGACACGCTGCGCGCGTCGATCGCCCGCGGCCTCGCCGAGCGCGAGACGATCGGGCTGGTCGGCGCCGAGATGGCGAGCCTGCCGGGGGTGGCGGCGCTCTGCCAGGAGGTGGCGGCGCGCGGCGGCCGGGCCTCGCCCTCGTCGCTCAAGGCCGACCTGATCACGCCGGCGCTGGCGCGGGCGCTGGGCGCGGGGGGCAACCGCTCCGTCACGGTCGCACCCGAGGCGGGCTCGGAGCGCATGCGCCGGGTCATCAACAAGAACCTGAGCGAGGCGGAGATCCTGCGCGCCGCCGAGTGGCTGGTGGGTGGCGGGGTCGACGCGCTCAAGCTCTACGTGATGGTCGGGCTCCCCACCGAGACGGCCGAGGACGTGGAGGCGATCGTGGACCTCACCGCCAGGGTCCGCGCGCGGCTCGCCGGCAGCGGGCGGCCGCGCGTCGGCCGCATCCTGGTCTCGATCAACCCCTTCGTGCCGAAGCCGTGGACGCCGTTCCAGTGGGAGCCGATGGAGGCGATCCCCTCGCTGCGCCGGAAGCTCGCCCACCTCCGCCGCGCACTGGGCGCCATCCCCGCCGTCGAGGTCGAGACCGAGAGCCCGCGCGAGGCATACCTGCAGACGCTCCTCTCGCGCGGCGACCGGCGTACGGCGCCGATCCTCGTCCGCCTGCACGAGCGTCCCGACGAGTGGTGGCCCATCCTGAAAGCGCTCCGCGGCGGGACGGACGGTGTCGACCCCGACCGCTTCGTCCACCGCTCGTACCCTCTGGACGCTCTGCTGCCCTGGGATTTCATCGAGCACTCCGTCGACAAGCGCTATCTTCTCGCGGAGCGCCGCAAGGCGTTCGCCGAGCTCCAGACGCCTCCCTGCGATACCGCCACCTGCCACACCTGCGGCGCGTGCTAGTGTGCTGTCCGCCATGATCGTCGGCCTGGGCGTCGACGTGTGCGACGTCGCGCGCATCCGCCGCGCGCTCGAAGGGCGCACCGGCGCGCGCTTCCAGACCCGCGTCTTCACCGCGGCGGAGCAGGCGTACTGCGAGGCCCGCCGCCGCGGCCGCTTCGCGAGCTACGCGGCGCGCTTCGCGGCCAAGGAGGCGGCCATGAAGGCGCTCGGGACCGGCTGGGCGCAGGGCGTGGCCTGGCGCGACTTCGAGGTGGTGCGCGCGCGCGGCGCGCCGCCGCGCCTCGTCCTCCACGGTCGCGCGGCGGCGCTCGCGCGCCGGCGGGGCATGGTGCGCTGGCTCCTCGCCCTCACGCACACGGGCGAGAGCGCGCTCGCCTCGGTGGTGGTCGAGGACGGCGTCAGCGCAGCGGGCGGGGCGGTGGCGCAGACGCGCCGCGCCGCGGGAGGAGGATCAGGACCGCGACCGCCCAGAGGCCGGCGATGAGGCCGAGGAGCGTCCACAGGTTCTTCGGGTACCCGTTGTTGTGCGCGAAGAGCCGGCAGAGGATCGCGTCGCAGACGTGGAGCGCGAGCGCCGTGCCGAGGAGCGCGGGCGCGGGGAGATCGGGCGCCACGAAGGCCAGCCCCGAGAGGTAGGCGATGGCGAGCGGAAGCGTCATTCGATTGACCGCACGCGCGGTGCTTCTCTATAGTGCCGGGGCCGGGTGGAGACCAACGACACGCACATCCTGAAGCGCCTGCTCGGCCTCGGCGAGGAGCGGCTCGGCCGGCTCGCGGAGGAGCTGCTCTCGAACCCGCGCCTCGCGGAGACGTTCTCGACCGCCCTGCAGAAGGCCTTCGAGGCCAAGGGCCGCGTCGACCGCAACATGCAGACCGTGCTCGGCCTCCTGAACATGCCCTCGCGCGCCGACATGATCCGCCTGCTCACCAAGCTCGAGGCGATCCAGGGAAGCCTCGTCAACCTGCACGTGAAGGTCGACCGCCTCCTCTCGACGACCGGCCCGGCGCGGCCCCGCACGAGCCGCAAGCGGTCCGGCGCCGCGGGCGACAGCGCGGGCGAGTAGCACCCCTCACACACCGACCGCGGCCGCCCGGCCCGGGCCCGGAAAGAGGTGGCGGGCGATGGCGGCCAGGTCGGCGAGCGAGCCCGGGTCGGTGGCGAGGAGCGGCACCTCGGCGAGGACCGGTGCGCGCGCCGACTCGACCAGCGGTGCGAGCGTCGCCTCCTGGCGCGCACCGAGCGCGCGCAACTCGCCGTAGCTCGCGGCGAGCCGCGCCGCGAGCGCCCCCGAGACGCCGTCGGGGAGGCCCGGGTCGGGCGCGCCGCGGCCGAAGGTCGCGCGGGCCAGCGCCCGGTTCACGACGATGCCCTGGATGGAGAGGCCGATCGCGCCGAGCGCGCGCACCAGCGCCTCGGTCTCGGCGACCAGGCGGGGCTCGGGCGCGGTCACGAGGAGCGGCATCGTCCCGTCGCTCGTGAGCAGCGCCCCGACCGCGCGCACGCGCTCGCGCAGCGCGCCCGTCATGACCTCGATCAGACCGACGAACTCGCCCACCTCGCGCACGAGACCGATGCCGGTGAAGCGCTCGAGCCCGCGCAGCACCGCGGCGAGCAGGAGCTGCGCGAGGCGGGAGCCGGCGGCGGGGAGGATGCTGGTCGGGTTCTTCAGGATGGCGAAGGCGCGGGAGTCGAGGAGGTTCGCCAGCCGGCGCGGCGCGTCCAGGAAGTCGACCGCGTGGCGCGCGGGCGGCGTGTCGACCACGAGGAGATCGTAGCCGCCCTCGGCCGCCAGCCGGTACACCTGCTCGACCGCCATGTACTCGGCCGTGCCGGCGAGCGTGCCGGAGAGGTTCTGGTAGAGCCGATTCTCGAGCACGGCGCGCGCCTGCTCGGGGGTGGTGGCGAGCGCGCGCACGAGCTCGTCGAAGGTGCGCTTCACGTCGAGGAGGAGCGCGTCCAGGTGCGCCCCCCGCGCCCCGATCCCGGCGAGCGAGACCCGGCTCGGACGGCCGCTGAGCGCGGAGAGGCCGAGCGCATCCTTCAGGCGGTGCGAGGGGTCGACGGTCAGCACGGCCGTCCGCCGCCCGCGGCGCGCCGCCTCGAGCGCGAGCGCGGCAGCGGCGGTCGTCTTGCCGACCCCGCCGCTCCCCACGCAGAGGATGATGCGCCGGCTCTCGAGCGCGTCGGCGAGCGAGCTCATGCCGCGAGGCCGGCCGCCCGGGCGAGCTCGGCCGCGAGCGCGGCCACGCCGGCGGGCGCATCCGGCGCACCGAAGAGGAAGGGGAGGCGCACGGGCGCGGCGCCGAGCGCCCGGCGGAGCGCGGTGAGCTGGGCGTCGGCCTGCCGGCGGCGCTCGAGCTGGAAGCGGGCGGCGCGGAGGTAGGGATGCGAGCCGCTCGCCGCCTCGAGGCGATCGAGCGCCGCCGCGTCGCCCGCCGTGAAGCGCCGGGGCGGCAAGGCGTTCACGATGGGCGGGGCGACGGCGAGTCCGAGGCGCTCGGCCAGCTCGCGGTGGAGCTCCATCGTCTCACGCACCGCGAGCTCTTCCGGCGTGGTCACCACGCACACGAGCGTCGCGCCCGGGTCGGCGATGAGCCGCTGGATGCGCGCCAGCAGCTCGGCCACGGGCCCGAGGCGAGCGAGCGCGCCCAGCGTGTGCGGGGCGGCCAGGAGCGGGAGCGAGTGCCCCGAGGCCGGCGCGTCGACGACCACGAGGTCGTACACCGGACGGCCGCGCCGTCGCGCCTCGACCCAGCCGAGGAGCCGCTGCAGGACCAGGAACTCGCCCAGCCCCGGCGCCGCCGCGGCCAGCACCTGGAACGACGTGCTCTCGAGGAGGCGCCGCGCGAGGATGCGGAAGCGGAGCACGCCCTCGACGAAGTCGCCGAGCAGCACCTCGGGCTCGAGGCTGGCGGCCGCCAGCCCGGCCGCGACGCGCATCGGCGCGGTGCCGAGGCGCGTCCCGCCGAGCAGCGAGCCCAGCGGCCCGCGGCCGACCTCGACCGCGAGCACGCGCCGTCCGCCCGCCGTCGCGGCGTGCGCGAGCGCCGCCGTGACGGTCGTCTTCCCGACGCCACCCTTGCCCGTGACGACGACCAGGCGCTGCGAGGCGAGCGGCAGCCGGGGCGGCACGCCCGGCGTCATATCCGCGCGGTGCGCGCAGTGTCAATTTGCTCGCGGCCTCCCGCCGCGCAATTGACATGCTCGCGGCCGTTCCCTAGCCTCCGCGCGGCGGAGGAAGGCATGTCGGAGGCCGATCGACCCGGGGGCGGCGAGGCGAGCAGGGCACGCCTGCGCGTGTTCCACGGCGGTCGGGCGCGCGCGGGGCGCGCGCAGCTGGCGTCACCGCGGGAGGTGGCGCGGCGGCTCTCCGCCCTCGAGCGGCGGGTCGAGCAGGCGCTCGGGAGCGGCGGCGAGATGGCCGCGCGCGATCGGCTGCGCGCCGCCTTCGACCAGGCGCTCACCGCCGTCGCCGGCCTGGAGCGCTCGGTGCCGCGCGACCTCGCGGCGCTGGCGGATGTGCTCGGCACGGACGCGATCGAGGTGCTCCTCGAGGCGCTCTACCGCTATTGGTGGCGGGTCGAGACGGTCGGGCTCGAGCGCGTGCCCGCGAGCGGGCGTGTCATGCTGGTGGCCAACCGGGGCGGCGCGCTCGTGCCCTACGAGGCGCTCATGATCCGGGAGGCGGTGCGGCGCGCGCGCCCGCTGCTCGACGACTGGATGGCCGAGCTGCCCCTCCTCGGGGCGGCGCTCGCGCGCGTGGGCGCGGTGCGCGCGGCGCCCGCGACCCTTCGGCGGCTCCTCGTTCGCGGCGGGGCGGTGATCGCCTGCCCGGAGAGCAATCACCCGAAGCCCTTTCGCGCCCGCTATCGCCTCGGGCGGTTCGGCCGGGGCGCGTTCGCACGGGTCGCGATCGCGACCGGCACGCCGATCGTGCCGGTCGCGGTCATCGGCGCCGAGGAGGTGCATCCGGTGCTCGCCCGGCTCGATCTGCCGGGCCGGCTCCTCGGGCTCCCGACCCTGCCGGTCACGCCCACCTTCCCGTGGCTCGGCCTCTGGGGGCTCGTGCCGCTCCCCACCAAGTGGACGCTCCTCTTCGGCGAGCCGCTCGACGTGGCGGCGCGGCACGGGGCGAGTGACGCCTCCGACGCGACGCGCGTCGCGCGCCTCCGCGACCAGGTGCGCGAGCGGCTCCAGGCCCTCGTCCTCGAGGGGCTGCGGCGCCGGCGCTCGCTCTTCTCGGGCTGATGCCCGTCGTCGTCGCGGTCGATCAGGGGACCACGGGTACGTCCGTGCTCGTGGTCGACCGCCAGGGGCGCGTCGTCGGGCGCGCCTACTCGGAGTTCACGCAGCACTACCCGAAGCCGGGGTGGGTCGAGCACGATGCGGAGGAGATCTGGCGGGTCACGCTGCGCGTGCTCCGCCAGGCGTGCCGGCGCGCGCGGGTGCGCGCGCGCGACGTGGCGGCGCTCGGCATCACGAACCAGCGCGAGACCACCGTCCTCTGGGAGCGGCGGAGCGGACGGCCGGTGCACCGCGCCATCGTGTGGCAGGACCGGCGCACCGCCTCGCTCTGCGAGGAGCTGCGCGCGCGTGGCCTCGAGGACGTCTTCCGGCAGAAGACCGGCCTCGTGCTCGATCCGTACTTCTCGGGCACCAAGCTCCGCTGGCTCCTCGAGCACGTGCCGCGCGCCGCCGAGCGGGCCCGCGCGGGCGAGCTCGCCGCCGGCACCATCGACACCTGGCTCATGTGGAAGCTGACCGGCGGCGCGGTGCATGCGACCGACCCGACCAACGCCTCGCGCACGCTCCTCTTCGACATCCACGCCGGCGCGTGGGACGCGGCGCTGTGCGATCTCCTCCAGGTGCCGGCCGCGGTGCTGCCCGCGGTCAAGCCGTCGAGCGGCGAGTTCGGCGCGACGGAGGCGTCCGTCCTGGGCGCGCCGGTCGCGATCGCGGGCGTGGCCGGCGACCAGCAGGCGGCGCTCTTCGGGCAGGGCTGCGTCGAGCCCGGGATGGCGAAGAACACCTACGGCACGGGCTGCTTCCTCCTCATGAACACCGGCGCGCAGCCGGTCGCGTCGCGCCACGGGCTGGTCACCACCGCCGCGTGCGACGCGCGCGGCGGGCGGGCGTACGCGCTCGAGGGCTCGGTGTTCATCGCCGGCGCCGCGATCCAGTGGCTGCGCGACGGGCTCGGGCTGGTGAAGAAGGCCGCCGAGTCGGAGCGGCTCGCGCGCAGCGTCGACTCGACCCTGGGCGTCTATCTGGTGCCGGCCTTCGTCGGGCTCGGCGCGCCGCACTGGGACGCCGAGGCGCGCGGCGCGCTGGTCGGCCTGACGCGCGGGGTGACGCGCGCCCACGTGGTGCGCGCGGCGCTCGAGTCGCTCGCCTTCCAGACGCGCGACGTGGCCGACGCGATGGCGGCCGACGCCGGCTCTCGGCTGAGTACGCTCCGCGTGGACGGCGGCGCCGCGGCGAACGACTTCCTGATGCAGTTCCAGGCCGACGTGCTGGGCGTCCCGGTCGACCGCCCGCGCGTGGTCGAGACGACGGCCATGGGGGCGGCGTTCCTGGCCGGGCTCCGCGTGGGGTTCTGGAAGGCCCAGGCTGAGCTCGAGCGCGCGCGGCGGATCGACCGGCGCTTCGTGCCGAAGATGAAGCCCGAGGCGCGCGACGCACTCTACCGGGGGTGGCAGGAGGCGGTGGGGCGGGTGCGGAGCGGGCCGGGGCGATGATCGCCCGTTACGAGAGGCCGAGCCTGGCAGCCGCGCGCACGAGGTTTCGGTCGAGGCTCCAGAGCGAGGCTCCGGACAGGATCGCCGACGCCAAGAGGTGGACGTCCACCCAGCCGAGGCCGACGCCCATCAGGCGGCGCAATGTGACGAAGTCGAGGGCCTCCTGATGCTCGACCGTTCGTGCGCGCGGAAGTGCCTGGAGCCGGGCGAGTATCTCCGCGCGATCCGTCAGCCGGCCACAGGCCAGCTCGCCTACGACGAACGGATGACACAGGACCTGTTGCTCGACGAGGAGCTGCGCGAGCTCGTCGTTGCCTCGGCGCAGGTGATCCACCCATACTGAGGTGTCGACCAGGATCATGCCCGCGTGGCGCTGCGTCGCCTGGGAATCGGGCGGAGCCGCTTCTGCGTGCCTCCGAGCGCGGCGAGGCGCTGCGCGCTGGCGCGCGCGATGAGCGCCTCGAGGCCCTCGTGCAGGAGGGCGGTCTTCTCCTTGATGCCGGTCAGCTTGCTGGCGCGCTCGAGCAGGGCGTCGTCGAGGTTCAGCGTCGTCCGCATATGCATTCGTATGCATAGACCATGCATACGCGTCAAGGCCCACGGCAGCGGGCAGCCGGAGCATGCATGCTGACGGCCGAGGGCACCTTCGCCGGCACCGGCGGCGTCCCCATCCACTGGGAGCGGTCGGCGCCGCCGGCGGGCCCGCCGCGCGGCGTCGTGCTCCTCGCGCACGGCTACGCGGAGCACGTCGGCCGGTACCGGGAGTTCATGGCGCATCTCGCGGGGCGCGGCCTCGCCGTCGCGGCGATCGACCACCGCGGCCACGGCCGCTCGGGGGGGCCGCGCGGACACTGCCGCGACTTTGGCGAGTTCATCGCCGACTTGCGCACGCTCGCGGACTTGGCGGAGGAGTGGTGGCCCGGCGTGCCGCGGCTCCTCTTCGGGCACAGCATGGGCGGGCTGCTCGCGTTCCTCTACCTGCTCCGCCACCCCGACACGGTGCGCGCCGGCGCGCTCTCTGGGCCGGCCTTCAAGGTGGCGGACTCGGCGCCGCGAATCCTGCAGAGCGTGGCGCTCCTCTTGGCGCGCGTGGCGCCCGGGGTGACGTTCCGCTCGAACCTCGACCCGGGCGCGCTCTCGCGCGACCCGGCGGTGGGCGCCGCGTACCTCGCCGACCCGCTCGTGCATCGCGCGGCGAGCGCCGGGTTCGTGCGCGCCATCCGGGCGGCGCAGGCGGCGGCGATGGAGGGGGCGCCGCGACTCGCCGTTCCCCTCCTGATCCTCCACGGCGACGCGGACCGGCTCGTCCTCCCGGCGGGCTCGGCGGAGATCGCGGCCCGCCTCAGCTGCCCGCACCAGCTGGTCCTGCTGCCCGGCTTCTACCACGAGCTCTTGAACGAGCCGGCCAGCGAGCGCGCCCGAGTGCTCGAGGTGCTCGACCGCTGGTTCGACCGCTGGCTGGCCCTCTAGGCTTGCGCAGGGCCCAGCTCCTGGCCTGCCGCCTCGAATCACGCGTCGCACGGACGCGCAGGAAGGTGGAGGAGGCGGGTTCCGTAGCCGGGCAGCCGGCTATCATCGGCTTTCACCTCAATGACACCGGCGACTCTGACGCCATCTCGGAGCGGTCGGCGTGGGTCCCCGGTGCGTCTTTTTCGTTGACGATCGGGGTCCTCTTATCCTATCTGACCCCGGCGCAGCGCGCCTGCCACCGCGCTGCCCTCGCTCGAATCAGACTGGCGCGGAGGAAGACGCATGAGACGTGTAGGGGCACTTCCGGTGCTGACCCTCGGAGTGGCGCTGCTTTGCGAATCGGCGGCGGCGGCGAAGCCGGGGTTCGGAGTCTTCGCCACGATCAACGGGAAGAAGTTCAGGGCCCCCAGTTCAGGCAGGCCAGATGACCGGTGCGTGAGCGGAAACTACGTAGCCAGTGGCGGCATCGTCTTCAGTGCCCTCGAATGTCGCGGGCGCGGGCATCGAAAAAGGTCGCGCAGGAACCCCAAGGTGCTGGCGTTCGC
>Ga0209057_1002658_pt1 | contig 13636 bp, 10 predicted proteins | sample GraSoiAngelo_146_FD_185903 | JGI IMG/M metagenome (GOLD analysis project Ga0209057, IMG submission 185903) | Grasslands soil microbial communities from the Angelo Coastal Reserve, California, USA - 14_1009_05_30cm (SPAdes) (version 2) | ecosystem: Environmental > Terrestrial > Soil > Grasslands ... | reverse complement strand
CGCGATTGCGCGCAGCGCCCGCCCGAGACGGCGATCGAGACAAAACAGACGTGGCAGCATTGTTTACCGGTTTCTTACCAAAACCAAATTCCCTCCCGACCAGGCTGCAGTATAGGAGTAGGTCTGGCCAGCTTGTACAGTCAGGGTCTTTCGCCCTGGGCGGGCACCGGGTTGACGGGGATCAGCCCGGGCGGTTATGACGTGCTGACCTGCCGACAAGTAGCCAGAGTAGCTTCGGCCCTCGCTAAAGCTCCCCACGTCCTTGCCATCGACGGACACGACAAGGCCCAGATTCTCCCCAAAATTTGCGACCCGAGTAACGATCAAATGCCCTGAATTCGCAGGTACCGGGCCGGCCCCCAGGCCGCCTTGATTGCCAGCGCAACCGCTGAAGATCAGGCAAGCAAATGCCAGACTGAAGATGTGAATGATTGAACCATATTTTTTCATATGTTGGATTCCTTTTGTTTGAACGCGCCCATCGTGTTCCTCAAAAATTCGCCTGTCAATAAGACTTTAAGGCTATAGACACTTCTTGAATTTCCCTCATAATTTGGCAATCACAGTACAATCATGGTTGTGTCTCGTTAGGGGTTTCTCACAAGATTACTCGAAGTGAGGGGAATGTTATTTACGAGATCGATGGCAAACCAAGCGTAGAAACACTCCAAAAATATTTGAGTGAAGCAGAGCACAAAGAGTTGGGGAACTTCCAACATACAATTCCCGCTCGGTTTTAATTATTCCTTCGGGCCATCATGTCAAAGGATGATCAAACCGGCGCCGTCACGGTGCCAAAGGAGGTCTCACAAGATGAGACCTTTTCATGACTCGAAGGGACTACGGCTAATGGTCAGTGGCATCGATCGGCTCGGGCATCATGATATCGAGCAGCACCAGGTCCGGCGGTGTGCGGGCGGCAATTTGCAGGGCCTTCTCGCCGTTTAGCACACGGCTGAGTTTGTGGTCCGGCTTCAAGGCCTCAACCAGAACGTCGAGGTTCGTCTTGGCATCGTCCACGAGCAAAACTCGGCAGTCAGAAAGTTTTTTCATGGGGTTGGTGCGCCCAGAAAATAAGTGTTCATCGGGCCTCGACCCTTGAGTTCAATCGTTCCTCGCTCCTCGAAAGCAAAGCGTCCTTGCAATCTCTCGAACACCGTTTCGCTGACGTGAGTACGACTGGGCGCGCCATGCGATTCAAGCCGGCTTGCGGTGTTCACCGTGTCACCCCAGACGTCGTAAATGAATTTGCGAATGCCGATGACGCCGGCAATGACGCTGCCGACCTGCAACCCGATGCGCAAACTGAGGCCGCCGAACTCGCTGTTCAACTTGCGAACGTTTTCGTGCATCGCCAGCGCCATCGTGGCCATAGCGGCGAGATGATCCGCATTCTGCTCGATTAGGCCACCGGCCACCATGTAGCTGTCGCCGATGGTCTTGATCTTTTCCAACTTGTGGTGGTCGGCGAGTTCATCAAACCCGGAGAAAACACGGTTCAGCGACTCAATCAATTCGGTGGGCGTAAGTCGCGCCGACAGGGGCGTAAATCCGACAATGTCGGCGAAGAGAACCGAGGCGTCGTCGAAGCGTTCCGCGATAATCCCAACCTGCTGTTTGAGTTTGTTGGCGATGGAAGCCGGCAGCACGTTGAGGAGGAGGCGCTCGTTCTCCCGGTGGAGGTAATCGAGGGTGAGATGGGTGTTCACGCGCGCTAACAGTTCATGCGCGTTGAACGGCTTGGCGACGTAATCCACGGCGCCCAACTCAAAGCCGCGCACGATGTCTGCCGTATCGGTTTTTGCGGTGAGAAAGATGATCGGAATTTCCTGCCAGGCGGTTGAAGCCTTGATGCGACGGCAGGTTTCAAAGCCGTCCATCTCGGGCATCATAATGTCGAGGAGGATCAAATCGGGCCGAATGCGTTCCAGAACTTGGAGCGCCTGCCCGCCATTGGTGGCGATGTTGATTTGATAACCTCGCTCCTTAAGAAGGGTGGAGAGGGTCTGGATGTTCGCCGGCTCGTCTTCGATGACTAGAATGCGAGAAGGCATAACCAGATTTCCTTAGTGTTTATGACCACTTAGACGCGGGGCAGCCGGGCCGCTCGTTCCAACTGGGCCAGCGCTTCACCGAAAGCGTAGCCTTGGACCTGTTGCTCAAATTTTCCAAACTCCTCGGCGGAGAAGAGTGAAGCAAACACGCCGCGATTGGCTTCAAGGCAATCGGATGCCGCGGCGTCGAACTCGGCCAGGTGCCTGGTCATTTGCTCAACCACCAGCTTCAATTGCGCAGGATCAACAACCATGGCTTTGGGCGCGGCGGGGAACGCCGGTTCTTCGCCCAGCGCGGCGCGGAGACGGTCAACGAACGGGGTGAGCACGGTTGCGAACTGCTGGCGCAGCGATTCCAACCGAACAGCGTCGGCGGCATCATGAATGGCCTTCTCCAATTCACCCGCCGCCAACTGCACTGTCTTCACGCCAAGATTCGCAGCAATTCCTTTGACTGTGTGCGCTTTCCGCTCAGCCGCGGGCCGATCACCGGCCTTGAGTAGTTCGGTGATTTGCCCAGGCGCGTCCGATTGCTGCGCGGAGAACTGCCGGAGCAGTTTCAAATAAAGTTTCCGGTTGCCGGCGACGCGCAGCAGGCCTTCGACGGAATTGAGCCCTTCCACGGTCGGTATTTCCATATTGTCAGCGCGCGACTCCACCACCGGAACGCCGGCCGTCTTGACAACCGGGTCCGAAGTTTTCGCAATTGCTGGAACAAATGCAGACATTCCCGTGGCGGACCGATAATATCGCGCCACAGTTTCGAACAGCACATTGGGATCGATTGGTTTCGAGATATGATCGTTCATTCCGGAGGCGAGACAGCGCTGGCGTTCGTCGATCGTGGCGTGCGCCGTCATGGCGATGATCGGCAGTGCTGCGAAACGCGCGTCGGAACGCAGTTTGACGGTCGCCTGATACCCGTCCATCTCCGGCATTTGCAGGTCCATCAGCACCACATCGAACGGGGGTGGCTGTGGTCCGTTCGACAGGATATCCACCGCCTCGCGTCCGTTGTTGGCGACTTTCACCGTCGCGCCGGTGCCTTCGAGCAATTCGATGGCGATCTGTTGGTTGATGTCGTTGTCCTCGGCCAAAAGAATCCGTGCGCCGAGCAAGCGCGTGGCCTGTTCGTCCTCCGTTGTGACACTGGCAGCTTCGCCCTCGTGCGCGAACACGTTGACGAGCGTGTCCACGATCATGGACTTGGTCACGGGCTTGACAAGGAAACCCTCCAGTTGCAATCGCTCCGCCTCCTCGCGGACTTCTTCGCGTCCGAACGCGGTGACGAGCACAATGGCTGGCGGATGCTTCAACGTTTCATCGCCCTTGATGTGGCGGCTCGTCTGCAATCCATCCATGCCCGGCATGCGCCAATCCATGAACACGATGTCGTACGGGACGGTCGCATCGTTTTGCTGGACGGTGGCTATGGCTTCCTTGCCAGTGGCGACGGTGTCCACCCGCGCGGTTAGCGTGCTCAACGGTTCCTGCAGGATTTCGCGCGCAACGGGATTGTCGTCCACAACGAGCACGCGAAGCTGCGCTAGTCTTTCGGGAACCACCTTACCCGTGCCTGTGGCCGAACCGACGTCGAGCCAGACGGTGAAATTAAACGTGCTGCCGCTGCCCGGTTCGCTTTCGAGCCAGACGCGCCCGCCCATCAACTCGGCGAGCTTGCGCGAGATCGAGAGCCCAAGACCGGTGCCCCCATGTTTGCGCGTCGTGGACATGTCCGCCTGGGAAAAAGGCTGGAACAGCTTCGCCGCCTGCTCGCGCGTCATGCCGATGCCGGTGTCGCGCACTGAGAACTTAAGTTGAACTTTGTCGCCGGTGCGTTCGAGCAGATCGATGTTCAAGCCGATCTCGCCGCGTTCCGTGAACTTGATGGCGTTGTTGACGAAGTTGGTCAGGATCTGACCGAGGCGAAGCGGGTCACCTAGCAGTTGTTCGGGAATCGCGGGAGCGACTTGGATCAGGAACTCGAGCCCCTTATCGTGTGCCTTCTGAGCCGTGAGCGTGGTGACCGTGCTGATCACCTCGTCGAGCTCGAAATCGGTGGTCTCGATGTCGAGCTTATCGGCCTCAATCTTTGAGAAATCAAGGATGTCATTGATGATGCTGAGGAGCGACGTGCCAGCGTTGTGGACCTTGCTCACGTAGTCCCGCTGCTTAGGGTTAAGAGGCGTCTTGAGGGCAAGGTACGACAGACCGATGATGGCGTTCATGGGAGTGCGAATCTCGTGGCTCATGTTGGCCAGGAACGCGCTCTTGGCCTTGGTGGCGTCGTCTGATTTTTGCACGGCTAGACGCAGATCCGTCTCCAACTGCTTGAATGCTGTGATGTCCTGAACCACGCCGTACATGTCTGTCGGTTTTCCGTTGGCACCCTTCACCACGTGTCCCAGAGCGTGGATCCAGACCACGCGTCCATCGATCGGCCGCTTGTACGCGTATGTCGCGTCATACACCGGGATGGTGCCGGCGATGGCGGCGGCAAAGTTCTCCGCCGTGACTTTGGCGATCGCTTCGTCGCCTTCTCGAACATGCTCGGCCCATTTGTCCAACCGGTAGCGGTGACCCGGGCTCGGCGGGTCTCCCAATATCCTCGCTGCGCGCTCAGAGGAGTTGTACCAGCCGGAGTTGTCCAGCGGCAAGTGCCAGTATCCGGCGTTGGCGAGGTCGAGGGCGCTGTCGGTGAGAAGGTTGATGCGGTTGAGCTCTTCGGCCTGACGCTGCGTCTGCTCAAGCTGGCGGCTGAGCAGTTTGTCGTTGCGGTCGACCATCAGCTCAAACGTTGAGCGGCTTGCCTCCAGCCGCTCCACCTGCTTCTTAAGGGAGCGAATTTCCTTCTGGAGCCTGCCGACGTCGTCGGTCTCCATCACGCACTCCCGACTCGACCGCCTAACAGGAGTGTCATGAACGTCTCGTTGTGGTAGTGCGAGATGCCATCCTTCGCAAGTCGGGCGATTTCACCATATCCGTAGAACCCGGCGGCGGGCACACCGGCGAGGAGTTCGTTGACGATGCGCGCCTCCTCTTGAGTACGCGAACCCAGGATCTGCTTGCGCCCGGCGCAAGAGATGCACAGGGCAAGGGCCGGCTTGCCGCCGCCCCCGGAGGCTTTGGGAAAATCGTCCAGGGCGTGCTGAAAGGAGGTGCGGGTCGCATCCAGAATCTGGTCGCGATTGGTTGTGGTGATGTGGACCCGGGCGCCGTTCGGCACATCGCCGAGGAAGTGGATACAACCAGTGGCCTCATCGGTCCGGCCTGGAGCACGCAGGTAATATGAGTTCGGACCCCGACCATCATCGGCCGTTACCGCCAGCGGATACTCCGTCAGGTGCGTGATGTCGGCGTTGCCCAGGAACTCCCGGTAGAACTCGGTCGCGGGCCGGCCATCGATCGCCCGCACCACGTGGCCATCGACCTCAGTGACCCTCCCCTCGCGCCCGATGGGGCGCCATCCCGTATCCACACCAAAGGAAAAGACAACCCCCTCGTCGAAGAGAAGGAACGGGACCGAATCCTGGAGCACTTCCGTGCCGTGGAACTGCCTGGTGCCCTTGAATCGCCACTGGTCCCCGGCGGTGCCGCCGAAAATCGGGACCGCATCGCCCAACGCCGCCCGCAGCGAATCGAGGGCAGCCGACCCGCTCACGGTCAGGCCGTCGGGCATGGTGATGCAGAGGCGTGGCGCTCCGCCCCTTCCGGCCAGACGCTGGATCGCATCGTTAGCGCTGCCGCTAATAGACCCCGCCACATCGGTCGAGACCGACCTGGCCACACCGGATACCGCGTGAAAGTCATCGCCCGAAAGCAAGACCAGAGCGAGCGAATCTTCCGCAAAGAGGATGTGCGATGACATCTCACCGTCGGTTGTGCAACCGATGAGCGCGATCCCCGGCCACTGGGCGTTGATCTGCTCCAGCACAATCGCAAAGTCGTGATCGATCCCGGCAAACAGCATCGCCACGCGGGGTAAGGACGCGCCCAGCGCGACCTTCGCGCCAGCAATCAGTTCCGCGACCGCGTCAACCGAATCGACGTCTTGACTGTGGACTACACATGCTCGCATAGGTGACTCCTTTTCAGTATTCTTCGTTCATTTCCCGCTTGCCAGATTTTGCATTGCGATTGTTTTCATCATGGTGTCGTTTGCATCCCGCACTCGAATGATCAGAACACGATCTTCAGGGGGCGTCTTTGCGGATGCGCCAGCGACAAACGTGCACGCCAGCGCTCCAAAGATCGATGTGATTTTTGTTTTCAAAGTTTTCGTGTTGCCAGTGCCGTTCAATTCTTCACCGGGATCTTGGTCGCCTCGGCGCGGGGCGCATGAGAACGGGAAAGTGTAAGATTTGGAAAGCGAAAGTGTAGCTGCTCTTCGTGAGTCTGTCTATAAGACCTTAGTCTGATACGCGATACTCACGCCGTCCCTGAACTCGAGCGTGCCGAGGCTCGCTGTGGAGGCGCAAAAAATATCCTACACGCTCAGTGCTTCGACTGGAACGCCAAGCCATTTCGCGGCTGCAGCGCGTTCCGTAAACAGCGAAACATGCAGTGGCGAATGGTCAGTCAACATGGCGTGCAATTTTGCGTAGTGAGTGGTGTCGGGGCTCGTGACGTAGAACGCCGTCTTGACCGGCGGATGCGACTCAAAGGCGAGGCGGCGATGCAGCGCGATGTGAAAGACGAAACTGAAATTGAGATCGACCGCGTCGAGCGCCGATAAGTCTGCGAACCGGTTAAACGGCTTTTGAGCTCTTTCTTCGGCAGCCTCGACAAACGCGACGATTTCATTCACGAGTGCCTGGTCCAGAACGCCGTGCGGCTTCCAGACCATAAGCGATAACTCTTTGCGAAACAGAACGTGGGCGGGAAGTTTCAAGTCACCTCATCGGCTTTGTTGTTTGGAGTTCGCTTTGTGGGAAACGGTCCTTTTCGCCAACGTGGGAGACGGCCCACGGTTTTAGGAGCGCCGTGTTACTATTTCACTTTCACGATGCCTGGCGGTTTCCACGAGCCTTCGCCAGCCGGTAGAATGGACGGCGCTTCGGTCTTCGGCCAGTAAAGGCGCATGACGAGATAGATCGTGTCGTTAGGCGCGGGTAGCCAGTCACTCTCCTTGTCGGCGCCGGGTGAATCCTTCTGGATATAGAGCGTGAGTGAACCGTCATCGTTCTTCTTCATGTTCGGCAACATCGGGGAGTTGATGAGGTAGCGGTTGATCGGGTTCTTGATCAGGAGCTGGCTCTTGCCGTCATACATGGTGACCGACCAGAAGGCGTTCACCGGCGGGAACTGATCCTTCGCGAAGGTAAGCGTGTAGTTATGTTTGCTGGCGTCGAGCGCTTCGCCGTTGGCCAGCGTCTTGGTCATGGGATACATGGCCTCGGCAGCGTCGTTCCCGTAAATGCCTGCCTGGGCGGCGGCCGCCCGCTTGAGCCAGTCGCCATTGTAAAAAGCGCTGTCGCCAAAGAGCGAAGCGACTTTCCAGCCGTTAATGTTCTTTTGTCCGGACTCGAGATACTGCTTGATCTTGGCTTCACCCTCCTTCACGCCCGCCATCACTGCCGCCTTCTGCTCTTGCGAGAGAGCAGCCAGGTCGCCAAGGCGGGCCAGTTTTTCTCGGATTTCCTTCTCTTGCGGTTCGGCGGGGGCGAATTGCAGCGCGAATACGAGGTAATCAAAGAACCCGGTCTTCACCATTTCCTTATTGATCTTCGGGAAGTTGACAGCCGGGGCTACCTGGGGCGCGGGCTGTTTCAGATACTGGGAGAGCGACTGGACTTTGTAGCCCGCCTGAATCTTGACCACGTTCGGCATGTCCTCCGGGTTAAAGAGCTGGGTGCGATAGGCCACAGCGGAGAACTGTGTGCTCGACCGGAATACCTTCTTGATGCCTGGCGGCGTCTCGCCTTTCCAGTCGGGTCCGGCCACCATGTAATCGCCGGGCTCGTTGCCGGTGGCGCGGCTGCCGATGTAACCATAGTTATAGGTGTTGCCGTCGCAGAGCATCACTGAGAAGTAGCGCGATTTCTCTACCGCCGGAACCGACAAGACTATTGGTTCGGCGCGCAGGTCCGTCCACAAGATAGAATATGGTGTGTCGCTGTTCGGTGTGATAACCGATGTGTCTTTGTAGGTGAAGACGCGGGCTTCATTGTTAATCTGATTGAACGGCGCTTTGTACTGACCAGAGTTCTTGTCCACGGCGTACTCGTACATGACCGCATAGTTCATCACGATCGGCAGACCGTAGATGAACCCTTCTTCGGCGATGGCTTTGGTCTCGGCGGGAGTGAGGTCCGCAGCGCGGGCGCTTGTTAGCGTCAGGCTGGCGGCGAGTGCTGCGGCTAGGAGGTTAAGACTGCGTGCTATTTTCATAGTTAGGTTCTTGCTGGTTGATTTGTTCGTTGAGTTAGTTTTTCACCTGCTGCGCCGGCGGCGCGGTCCACTTGCCTTCTACGGCTTCCTCCTTCGGCCAGTAGAGACGCATGGCCATCACAAACGGACCCTTCGGCGCGGGCAGCCAGTTGGCTTCCTTGTCCTTGCCGGGGGATTCGTTCTGGATAAGCAGGGTCAATCCGCCGTCGGCATCGCGCTTGAGCTGCGGCAGCATCGGCGAGTTGATGAGGTAACGATTGATCGGGTTGGCCACGAGGAGGCTCTGCGGCAGTTCATACATCGTCAGCGACCAGAACGCGTGGACGGGCGGCAGTTGGCCCGGCGCAAAGCGCACGGTATAACGGTTGGCACCCGTCAGCTTCTCCTTCGCCTCATCCACGGCATAAAACGGATACATCGCCTCCTGCTTTGAATTGCCATAGATGCCAAGCACGGCGGCGGCCATGCGGTATAAATAATTGTTCTTCAGATATTGCCGCGTGCCGAAGACATCCCCGGAGGTCACCTTCCCCGCAGCAAATTGTTTCTCCAATTCGCCGAAGTCAGCCCAGGCGTCGGCCACGCCCTGTTCAACAGCTGCCTTCATTTCCGGCGAGAGCTTGGTGGCATCCATTGTTTTCCCCGCGCCGACACCGATCCTGGCGAAACGCGCCATGAGTTCTGTCTCGGACGGATCTGTCGGGCAGAATTGCAGCACGAAATTCAGGATGTTGAAGAACTGCGGCGAGGTCTTCTCTTCGGCAGGCGTGAGGGGCTTGATGAATTCAATGACCGGCGCGGCTTTTGGTGCGGCGGTGCCAAGGAACGCCGACAGCGTCTGTGCCTTGTAGCCGGCTTGCACTTTCTTCACGTTGTCGAGGTCGCCCGGATTGAACAATTGCGTGCGATAGACAGCGAAGACGAATTCTGTCTCTGAGCGAAAGACTTTTTTCACCCCCTTGGGCGTCTCGCCCTTCCAATTCGGTCCGGCGACGAGGTAGCTGCCGCCATTGTTGCCGGTGGTGCGGCTACCGATGTAGTCGAAATTGAAGGTATAGGCGTCGATGAGCTGGACGCTGAAGTAGCGCTCCCTTTCGACCGGCGGCACGGTGAGCACCATGGGTTCGGCGCGCAGATCCATACCCACAAAGGAATAGGGTGTGTCGGAGTTGGGCGTTTGGATGGCCGTATTCGCCGGCGTGTAAACGCGCGGAATGTTTTTGAGTTGATTCCACGGCGCCTTGAATTCGGGGTTCTTGGTATCGACGAAGTAGCCGTATTGGATGCGGTAGTTATCCACCAGCGGGAAGCCGTAGATATAAGCCTCTTTAACGATGGCGCGGGCCTCGGCGGGGCTGATGTCCGCAGCGCGGACGGTTGTGAGCGCCAGCACGGCGGCGAGCGCGGCGACGAGGAGGTGTAGTTTGTATGTAGTTTTCATTGTTGACATTCTCGGTGCTCGATTGTGCGTTTGGTTGTTCTCATAGTTCCCTTATCGTTGTTTGTCGGCCTAACGAGTCGTTATGACTAGCCTAACTATTAATGACGAAGTTACTCGCTAGCCTTGTGTTCTGCTGGCTTTCTTCCATCAGGCGTTTCTCGTTCGGCTAGTCGTTCACTCGGGCCATGGCTTCGGCCTTGGCCTTCTGGTCCTCAGCCATCATCTGGTTCGGTCCGAGCTTAATGGTCAGCTTGTCGAGCTTTCCGGTAAAACGGAACGGCGGCTTGTAATCTTTGTCGTCCACGCCCGTACGGGTATCAACCCCGACATCGAAGGACTCATCAATGGTCATGAGGGCCGGGCTGGTGTGCGGGACCGTCTTGCGGGCTACTTCCTTGCCGTCCACCGACAGGACGCCGATGCCACCCTTGGCCAGTCCGGGGCCGTCATATTTAAAATCAAACAAGATGGTGTGTTTACCCGGCGTGAGCGTCTGCGGGCTTTCCCAGCGCAACTTTTCCAAGGCCAAGAGATTGTAGGTGAACACGGGTTTGCCCTTGACCAGGTAGAGGCCATAGCCGCCGAAGCGGCCCCCGAGCGTGTTGAGCATTCCCTCGGCGCCGCCTTTCGGGATTTCGACCTCAGCGGTGATGGAGAAGGATTTGGTGAGCAAGTTGGGTGCGCTGCCGTCGGGCAAGCCGGACACTTCGCTTGTATAGGTAAACTCGGTGCGGCCGGCGGTCGCACTCGGCCGCGGCGCAAGGATGCGCTCGAGAATCGAATTATCCAGCGGGAGCACCTGATATTTTCTGGCCTCATCCATGAAGAGCCCCTGCAACTCTTTCAGCTTATCGGGATTCTTCGCGGCGAGGTCGTTGTTCTCTGAGAAATCTTCAGCGATGTTATAGAGTTCCCATTTATAGCCGGTAAGCACGTCGGGCATTTTGACCGTGCCCATAAGCCACGGGGGTTGCGGAGGAACAGTGGCTGCGAGCCAGCCATCGTGGTAGAGCGCGCGGTTACCGAACATCTCGAAATATTGGGTGTTGCGCTTCGACGGAGCGTTCGCATTCGCGCTATCGAAGGTGTAAGCCATGCTCACGCCTTCGATTGGTTTCTGGGCGATGCCGTTCACGGTGGCAGGCGCTTGGATGCCGGCGGCTTCGAGAATTGTCGGCACGATGTCTATAATGTGGTGGAACTGCCAACGAATGCCGCCCAAATCCTTGATGTGGCCCGGCCATGAGATGCTCATACCCTGCCGGGTGCCACCGAAGAATGACGCGATCTGCTTGGTCCATTTGAACGGCGTGTCGAACGCCCAGGACCACGCCACTGACATGTGCGGGGTTGTCAGATCCGAACCCAGGACATTGTAGAACTTCAACTGGGCATCAACGGGCATATCGATGCCTTGGATCGCGTCCAGATCGAACGTTGTGCCGATGGCCGAGCCTTCGGCACTCGTGCCGTTGTCCCCGCTAATATAGATGATCAGGGTGTTATCGAGTTTGCCCAGGTCTTCAACGGCCTGAATAACCCGGCCAATCTCATGGTCCGTGTAAGCGGCGTAGGCACCGAATATTTCCGCCTGGTGGGCGTACATTTTCTTCTGAGTGGGATTGAGCGTGTCCCACTTCGGCAGGAGATCCGGCCACGGAGTGAGCTCGGTATTCGGCGGTATAACACCGAGCTTCTTCTGGTTGGCAAAAATTTGCTCGCGTAGGTCGTTCCAGCCCATGTCGAATTTCCCTTTCATCTTAGCGATCCATTCCGGAGTTGGGTGATGGGGCGCGTGCGTGCCACCGAGCACGTAATAGAGGAAGAACGGTTTCTCCGGCGCGGCGGCATTCGATTCCGTCAGATACTTGATCGCCTCATCGGCCATATCGGTGATCAGGTTGTAGCCGGGCTTCCCGATCCACGGGAAGATCGCGGTATGATCTCGGAAGAGATAGGGCGTCCACTGATTGGTTTCACCGCCCATGAACCCATAGAAGTACTCGAAGCCCATCCCGCTGGGCCATTGGTCGAATGGTCCAGCCAGGCTGTAGAGATAGGTAGGCGTGTTATGATTCTTGCCGAACCACGACGTGGCGTAGCCGTTCTCCTTAAGGATCTCGCCGATGGTCGCCTTGTCCTTGGTAATGATACTGTCGTAGCCCGGGTAGCCGGTGGCCTGTTCGGAGATCACACCAAAACCCGACGAGTGGTGGTTGCGGCCGGTGATCAGGGCCGCTCGCGTGGGAGAGCAAAGCGCAGTTGAGTGGAATTGCGTGTAGCGCAATCCCGCCTTCGCGATCCGATCCATGGCCGGCGTCGGGATCACGCCGCCAAAGGTGCTGTAGACGCCGTAGCCCTGGTCGTCGGTCATAATCAGCAGCACGTTGGGCGCGCCCTTTGGCGGCACCACCGTTGGCGGCCAATACGGTTTGGAATCTACGGCGCTATCCTTGATCACGCCGCCAAACTTCGGGTCGGGCGGCGGGAGTTGTTTTCCGTCAATGGTCGTCGTCGCGCTCGGCGAACCAAGCGTGCCGGTGGTTTGGACTTCAGCTCGGGCCGAAGGCGCAACCGCCATGACGGCGGCAGCGAGCATTCCGCCAGTGAGAATCTGTTTTGCTGATTTCATAGTTTTAATCTGGTTTGCTGTTGCCGATCAAACTGCAATTTTGCCGTTACCTGCTACGATGCGTCTATAGGACTTTAGGGCAATGCGATGCGGTGTTCCGCCGTGCCCAGGGGAGGCTAAGAGCAGTCAGCAGGTCGCAAGTGTTTCATAGCTTGTTGAACTCTTATCACTTTGCTCCCTTTTTCCCAGCCGCAGCTGTTGCAGATATTCCGGGAGACGGCGATGAAGTATTACTGGGACTGGTAGCCTCAAGTTTCTTAACAAAGACGGCCTTGATGTTTTTGAATTCTGCTGCGCGGGAGCTGTCTGGAAGAACTCTGGCGCCGGAAGCATCTACCGCTATCGTTCTGCGAAGAGTTCCCGATCTGTCCGTAAGCCAGGCAGTACCCACGGAATAAATTTTCATCTTGTCTGCTATTGTTTTGAGCGCAGAAAGCACGATGCCCTCTTGCTTTGGATTGGTGCTGACAGCAAATGCATAACTAATGCCACCCGTGCTGCGATACGACTTTAGTTTCACTGGAAGACGATCACTGCCAAGTCCCAATATAGCCGCCAGCTCTGGAGCTATCGATTCTGCAGCGCCTTGAGACAGCACCCATTCTTCCGCTTTGGAAAGTTCCGCCTGGTCAGAATAAGAAGGCGTTGGAGCAAGACCCTGAGCTAACAAGCTTACAGGAATCAACGCCAAGGCTGCGAACAGTAATTTACTGTGGTAACAAATCTGCGCGAGAAGCAGCGTCAAAACTGCATGCAACATGCCTGCCGGCCACAAAAGCGCGAGCTTGGTCGCTTGCTTCCTCAATTGGTTAAGTTGACCTCAAATGCCTGCGCTCCCATGGAGGAGGCCAAACCCTCGGTCTGGCCGGCGAGATACATGACCACACCGTTCCCGTTCGTCAGCTTGGCATGCATTTTCCCTTCGATGAGGGTGAGTCCGCGGCTGACGCCATGGTAAGTTCCGGAGAAGTCGGAGAGGTTGTTCAGGTTATAGACTTTACCAGTGGCAGAGATCTTTTGGCCGCCCGCTCCACCAACGCCGACACCAGAGATGGTGAAATGATGCGCCCGGCCGTTGTAATACAAAGTGCCTTTCCCCGCTGCAGCCGAACCGTAGTA
>Ga0209057_1002653_pt1 | contig 13656 bp, 16 predicted proteins | sample GraSoiAngelo_146_FD_185903 | JGI IMG/M metagenome (GOLD analysis project Ga0209057, IMG submission 185903) | Grasslands soil microbial communities from the Angelo Coastal Reserve, California, USA - 14_1009_05_30cm (SPAdes) (version 2) | ecosystem: Environmental > Terrestrial > Soil > Grasslands ... | reverse complement strand
CGGTGAGGAAGCGCGTCAGCAGCGAATCGCCGAAGACCGCGTACCCGCCGCGGGGCACGGGCGCGACTCCGGACCACGCGAGCCCGAGGAGCATCGCCGGCACCGCGATGGCCAGGCCGGCGAGCGGGCCCGCGGCGGCGATGTCGAAGAGCGAGTTCCGGTCGCGCGCCGGCGACCGCATCCGGATGATGGCGCCGAGGGTCCCGAAGCCGATCGGTAACGGGATGAAGTAGGGCAGGCTCACCGAGGCCTTGTAGTGGCGCGCCGTGAAGTAGTGACCGAACTCGTGCACCACGAGGATGGCCAGAAGCGTGCAGGAGAACGGGACCCCGCTCAGGAGCGACGCCGGCCCCGGCACCGCGCGGAAGGCGTCAAAGGTCGGCGAGCCGGAGTACCACGTCCCCGCGATCAGCGTCGACGCGCACGTGAGGAGAAAGAGGACGACGTTGACCGCCACCCGCGGGCGCGCGACGACCTCCGCGAGCGGCCACGCCTGGACGACGACGCCGTCGCCGTCGGCGCGGATGAAGGGCGTGTAGCCGAAGGCGCGGAAGCGCTCGCGCAGCACGTCCACGGCCTGTGACGGCGATCGCAGCAGGTCGCCGCGGAAGGCGATGATGCCGCCTCGGATCTGGCGCTCGCGCACGACGAGGACGTCCTCGAGGTTCTTTCGCAGGAGCTCCTCGCTCACGAGCACGTCTTCGACTCGGGGCGGCTCGGCGGGTGCATGGCCGCGGAACGGCCAGAAGCGCATGGGTCAGCCTACCACAGCGTCAGACGGCCGACCACGCGGCGCACCCCCTCGAGGCCGGCCTCGAGGTAGATCGCGCCGAGCAGCGCCTCGAGCGTCGTCGCGAGGATCGATTCGCGTCTCCGTCCGCCCGTCTGCTCCTCGCCACGACCGAGGCGCACGAGCGCGCCGAGGTCGAGCTCGGCCGCCCAGCGCGCGAGGCGCTCGCCCGACACCAGCTCGGCGCGGCGGGGCGTGAGCACGCCGACGGGCGCGCCGGGATCGGCGGCAAACAGGTGCTCCGCGACGACGAGCCCGAGCGCGGCGTCGCCGAGCAGCGCGAGCGGCTCGTGGTCGGACGTGGGCGGGTTTTCGTTCGCGTACGAGGCGTGGGTGAGCGCCCGCTCGAGGAGGGCGGGGTCGCGGAAGCGGTGGCCGAGCCGCCGCTCGAGCTCCGCCACCCCGACGGGATCCACTACTCGAGGTGCTTGCGAAAGACGAGCGTCGCGTTCGTGCCGCCGAAGCCGAAGGCGTTCGACAGCGCGATCTCGACGTCCTGCTTGCGCGCCTGGTTCGGCACGTAGTCGAGGTCGCAGTCCGGATCCGGCGTTTCGTAGTTGATCGTCGGCGGCAGGACGCCGTAGTGCAGTGCGAGCACGGTCGCGATCGCCTCCACGCCGCCGGCGGCGCCGAGGAGGTGGCCCGTCATAGACTTCGTGGACGAGACGGCGAGACGCCGGGCGTGCTCGCCGAAGACACGCTTGATCGCGAGCGTCTCGAACTTGTCGTTGTAGGGCGTGGACGTTCCGTGCGCGTTGATGTAGCCGACCTCGGAGGCGTCGAGCCGCGCGTCGCGCAGGGCGGCCGCCATCGCGCGCGCGGCGCCGTCCCCCTCGGGGTCGGGCGCGGTCATGTGGTGCGCGTCGCCCGTCATCCCGTAGCCGACGATCTCCGCGTAGATCCGGGCGTCGCGGCGGACGGCGTGCTCGAGCGCCTCGAGCACGAGCACCCCTCCGCCCTCGCCGCAGACGAAGCCGTCACGGGCGGCGTCGAAGGGCCGCGAGGCCTTCGTCGGCTCAGCGTTGCGCGTGGACATCGCCTTCATCGCGCAGAACCCGGCGATCGTCAGCGGGATGATAATCGCCTCGGAGCCGCCCGCGATCATGACATCCGCGTCGCCCCGCTGGATGAGCCTGAGGGCGTCGCCGATCGCGTGGTTGCCGGTCGCGCAGGCGGTGATGACCGCGGAGTTCGGCCCCCTCGCGCCGAAGCGCATGGACACGAGCCCCGACGCCATGTTGACGATCATCATCGGGATGAAGAAGGGCGACACGCGGTCCGGCCCCTTCTCGCGCAGGGTGTCGTGGGTGCTGAGCAGGGTCTGGATTCCGCCGATCCCCGAGCCGATGAGCACGCCGAAGCGGTCGCCGTCCACCTTCGCAGTGTCGAGCCCTGCGTCCTCGACGGCCATCACGCTGCAGGCCATCGCGTACTGGAGGAACGGGTCGAGGCGCCGCGCCTCCCGCTTGTCCACGTACTTCAGCAGGTCGATCCGGGTCGGGTAGAGGAACTCGCCCTGGACGTTCTTGACGGACGCGTCGAACTTCGTGATGGGCCCGACGCCGGAGCGCGCCTGCGTCAGCGCGGACCAGAACTCGTCCGCCGTGTTCCCCACCGGCGTGAGCGCCCCGAGGCCGGTGACGACGACCCGCCGCGGGTCCATCTATCGATTGCCGCGTGGTCGCCTGGGCGCTCTCACGAGTTGTCCTTGATGTACTGGATCGCGTCGCTGACGGTCACGATCTTCTCGGCGTCCTCGTCGGGGATCTGGATGTCGAAGTGCTCCTCGAGAGCCATGACGAGCTCCACCGTGTCGAGCGAGTCCGCGCCCAGGTCCTCGATGAACTTCGCGTTCGGGGTGACCTCGTCCTCCTCCACCCCGAGCTGCTCGACGATGATCTCCTTCACCTTCTCCTCCACCGACTTCGCCATGAACCCGTCACCTCCACGCTAGGGATGCGCTACATGTACAGCCCGCCGTTGACGTGGAACACCTGGCCCGTGATGTAGGCCGCCGCGTCTCCGGCGAGGAATCGTACCACCTCGGCGACCTCGCGGGGCGTCCCGATGCGCCTGAGCGGCACCTGCGCGAGCAGCCCCTCGCGCGCCTCCGGGGAGATCGCGGCGGTCATGTCCGTCTCGATCAGCCCCGGCGCCACCGCGTTGACCAGAATGGACCAGTGGGCCAGCTCGCGCGCCGCCGACTTCGTGAACCCGATGAGCCCTGCCTTGGCCGCGGAGTAGTTCGCCTGCCCCGCGTTGCCCATGGCGCCCGACGTCGACGCGATGTTGATCACCCGGCCGCCGCTCTTCCGCCGGATCATGAGCTTCGTCGTCGCGCGCGTCATGAGGAACGTGCCGCGGAGGTTGACCTCCATGACGCGGTCCCAGTCCTCGTCCTTCATGCGGACGAGGAGGTCGTCGCGGACGATACCCGCATTGTTGACGAGGATGTCCACGCGGCCGAACCGCTGCTTGGCCGCGTCGACGAGGCGCTCGGCGTCTTGGCGGATCGCGGCGTCGGCGACGACGCCGAGGATCGCGCCGCCCTGCGCCTCCAGCTCCTTCGTGGTGCGCTGGAGCCGGTCCGCATCGCGGCCCGAGACTACCACGGCGGCGCCGTCTTCGGCCAGCAACGCCGCGATCGCGGCGCCGATTCCGCGGCTACCACCGGTGACGATCGCCACACGGCCGTCGAGGGGGCCCTTCGTCATCGGCGCGCCTCGTCCTTGAGCGCGGCGAGTGTCTTCTCCAGCCCCTCCGGGTCCTCGACCGAGAGCCCCCGGGCGCCGTCGACGATGCGCCTGAGGAGCCCGGTCAGCACACGCCCCGGCCCCACCTCGACGAACGTCGAAGCCCCCTCGGCGGCGAGCCGCCTCACGCAGTCGGTCCACCGGACCGGGCTCGCGACCTGCTTGAGGAGGAGGGGCATGACCTCCGCCGCGGTGCGGGTGACGCCTGCGTCGACGTTGCGCACCACGGGGATGGCGGGATCGGCGACCGAGACCCCGCCGAGCTCGCGGGCGAGCTTGTCCGCGGCCGGCGCCATGAGCGCGCAATGGAAGGGCGCGCTCACCGGCAGCATGACGCTCTTCGTGCCGCCCCGGTGGCTGGCGAGCGCGACCGCGCGCTCCACCGCGGCGCGGTGGCCCGCGACGACGATCTGCTGGGCCGAGTTGACGTTCGCGACTCCGACAACCTCGCCCTTCGCCGCCTCCGCGCACACCCGCTCGACCTGCGCCAGATCGAGCCCCAGGATCGCCGCCATCGCGCCCGTCCGCACCGACACGGCGTCCTGCATGAACTCGCCGCGCTTGCGCACGATGCGCACCGCGTCGCCGAACCGGAGGGCGCGGGCCACCACGAGCGCGGAGTATTCGCCCAGGCTGTGCCCCCCGACGAGCGCGGGTCTGAGACCTCGCTCGGCGCACGCGGCGGCTGCGGCAACGGACGCGGTGAGGACCGCGGGCTGGGTGTTCGCGGTCAGCGCGAGATCGGCCTCCGGCCCCTCGAACATGAGCCGGGCCAGGTTGAAGCCGAGCGCCGCGTTCGCCTCCTCGAAGACCGCCTTCGCGCCGGCGGACGTCGCATAGAAGCCCTTGCCCATCCCGATCGCCTGCGAGCCCTGGCCGGGGAAGACGAATGCGATCAAGGTCACTTTGGTCGCGGGGTCCGCGCGGTCTCGATCACCATCGGATCAGGCACGCGCCCCAGGCGAAGCCACCGCCGAAAGCGGCGACGAGCACGAGGTCGCCCCGCTTCACGCGCCCGGCCACGAGGGCCTCCTCGAGCGCGACGAAGACGGATGCCGCACCGGTGTTGCCGTAGCGGTCGACGTTGACGAACACGCGCTCCATCGGCAGGCCCACGCGCTTCGCGGCCGCCTCGATGATCCGGAGGTTGGCCTGGTGCGGGATGAACAGGCTCACGTCGTCGGCGGTGACCCCGTTCCGCTTGAGGATCCGCTCCGCGCAGTCGACGAACATCCGGACGGCGACCTTGAAGACCTCGCTCCCCTTCATCTTCGCGTAGTGCATACGGGCGGCGACGGTCTCGGGCGTGGCAGGGTGGCGCGAGCCGCCGCCCGGCATGTACAGCAGGTCCCAGTACTGGCCGTCGGAGTAGAGATCGAAATCGATGATGCCACGGTCGCCGTCGTACGCCTCGAGCACCGCCGCGCCGGCGGCGTCGGCGAGCAGCACGCACGTGCCCCGGTCGGTCCAGTCGGTGATCCGCGAGAGCGTCTCGGCACCGATGCAGAGCACCCGGCGGTACTTGCCCGTCTCGATGAGCTGGGAGCCGAACGAGAGGCTGTAGATCGAGCCCGCGCACGCCGCGAGGAGGTCCACGGAGCCGACGCGGCGGCAGCCGAGCCGGTGCTGGACGATGTTGCCGACGCTCGGGAAGAGCATGTCCGGCGTCGTCGTCCCCACCGCGATGAACTCGATGTCCTCGGGGACGAGGTTCGCGCGCTCGAGGGCTTGCTGGGCGGCCTTGACGGCCAGGTCCGAGGTGGCCTCGCTCTCGTCGGCGATCCGGCGCTCGCGGACACCGCTGCGCTGGACGATCCACGCGTCGGTGGTCTCCACCATCTTCTCGAGGTCGGCGTTGGTCAGGATCCGCTTGGGCGCGTACGACCCGACTCCGATGATCCTCGCCCGCGTCATTCGCGCCCCCCTTGCTCGGCCCGCGCCACCTCGGCCTCGATCGCGGCCTTGATGTGCTCGTTGAGGCCGGCGCTGGTCCACTCCTGGGCCACCCGAACCGCGTTCTTGATCGCCTTGACCGGTGAAGCCCCGTGACAGATGATGGCCGCACCGTCGATGCCGAGGAGCGGCGCGCCGCCCACCTCCGTATAGTCGATGCGGCGGCGGAAGCGCTCGAACGCAGGCATCGCGAGCTTGGCGCCGATCTTCGACCGCGCGTCGCGTGTCAGCTCCTGCTTGATCATCCCGGTCAGCACCTCGGCGAGGCTCTCGGAGATCTTGAGCGCGACGTTGCCCGTGAAGCCGTCGGTCACGACCACGTCGCAGCCGCCGTTGTAGATGTCGCGGCCCTCGACGTTGCCCACGAAGTTCAGCGACGAGGCCTTGAGCTGCTCGTACGCCTCCTTGGTGAGCTCGTTGCCCTTGCCCTCCTCCTCGCCGACCGAGAGGAGGCCGACACGCGGGTTGTCGAACCCGAGAATATCGCGCGCATAGACGTGCCCCATGACGGCGAACTGCAGGAGATGCCACGGTTTGGGGTCGACGTTGGCGCCCGCGTCGAGGAGGATCGTGAACTTCCTGAGGTTCGGGAGCACGGCGGCGATCGCGGGCCGGTCCACGCCCGGAAGCACGCCGATCACGAACATCGAGATCGCCATCGCCGCGCCCGTGTTCCCGGCCGAGATTAAGGCGGCCGCCTTGCCGTCCTTGACGAGCTCGGCGGCGACCCTGAGCGAGGAATCCCGCTTGCGCCGGAGCGCCTGCGACGGGCGCTCACCCATGCCCACCACCTGGGAGGCGTGGCGGACCTCGAGCCCGAGGCTCTGCGCGCCGAGACGCGTCACCTCGCGCTCGATGGCGGCCCGGTCGCCCACCAGAATGACGGAGGCGCCGAACTCCCGGACCGCCGCCACCGCGCCCTCGACGACGACGGCGGGGCCGTGGTCGCCCCCCATGGCGTCTACGGCGACCTTCAGGCTAGGCCCCTTCGACGGCGACGATCTCCCGGCCCTTGTAGTAGCCGCAATGGGGGCAGACCCGGTGCGGCAGCTTGACCTCGCGGCACTGCGGGCAGAGGGCGCGCGGCGGCGCCGCGAGCTTGTAGTGGGTGCGGCGCTTGCGCCCGCGCGTCTTCGAGTGGCGTCGTTTCGGCAGCGGCATGGACGCGTCTCCCGGCTCGAGAGTTGGTGTCAGCGTTTAGCGTGAGCGTCGCGCGGCCAGGTCTCGGAGCACGGCCAGGCGCGGGTCGGGGGCGCGATCCCGGCACCTGCAGGCGACCACGTTCCGGTTGCCCCCACAGACGGGGCACAGGCCCAGGCAATCGTCGCGACAGAGCGGCTTCATGGGAAGCGCCAGCGTCGTCTCCGTCTCGATCAGAACGCCGAGGTCGAGCTCGTCCTTTGCGTAGAACTCCACGTCGAGGTCGTCGGCGGCGAGCTCGACGTTGTCCGCAGTGGCCGGCCGCGGGACCACCCGCACGTCCACGGCCGCGGCGACACTTGCCCCGAAGCGCTCGAGGCAGCGGCCGCACACCTGGGGCACGGTCGCGCGGATCTCGCCGTGCACGAGGACATCCAGATCGTCGCGCTCGAGCCTGAGGGTCAGGCCATCGAGGCGCCAGGCGGGGTCCGAGAATGGGGAGCCCTCAAGGGTCGCGGCGTCGATCGCCAGCCCCTCGTCGGGGATCTCGCTGACCTTGATGATCATGGAGGGTAAGTCTGTGCCAACTAAAGATTTTTTCAGTAAACGGCGTCAGTATATCGGCCGCAATCGGACAAAGTCAAGTATTTGACCCGTCCCGGGCCGTTTGCTACGCTCTGTGCGGCATGTCGAACATCTTCAAGACTGCGATGCTCCTGGCCGTCCTCACGGCGATGCTCGTGCTGATCGGGGGCGCGTTCGGGGGTCGCCAGGGCATGCTGATGGCCTTCGTGCTGGCACTCCTGATGAACCTCGCGAGCTACTGGTTCTCCGACAAGATCGTGCTCGCGATGTACGGCGCCCGGCCGATCGACGAGACGCAGGCGCCGGGCCTCTACGCGATCGTGCGACGGCTCACGACGCGCGCCGCGCTCCCGATGCCGCGCGTCTACCTCATCCCGACGGACACGCCCAACGCGTTCGCGACGGGGCGGAACCCGCACCACGCAGCGGTGGCCGTGACCGAGGGAATCATGCGCATCCTGAACGACGAGGAGCTCGAGGGCGTGCTCGCGCACGAGCTCGCGCACGTGAAGAACCGCGACGTGCTGATCTCCACGATCGCGGCGACGCTCGCCGGCGCCATCACCTACCTGGCCCACATGGCGCAGTGGGCGGCCATGTTCGGCGGGCGCTCGAGCGACGACGAGGAGCGTGGCGGCAACCCGCTCGGGCTGATCCTGATGGCAGTGCTCGCGCCGCTGGCGGCGATGCTCGTCCAGCTCGCGGTCTCGCGCGCCCGCGAGTTCCAGGCCGACGCGACGGGCGCGCGCGTCGCGGGCCGGCCGCGGGGGCTCGCCCAGGCCCTCGAGAAGCTCGAGCGCGCCAACGAGGCCGCGCCGATGGCGGCCAACCCCTCGACCGCGCACCTGTTCATCGTGAACCCGCTCGGCAGGAACGTGCTGATGCGGCTCTTCTCGACGCACCCGCCCATCGAGGAGCGGGTCGCGCGCCTCCGAGCGATGCGGATCTAGTAGAGTCGGAGGGGGCCTCGACGGCCCCCTCCGAGACCCCAGGAATTCGATTGCGGCGGCAAAGCCGCCGCTCGAAGCGCAGCCACTCCGACATGCTTGTAGGAGGGGCGCAGGCAGGCCCGAGCCCGCCCGATCGAGAATCCCACCGATAGCCCCCGGCCCTGGCGGCGCCGCCGTTCAGGGAATAAGCTGCCGCCGCGTACGTAGTACTAGTGGGCGAGGGTGAGCCGCGCGGGGGAGAGTCGTGGACAGCGGGACCGAGTTCCAGGATGCGGTCTATAAGTACCTCAATCCTCTGTACAACTACGCGCTCGTCCTCGCACGGCAGGACGCGGAGGACCTCCTTCAGGAGAGCATCGCCCGTGCCTGGGAGGCCTTTCACAGGTTCGACCGGTCGCAGAGCTTCAAGCCGTGGATCTTCACGATCATGAGGAACGTCCAGATCGACCGGCTACGGCGACGGCGGCTGCAGCCCTCGGAAGAGCCACTGGGGTACCAGAAGGAAGCCGAGCCGGTAGTGTCACTGGAGAATCCCCTCTGCTCCATCCCGCTCGCCCCCGAGGACATCCTCCTTCGTCGCGAGACGGTCGAGCAGGTCCGGGAAGCGATCCGCCACCTGCCCCCTCTGCTCAGGGAAATCGTCGAGCTCCGCGACATCGAGGGTCTCTCCTATCGCGAGATCGCGACGATCGTGAGCCGTCCGGTGGGCACCGTGATGTCGCGACTCTATCGTGGCAGGAACCTGCTCCGAACCTATCTGGTGGAGCCACGGGAACGGCCCGGCGAGAAGGGGATTGGCGTACGGAATGATGGACTGTAGCACGGCGAAATCCAAGTTGTTCCCTTACGTCGACGGGGAGCTCACGCCCGAGCTTCGGGACCAGCTCGAGGCGCACCTTGCGCGCTGTGGCACATGCCGCCGGCTCGTCGACCTCGAGGTCGCGTTCCGGGAGACTTACGTAGACCGGTTGCGGCCGGACCCAGCCCCTGAGCCGGTCCGCGAGCAGGTCGTCACGCTCCTGCGAGAGCTCGGCCAGGGGCGGCGCGCCAGTCGCCGGCAGCGACAGCTCAAGCGACTCGTCGTCTGCGTGGGCGCCGCGTTTCTTGTCGCCGTCGGACTGAGCGCCGGGATTGCTCTCCAGTCCTATGTCGGAACAAGAACCACACTCGCCGAACTGGCGATCGCGGCCGTGGAGCAGCACCAGAAGCTCGTCCGGGACCTCCTGCCGCCTGATATCAAGAACGTGTCGCCGAAGGTGGCCGAGGAGTGGTTCAAGAAGCGGCTCGCCTTCAACGTGAGTCTGCCGGATCTCCGGACCGAGCGCCTTCACTTCCTCGGAGGTCGGATCTCTCACCTCAGGGAGGTCGAAGTGGCGGCGCTCGAGTATCAAGTCGACGGGAACAACGTTTCACTCTTCATCATCCCGGAAGACGCCTACCGCCAGCTTCGTTTGAAGGACAAGCCCCGCTTCAAGGTGGTCAGCCACCGCGGCTACGACGTGGTGATCTGGCGGTCCCAGGGCGCCGGCTACACGCTCGTCTCGGAGATCGGGGACCGGGCCTGCCTGATGTGTCACGCGCCGGAAGAGAAGCTCGAGCCGTTACCGCGGCCGTCGGCTCATCTCTGATCGGTCGGCGCGCGTCGGAAAGGAGAGGACGGTGATGAAGCTTTCCCGAATGGCACTGGCGGTGCTCGCGGTCACCGCCATGGTGGCGAGCGCGCCCCTCCCTGCGCAGCCGTACGAGGCCGTCGCCGTGAGCGACGGCGGAGCCGTCAAAGGCAAGGTGCTCTTCCAGGGAAGCCCGCCGGACAAGCGAAAGGTCATCCCCACCAAGGATCGGGAGACGTGCGGCAGCGGCGTGCGCGAGGTGGATCTGATCCTGGTCGGTCCCGACAAGGCGGTCCAGGACGCGGTGGTCTATCTGAAGGGCGTCGGAAAGGGGAAGGCCTGGGAGAAGCCCTCGGCCATCCCGCACATCGACAACGTCAAATGCGATTTCAAGCCGCACGTGCAGGTCGTCCCCGCCGGCGACTTCGAGATCGTGAACTCGGATCCGGTCCTGCACAACACGCACGGGTTCTACGGGAAGCTCACCGCGTTCAACGTGGCGCTGCCGAACCAGGACCAGCGGATCAAGAAGCAGCTCAAGAAGCCGGGGCTCGTCCGAGTGGAGTGCGACGCGCACGGCTGGATGCTCGGCTGGGTCTACGTCGCGGACAACCCTTACTATGCGGTGACCGCAAAGGACGGCACGTTCACGATCAAAGACGTCCCCCCCGGCTCCTACACGCTCGTGACGTGGCAGGAGTACGCCGGGGAGGTCGAGATCCCCGTGGTCGTGAAGGCCAAGGAGGTGATGCCCGTCACGGTGGAGCTGAAGAAGTAGAGCGTCACTCGGTTCCGTCCAGCATGACTGTTGTGGGAAGGAGGCGACCGCAGTGGACGATCACGATCGACTCGAGCTCGCCAGAGAAAAGGCCATGAGGGCTTGGTGGCGAAAGGCCCGCTCGTGCTCAGAAGTCAAGCGAACGCGGCGGGAAATGGACGAGGAGTTACGAAAACCGGGTGAGCGCCCCGACTCCTCACTCGCGATCACCCGTCGCATTTTCCTTCACAAATCGCTTCTGGCGGGGGCGGCCGCGGGCGCGGCGACGTACGGGTGGTTCCCCCTCGTCAACACCCTGGATCTCGCGTTCGGGGCCGAGACCTTCAAGTTCGCCTGGGTCTCCGACAACCATCTCTATCCCAAGAACGTCAACACGCGCTTCGTCGACAAGGCCACCCGCGCGGTCAAGGAGGTGCAGGCCATGTCGCCCCCGGCGGATTTCCTGATCCACGGGGGTGACCTCGCCCAGCTCGGCGATCCTGTCGAGCTCGATCTCGGGAACAACATTCTCAAGGAGGCGAAGATCCGGAAAGTCTACATCCCGGGCGAGCACGACTGGTACCTGGACATGGGCGCCAAGTGGCAACAGCTCTTCGGGCCGCCGAACTGGACCTTCGACCACAAGGGCGTGCGCTTCGTCGGGCTCGACACGGTCAGCCGCGGTCCTGACTACTGGACCGCCAAGAAGATGACGGCCAAGGAGCGGATGGGCCACATGGCGACGCTGGACGGCTCCGTGGCCGGGGCGTGGGCCGGCGTGGGCCGCGATCAGCTCGAATGGCTCAATCGCACGCTCTCCAACTGGCCCAAGGGCAATCCCATCGTGATCTTCAGCCACAACCCGCTCTACGAGTACTACCCGCCCTGGAACTTCTGGGTACGCGACTGGCGGGAGGTTCACGAGGTCCTCAAGCCCTACACCAACGTCACCAACGTCCACGGTCATACCCACCAGGCGCTCTATAACGAGATCGGAAAGATGCGCTCGATCGGCATGCTCGCCACCTCGTGGACGTGGCCCTACGCGCCGGAAGGCGTGCCCGCGTTGACCAAGTGCCTGGTGCGGGTCGATCCCGGCGACCACTTCGACGGAGTGGGGTGGTCCCGGCTCACCATGACCGCGGCCGAGAAGATCGAGAACGAGTATGTGATGTGGCGGAAAAAAGACATCCTCGCCGAGGCACCGTGGGACTCCGGGTGCGGGGATAACATGAACCAGGTCCTGAGCCCACGGATTGCCGATCGCGAGTGGCCGTACTACGGCTCCTACAAATGACCACCGGCGGAGCTTACGCCCACGGAGGGAGGAGGGCGATGAAAGGGACTCGATACGTGCGGACGGCGGTGGGAGTCTTCCTCGGCCTGCTGGTCATGCTCGCCACCTCGGGAACGGACCGGGCGTTGGCCCACAAGGAGAAGCACACGCTGGAGCAGCTCAAGGCCTTCGACGAGGTTTTCATGGAGCAGGTCAAGATCGGTGATCTGCTCTTCCACGGGGACGGAGCGACCGAGAAGAAGCTCCGTGTCACCCTTTCCAAGACCGGGATGGCCTGCGCCATGTGCCATCCCTTCGGATCGGACAACCATCCCTACGAGTTCCCCAAGTTCCAGGAGCAGATCAACAAGTTCGCGACGCTCCGGGACATGATCAACTGGTGCATCGAGAAGCCAAACGAAGGAGTGAAGATCGATCCCGACGGGGACGCCATGAAGGCGCTGGAGACGTACATCTACTGGTCGAACCGAGGGTCCAAGCTCGATCCGGGCCGCCACTAGGACGGATTCGGGTCGGCGATGAGCCCGCAAATCGCCCCACGGCCGCGGCTCCAGTCCAGGCGCAGCTTCCTGGGCGTGGTGCCGGCGGCCGTGGGGCTGGTCGCGGCGGGGGGAATTCGCAGCGTCTTCGGGCGCTCCGAACCCGTGCCCGTGCGCGGCGACGATCCCGATGCGCTCGCGCCGGCCGAGCGCCTCCATCCGCCAAGACTCAGGCTGCCGGCCTTCACCAGCAGCGGGGCCAAGGTCCCGGTGGCCGTCGAGATGTCCCACCCGATGGAGCCCGGCCACTACGTCACCCGCATCAGCGTCGTGAACGAGCGAGATCCCGTCCCCCTGAAGGGCGTGTTCCGCTTCACACCGCTGAACGGTCAGGTCTACGTCGCCTTCCAGATCCGGCTGGATCATGGCGCCTCCGAGGTCGCGGTGACGGCCGAGTGCAGTCGCCAGGCCCGCTGGCATACCACGCGGCCCATCACGATCCCCGACGGCGCGGGTGGCTGCGCCGGGACCGCACCGCCGCCCGGTCGCACGGGCCCCGACGAGATTGGCCCGCCAGCGATCCGGATCCCGCAGCTGATCGCCGACGGCCGCATCAGCCCCGGCCAGACCATCGACGTCCAGATCAAGACCAGGCATCCGAGCCGAACGGGGCTGGAGGTTCGGGAGGGGAAGTTCGTCCAGGCCTCCGAGCCCCTCTACCTGGACCGGATGAACGTCTTCTACGGAGACGCGCAGGTCAGCCAGTTCATGCTGACCTCGGCGCTCAGCGATAATCCCTTCATCGCGTTCAGGCTCCGTGCCCACGCTGAAGACCTCCTTCGGGTCGTCCTCACGAACAACCGAGGGCAGCGATTCGAGGCCGCGCATCCGATCCGCTTCTCGTGATATAGCGACAGTGGCAGTCGCGACGCCCGGATAGGAGAGAGGGAGCATGGGCGGCACCGGACCGGTTCAGGAGGCGCGGCTCTCGGAGGCTCGGCGCCTGAACGACGACGTCATCGACCGGGAGTTGATCCGGAGGTGGCTCGCCTGGGGGTTCTTCTGGCTGCTCTTCTTTCCGACGGTGGGCGTCATTCTGTCCACCAAGTTCACGTACCCGGAGTTCCTCGGCAATCACCCCTGGCTCACCTTCGGCCGTATCCGTCCGATCCACGTCAACGGCGTGATCTGGGGCGCGTTCTCGACGCTCTTCATCGGCCTCTGCCACTACATCGTGCCGCGCCTCTGCGGGGTGAGGCTGTGGAACGCGCACTGGAGCCATGGGCTCTTGTGGGTCTGGAACGCGAACCTGGCCTTGGCCGTCATCCTCCTCGTTGCCGGC
>Ga0209057_1002651_pt1 | contig 13664 bp, 16 predicted proteins | sample GraSoiAngelo_146_FD_185903 | JGI IMG/M metagenome (GOLD analysis project Ga0209057, IMG submission 185903) | Grasslands soil microbial communities from the Angelo Coastal Reserve, California, USA - 14_1009_05_30cm (SPAdes) (version 2) | ecosystem: Environmental > Terrestrial > Soil > Grasslands ... | reverse complement strand
CATCATCTTCTCTTCGGAGCGGATGTAGGCCAGATAGGCGGGGATGACGTAGAGTGCGGTCAGCGCCACGACGCCAACGCTCCGAAAGGCGATCCCAAGGCCAAGCCAGATGACGAACGCGGCGAGGTAGGTCGGATGGCGAACGACGCCGTAGACGCCCGTGCGGACGAGCTGATGGTCCGGGAGAATGGCGTGGCCGACGAAGAGCGCCGGCCAGGACCAGATCGCCCAAAAGAGCAGTCCGTAGCCGCAGAGGACGATGATCGCACCAGCCACGAGCGCGACCAGCGCGGTGCCAGGGGCCGCGCTCCTGGGGGTTCGTGCGAGGACGCAGGTCGCCGCGCCGAGCAGAAACGGCTCGATCCACGTCACGAGTTCCGCCCAGCCGAAGCGGAACGTCCGGAACTGCTGCCGGCGCAGTAACGTATGGACTTGTCCGACGACGACGCCAACCCCCCGGCCGCCCGATGAGCACCACGAGGAACGCGACCGTGGTGAGAGCGTCCCGCAGAGTCCGCAGACTAGCACAGGGGCGGCGCAACTGGTGAGCGGACACGACGACGAGGGGGAGCCGCGCCGGTTGATTGTACCCCGCGCTGCCCATCGCTTGCTGATCTAGCCGGTCGCGTCCGACACCGGAGCCCTTGAGCTACAGCACGATGACTTGCCCGTCGTCCGCGCATTCCATATCGGCGTCGCGCTGGCGGCTCAGCACGTGCTCACGCTCCTCGATCACCACTTCCTCGACCTCGGCGGCACCTACCGCGACCCCGAGGCCGGCGACCCGATCCAGTACGACGAGCTACGCATCGAGCACGACCAGGGCGAGGGGGAGATCGTCGTCTACAACCGCGCCATCCCGACTTGATGTTCGAGCCGAAGCCGTCCGTCGGCTTCAAGGCACCGCGACTCGGGCTCGAACAGCGCGCGCGGGAGGCCGACGTAGCGCTGGAGATGGCGAAACTCCACGCGCAGGCCGAGGGCGAGTCAGCTAGGGCTGCTCCATGTCGATCCCGGCACACGGGCGGGACGGGCCGTACCAACTCCGAGCAGGAGGGAGGCCAAGCGCGAGAGCGCTCGAGCTGCGCACGGCGGAGCGGCGCGGGAGGTCTGGGCGCGGAGCGCGAGCTCTTGACGGGCCCCGGATAATTCGGAGGAGAGGCGGAGACGGGTGCGGCCGCCCCGCCTCCGCCGGCGGGATCGTGTTGCGGCGTTACGACAGAAGTGGCTCGGACAGCTTGTCGGGCACCATCAGAGAGGGTGACTCCTCCTCGCGGTTGGCTTCCATCAACGCGCGGAGAATCTTCTCCATCACCGTGATCTCGGTGTTCATCGCCGTCAGGCTGTCGTGGGTGCCGGCCCACTGCGCCTCGTTGCTCGAGTCGCCGTTCGAGAGGACCGTCAGATGCCGAGCGGTCTTCAGGATGGCGTCCGAAGCAAGCTTCAGGTGGACGGCAAGCTCGGTGAATGTCTCGCGGTCGATGATCATGGTGTGCAGCCCTCTGGCGAACCGGGTAGCGAAACCGGTGCCATGATTGGGGCGATGCCACCGCCGCGCGGGGCGGCGCACACGGGCGCGCCCGTGCCCCGCGCCATTCCCTTCACTTCCCGCGAGCTTGGCGCGCTCGCCGCGTGCGGCCCGGGAGCGGCGGGCGGGGTGCGGCGCGGCAGATGACATGCCGTCCGCCGGTGGCGGAGGTCGGAAGCGAGCCAGGCGGCGACCGTGCAAACCTGCGTCGGCGGGCGCGTGGTGACGCAGCCGCGCAAGGGGCGCCAGAGGTGGCGCACCGAATCCGGCTCAGCTGACGGCGCGCCAGACCACGATGGGCACGAATCTGATTCGCGCGCCCAAGCGCAACATGATCAGCAGAGCGACCACGAAAGGGAGGGCAGAACAACAGCATGCACGCCACTGTACCCCGTAACGCGGACACGCGAAGACGGGATGGCTGGGTCCGATGCAGGAAGGACAGTACGACCTCGACCAGCAGGCGAACGGTGTCTGCACGTTCGGGTTCTTCTGCCTGGAGGTGTGTGGTTCCCTGGTCGAGAGCGTCGTGGTGCCGGTCGGTCAGTCGCGGCTTGTCGAGCGCGGGAACTGTCGGGCATCACCGTGAAGCTGTACACCCTGCACTGCGGGCGCTCGCCCTGAAGTCCGCCAGCGTCGCGGCCTCCCCGTCTGCCTCAGCGGCAGTCCTCGCCGTATATGGCTCCGGAGAGGAACGTCGGGATCGGGAAGAGCGGAAGAGTGCGGCGCGGGGTTGGGGTGTCAACACAAAGTGAGAAATGTCCGGTTTCGTCCCAAGTAGAGATGTCCGGGGCGGGGGTGGGGACGATGGCGTCACGGATCACGCGGACGGTGTGGCAACCCGAATCCGCTGCTTCGCGCGGAGCGTGAGCTTCGGGTTGGCGAGGCGAGCGGCATCCCGCTCGCGCTGTTGCGCGGCGATCCAGTCGAAGACCGCGTCGAGATGCTTGTGCTCGACGACGACGCCCGGCACGAGCTGCGCTTGGTTCGTGTGAAAGAGGCGATAGGGGAGGAGGCGGTCATTGCCCCCGCGGATCGTGACGCGGCCATCGGCGTCCTCGCTCACGAGCGCGACGGTCCGGCGGAGCCGGCGATTGTCCACGCAATCCTCGAGCACGTAGAGCCCGCGCTTGTAGTGGACGGTGAGCTGGGCGCTGATCCGACGCGTTTCCTGGAGCGTGAAGATCCGGGGGAGCTCCTCAGACGGGTGCAACGGGCGGTGGGCATCGTGCGGCGAGCGGGCTGGCTTCGCGAAGCGCGCGTTGTAATCGGCCGTGAAGGTGGGCAGGAACGGCTCGGCCGCGGCGATGCTCGAGAGTCCGCGGAGTCGGAGCTCCTTCACCAGGCGGTCCTGCAGGGTGCCGTTCGCGCGCTCGACGCGGCCTTTGGCCTGCGGGCTGTTGGCACAGAGGCTGTCGATGTTGAGCTCGCGGAGCGCGCGGCCGAACTGGGAGAGACCCGGCCCGCGCTGGGCGCGATCGCGCGCCTGGACGTGAAAGACGCTCAGCCGATCGCTGTAGAAGGCCATCGGCTTCCCGTGACGCTCGAGGTAGCGGCGGGTGGCGCGGAAGTAATCGAAGGTCGACTCGGACTCCGCGAAGCAGAGTTCCATCACGCGGCTGGTCGCGTCGTCGACGTACACGAGCAGCGTGCAGCGCGGACCGCGGTCCTCGAACCACGCATGCTCGGAGCCGTCGATCTGGACGAGCTCGCCGAGGCAGGCGCGCCGTTCGCGCGGCGGATAGCTCCGCCGAGCGCGCTGCGCCCGCGGCACCCACAGCCCCGCGGCGGTCATCCAGCCCCGCAGCGTTTCGACCGAGAACGCGAGGCCATGCTCCTCGGTCAGCTTCTGGTGGGCGAAGGTGGGCCCGAAATCAGGATAGCGCTCGCGGATGAGCGCCAGGGCGTGCGCCTGCGTCGCGGCCGGGAGCCGGCGCGCGCTCGGCCGGCCGCGCTGGCGAGAGACGAGCCCGTCGGCACCGTCGCGCCGGAACGCCCGATAGAGCCGCCGCGCCTGGCGCTCGCTGAGCCCCAGCAGCGTCGCGGCGTGGCGACGCGTGAGCCGCCGTTCCGCGATGCGGATCATCAACTGCAGCCGATCCAGTTCCTTCATGCTCAAGGTGAGGTGTCCGCCCATCCCGGCACTGTGCCGGAAAAGCGGACATCTCTACTTTGGAGGAACCGGACATTTGCACTTTGGGCCTACATGGGGGGGGCTGATAGGCAGGGTTACGTAAACTTTGGCCCCTAATGGGGACTATGCCCGCTCCTCAAGACCGACTAGCAGGCTCCGTCTGGACACGGTACTCGCCGTGCGCGAAGCTTCCGGTGTGACCGAGGACGTCTTGAAGAGGTTCGACCGCCGCGAAGTCGAGGAGTTCCTACTCGCTTGCGGGACGGATCGGCTCGAGCACCCCGGCGGCACGCTGTACGAGCACCTCGCGCGCGTTGCGGCGCTCCTCGCAGAGTGGGGCGCCGAAGAGGTGCTGCAGTATGCGGGACTTTGCCATGCCTGTTACGGCACTGACGGTTACGGCGAGGTGCTGCTGAGCGTCGCCGACCGCGCCGAGCTGGCAGCGCTGATCGGTACCCGGGCCGAGTCCTTGGTCTACCTCTACGGCAGTTGCGACCGTCGCGCGACGTACCCGCGGCTCGCCGATCCCGCCCCCGTGCCGTTTCGAGATCGCTTCACCGGCCGCGTGGTGACGCCCGTCGAGCTGGACATCCGCGCCTTCCTTGAGCTCACGGCCGCGAACGAGCTCGACGTCGTCCAACACAACCCGGCGATCGCCAGCCAGCACGGCGCCGCCCTGCTCCGCTTGTTTACGTGCGCCCGAAGGCGCCTGTCGGATGCCGCTTGGCTCTCGTGCACGAAGTTGCTCGCGCCGTACGGCAGTATCACGGGGCCGGCATGACTTCGGGAACGGGTGGTCGCGGCGGCATGGGCATCCGGTACGACTCGGCGGACGCCGAGGCTTTCCAGGCCGCACGGCAGGTATCGCCCAACGGACTTGCCGGATGGCGGGAAGCGATCGCCCGCCATCTTGCTCCATGCCCTGGTATGCGGCTGCTCGATCTCGGGGCGGGCACCGGCATGTGGGCGACGGCCTTCGCAGAGTGGTACGGCATCGACGTCGTTGCCGTGGAACCTTCGGAGGCGATGCGCGCGCGGTCGTCTCACCCGCGCACCCTGGCCGGTCACGCGGGAGAAATCCCACTCCCCACCGATAGTGTCGACGCCGCCTGGCTCTCCACCGTAATCCACCACATCCCGGATCTCCGGGCCGCAGCCGTCGAATTGCGGCGCGTGCTCCGTACCGGCGCGAAAGTGCTCATTCGGTCCGTGTTTCCAGGCAGGCACCAGCGCATCATGCTCTTTCGATTCTTTCCCGAAGCCGTCCGGGTACTCGACGCCTACCCTAGTGTCGCCGACGTGTGCGCCGCCTTCGACGCAGCGGGCTTCGAGTACGTCGCGCTGGAACCAGTGCCCCAGCAGACGGCCGAGTCTCTCGCGGCCGCCGCTGCCGCGATGCGCCGCGATGCGCACACTCCCTTGAAGCTCATCACCGATGCGGAGTACGACGCTGGCGTAGCCCGGCTGCGTGCGGCGGCCGAGACGGAAGCCGGACCGGTCATCGACGCCCTCGACTTGCTCGTCCTGGGTAAGGACAAAGCGCTCGGCTGAGAGGCAAAGAGCCACGGGGTGTAGGAAACTCGGGGTTCTGTTCTTCCGGCCCTGTGAACGGCGGGACCTGCCCCCCTTCCTACTCTGAACGAGCGTTCATGTGAGACAGGCGAGACAGGCGGGGACCGTTCCCGCGCCTATTGCCGTCAGGCTCTCATCGAGCTCGGCACGCCGCTCGCAAGTGTGCGGATGCCCAGGACGCGGCTCCGTATCTCCTGTGTCCACTGCGGCCGGCCCGTCGCGCTGGTCGGCGACATCAGCTTGAGTGTACTCACCCTGCTCGCGACCCACCTCCAACGGCGGCATCCCGGCGAGCAGGTCGGGGCGCATCCGGGTGAAGACGCGATCCTGTCCCACTTCGCGATCACACCCGTAAACCCGGGCTCCGAGCCGCCGGATGCGGCCTGATGGTGCGGGCGCGCGGCCGCCTGCGCAGCGATCGTCCGCCTCCGACGTCGCTGGCGCTCGCGTTGATCGACGAGTACGTGAAGTTTCCGCCGCGCTGGCGGCCTGAGGGGACCCGCCCCCGCGCGCTCGTTCACGGGCTCACGCTGGCCGCCCGCAACGTCCGTGATGTTTCGCCAAGGGTACGATGTGGCGCCGAGACGCCGGCTTGACCGGCGGCATCAGGTATCTTACCTGGCGGTAAGATGAAGTGTGCCACGCGACGGCGATCCCATCGCGGCGCTGGAAGCAGAGCACCGTGCGGAGACCAAGGCCGATGAGCGCGCGCGCCGCCGTCGCTGATTCCTGGGCGGTCCTCGGTGCGATCCGAGGAGAGGGCGAAGCGGCGCGAACGATGCGGCGGCTCCTCCAGCGCGCTCGCGCCGGCAACCTCCGGCTCCTGCTCAATCTGGTGAACCTGGGCGAGATCTATTACCGCCTCATCCAGATCACGGGCCAGTCCGCAGCCGACGAGCACCTCGCGCGCCTCCGCGCCGCCCCCTTCGAGATGGTCCCCGTGCGGGAACCCCTGGTGCTCGAGGCCGGGCGCGTGAAGGCCGCGCATCCGGTCTCCTACGCTGACGCCTTGGCCGTGGCGACGGCGCGTCTCGAGCACGCTCCCGTTGTGACCGGCGATCCCGAGATCATCGCGCTTCCGCGCAGCTTCGTCAGGTTCGTCGTCTGATGCGGTGAGGGCGAGAAGTTCTCGAAGACCATCACGCGCATTGAGCGTCGCATGAGCTACCAGCCGATAGAGAACCACGGGATCATCGGCGATCTGCACACGGTCGCTCTGGTCGGCATGGACGGATCGATCGACTTCATGTGCCTGCCGGAGTTCGACTCACCCTCGGTCTTCGCCGCCCTGCTCGATCACCGCCGCGGCGGCCGCTTTCAGCTCGCACCCCTGCTCGACGGGGCCCGGCAGAAGCAGCTCTATCTGCCGGGCACCTGCGTGCTCCTGACGCGCTTCCTCGCGACCACGGGCATCGCCGAGGTGTCGGACTTCATGCCGGTCGAGGACGCGGAAGGCGAGCACAACGTGGTCCGGCGCGCCAAGACCGTGCGGGGCGAGGTGCGCTTTCGCATGCTCTGCCAGCCTCGCTTCGACTACGCGCGCGAGAGCCCCACGGCCGAGCGCACGCCCGACGGCGTGCGCTTCCTCTCGTCGGGCAACCATCCGATCGCGCTCCATCTCCGCGCGTCGGTGCCGGTGCGCATCGAGGCCGGCGCCGCGGTCGCCGAGTTCACCTTGCGCGCGGACGAGTCGGCCTCGTTCGTGCTCGAGCAGGTGCGGCCGGGCGAGGACTCTCCCAGCGCCGCGCCCGACTACGTCGCGGACGCCTTCAAGCGCACCGTCAACTTCTGGCGCCGGTGGCTCGGTCGCTCCTCCTACCAGGGCCGCTGGCGTGAGATGGTCAACCGCTCCGCGCTGACCCTCAAGCTCCTCACCTCGCGGCCGCACGGCTCCATCGTCGCGTCCCCCACCTTCGGGCTTCCCGAGGAGCTCGGCGGCCAGCGGAACTGGGACTATCGCTACACCTGGATCCGCGACGCCTCCTTCACGCTCTACGGCCTCATGCGCCTCGGCTTCACCGAGGAGGCGGCCGCCTTCATGCGCTGGGTGGAGGCGCGCTGCGAGGAGCTCGAGCCCGACGGCTCCCTCCAGATCATGTACGGGATCGACGGTCGCCACCGGCTCCCCGAGGAGACCCTGCCGCACCTCGAGGGCTACCTGCGCTCGGCGCCCGTGCGCATCGGCAACGCGGCCGCCACCAACCTCCAGCTCGACATCTACGGCGAGCTGATGGACGCGATCTACCTCTACGACAAGTACGGTGCCCCGATCTCCTACGACCTGTGGGCCAACGTCAGCCGGTTCGTCGACTGGGTCTGCACCCACTGGCGCGACAAGGATGAGAGCATCTGGGAGGTGCGCGGCGGGCGCCAGGAGTTCCTGTACTCGCGCGTGCTCTGCTGGGCCGCGCTCGACCGCGCGGTGCGCCTGGCGCAGAAGCGCTCGTTCCCGGCTCCACTGGTTCGCTGGCACGACGTGCGCGACGAGATCTACCGCGACGTCTTCACCCACTTCTGGGACCCCGGGCGCAAGGCGTTCGTCCAGGCCAAGGGCTCGACCGCGCTCGACGCCGCCACGCTCCTCATGCCGCTGATCCGGTTCATCTCGCCGACGGACCCCCGCTGGGTCTCCACCTTCCATGCCATCGAGCAGGACCTGGTCTGCGACTCCCTGGTCTACCGCTATCGGCTCGGCGACGGGTTCTCCGACGGGCTTTCCGGCAGGGAGGGGACCTTCAGCATGTGCTCCTTCTGGTACGTCGAGTGCCTCTCCCGCATGGGCGATCTCGAGCAGGCGCGGTTCTACTTCGAGAAGATCCTCGGCTACGCGAACCACCTCGGGCTGTACGGCGAGCAGCTCGGCCAGCGCGGCGAGCACCTCGGGAACTTCCCGCAGGCGTTCACGCACCTCGCGCTCATCAGCGCCGCCTACGATCTCGACCGGCGGCTCTCGGCGTCGGGCCGGACGGCGTGAGGCTGCGGCCTCCGCGATCGACGACCCACCGCCGCGCCGGCCGACCATGAGCGGTCTCCGGATCATCGGCGGGACGTTCAAGGGCCGCCGGCTGCTCGCCCCACGAGGCCTCGAGACCCGGCCGCTGCCCGATCGCGTCAAGCAGGCGCTGTTCGACTGGCTCGGGCAGCGCCTGGACGGGCTCCTGGTCGTCGACTGCTGCGCCGGCTCGGGGGCATTCACCTTCGAGGCCCTCAGCCGGGGCGCCCGACGGGTGGAGGCGATCGAGCCCGGCCCGCAGGCGGTGCCCGTGCTGCGGGCCAACGCGGCAAAGCTCGGCAACCCGCCGAACGTCATCCTGCACGCACGGCCGTTCCGGGCGGTGCTGCCCCGGCTCCATGGCGTCGACCTCCTCTTCGCCGACCCTCCCTTCGCCTGGTACGCGGACGACCCCGCGCTCGTCGCCGAGCTGCTGCGCCTCGGCGCGCGCTGCCTCGCGCCCGCCGGCCGCCTCGTGATCCGCGGCGAGCGCGGCGTCGACCTGCCCGAGATGCCGGCGGGCCTGGTCGAGCGCGAACGGCGCGCGTACGGGCGGAGCTGGCTCGCGCTGCTCGAGCGGGACGCCGCGGACCGCGGACCGTTACGATGACGTCCTCCCGGCCGCTATACTGGCGCCCGATGCCCGCCCTCCCCCGCTTCGCGAGCGCGCTCAATCTGAGCGTGCCCGCCGCCCGTCCGGGTGAGTTCCGTCCGCTCGTCCTCGGCCCCCTCTCCGTCTGGCCGCCCGTCGTCCTGGCCCCCATGGCGGGCGTGACCAACTACCCGTTCCGCAGCCTCTGCCGGGCGTTCGGCGCCGGCCTCTACGTCTCGGAGATGATCACCGCACGCGGCTTCCTGGAAGGCAACGCGAGAACGCAGCTCCTCGCCAGCAGCCGCCCCGACGAGCGCCCGCGCTCGGTGCAGATCTACGGCAGCGACCCGGAGGTGGTCCGCGAGATGGCGCGCCGGCTGGCCGGCGAGGGCGTGCACCACGTCGACATCAACTTCGGCTGCCCGGCGCCGAAGATCACGCGCCACGGCGGCGGCAGCGCGATCCCGGTGAAGCCGCGGCTGATGGCTCGCCTCGTCGGCGCCGCCGTGCGCGGTGCGGGCGGGGTGCCGGTCACCGTGAAGGTCCGCAAGGGCATCCACGACGGCCTCCTCACCTACCTCGATGCGGGACGTGTCGCCGAGGCGGAGGGTGCCGCGGCGATCGGGCTCCACGCCCGCACCGCGGCCCAGCTCTACGCCGGCGACGCCGATTGGTCGGCGATCGCGGCGCTGAAGGCGGCCGTCCGCATCCCCGTCCTCGGCAATGGGGACGTGTGGGAATGCTGGGACGCGCTCCGCATGCTGCGCGCGACGGGGTGCGACGGCGTGATCGTCGGCCGCGGCTGCCTCCGCCGGCCGTGGCTCTTCGCCGAGCTGGCCGCCGTGTTCGGCGGCCGCGAGCCCGCGCCCGAGCCGCGGCTCGGCGCGATCGCCGCCATCATGCGCGACCACGCCGAGCGCCTGATGGCCTTCTTCGGCGCCGCGCGTGGCATCCGGCAGATGCGGAAGTGGTGCCTCTGGTACACGAGCGGCTTCCGCGGCGCGGCGCAGCTGCGCGCGGACCTGATCCGCATCGAGAGCCTCGACGAGATGCTCCGCCTCCTCGCCCGGCTCGATCCCGACGAGCCCTTCCCGCCGGGTGCGCTCCGCCAGAGCCGCAGCAAGGGCGCGCACACGCAGGAGGTCCGGCTGCCGGACGGCTACCTCGCCGCGCGCGACGACGACTCCCCGCCGCCGCTCGAGGACGTCGCCGGCTGGGACGCTGCGCTCGCGGGCGGCTGAGCGGCGGTGCGCTACGCGGTAGCGGCGCCCGTCTCGCTCGGCGACTGTCTCGCCCGCCTGCTCGCCGAGGCATCGGGCCGGACGCGGAAGCAGATGCTCGCCGGGGGCCGCGTCCGCGTGAACGGGACGATCACGCGGCGCGTGGACGTCGCACTCGCCGCCGGCGACGTCGTGGAGGTCGCCGCCAAGGGACCGCGCGCGGCGCTGCGGCCCGGCCTCGCGCTCGTGTACGAGGACGACGACGTGATCGTCGTCGAGAAGCCGGCCGGGCTCCTCACCGTCGCAACCGAGCGCGAGCGAGAGCGGACCGTGTACGCACATCTGATGGCTCGCGCGCGGAACCGGAAGCCACCCGCCCGCGTCTTCGTGGTGCACCGCCTCGACCGCCTCGCCTCAGGGCTCCTCGTCTTCGCCATGTCGCCCGGCATGAAGCGCGCGCTGCAGGCTCAGTTCGCGGCGCACAGCGTCGAGCGGACGTACCTGGCGGTGGTCGAGGGCCGGCTGGCGCGCCCCGAGGGCACGATCGCGAGCCGGCTCCTCGACGACGCGCCCGGCCGCGTGCGCGAGACGCGCCGCCCCGGGCGGGGGCGCGCCGCCGTCACCCGCTGGCGCGTGCTGCGCACGGGCGCGCGGCACACCCTGCTCGAGGTGGGGCTCGAGACCGGGCGGCGGAACCAGATCCGCGTGCACCTGGCCGGCCTCGGGCATCCGATCGCCGGCGACGCCGCGTATGGCAGCCGGACGGACCCCTTCGGCCGGCTGGCGCTCCACGCCCGTGTGCTGGGCTTCGACCATCCCCGGACCGGCGCCCGCCTGCGCTTCGTCTCCCCGGTGCCGCCCGCGTTCGCGAGGCTGCCCGGGTGAGCGGGCCCGGCCGAATGCCGGGAGAGCGACGCGGACTGGTCCCTCAGCGTTCGGGCTCGAGCACGACGACGTCCCCGCCGCGCCGGACGTAGACCGAGCCCGGGAGGATCAGCTGCACCTCGACGCCGTGCATGGACTGCCCCTCGCGCAGCGTCGCGAGGGTTCCGCCCACTCGCAGGGTCACGCTGCGGCGCCGGGAATCCGGTGAGTAGCTGATGGAGCTCACGACGACGATCGAATCGTCCGACGCCGGCGACGCGGCGCCCGGCGACGGCGCCGGCTCCTGTGCCGCCCGCGACATGGAGGGCATCCGCTCCGACGGGGACGCGCCGGGCGCGACGCGGGCTCGCGGAGGCTCGGCGCGGCCCAGCCAGGCTGGAGGAGCCGCGGGCCCGGCCGCGGGCTCCGCGGCCTCTGGAGATGGCGCTGCCGGGGCGGTGTCGGTCCCCGGGGCGATGCCGGTCGCCGACGCCGCGCCGCTCGGCGGCTCGGCCGGATCCCGGAACGCCGATCCTGCAAGCCAGATGACGAGCGCGAAGGCGGCGGCGCCGACCGCCAGGCCGCCGGCGACGATGCCGATCGTTTCGAGAGCGCTCCGAGATCGGCTGCGCTCCTCCGTCCACGCGCCCGTCCCCGGCGCGGCCGGCGCCTTGCTGGCCTCCAGCTCTCGGAGCGCCTCGAGGATCGAGCTCACGACGGCGCTCCCGCGCCCGGCGCGAGCGTCGGCCGGGGATAGCTGCCGGCGGCGGCGTAGAGCACGATGCGGGTGAAGCGCCCGACGCGAGCGTCGGCCTCCAGCAGGCGAGAGCGCTGGAAGCCGAGGACCGCATCCGCCGTGGTCGCGTCGAACACGCCGGTCGCGGCGCCTCCGTACGCGCCCACCCGTGCGAGCAGCCGCTGCAGGCGCGCTACCTGCGGGCCGCGGGTCTCGACGCCGAAGGTCCGTCCGAGGCTCTCGAAGTCGCGCCAGAGGATGTGCGCCCGCCCGAGCCAGGCGCGGTCGAGGAAGGCGGCGTCGGCCCCCACCGGGACACCGTCGACCGACAGCACGACACCCCGGTCGTCGACGCCGAGGAGCGCCGCGTAGCGCGGCTCGGTGGCGCCCGGAACCCGGAGCTCGAGCAGCGCCGGGAGGTCGAGCAGACGGAGCATGCTCAGGTTCCCCGTGAGGGGAACGACCTCGAGGCCGCGCCGCCAGGCGATCGGCTCGAGCTGGGCCGGCACGTCCGCCTCGTCGGCGCCCAATCCCGACACCCGCCATGCGGCGAGGATCGCGTCGAGGGCGACCCGCGCGCTCTGCCGCGCCTCGAGGCCGGCGAGCCGCCGCTCGAGCTCGGCGGGCGCGGCGAGCGGCGCGGCACGCGCCGCAGGCGCCGCCGCCGGTGGGGCGGGCGCCGGGCTCGTGGTTGCCGCGGCGTCGCGTGGCGCCGGCGCGCGGGTTGGCGGCGCCGGGAAGGTTGGGGGCGCCTCGCGCGCCACGGGCGCCGCCGGGCTGCCGTCCGGGAGCGCAGCGGGAAGCCGCCGCTCGAGCCGCGGCACGCCGAGCGTCACGACCGCCAGCACGACGGTGGCCACGGCCGCGGCCCACCCGACTGGCCGTGCCGGCGACCAGCGCCGCAGCGGCACCGTTCCGATCTCGCGGTAGGCCCGCAGCACGGCGCCGGCGCTCACCCGGTGCCGGCGGGCGACGTACGCGACCAGCAAGGCGCGGTGCGCGATCATGTTCACGAGCCGCGGGACGCCGCGTGAGAGGCGATGCACGAGCCGGAGCGCGGAACGGGTGAAGAGGTCCGTCACCTTCCCGCCGCTCGCCACGCTCAGGCGGTGGCGGACGTAGGCCGCCGTCTCCTCGGCGGTGAGCGGCCCCAGGTGCCAGCGCAGCGTGATGCGCTGATTCAGCTGCGCGAGCGCGGGATCGAGAAGCAGCTCGGCCAGCTGCGGCTGTCCCACCAGGACGAGGCGCAGGAGCTTCTCGGTGTTGGTCTCGAGGTTCGAGAGGAGGCGGAGCTGCTCGAGGACCTCGATCGAGACCGCCTGCGCCTCGTCGATGACGACGACCGACAGGCGTCCCGCCTTGCGCTCGGCCAAGAGGTGCACGTTGAGCGCGTCGGTCAGGGCGGCCTGCGTGCCACTCGCGGCCGCCACCCCGAGCTCCCGGACGATGCGCTGGAGGAGCTCCTCGGCAGACAGCGCCGGATTGAAGACGTAGGCGATCGCGACCTCGGGCCCGAGCCCTTCGAAGAACGTCCGCAGGAGGGTCGTCTTGCCGGTGCCGATGTCGCCGGTGATGCAGACGAAGCCACCCGGCTCGGTGAGCCCCAGACGGAGGTGTGCGAGCGCTTCGCGGTGCTTGGGGGAGAGGAAGAAGTAGCGCGGGTCGGGCGTCAGCCGAAACGGCGCGTCGACCAGCCCGAAGAACCGTTCATACACCGCTCCGCCTCCCCGCGCTCGTGTAGCATCGACCTATAGCACATCCCGCCACCCGACCGCGAGCGCGTCCCCGCCACGACGGGCCGCCCCGGGCGCTCGCCAGGCGCCTTCCGGGGGCCATCGGCGCTGGACACGCCACGCAGGCAGGACTAGCAGCGTAGCCGGGTGGATCGGACCTACCGCCGCGTGCTCGGAGGGACGATGAAGGACTACTCGATGATGGAGCCGGCGCTCGAGTTTCTCGCGGCGTACGGGCCGGATCTGCGGAGTGGGCTCACCAGTCACGCGCCGATGGCGGTCGAGGCGCTGGC
>Ga0209057_1002648_pt1 | contig 13685 bp, 7 predicted proteins | sample GraSoiAngelo_146_FD_185903 | JGI IMG/M metagenome (GOLD analysis project Ga0209057, IMG submission 185903) | Grasslands soil microbial communities from the Angelo Coastal Reserve, California, USA - 14_1009_05_30cm (SPAdes) (version 2) | ecosystem: Environmental > Terrestrial > Soil > Grasslands ... | reverse complement strand
TTGCTGTGCAGCTCGACCATGGTGTGATGCGGCTCGACGGTGTCGTAGCTGTACACCTGAATCTCGTAATTGTCCTGCGCCTGAGCGGTATTGGACAAAATCACCACCCAGGACACAACTAGACCGCAAACGATGGCAACGCGCAGGCTCATTCCCTTCATCTTCAAAAAGCTGCCCAGACAGAAGCTTTCAAGGGTATCGCAGGACTTCTTACCGGCAAACTCTTAGCCGCAAGCCCTTTGGTAAAAACGATGAGATGCGGCGACTAGGCGTGAGGGTGCGCCTTGTCGTAGACCTCCATCAACTGGCGGATGGACGCGTGCGTGTAGCGTTGCGTGGTCGACAGAGATTGGTGCCCGAGCAGCTCCTGAATCGCGCGAAGGTCGGCGCCGTCGGCAAGCAAATGCGTTGCAAAAGCGTGGCGCAGGGAGTGCGGGTGCAAGTCCCAGTTGACATTGACCAAACGCACGTATTTCTTGACGATGCGGCCGACGGAGCGCTGCGTTAACCGGCGGCCGGCATAATTGAGAAAGACCGCCTGCGTGTGCGGGTCGGGATCGCGATGGGACCCCTGCGCCTGTCCGAGAAGCTGCTCCCGCACCGACCAATATTTGGCGAGCGCCTCCTGCGCTTTTTGGCCGTAAGGAACGATGCGTTCCTTGTTTCCTTTGCCGCGCACACGCAAGATACGCTCTTTTTGCTCGACGTCGACCAAATTCAGGCCGGTAAGTTCACTGACCCGCAGCCCTGCAGCATAAAGAAGCTCAAGCACCGCGCGGTCGCGGCCAAGCAGCAAGCCTTCTTCGGCGAGCCGGGCCTTGCCGGAACCTTTTTGCCTTTCCTCGGACGGTCGGGATTTCGCACTCGCGCGCTCGGTCGAAAGTCCGGAGCTGCCGGATGACCGCTCGACCATGCCCGCGAGTTGGTTGAGAAAACCGTTCATCTCTTCCGCGGAAAGCACCGAAGGGATGCGCTTCGGCAGTTTGGGTGTGGGCACCAGGCGCGCGGGGCTCTCCTTCAACTTTCCCTCGCGCACGCAGTACTTGAAAAAGGAACGCAGCGCCGCGAGCTTGCGCGCAATGGAGCTTTTTTCCAGCCCATGGTCGTGCAAGTGCGAGACAAATTCGCGGATCATGCCATGATCCACTTGGCGAAGGGCCGTCGGCGTCGCGCCGGGCGGCGAAACAAACTCGAGGAATTGGCGGAGGTCCTTGCCGTAGTTGGAAACGGTGTGAGGCGAGGAATTCTTCACCGTCTGTAGATAGGCGAGATACTTGGCAATCGCTTCTTTCATTTTGGCCGCCCCACGAGCAGGGCTTTACGAACAGTATAAGTGCGCCGCCGGTGGGAGAAAGTGAATTTCAAAAGAATGTTTTCTGGTGCCAGAGGGCTCAGGACTTGGCCGCCACCGGCACGGGAGCTTCTTCGGGTTGCGCTGCGGGCGGCGCCTCGGGCACGAGTTTCTCCCAATCGCAGCCTTCCTTTAGGCAGGCGTGCACCGTGCCAATCTTTGAGCGTTTCTCAACGATGAACGGCGCGCCGCACTTCGGGCAGGGTTCGGCGATGGGCATGTAGGGGGTGGTGAAGTCGCAATCCGGGTAGCGCGAGCAGCCATAGAAAATGCGCGGGCGTCCACGGCCGCCTTTCCCGGCGCTGCCGCGGCGGACAAATTCGCCTTCCTTGCATTTCGGGCACGCGATGCCCATGGTGATGGGTCGCGTGTACTTGCACTTCGGGTAGGCCGAGCAACCGATGAATTCGCCGAAGCGTCCGTGCTTTTTCACCAGCCCGCTGCCGCACGTGGGGCACTTCTCGTCGAGCGGTTCATCCGGCTGGTGCGCGATACGCGTCCCCTGCACCAGGCGGCGCGTCGTCTTGCAGTCGGGATAGCCCGTGCAAGCCAGGAAGGTGCCGAATCGCCCGCGCTTGATGGCCATTTCCTTCCCGCAGTTGTCGCAATACTCGATCTTGTTGGGGTCCCCGGCGTCGGGCTCCACCGGCGAGAGATCCTCAATGAAGTCGCAGTCGGGATAGCGCGAGCAGCCCAGGAAAAACCCGTGGCGGCTAATGCGCTCTAAAAGCTCCCCCTGGCCGCACTTCTCGCACTTTTTCCCCGTGGGGATGCCCGCTTTGTAGGAGAGCATTTCCTCGTCGGCCTTGTCGAGGTCAATGACAAATTTCTCCCAGAACTCTCTGACGGCGTCGCGCCAAGGCAGCTTGCCTTCTTCGATCTCGTCGAGCTCGTCTTCCATCCGGGCGGTGAATTTTAGGTCGAAAATATCCTCGAAACTCTTCACTAAGAGCTTGCTCACACGTTCGCCAAGCATGGTTGGCGAGAACCGGCCCTGATTCTTGGTCACGTACTCCCTTTCCACCAGGGTCGAAATGATCGCCGCGTAGGTCGAAGGGCGGCCGATTCCGTCTTCTTCGAGCTCCTTCACCAGGGTGGCATCGTTGTAACGCGGCGGCGGTTCGGTGAAGTGCTGCTCCGGGCGAATCTTCTCCAGGCGCAAAGACTGTCCTCCGGCAACCTCGGGCAGAGCCCGGCCCTCGCCTTCCTCGTCCTTTTCGTCGTCTTCGCGATCCGCTGCGGAGGCGGGCAACTGGTAAACGCGCAGGTAGCCGTCGAACTTCTGGACCGAGCCGCTGGCGCGGAAGGTGTATTCGCCGGCGCGAATGTCGATGGTGGTCTGGTCAAAAATCGCGGGCAGCATCTGCGAAGCCACGAACCGCTGCCAGATCAGCTGATAAAGCTTGAAGAGATTGTCGTCCACATACTTGCGCACGTCCTCGGGCGTGCGCGTGACGTCGGTGGGGCGCACAGCCTCGTGCGCCTCCTGGGCGTCTTTCTTCGACTTGTAGAAATTCGGCTTTTCGGGCAGATAGTTTGCCCCAAACCGCTGCGGGATAAGTTCGCGGACCTGCGTGAGGGCGTCACTTGAAACATGAACCGAGTCCGTCCTCATGTAGGTGATTAGCGCCACGGAGCCTTCTTGGCCGAGCTCCACGCCTTCGTAGAGCTTCTGCGCCAGGGACATGGTGCGCTTGGCCGTATAGCGCAGCCGGTTGTACGCTGCCTGCTGCAATTTCGAAGTCGTGAACGGCGGCGGCGGGTTGCGCCTCTTTTCCTTTTGCGCCACCGATGCCACTTGCCAGCTGGCCTGGCTCACCGCGGCAACGATTGCGTCCGCAGCCTCTTGATTCTTGACCTCGATGTCCGCGTCGTTGTGCTTGATGAGCTTCGCCTCGAACAGCGGAGGCTTTCCCGCATCCAGCATCGCGTGGATGGTCCAGTACTCCTGCGGCACGAACGCGCGGATGGCTTCCTCGCGGTCAACGATCAGCCGCAAAGCTACGGTCTGCACGCGTCCGGCGGACAACCCGCGCCGGACCTTGTTCCACAAAAGCGGAGAGATTTTGTACCCCACCAGCCGGTCGAGGACCCGGCGGGCCTGTTGCGCGTCCACGAGACCGTTGTCCAGGTCCCTGGGGTGGTCAAACGCCGCGCGGATGGCTTTGGGGGTAATTTCATTGAAGGTGACCCGAAAGATCTTCTTCGGGTCGGCCGGGGGAATATCGTCGGCCAGATCCCCGTTGCTTCGCCCCCGCTTGCCAGCTTTCGCGTCCGCCGGTTCCTTGGCTTCGCCAGCCTTGCCATTTTGCTTCCCGGGAGCCTCGGCCTCGACGAACCGGCTGGGCTTCGAGAGCACCATCGCCAGATGCGCCGAAATGGCTTCTCCCTCGCGGTCCGGGTCAGGAGCCAGATAGACGGCGTCGGCGGCATGGGCCGCCTTGCGCAAATCGTGGATGATCTTGCCTTTGCCGGAGATGATTTGCAGCGTCGGCTCGAAAATCTTTTCATCATCCAAAGTAATTTTGGGTGTTTTTGCCTCGACTTTCGCGCTTTTCTTCGAGCCTTTTTTCTTCTTCGCGCTTTTCTTGCCCGAGGGATCATCGCCCGGCAGGCGAATCCCGATGGTCTTGGTCGGCAGGTCCATCACGTGGCCGATGGACGCCTTGACGGTGTAATTCCGTCCCAAGTATTTGTTAATCGTCTTCGCCTTCGCGGGCGATTCGACAATGACAAGCGAACGAGCCATGTAACTTTTGTAACTCCGGTCTGTATTTCGGAAAGGGCGGACTGCGGGGCGTGTGTCTTTCTCGCTACCTTCGGCGCCTCGCCCTCAAGATGGGGCCCGGCCGAGTGTGAGATGCATCTGCCGGCCATTCCGGTTCACTGCTCTTAGATGTTGATTGGCCCGCAGAGGGACATCGCGACCGCTATCCCCCTCTATAACAACACTTTGCAGAACTCTGTTCTCACCGCCGCCGGTGAATCCCTTTCCTCTCTCGACTAAACAGGGTAGCGGAGAACCTCAGAAGAGTTCAAGTCGCTTACTTTCTGCCGACAAAGCGCACGCGCAAGGTCGTCGCGCGGCCTTGACCGCCAGCAAAGGCCCCAAAACACCCGGACAGCACAACACGGGTACACGCCGGGGCGTCCCTGTTGTTCACCACGGCGTCGGGGTTTTGCCGGCCAAGGATGTTCACGGCTTCCACCCGCACCGCCCACAGATACCGGCCCAATGCAAACTTCCGTTCGAGACCCAGATTCAAGCTTGCGTACGCGGGAAAACGCAAGGAATTCGGCGGGCCGACCAGTTGCTGCTCGAGATTGACGACGCTGAACGGATACCCCGTCCGATATTCGAAGAAACCGCTTAACTGCGTGCTCCAGATGTGCGTGGGGATCCAGCCCCAAACCAGCAAGCGGTTGGGCGTGTCCCACGCCACCGGGCCGGGCTGTTGCGCCACGTAAAAAATCGAACCGAGCGACGGGCTAAGAACTTCGTTCGAATGCGCCCGCGAACGAGTGTAAGCGCCGTAAATCTCCGTGCTCTCTGAAAACACCTGGTGCAAGGAAACCGTGGCCGAGCGATAGCGATCCTCGCGGTGATCCTGAAGGAGAAAAACTCCGCCGGGCTGGGAGGGCTGCTGGTCCACAAAGGCGAAACCATGAGAGCCGTTGCGCGCGAGCAAATACAGGCTAACCAGCATCTTCGGCCCAAACCTCTCCTGCCAGCCCGCGCTCGAGGTCACAAAACGCGGCTGCTCGAGACCGCCTGCCGGCAGCGCGAACTGGCTCACAACCGGGCTTGGTGGAACCACGTTGCCGGCGGAGTCGTAAAACGTGTCGACTTGCTGCTGATCGAGCCCCTGTCCAATCAGCCCCACGTTAAGGGGCGCGTTATAAATGCCCCAGCCCAGCGACAATTTCGCGCGATCATCGCCGAAAGGCAGCACGTTGGCCGCGACGCGCGGCTCGGCCATGGCGCTTTGGGTGAAGCGGTCCCAGTCCGTGCGCAAGCCCGCGCGAAAAACGAAATATTTGCCGATCGACCAGGTATCTTGCGCGTAGGCGCCCGCTTGGGTGTTGGAAAGCCGCGGCGTCGCCGTTCCCGTGAAGGTGGACCGCCGCACGAGACAACCCGGCGTCTCGGAGGTACACGTCGTTCCATCGTTCGGATTGACGGCCCGGAGCGCGGCAATCTCTCCGCGCTCGGCAAACCCGTGGAAGATCAGCCCGGCCACATTGGCGCCCGCGGAAAGCTGATGAGTGCCGTGCCAGTGGCGAGACGCAGCCAGGACGTTGGCCACGGCCTGCAAACGCCGCCCGCGCTCGCGCAAGTGCTGAAAGTAATTGCCGCTCGTGCCGTTGATGAGCAAGATGAACGGCACGAGCGGCAATTACTTTCAGCACTTGCGCGAGCGCGGGCGGCGTTTGCAGGCCGTGGCCAACGCTGGGAACCTTGTGGGAGGTATTCAAGCACGCTCGAATCCGCGGCAACGCCGAGCTCAAACAACGTTTCGTGAAGCCACAGCTGATCCTTCAAGGAAACAAAGCCGCGGCGCTGGTCGGCGGTGACCGTCGTGGACTGCGGATCGAGCGCGGCCAGGCCGAGGTTCGCGTCGCTGGCGCGATTGTAGAGCAGCGTCGCGTGGAGGATGTGCCTGGAGGAAAAGTTGTGCTGCAGCCGCAGAAGATTGTCTCCCGCCCACTGCTCGAAAGTGTTGGCGTTCGAAGGCAGTTGCTTTACGACGCCAAAGGTGTGTTGGATACTGACGGCATCGGAAAACCAGAAACGGCCGCGCTCAAGTGGACCGGAAAAGGTGAACCGCGGATACCAGTTTCCCAGATGCACTCCCTCCTGGATGTTGATGCCGGGAGCGGGATTGGTGGTTCCAAAGCGCCAGCGGTCGTCCCCATCGAAAGTTTCCAGACTCAGGATGCTTGCACCCGAGTGCGGGTAAGCCGTGCTGATGTTCGCCGCCTGGACTTCCACGCCGCGCGTCGCATCCACATTGAACCGCGAAGTGAGCGCGCCGCTCACCGGGTCGCCGATCTCAAATCCGTCCATAATGTATTGTGTTTCGCCGGAGCGCGCGCCGCCGACATGCAAGTTGTCGCTATGGTCCTCGACGATTTCCGGCAGCGCGACCAGGCTTTGCTGAAGGATATGGGTGTTGGGAACGGGAATATCGCGAATGTCCCGGGCGGTCAGCGTTGACCGCTCGGTGGTGTCCTGCGTATCGATCTGGTTGGCGGGCACGGTGACCTGCACTTTTTCGCGAACTTCCTGTTCGTGATTCAGAAGGAGGGACAACTCGTTGCCGCCGGCGTGCAGCGTGACGGCCTGGCCCGCGAGCAGAAAAAACCCTGCCTTGCGCGCCTCCGCCTGGTAGTCACCGGAAGAAAGATTATGGAAAGCGAAGCGCCCGGCGGCATCGGTCTCCGTTCGGTAGGAATGCCCCGCGGCGTCTTTGAGCGTTACTTCGGCGGATGGGACAGGGACGCCGTTGTCGTCGACGACGACTCCCGCGCAATCTGCGACCTCCGCGCGAGGCATCTGAGCGTCGGCAAAGATCCCCGACAGCGCTATGATCCCGACCAAGAGTCGCACCAGCCGCATGCCATACCTTCCCGGTTTGAGCCACAAGTGATTAAACTACATCTCGCGAGATGCGAGTTTTCATTTCTTAACCGACGCCATCTAGGATGGACAACGATGGCTCGGGGATGCTCGACGGCGCGAAGTGCGCCGCCAAAGCTTGCGATGAAACGGCGAAGCTTGACGAAAGCGGCAGTCATTTGTTCCGCGTCCCTCTGCCTGGCCCTCGGGGCTTGCGGCAACTCCACTGGTTTCGGTGGCGCGTCCGGAGCCCTGAGCCTCGCCCTTTCTTCTTCCACGGCGCTCGCCCCACAGGACGGGACGCCGGCAAAGATCACCGCAACCGTAACGGGAAACCCGGGCCCGGTGACCTTGGCGGTCGGCGGCGTTCCGACGGGCACGTTGTCCCAGCTCGCCGAGCCCGGGACGAGCGGAAGCAGCGCCATCATCCTGACCAGCAGCGCCGGCACGCCGGCAGGGGCTTACTCCCTCCAAGTGACGGCAACCGGCGGCGGCTTGACGGCCAGCCAGAATCTCACCATGGTTGTCGCGGTGTCCGGCGCGGTTCGCAGCTCCGTGGATCCGACCCAGGGTGTCGACGGCAAATTGCAACAATTCATGTCCACCTCGTTCCAGCCGGCGGAATGGGACTATCCATATTTTCAGAACCATACGGCGAGCGAACCCGCAGAACTCGATCAACTGGGCCCGCAACACATTCGCCTCCAGGGTCTTTCGCAGGCGGTTCCGATGCGGTCGAATACCGGTGCGGCGACCGACTGGGACTTCTCGAAACTCGACGCCGTCGTCCAGCCGGTTCTGTCGGTCGGGGACCACAGTCCCGAATTTCAAATAGCGGCCGCACCGGCATTTATGTCCACCGCCGCGGGAACCTTCGATATCACCAATCACCTCGAGGATTTTGCGAACTACAGTGCGAACCTGGTGCGCTACTACAACGGACCGGGCTTCGACTGGGGAGGGCAGCACTTCGAGTCGCCAAGTCTTTCCTCCGCCAGTCCGCACAAAATCACCTGGTGGGGCATCTTCAACGAGTACAACATCAACGGGCTGACCCCTGCCGAGTATGTCGAGCTCTACAACACCGTTGTGCCTCGCATGCTCGCCGTTGATCCCACCATCCAGTTTTCCGCCTTGGAATTATCCGACTTCGATTTCGAGGAAGGCGATCCGCGCAATCATTTGCCAACTTTCGTCCTTCCGGCAAACCGGGGCGGCGTCAATGCCCAGGTGAATGTTGTTTCCACGCACTTTTATTCGTCCTGCAACCAACAGGACACGGACGCACAAATTTTCGGTACGATTCCGGGTTTCGTGAACGATGTCAAATACTTCTACCAGCAACTGCAGCTGCGGCCGGATCTTCAGAGCGTTCCGGTATGGGTGACCGAGAACAATGTCAACGCCGACTTCGCGAATCCGAGCGGCGACAGCTCCTGCCATCCAACACAGAAATTCGTGCCGGATTTGCGCGGGACGAGCGCGTTTTTTGCCGCGTGGCGGCCTTATGTTTTTTCGCAACTTGGGAAAGCCGGCAGTCGAGCCCTCTATCACTGGGACTATGACAGCGACGCGCAGTTCGGCGAGGTGGACTACTCCTCCGGCAACAAACGCCTGAGCTATTGGGTGGACTACTGGCTGGGACAGATGTATCCGCAGCGTCCGGCGGCGCCTGAAATCCTGGCTTTGACCATGACGGAAACGGCCACGGTTGAAACGCTGGCTACGAAAAACAGCGATGGCTCGGTCCTGGTCATGATCGCGGACCGCGCCGTGCTTTCGCCGGCGGACAGCAACGGAACCGGCGATGCGCGTACGGTGGTCCTCGACGTCTCGGCTCTGGGTAGTTTTACTTCCGCATCGCAACTGAATATCGGTCGAGCGGCTGACCTCACGAACGGACCGCAACCGGGCCCGATTACGCCCGCTCCCAAGCTGAGTGTGACTCTCGCCGGCTACGGCGTAAGCTTCCTCTTGCTGAAGCCCTGAGGCGCCCCCTTGGAAGAACCGGCGGCTTCAATGCCGCGGTTCGGCGGCATCCTCCTTGAGGATTACATCGAGCGTCCCGACGAAAAGGTCGGCGTCTTTCTCCGTAAACGGGAGCGGCGGCCGCAGCTTGATCACATTGTGATGCGGTCCGTCGGTGCCGGTGAGGATTCCGCACTCGCGCAAGCGGTTCACCACGTAGGAGGCCTCGAGAGGCGCGGGCTCGCGCGTGGCTCGATCAAGGACCAGCTCCACGCCTAGAAACAAGCCCGATCCGCGCACATCGCCGACGAGCGCGTGGCGGTGCTGTAACTCTTGCAATCTGTTCTTGAGGTGGGTCCCCACCCGCAGCGCGTTCTCTTGCAACTTTTCTTCTCGAAGCACATCCAGCACCGCCAGACCTGCCGCCGCGGCCACTGGATTGCCCCCGAACGTCGAGAAGAATTCCATTCCGTTCGCGAACGATGCGGAAATTTCTTTCGTCGTGACCACCGCCGCGAGCGGAAATGCGTTCCCGATGGGCTTGCCGAGCACGACGATGTCCGGCACCACGCCTTGCGTTTCGAATCCCCAGAAGTGCGTTCCCAAACGCCCGAAGCCGACCTGCACTTCATCGGCGATCGTCACCGCGCCCGCGGCGCGCACGTGTCGGTAAACTTCTTCGAGATATTCCGGCGGAAAAACAATCTGTCCGCCGACGCTTGGCAAACTTTCCGCGATGAACAGGGCGACGCCACGGCCTTCGCTGCGTGTGCCTTCGAGAATCTCCCGAACGTGGCCCGCGTATTTCGAGCCGGCTGCCCGGTCGTCCCGCCGGTAGCGGCCGCGGTAATCGTCCGCGAGCGGCGCCACATGCACCCACGGCTTCTTCCCCCGCCCGCCCGGCCCGTTGAATTTGTAAGGGCTGATGTCGACAAGCGCGCTGGTGTGCCCGTGATAGGCGTGCTCGAGCACGATCACGTCTTCGCGGCCGGTGTGCGCCCGCGCGAGCCGCAGCGCCAACTCGTTGGCTTCACTCCCGGAATTCACAAAAAAACACACGCGCAGCGGTTCAGGCAGCTTGTCGGTCAGCCGCTCGGCGTAGCGAATCACATTGTCGTGCAAATAACGCGTGTTGGTATTGAGCAAACTAAGCTGCTCTGCGACCGCGCGGACCACCCGCGGATGGCTGTGCCCCACCAGCGGCACATTGTTGTATGCGTCGAGATACGCGCGCCCGGTATCGTCGTAGAGATACTGCATCCACCCGCGCACGATTTTCAGCGGGCGCTCGTAGGAAAGGCTCAAGTTCTTTCCCAGCAGCACGCGCCGCTTCTCGAGAGTCTCCCTTTCCTCGGCCGGAAAGCAATCCCTGGGAATGCCCAGCAGGAGATTCGGATCCGGAGAAAGGCTTGTCCACACCGCTCGCTCGGAAGCGTAAGCGACTCCGGGAAAGTCCGCGCCAAGATCCAACAGATCGAGAATGATCTGGAAATGAACATGCGGCGGCCAGCCGCCATTCTCCTCACAGGTCCCGACGCGGCCAACCTCCTCGCCGCGAGAAATTCGCTGGCTAACCTTAAGGCCGCCAAGCGTCTTTCCTGCGAGATGTCCGTACAGCGTGAAGAACTCTTCTCGGTCGCTTGTGTGGTGCCGCAAAATCACCAGCGGACCGTAATCCTGCGGGGCTCGATTGTTTGCGAGAAGGTGGACCTCGCCCTCGAGCGGTGCCCGCACCGCCGTGCCCGGCTCAACAAAGAGGTCCATTCCCAAATGAATCGTGCGACGCTCCCCGACCGGATTGTCCACGCTCCCAAAACGCGCGGAGCGGTACAGCGGTCGCGCTTCGTTGTAACGCCCGACGCCCACGCGCACGCCCGCTCGCTTCATCTCGCCAAATATCGCTTCTGTCAGCGCCGGGGTTTCCGACGCACCGGGATCCGCTCCGAGAAGCAAGCTGCTGACACCAAGATCAAACACGAGACGCGCTTCGGTCCACACATCTACGTCCAGGACGGACGCCGCAGCTTTCCCGTCTTCCTCGATCGAGCGCTCGATCTTCTCTGCCTTGGGGACCGGCGTGCTTCCGCACGCGGCGCGAAGCGTGTAGTGGGCAAAGCGCGGGTGAATTTTTGCGAGCTGCTCGAGCGCATGCCAGGCCGCCTCTTCACTGACGGTCACATACGCATCACCCGGCTTCACTTTTTTGCGGTCCGCCGAATTCGTCACGCTCACCGCCAGCCTCACCGCCATCAACGGAAAGAGCGCCGCCACTTCCTCTTCCTCGAGCGGAAAAGCGCGGTGATAGCCGGCAACGACTTCGGCCGCGGCGCTTAGCGGATCCGCTTTTCCGAGCATCGCGTAGGCCGCCGCGATGGCTGGTTCGGAAACCGTCAACCCGTGATGCATGTCGCCAAAATCAATCACTCCGGCGATTTTGCGCGGCTGCGGCCACGGGTCGCTCACTAAAACGTTGTAATCGTTGGCATCCCCGTAAATCACGCTTCGCCGCAAGCGTGGCATGCGCGCCAGGGCTTCCCCTCGATAAAGTGCAAGGAACTTTTCGACCAGCGCCTGCCGCGCGGCCCCGGCAATCTGGGGGATGTACTCCTTGATCCAGGCCGCGCGCGAGGAATCCCATTTCAGCTCGCGATGCGCTGCGGGATGCTCGAACGACTGCAAAGCGGCGTCCATCTCGCCAAGCAAGCGGCCCAAGTCGCGAAGCAGCTCCGGGGCGTGCGGGCGCACTTTGGCAAGAAGGGTTCCTTTCAAAAAGCTCAGCAGCCAAACCAGCCGCTTCGAGCCATCCGCAGCAATCGTTTCCGAGAAGAGCTCGCCGTTGCGATTCGGCAGCACGCGCGGCAGGGGGAGTTGCGGCGCGCGCGAGGCGAGATGCACCAGCGCCTTCGATTGCAGGTCGATGAACGAGGGCTCGCGCGCCGGATGCATCACCTTCAGGACGAAGGCGCGGCCAGGCGCTGCAATCAGATGAAAATTCTCGTCGTATTCGCCGGGAAGCGCCCGCGCCGATGCCTCCAACCCATACACTTCGCGCGCCAGCCGGGCGGCCTCGGATTCCGTCAAACCATGGGCGACGCGTGCTTCAAGCGGCATGCGTCAAATTTTATCTGCAAGGGCGCGACGGCGTCCACGGCCCCGCAAGAATCATCTGATTCGAGTCTTGCCTCGGGCGAACCCCGGCCAAACGTCAGTCGCGCCCTTCTTCAACCGACACCGGCCCATTCACCGTAGACAGATGCACGACCGCCGGCGACGAGCCGTACTCGATTCGGCGATGCTCGTCGTCCCAAGTTTTGCGAGCGCCGTCGCAAATGCTCGCGCGGCAGCTCATCGGCGCATGATTGGTCGATTCCACCACGAAGCCGGACTGGAATCCGCTCGGCACGCGCAGCGTCACCGGACCGTTTTGGGCATCGGCGGAAAGTCCGCTGCCGTTCCAGCTCGTTCCTTTCAGATCCACGTTGATCGGCCCATTCTCGGTTCGGATACGCAGGCTGCCGCTGCTGCCTTCGACGCTGATCGGGCCGTTCACAGCGCTAACCTCCCCGTCTCCCGAGAAGTTGCGGAGACTGATCGGCCCGTTGTGCGCGTGCGCGGTCAATTTGCCGTCGACGTCGTACAAGGAAATCGGCCCGTTCATCGTGTCGAGTTCGACCGTCGCGGACTTCGGCGTGCGAATCAGCAGATACACCGTCCACTGGCCATCCTCGGCCGATGGGCCGTGGGTCGAAATACTGCCATTGTCGATGGACATGGTGATTTGGGACAGCATGCTCTCGGCGTCGTCTCCGGCCGCCACCGCCCTGCACGCCGTCACCGAATAATGGTTCTGGTCCCATCCCACCACCTGCGTTCCGCCATTCGCGTGCGGATGGACCCGCAACACGGGAGTTTCCGCTTTGCTGAGCGTGCGCGTCTCCGAGCGCACCACCGCATCGCGGTCGTCAAAGCGAATGCGAAGATCGGAGCAATCGTTGGCGGGCTCTCGGTGCCCGCCGGAAAGGTTCACGGAATGATGACGCGGTGCGGCCGGCGCAGCCGCCAGGCCAACCACGATCAAGGCTGAGGCGAAAATCAGGCAAAAAGTGCATGAACGCATGGGACCCCTCCTCAATAGCTATAGACGACCGACCGGGTCGTTTTGTCACGACCGCGGCTGAACAAAAAAATCAATTCGGCCATTCCCAGTCGTCGTCGGTTCCGATGGGCTGCCCGTCCGGGGGCTCCGCGGGCGGCGTCAGGTCGATTTTCTTGGGATCCTTCCGAAACTGCTCGATTTGCCGCAACGCAAACGAAATGTGCGCCTGGTCGGCAATCGGCTCTATCATGCCCTTGTGCGCATTCAGCCAAACATAAAGCTCGTCGAGTGCCTGGCTTGAAATCGCCCGCACTTCTTCGCTCGCGTGATCGTTGGCTACGAGCGCCATCAGGTCATATAACGCCACGTTGTCAACAACACCCGCGATTTGCGCGTTGTAGTCCTGGCCATGAGGGGCCTTCCACGTCGCCCGCAGAAGCACATCGAGCACCTCCTCGAGACCCGGATTCTCGCCGTTGCGCGAATGAAATTCCACGAGCCGCGCCGCGCGCTCCGCATTAAACAAAAACCCGAGCGTGTGCTCGGCCGCGGCCTCCGCCGGAGCCAACCCGTCAAACACGGGGCTCGTGCGAATCTTGAAGTGTTCCCGCCCGCGCTCATATTCCGGTGGACGCGGCGGAATCATTTCG
>Ga0209057_1002643_pt1 | contig 13692 bp, 13 predicted proteins | sample GraSoiAngelo_146_FD_185903 | JGI IMG/M metagenome (GOLD analysis project Ga0209057, IMG submission 185903) | Grasslands soil microbial communities from the Angelo Coastal Reserve, California, USA - 14_1009_05_30cm (SPAdes) (version 2) | ecosystem: Environmental > Terrestrial > Soil > Grasslands ... | reverse complement strand
ACACTTCTTTCTCGCTGTCCAGGATCTGCTGGCCGAGCGCGATCAGGCTCAGTTCGGATTGGTTCAGGGAATGCTCGAGCATCAGGGCGTGCGCTTCCGACGCGGTCAGGTCCCCGATCAACTCGCCTTGCGCCTGGCTATTACGGAGCGCCTGGCTTGCCGGGGAGGCAGACGCGGCTGGGGGCGGCGTGCTGACTGGAGATGGGCTGGGCGCCGGTATCGCGGGGGCTGGCGCTGTGGTCTGCGGCCCGGGACTCGGGCTGGGATCGGCCGAGGGGGCTGGTGACGCCCCGGACACCGTGTCGGCCAGCGCACCCGCCGGAACCAACAGTAGACCGACTACGCCGGCCAGGCTCAAGGCCAGGACGGCCACTCTCCGGGCTCGGTTTGGCGGCAAGGCCACAGCGGGTGGAGAGCTCACACGTCTACAAAAGTCTTTACAACTGTTAAGGCCTGGACGCCTCTTGCCTACCCCGTCGAACCCCAAAAAGACTGCCTCCGCGGGCCCCTTCCTGCCCGATTCGTATTCGACAACTGCTCAGCCCGCTTCCTTGAACCGCGATCGCTAACTGTCTCCTATTTTCACATTTTTGTCACTCCTTGCCCGCTTCCACCTTTTCGGGAAGCGCTGGCGGCACTTGCAGCGGCCTAAGCTGTGCTACCATCCTGAAAAACCAACTCGAGCTATCACGGGGGAAGTGATCTGGCACAGAGCCGGTTTTTGACCCACACGCTTGTTCTGTTAGCGGCGGCGCTAATCCCAGTACTGACAGCCTTCGACCGACTCCACACCGACACTGCCTACGGCGCAAATCCGGCCCCCTCGGTCTCCCTCCGGACCACGCATGTCGACGATGTGGTCGTGAGCCAGGGCGGGTTCATCATGAAGATGAGCACCTCCAGCGTGGACCCGCCCGTCCGGCACGACGTTGCCTACTACACGATGAAGCCGGGCGACACCGTGCAGAATGTTGCCGGCCGGTTCGGGCTCACCGTGGACACGCTCCGCTGGGCCAACAACATCAGCGACGTGACAAGCGTCATCCAGGGCCAGCGGCTGCTGGTCCCGCCGGTGAACGGCATCCTGGTCAAGGTCCAGCAAAACACACTGCTGAGCGGGCTGGCCATCCAGTATCACGTAAACGTTCAGGACATCATCGACTTCAATTTGATCCGAGACCCGAGCCACCTGAAGGCCGGGACCATGCTCATGCTGCCGGATGGCGTGGGCCCCTCGCTGGATTCCGGCGGCGTCGGCAAGAAGACGGTGCGGACAGTGACCTGGAATCGCTTCGGCCGGCAGGTGACGAATTACACCATCACCTACAGCAATGCACCGGTCTATGGCTCGGGCGGCAAGTTTCCCTACGGCTACTGCACCTGGTGGGTGGCGCACAAGCGCTACATCCCGTGGTCCGGCAACGCCTGGCAATGGTGGTATGCCGCCCAGCAGTTCGGTTTTGCCGAGGGGCAGGTCCCAATGGTGGGCGCCGTCATGGTGCAAGGCATCAGCTGGACCTCCCCGGTCGGCCACGTCTCTTACGTGGAGTCGGTGAACGGGGACGGGTCCTTCACCGTTTCGGAGATGAACTACGCCGGTTGGGGCCGGGTCGATTACCGGACGATCAAGTCCACCGCTGGACTCGATTTGCTCGGCTTTATCTACTAGTCCAGTTCCGTTAAGCAGAGAGACTTCAGCGCTAAAGCTCGCCTGCGGCGCGTGCCGGCCCGCGTAGCGGTCCGGCGTTTTCTCCGAGGTTGCCTAAGATAGCTGGCGATGGCTACCCCTGAAGAATTTCTGGAACAGACTCGCGAGCAAGGCCTCAAGGAACTCGAGGACTTTCTGCGCATCCCGAGCATCTCGAGTCAGCCCGAGCACGCAAACGATGTTCGCCGGGCCGCCGGCCATCTCGCCGAGCAGTACGAGAGGATAGGACTCGAAAACGCTGCGGTGATCGAGACCGACGGACACCCGGTGGTCTATGCCGATTGGCTGAAGGCGCCGGACAAGCCCACCGTTCTCCTTTACGGGCACTACGACGTCCAGCCGGTCGATCCGCTCGACCTGTGGAAGTCGCCCCCGTTCGAGCCAATTCAGCAGGACGGCCAGTTGCTTGGGCGCGGCGCTTCGGACGACAAGGGCCAGATCGCCTTGCACTGGCAGGCGATTCACGCGTGGCTCAACACGACCGGCGAACTGCCCTTGAACCTGAAGGTGATCGCCGAAGGCGAGGAAGAGATCGCCAGTCCGCACTTCGAAGCCTTCGTTGAGGCCAACGCGGAGCTGCTGCGGACGACCTACTGCGTCGTCAGCGACACGTCCATGGTGGCCAAAGGTTTTCCGGCGATCACCTACGCCCTCCGCGGCCTGGTCTACTTCGAGCTCCGCGTCGAGGCGGCCAGCACCGACATGCATTCCGGACTGCTCGGCGGGGTGGCGCCCAATCCGGCCCAGGCCCTGGCCGAGATCCTCGTGCGACTCAAGGATTCAGCCGGGCACGTCCTGGTGCCCGGCTTCTACGACGGCGTGCGCCCGTTGAGCGAGGACGAGCGCCGCCAGTTCGCTCGGGTGCCATTCGACGAGGCGGCATTGAAAAAGACGTACGGCCTGACGGCGCTGCACGGTGAGCCGGGGTTCACCCCGACCGAACGGAACTGGGCTCGGCCGACGCTGGAGGTCAACGGTATCTGGGGTGGCTATCAGGGTCCTGGGGCCAAGACGATCATCCCGGCGTGGGCGGCCGCCAAAATCAGCTGCCGGCTCGTGCCCGACCAGGATCCGAAAGCGGTGGCCCAGGCGCTTCGAGAATACATCGACGACGTTGCCCCCAAAACGGTCCGGGTGAGCCTCACGGAGCTCAGCGGCCACGGTGATCCCTGGATCACACCCATCGACCACCCGCTCATCCAGGCCGCCGGGCGGGCGCTCTCACGCGTCTATGGGAAGGAACCGGCGCTGATCCGCTCAGGCGGCTCGATTGGCGCAGTCGAGGTGATGGCCCGCCGGCTCCGCGCCCCGTGCCTGCTGGTGGGCTTCGTTCTCCCGGATTCATTGGCGCATGCCCCCAACGAGCGGCTGGATCTGGACAGTTTCCACCTCGGCAAAAAGGCGGCCCTCCACCTCTGGGAGGAGATCGCGAAGATCGGTGGTTAGGTCCTGGCGGGGACCGGCAGATAGTGGTCGAGCAGGCGGCGGGCGTAAAAGCGTTCCCAGGATTCGGTCGGCTTCGACGCGTTGAAATCTCGATCCAGCTTGACGAGCAGGTAGACGAGCTCGCTCCGAACCGGTGTCGTCTTGAGCAGCTGGGGCAACTCTGAGAGGCGGATCAGCCAGTCCGCATACCACGAGGCCCAATCGCGATCTTCGCCATCGACGATCCGGTACACGATGTGATGCGTCTCCGCGGCCTCATGGAGGAGCCCGGCCACCCGCTCGATGTCGTCGGCCACGATGTCTCGATTATGGAGGTTGTGTCGTCGGATCATGAGCCGCTTGCGCACGGTCGTGACTGAGACTGGCGCGCAGCTCTACGAAGCGGGCCCGCAATTCCGCCTGGCGTGATGCCGCCGCCGCGCGTGGCAGCCGATCGGAGCGGCGAAACCCGAACAGCGCGTCCCAGCCGACCTGCAAGAGCGCACCCGCGTACTCATCGATGGGAACACGCTCCGCTCGGGCGGCCGCTTCGATGTAATCCTCGAGTGTCGGATCGACGCTGGCAATAAGTTTCGCCATCTGCTCCCGGGGCGGCCGCCGCGAACCCTCACAATCGACGATACCGGATTGGGTAGAGGGTTGCTATAGGTGATAGCACACAAAATCGCCCGCGGAAGAGCCTGAGTCTGAGCGAGGGCCTGAGCGGAGACCGCTCGCGGTTCCGAATTACTCGGCTACGAAACGATAGCCGATGCCCGGGACAGAGTGGATGTAGTGCGGCTTCTCGGAATCGCGCTCGATCTTTTTCCGCAACCGGTAGACGTGGGCGTCCACGGTACGGGTCTCGATCTCGACTTCGTAACCCCAGACCTTGCGTAGCAGCTCACCACGACTGACCACCTGGCCGGCCTGTGAGGCCAGCAAGGAAAGGAGATTGAACTCGGTCAGAGTGAGGGCAACTTCCTGACTCTCACGCCAGACCTGGCGGCTGTTCATGTCGATGATGAGGCCGGGAAACTCGAAGCGCGTCTTCGGCTGCGCCTGCGTCACGGCCTGCTCGCTCCGGCGCAGGTGCGCGCCTACCCGGGCCAGCAATTCCCGGACCTCGAACGGCTTGGTCAGGTAGTCATCGGCCCCGACTTCGAGTCCGACGACCACATCGATGGTGTCGTTCTTGGCGGTCAGCATGATGACCGGCACCTGGGTGCCGTCGGCGCGTAGCTGGCGGCAAACGTCCATGCCGGAGACGCCCGGCAGGTTCAGGTCCAGGATGACGAGGTCGGGCTCGGACTTCTCGATCAGCTCCATGCCCTTCTCCCCTGTTTCCGCCTCGATCAGGTTGAGGTTTTGACCCACGCATGCCATCCGGACGACCTCCCGGGTCGGGGCGTCGTCCTCGATCATCAGAATCGTTTTCGGGAACGGCATTTGGTCGGGTCTACTCCTTCTCCAGGAAATTCGTCACTTGCAGCATGAATTTCTTGAGTTCGATCGGTTTCGCGATGTAGCCGGAGCATCCCGCGGCGAGCGCCTGCTCTTCGCTCCCTTTCAGCGCGTTAGCTGTGAGGGCGACCACCTTGATGTCCGCCGTGGCCGGGTCCGCTTTGAGCTGGCGAGTCACCGCTAATCCATCAACGCCGGGAAGCTGCATATCCATCAGTATTAGGTCCGGCCGAAGATGGCGAGCCTTCTCCAGCCCCTCCTGGCCGTTCGACGCGGTGTCTACGGTGAAGCCGTTTCCCTCCAGGACCATCCGGGCCAGATCCAGGTTGGACGGGTTGTCCTCTACCACCAATACCCGGTTGCGCTTGCTCGGACCCGGCCGGAGCGGCAGTTGGACGGTGAAGGTGGTCCCCTGGCCAGGGGTGCTCTCGAAGTCGATCGACCCACCGTGTAACTCGACCAGCTTCTTGGTGAGCGCCAGCCCCAGTCCGGTGCCCGGGTACTCCCGGTTGTTGGCACTCTGCACCTGGTAGAAGGCGCCGAAGATCTTATTCTGCAGTTCTCGGGCTATCCCGATACCACTGTCCCGAACGGCGATGCTCAGGAGCTGGTCGTTGGCCCGTGCCTGGACCGCCACCTGTCCAGAGGGCGGGGTGAACTTGATGGCGTTGGAAAGCAGGTTATACAGGACCTGCTTGAACTTGTTCTTGTCGGCGATGAGCAACATATCCGAGGGCTCCACCACTGACGCGATCTCGATGTCCTTTTTGATGGCGAGCGAGCGCAGGACGTTGAGCACCTCGCGGGTGGCCGACTCCACGCCGAATTCCTCGTATACGAGGTCCATCCGGCCGGCCTCGATCTTCGTCAGATCGAGGACATCGTTGATCAGCGACAACAGATGCCGTCCGCTGTTATGAATGTTGTCGAGGCAGTCTTTGCGCTGCTTCTCGGTGATCTTGCCCGCCAGGTCGTCGCGGAGCAGCTCACTAAAGCCCAGGATGGCATTCAGCGGCGTGCGCAGTTCGTGCGACATGTTGGCCAGGAATTCAGACTTGAGCCGGCTCACCTCGGCGATCTGGGCGTTGGCCATCTCGAGCTCGTCCAGGTGGGCCTGCAGCTGCTCGTAGAGCCGGCCGTTGTCGAGGGCGATGGCCGCCTGGTTGGTAATGACCTTGAGGATGGCCACGTCCAGCTCGGTGAAGGGATCGACGCGCTGGCGCGAAATCGTCATGGCCCCGACGACCCGCTGCGGCGTGGCCAGCGGCTGCACCATGAGGGACCGGGGCGAGCGGCTCTGGTCGAGGATCTTGAAGCGGGGATCATGCGTCGCGTCGCCGATATTGAGGGTCTCGAGCTGCTCCACGGCATAACCCAGGATGCCCTCGCCCAGGACGAAGTGGGCGATGTGCGGCACCATGTCCTGGTGCGGGTAGGTCGCGCAGGCGCTCAGCTCCCGGCTGCCCTCGTTGAGCAAGAAGACCGTGGCCGCATCGAACTGCATCATCTGGGAGGTCGCCCGCAGCATCGCCTCGATGTTCTCGTTCAACGAGAGCGAGGAGGTGAAAAGACCACCGAGCCGGTTCAGCAATTGAATCTCGGGGTCGGCAGTCACGTGGGCCACATTATAGGTCATGATTTTTGACACCACCGCGTTTGCGAGTGGGGATTTCGATACTGCAACGTCACGCTCCGTGACTTTCTTTCGGCGCAACCGTTGAGCCTGCTTTCGGGCCATCGTCGCGTCATGCAACAGCATTCGATTCGGCAAAAGCGGCGGCGCCGGTAAGCTGGGTGGGTCCATGAAAGCGGTGCGATTTCATCAGCACGGCGGACCAGAGGTGCTTCGTTACGAAGAGGTCCCGAGCCCCGAGCCCGGGCCCGGGGAGGTGCTGATCGCGCTTCGGGCGGCAGCGCTCAACCATCTCGATCTGTTCGCCCGAGATGGCGCCATCCCGAAAGTCCCCCTGCCCCATATCGGCGGCGCCGACGGCGCGGGCGTGGTCGCCGCCAATGGTCCCGGCGCGAACCGCTACGCGGTTGGCACGCGCGTGTTCTTCGACCCCGGCCTGAGCGATGGCACCTGCGATTACTGCGCTCGCGGCGAGCACAGCCTCTGCGACCGCTGGGAGATTCTGGGCGAACATCGGAACGGCAGCTTCGCCCAGGCCCTGGTCATGCCTGAGGTCAACCTGCGGCCGATCCCGGAGGGACTGAGCTTCGAGGAGGCGGCCGCCTTCCCGCTGGTTTTTCTCACGGCCTGGCGGATGCTGGTCGGCAAGGCCCGCGTGGTGCCGGGGGAGACGGTACTGATCCTCGGCATCGGCGGGGGCGTCGCCACCGCGGCGCTGCAGATCGCCAAGCATGCCGGCGCCCGGGTGTTCGTGACGTCCAGCAGCGACGACAAGCTGCAACGCGCGCGCCAGCTCGGGGCGGACGTCCTGATCAACCACCAAAACGTCGACTTCTCGAAGGAGGCCTGGAGCATCACCGGCAAGCGGGGCGTCGATGTCGTGATCGACAACGTCGGCGCCGCCACCTGGCCTGGGAGCATCCGAGCGCTGGCGAGGGGCGGGCGGCTGGTGACCTGTGGCGCGACCAGCGGCCCCAAGCCGGAGGAGGATATCCGCCGCATCTTCCAGAAGCAACTCACGATCTATGGATCGACCATGGGCACCCGCCACGATTGGGAGCAGCTGAACACGCTCCTGGCGGCGAAGGAGCTCCGGCCGGTGGTCGACCGAACGTTTCCGCTAGACCAGGCCGCGCAAGCGCAGGAACGGATGGCCCGCGCCGAGCAGTTCGGCAAGCTCGTCCTCACGATCCCTCCCCTGTCGTGAGCCGGGTCACCGTGGCGACCCTGTTGGGCGTGGTGCTGATTGCCTGCGGGCAACCTACGGCCCAACCGACACCAACCGCAACACCGACGCCCCGGCACACCCCGACGCCCAGCCCAACCCCGCCTGCCACGACGGCGGCGCTTCCTCCGCCACCAAACCTTGCTCCCGCGGCGGGGATCCATCTTCCGGCAGGGTTTTCGGCGTATGTGTATGGCCGCGGACTGGGGACCATCACGGCGATGGCCTTCGGCCCGGATGGACGCCTCTACGTGCTGACCTCGGGTGGCTCGCTCGAAGTGATGCCGTCTCCGGGCGCCGGGCCGCGGACGCTGTTAGCGGGCTTGCCCACCGCCCTGGGCATGGCCTGGCGAGGCACCGACCTCTTTCTATCCGTCCGGGGCAGTATTCGTTCGTACCACCTCAACAACGGGGCGCTCTCCGGTGGCGGCAGCGTGGTCAGCGGACTGCCGGTCGGACGTCACCAGAATGACTGGATTCTTCCGATGCCCAACGGCGACTTCCTGCTGGGGGTCGGATCGACCTGCGATGTCTGCAGTGAGCGCGACCCGAGGAGCGCCGCGGTGCTGCGCTTTCACCGCGATTGGAGTTACGCGGGTGTGGTGCTGCGCGGCAGCCGGAATCCGTATGGCCTGGCGATCCGGCCCTCGACGGATGACGCCTACGTCACCATCAATGGGCAGGATAATCTGGGCAGCCAGCCAGCCGACCACCTGGTGCGCGTGGTCAACGGCGGGGATACGGGGTGGCCGCGTTGCTGGCCTGCCTACCCGGACGGGAGCCTCCACGGGAACTGCGGCGGCGTGGTCAGGCCGATCGCGGTGTTTACCCCGCACACGTCGGCCGACGGCATCGTGTTTTATGACGGCCGTGAGTTTGGCCCGGGATATGCCGAGAACGCGTTCGTGACCGAGTGGGGAACGAATTCCGGCGGTCCTGCGGGGCGCCGCGTGGAGCGGGTCCTGTTCTCAGGCTCTGGCGAATCAGAGCGTGGCCAGGTCAGCGATTTCGCCACTGGCTTCTCCCACCCGCTGGGGATCGTCGTGGCGCCCGACGGCGGTCTGCTGATCGGCGATTACGGCACCGGCCAGATCACGGAGATCTTCCGAACCAGCTGATTGATTGGCGCTGCCCCGCAGGAATGCACCAAGATGATCACGGACGATGAATAGCCTTCGAAGGATCTTTCGGACGGGCTCTGGTGTGCCCCGTGATGCCGAGGCCTTGTCATTGGACCAGATGCGCCGCGATCTCAAGCAGGCGCGAACGAACTCCGACTTTCCCCTACGTGATCTCAGACCTGTCCTGCTGCCGAGTCCGATCCTGGCGATGGGAACGTGGGTCGGCCCCTCACATTACTTTGACTCGTTGCCGGTGTCGCTGACCTGGGCTTTTCTGCGACCGCACGGGACCATGCTCTACCTAAGTCATGATGTCGCCTCGTCGCTAGACCAAAAGGGCATAGGCTGGCGCTTAGAAGCACGCGACGCCCTGACGAGAGAATTTCGCATCAGGCCATGGACGCACCAGTTCAAAGGCCCGTCGGGAGCCGTTGAGGCGGTCGCGCTCATGCACGACGATGGGCTTGGACCGAGTCGGCTGCTCTGCGCGCGGCAACTCCTGGCGCGGTTCCCGACCGGCTTTGCTTTCTTCGTCCCTGAGCGGTCGTGCGCCCTCCTATTGGCTGCCACGGCATCGGCGGAGGTGGCGTCCAGGGTGAACCAGGTCGTGAAGGACTGCTTCGCAGCCGCCGACGTCCCAATGTCGACCTCTGCTTTTGGCCATGAGGCACTGATCGCGGCGCTGACCGAGGTAGGCGAACTGTAGCTCGACGACTTGCTTGATGCGGTGTCCCAGAAAAACGGAAAACCGACCATCGCTCAGTGGTCGGTTTTCCTGCCCCGTCTGGGCCGCCACTCGCCGGCAGGCGAGTGCCCATATTCTCTCACTGCCGGCGGCGCCGTGCCGAGCCGTGTTTGCGGAGCTGATTGCTGGTAAGGTTCGAGCTTTGACAGCTGCGTTATCACGTTATATCCTAGCCGCGATTGAGCCTCCTGCCGGAGCCTAGGGTCGTTTCTCTCCGGCAGCAGGCACCCTACAAGCTTCCCGCCTCGCGAAGGCTGCGATAGCGCTCCGCGCACACCACCAGGTGATCAAGCACCTCCACTCCGAGTAACCGACCCGCCTCCTGGAGATGGCGGGTCACGACGAGATCCTCCGGACTGGGCGTCGGATCACCCGACGGGTGATTGTGGGCCAGGATGATCGCCGCTGCCCCCAGGGTCAGCGCCGGACCGAACACTTCGCGAGGCTGGAGGGCCGCAACATTGAGGCCGCCCACCGCCACTTTCTCGCAGGCAAGCGGCTGGTTGCGGGTATTCAGATAGAGCACGGAGAAGCACTCCTTCGGGCTGGTACGCAGGTCCTGCAGCTGCAGCAAGGCCTCGCGGGGTGACGTCACGGCGGGGGCCGCGGTGTCGGGCGGGACGTGCCATCGCCGGGCGAGCTCGCGCACCGCGAGCAGGCGCCGCACCTGCCCCGGACGAAACCCGTGGCGGCGGGCGGCCTCCCTCAGGTCGTCGGGCGGTCGCTCCACAATGCCGCCTTCGGCAAGCAAAGCTCGCAGCCCCGAAAGGTCACCACCCCGCTGCCCGACCAGAGCGGCCAGCAGCCCGGGCTCGTCGGCTCCGGACACCGGTCGCCATCCTAACACTAATCTGTGTATCTGTCCAGACTAGTGATGAAACACTGCGACGAGGACGACGATGACGAGGAGCAGGGCGATGACGCCGCCCACTGTGAGCAGGACAACCGAGCTGTTGATGGTCGTGTCCTTGACGGGTGGCTGGACGGACATCGGCGGGCCGGGCTGGACCGGTGCACCAGCGCCGGGCAGCAGCGGGGTTGGCGGTTCCGGGGTCAACGGATCGGGCGGCTTGCCGGCGGCGGGCTGGTCTTGTTCGTTCATCCGTGCCATACCGATGCCTGGGTGATGTTGTCAAGAACCCAGCCGAACTGTCCACTGGTCACCACCGCCTTGCAGTAGTTGCACACCCCGGATTCGTTGATGGAGAGGGGTGCGCCGCAATTGGGACACTGGGTGACCTCGGCGCCCTCGCCGGCCTTGGTGCGCGCGGAACCGCTCCGGATGAAGGTCCAGTACTCGGAAAAGGGCTTCGGATCGCGTGAGCCATAGGTCACCGTGTTGCTGGCCGCGTCATCGACTTCGTAGTCAGCCGCGCTGGCGTCGATCCGCACGGTGATCGAGTCGAAGTTTGGATCGGTCTGCACTTTGACGATCTGGGCCCCGCCAATGACGAGCCGTTCGAGGACATTCCGCTTGTGCGCCGCGATCATCGCGTCGATCTGCGTCTTCCATCGCCGGTAAATGCCATCCGACATGTAGACCCGTACCGGCTCCAGGTTGCGATCCATCCAGCCTTTCTGCAGGGCAAAGAAAGCCGCCTGGGCGCGGTCGAGGAACATCTGCTGATTGAAGTTGGGATCCTTTAACTGGAGAGCGGCCAGGTCGTCGTTCAGCGTCGAGCGCATCTGCGCCATCGGCGCGTAGCTCGGGCCCCAGTTGGAGGCCTGGATGGGATGGCGCAGGCTCATCCTCCGATACGCCTGGAAGAGGGCGAACAGGATGAAGAGGAAGAAGATGAAGCCGCCACCGCCCCCGCCGAAGAGAAAGAAGGGCAGCAGGAAACCGCCGCCGCCAAAGCCCCCTCCGCCACCGTAGCCACCGTCAAATCCTCCGCCTCCCAGCCCACCGCCGCCGCCGAAGCTCTCGCCCCCGCCCGCGCGGGCGAAGGCCAGCATGGGACTGACCAGCACCAACGTCAGTGCCACAAGCGCACCGAGGATCAGTCGCCGCCTCCCGCTCACGATTGTGTCGGGGTGCCTCCACCGGTGAGGGATTGGCCGCAGTTCGTGCAGAACTTGGCGTTGGCAGCGTTCTGCGTGCCGCATTTCGGGCAGGCGAGCGTCGCACCGGCCGGCGCCGCCGCCGGCGACAGCGCCTGTCCGCAACTGCTGCAGAATTTCGCGGTCTCCGCGTTCAGGGCATGGCATTGCGGGCAGCGGACCTGGATTTGGCCACCCGCCGCCAGCGTTTGCCCCATCTGTCCGGCAACCAGGCCGCCCACGCCAAGGCCGACGCCGAGGAATGCCGGGTTCGCGGCGCCGCCCTGACCCGGTCCCTGCGCCAGCCCCTGACCGGCGCCGATCATGGCCTGGCCGGCGGCGTACTGCTGGAAACCACCGGCCAGTTTGGTGTACTGGACGTCCTTGAGGAAGGTCTTCAGCTTCTCTTCATCCTCCGGCTTGAGCGTGATCGTGAAATTTCCCAGCCGCACGATCTGGAGGCCGTAGGTGTTGATGTTGCGTTGCACCTGGCCGATGGTTTCCGACTCGATCTCATCAGTGTGGGCGGCTATCCCGAGCAGCGGCCAGCCGTTGCTGACGACGTGCGCCACGACGTCTGTTCGGAGCGTTTTGAGCAACTGCTCGCGCATCCAGTCGGTGATTTGATCGTTCGTGGAGAGGTTCTGGGTCCCGACCAGGTTGACGATCAACGACTGCGGCTCGATGACCTTGAGCGAGTATTCACCAAAAACACGCAAGCCAACGCCGAAGTTCGTCTGCGGATCCACCACATTGTCGATGGCGCCCCCAAAGGGCAGGTTCGGGAACTCGCGGGTCGAGACAAAGTACATCTCGGTCCGGAACAGGTTGCCACCGCTGGCGGCGTCCACCAGGATGCCGAGGAAAGGAATCTCCGACGAGTCAAGGGTCACGCGGCCAGGCTGGATCGTGCCCTGGATCCTGCCGTCCCGGAAGAAGACCGCCAGCTCGTCTTGCTGAACAGTGAGTTGCGTTAGTTTGCGAATGTTCGTGTCAGGCCACTTGAAGAGAATCTGACCCTTCGCCGAATCCGGACGAGCGATAAACTCTCGCCGGACTTCCTGGCCGAAGATGCCCATCTAGACCTCCAATACTCGAACCAGCCGTCGACCGCCAACCCGCGTTATAGCAGAAAAGCATCGAAACGGCGTTGCTTGTCCGTGATATCTCGCGGTTGGCGGGCGCCCGCATGAAAGGCGCCAGGCTGTGGGTGATCACACCGGTCTACCTCGACGTGGAGGCCTTTTTCGTCCTGCGGGAGCGCCTGCTCGAAGTTGTCGCCCAGCACCTGACGCTCCGAGGCACGCGGCTGCAGTTTGTGGTCGTTGATGACAGCGGCGGGTTAGACCTGGAGGTCCGGAGACTGCGCTCGCTGCCGGACGTGCTGCTGGTCGAACCTCCCTTCAATCTCGGTCACCAGCGAGCCATCGTGTACGGCATCCGATGCATCGCGCCCGAGATGTCTGACCACGACGTCCTCGTGACCCTCGACGCGGACGGGGAAGATCGACCCGAGGATCTGCCCCGTCTGCTGGCGCCTCTCCTGAGCTCGCCCGCGGACGTCCGCCGCGTGGTCCTGGCTCGGCGGACGCGGCGCCGTGAAACGCCGGCTTTCAAGAGCCTCTATATCTCCTTCAAACTCCTGTTTCGGATTCTCACCGGTCTGGCGATCCGGAACGGCAACTACGCCGCCTACCACGCCTGGCTCGCCCAGCATGTCCTGCTGCATCCCTATTTCGATCTGTGCTACTCGTCGACTCTCGTGAGCTTGAACCTCCCCATTACCTTCGTCCCCTGCGAGCGCGGCACTCGGTATGCGGGCCGGTCCCGGATGGACTTCCAGAAGCTCTTCGTCCATGGTCTGCGGATGCTCATGCCGTTCACTGACCGGATCGCGATTCGGGCCCTCGTCGCTTTCTCCTTGACGTTTGGCGTCGGAATCGGCCTGTCGCTGACGGTTGTCGCCGTGCGTCTATTCAGCCGCGCGGCCATCCCTGGCTGGGCAACCTCCACGCTTCTTCTCATTCTCATCCTGTCTTTTACCGCCCTCGGCAACTTCGTCATGCTCTTCGCTGTTTTCTCGCAATCTCGCGGCATTTCACTCGCCAACCTGGAGCATCAAATTCGTGAGCAGCCTCGAAGCGCATCTGCGTCGCCAGACTGAGCACTCCCGCAACTTTTTCTGGCACCGCCTGCGGTGGCTGGCGGTGGCATCGCACCTGCCGAGCGGCCGACCCTTTCGATTGCTGGATGTGGGCGCTGGAGCCGGCCTGCTGGGCGTGTTCTTGCAGCGGGACTTCCCAGAGGCGACGTACATGTTTGTTGAACCAA
>Ga0209057_1002641_pt1 | contig 13699 bp, 12 predicted proteins | sample GraSoiAngelo_146_FD_185903 | JGI IMG/M metagenome (GOLD analysis project Ga0209057, IMG submission 185903) | Grasslands soil microbial communities from the Angelo Coastal Reserve, California, USA - 14_1009_05_30cm (SPAdes) (version 2) | ecosystem: Environmental > Terrestrial > Soil > Grasslands ... | reverse complement strand
TCTATCACTTCACCCTCTATTCCCGGGCGCAGGCGCGCAGCCGCGTGTTCGAGTACATCGAGGGCTTCTACAACCGCACGCGGCTCCATTCCGCGCTCGGGTACCGCTCGCCGGAACAGTATGAGAAGCTGGTCGTCACTTAACCCCGTGTCCACTTTTTCGGGGGAACATCAGACCGCTGGAGCCGCGAGTTAGCCAGCCGGCAGGTACAGACCGGGTACATCGGTAACAGATCAGACCGGCAGCATGGGTGACACTCCTCTAAGCTGCCCACCGGGAGGTGGGCATGGCGTGGACGGAGACGGACCCCATGAAGGAACGGCTGCACTTCGTCACGGACTGGGATCGGAGGCTGTACACGGTGACCGAGCTGTGCGCCCGGTACGGCGTTAGCCGCAAGACGGGCTACAAGTGGCTCGCGCGCTATGCGGACGTCGGCGTTGCCGGGCTCGCAGAACGAAGCCGCGCGCCGCATCGCTGTCCGCACCGCATCGCCCCCGCCGTCGCGGCGGCGATCGTCGAGGCGCGGCGGCAACACCCGAGCTGGGGTCCCCGCAAGCTGCTCGTATGGCTCGCCGACCACCGCTCGGGGCTCGAGCTGCCCGCAGCGAGTACGGCGGGCGATCTCTTGCACCGCCGGGGACTCGTGCGGCGGCGCCGCCGCCGCCGAGCCTGGAAGCATCCGGGCGCGCCCGAGCTCGTTACCGCGGGGCCGAACGACGTGTGGACCGCGGACTTCAAGGGCCACTTCCGCACCGGCGATGGCGCGTACTGCTACCCCCTCACGGTCGCCGACCAGCATAGCCGCTATCTGCTCGCCTGTGACGCCCTGGCGTCGGTCCGCACCGAGGACAGCTGGCTCGTGTTCGACCGGCTCTTCCGCGACGTCGGCCTGCCGCGCGCCATCCGAACGGACAACGGCGCGCCCTTCTGCTCGACCGGCATCCATGGCCTGTGCGCGATGAACGTCTGGTGGATCCGCCTCGGGATCGCCCAACAGCGCATCCAGCCGAGTCATCCGGAAGAGAACGGCGCCCACGAACGGATGCACCGCACGCTGAAGGCCGAGACGACCCGGCCGCCCGCCCGCACGCGCCGCGGCCAGCAGCGCCGCTTTCAGCGCTTCCGCACGGAGTACAATCACGAGCGGCCCCACGAAGCGCTCGGCCAGCAACCGCCGGCGACCGTCTGGCACCCCTCGCCGCGCCCGTACCCGCGCCGGCTGCCGCACCCCGAGTACCCCGGCCACCACTTGGTGCGCCTTGTCTCGGACGCGGGCACCTTCCGCTTCAAGGCGCAGCAACTCTTCCTCTCGCAGGCCCTGAAACAGGACTACATCGGGCTTGAAGAAACCGCGGACGGGGTGTGGTCGATCTACTTCTATGACGTCCTGCTCGGCAAACTCCACGAGCGGGACTTCCGGATCTATGCGTGAGATCCCAGACATCACAGAGTGTTACCCATGTTCCCGGTCTACGGTGTTACCCATGTCCCCGGTTGCTCAACCGTACTGTCCCGCTGAGGGCGCACACGGAGCATCCGAAGGACCCCGCCTCCTGAAAGTCCTCCTGCCCGATTCATCGCGGCCGAGTTCCACGATGGCAACGGCGTAGGTGGCGGCGCCGTTCCCCGCCCTTTGCGATCAGCAGCAAGCCTCAGCGGACCGCCTCACCCCGCCGCCCGTCGCGCTCAGCAGCACGCTCCTCGTGGACCTGTACCTTCCTGGTCAAGGAACCGTCGCAGGGTCGGGTCGGCAGCCGTTTCGGCCTCGGCGTCCTCGATCAACGTGTACATCTCCCACGGCATCCCATCCGCGTCGCGGACCCAAAACTTGTCCGCCTTCGCGTAGCAGCACGTCGTCCCCTTCTGTTCCAGTAGCTCGACTTCCTCGCGCTTCGCGCGAGCCATCTCCGAGGCCACGTCCCCGGTGCCGGGATAGCGGATGCCGAGGTGGCTCACGGTGCCCGGCTCGCCGCCGGTGTTGAGGGACAGGATCACGGGCGGATCGGTGATCTCGAACTTCGCGTAGTCGTGGCGCACCTTGGCCGGCTCCTGGCCGAGGAGCTTCCGATACCGGGCAATCGCGGCGTCGAGATCGCGGACGTACAACGCGACGTGGAACGTGTTGTGGGCCATGAGTCTTCCTCCCTTCATCTCGGTTCGATCAATCGCACACAACTCGATTGATGGGGAAACGGGTCGCGGACACGAACGAGCCTCGCGCCAGCCGGCGACGCATGAGGACTCGGGCGAAGATGACACCTTCCGTCAAGAAGATGATCAGACCGACGGCGAACGTCGCTCGCACCTGCCACGCAAGCATCCCGACCGGCGCGGGCAACGACGGTGAGCCTCGGAGGAACGCATACGACGCTACCGCAAGGCCCATGCCGAACGTGGACAGGATATGGAGCATGTACTCCACCGAGGGCAGCCCGCCGAGGCGTTCTCGCGAGCGCCGTTCGAGCAGCACGTCGATCACGGAGTTCACCATGTCGAGGGCGAACAGGCCAATGATCACCTCATCGACGATCCGCGATGGCGTACCGGCGGACAGCAGCGCAAGCAGCCCGAGAAAAATCGCATGTCGGCAGAGGTGGGTGATCTCCTCTGCCACGCTGCCGTCGTGCGCAAACAGCCGGAAGCGGTAGAGGTGGAAGTAGAGGACATCGATGGCGCCGATGGCACCCGCACCACCCAGGATCATCAGGGGATAGTTCATGGCACTCATCCCAGCGTGATGCCGCGCCGTAGTTGCTCGTCCCCGTCGTCAAAGTCGGGCGCAGCGAGCCATAGCCGCAAGAGGTGACGCTTCCGCTCGGGTTCCTCCCAATCCTCGTACGCCGTGCGCTTGTGGAGGATCACGGAGTTCTTGAGAAGCTGGATGTCGCCCGGCCGGAACTCCATGTCGAGATAGAGCGATGGGTCGTTGGCCGTGGACTCCAGTATCTCGACGGTTGCCTCCTGCTCGGCGGTGAGGGGAGGCACATCGGGCAAGTCCTGCGCGCGGCGGATGTACCAGGGGATGAAGAACGTGTTCAGACCGCCGCCCCGCTCGGCGCAGATCGGACGGACGAAGTGGATGGGAGCGTTCATCTGCGGCTCGAAGTAGTGCCAGTAGAAGTCCCGAAAGAGGGTCGACGCGAGGTCAGGGCGGCGCCGGAGAATCTCGTTGAAGACCGTGACCGAGCTTACGATCCGACTCTCACCGCCACGCTTGGGGGTGCGCAGACAGAGCAGTCCGATGATGTCGGCGGCGTCCGTGTGGAAGTCCTGCTCGACCCGGGTCTTGTACAGCCGGGTGCTCGGGGCGGCGGGATCGTCACCTGTGTCGCGGACGTGGACCAGCGTCTCGCCCAGGAAGTTCTGCGGCACTGGCGTTCCGAGGTGGAGTCCGAGCGCCCAATATGCGAGCACCGCGTCGTCATCCGACAAGCGGTCGAGGGGCAGCCCCCGCACGAGCACGAAGCCACGGCCGCGCCCGAGCGCCTCGCGCCACCCCCGAACGGCGGGAGCCAGGGCATCGAGGCGTACGTCCTCGCGCGTGATCTGGTCGCGTGGCTTACCGCTCCGGCGAAGGGTCGCGACCAGCCGTTCGACCTCGACCGTCTCGCGCGCTGACAGCGGGTAGACCCAATCCTCCTTGCCGGAGAGGTCTGGACCGCGCCAGGCTGCCGGTCCCTCGGCCGGATGCAGGCCGCCGGCGTCAGTCATGAGCGATGCTTCCAAGGCCATGGGAACGTCCTCCTTCATCGACGGTTGTCGATACCCTTGCACACCATATCGACCTATGTCAATATCCACCCATGTCGATGAAAGAGAGGGTGGTCCGCTGCTGTGCTCCCCTGCTGCGGACGCGCCTCGGACGGGATGACGCCGAGGCGCTCGCGACGGCCTTCAAGGCGATTGCGGACCCAGGACGGCTCCGGCTGCTGAGCTACATCGCGGGCCAGCCGGGCGCGGAGGCGTGCGTCTGCAACCTCGTCCAACCGCTCGGCCTCGCACAGCCCACGGTTAGCCACCACCTGAAGGTGCTTACCGAGGCGGGGCTTCTGGCGCGGGAGCGCCGAGGCACGTGGATGTTCTACCGGCTCGTGCCCGAGCGCGTGGAGGCACTGCGACAGGCATTGGCATTGCCGTCCGAGAAGCCGGTCGCGAAGCGGTCGGCATGACCGTTCGGGCGGCGCTCGAACGGTGAAGTCCGCCTGCCGGTCAGCTTGGGAAGCCCTTGAAGACGGCCCGAGGAGCGCCTCGGCCATCTGACTGCGTGCGGCGTTGTGGGTGCAGAGGAAGGGGACGCGGGGCTTCTCCACCCCCATCCCGGTCGGTTGCTTGGCTGGCATCATCGTGACCTCCCGCCGAAGAGGACGACGCTCATGGTCGTCCCACGATGTCTCCGACGCACATCTCGCGCTCTTGGAGGAGGTGAAGGATGCGAAGCCGGGTCCGATCCGAGAACGCGCGAAACATGAGGTTGACCCGGCTACCGGGCCGAGCGGGCGTTCCAGCGGTGTCCGTCCGCGTCGCGACGGCTAGGGCCGTCGTCCGTCGCCTGCTCACGACTCCCTCTCGTTTGCCCTCGGGGTGGACATCCGTTGATCAGCGGGTCCGCGGTTCGAGGAGCGCGGCTTCCAATGGTCAACGCGACTCCGACCGGCGCGCACTCCCCTGCCGATCGCCCGCCCCGTCCCCCAAGATTGGTGGATGAAATCGTGTTTTTCCCCGTTGAGGCGGGGAGCGCGGATGGTCTACTCCCCTTTGTTCTCCGGGGGGTGCGCATGAGGCGTGTCTTCGTCCGCGCGGCTACTCTCACGCTGGGGCTTGGGCTGCTACCCGTCGGTGCACCGTGCGCCGATCCGGTCGCGCCCTTCGTCGATCCGCCGTTCACCAGTGAGTGCGGCGCGATCCACCACTTCGGCGAGGGCGTGGCGCCGCCGGTCGACGGCTGCGCCTTCGACCCGCTCTGCGTCGAGTACGAGAAGCGCGACATCACGGCGACCAACGGCGGCGCGATCGACTTCCTCGCGGCCGAGCCGGCGCGCTTCGCGATCGCGATCCCCAAGTGCCGCTACTGGCAGCTCGACCACTGGCGGGTGCAGGTGAGCCCCGGCGCCCCAACCATCGTCGGCTGGGACGGCGACTACTGGTTCAACAAGCGCAACTCGACCGGCGCGGCGGAGCTGAACAACTTCACCATCGGCGGCCAGCCGGCCGGGGCCGGGGAGGTCGCAGACCTGATCGAGCCACTCGACCCGGACCTCGCTCAGGTGATCCGGAGCTACGGAGCGGGGCCGGGCGGTGGTGGCGGCGCCAGCTTCCCCGCGGGAAGTGGGTTCGGCGATCCGAGCTGCGGGGCGCCCGAGGCGTGCACCGACGACCCGGCGGTCTCGAAGGCGCGGGCGGCGGTCGCCGCGCAGTGCGACTGCGCGACCGCCGCGCGCCACGACCTCTACCTCGACTGCGTGCGCGATGCGGTCGCCGCCGAGGTGGCCGCCGGCCGTCTTTCGCCGGCGTGCAGCGACGACCTGGTCAGCTGCGCCTCGCGCTCGACGTGCGGGTGGCCGGGCGCGGTCACCTGCTACCGCACCGATGCGACGGGGAGCACGACCTGCGATATCCGGCGCGATCCCGCCGCCTGCCGCGCGCCGCAAGGAGGAACCGCCGCCGTGGGCGACACGACGAGCTGCTGCGACCCGCGCACGGTCGAGGGCTGCTCGTGACCCTCGACGTCACCCGCCGAGAGCTGCTCCAGATCGCCGCGGCCGCGGCGGCGGCGTGGAAGGCCGGGCCGTGGCTGGTGCGCGCGCCGGCGGCCTTCGCCCAGACGCCGCCCGGCGATCCGGCGACCGTCGCTACGCTCGAGGCGTTCGCCGACACGCTCATCCCGGGCGAGAAGCGGTCCCCCGACGATCGCGCCATCGCCGGCGCGGCGCCCGGGGCGGGGGGGGTGCAGGCAGGCGCCCTCGCGATGATGAGCTTCCCCGCCGCCGGGACGGGGCCGGCTCTCCCGGGGCTCGCCGCGGGGCTCAACGTGCACGCGACCACGTTCGCGGCCGAGAACGCGATCGTCCTCGACCCGAGCGTCCCGCCCTTCGTGTCCCTCGACTTCGCGCGGCGGACGACCCTGCTCGTGCAGATCCTGGACGGCACCGGCCCCGACCAGCTCGCCTACTTCGCGCTCGCCGGCATCGTCTTCCTCGCCTACCACACGGCCGGCTTCCTCCATACCACGGACGCCCTCGCCGCCGGCCATCCGGGCCTGGTGGCCATCGGCTTCCCGCTGCCCGAGGCCGACGGCAAGTGGCGCTTTCCGGACTTCTCGTACCGCCAGGTGCTCGCGCAGGAGCATCCGCTCACCACGGGGCTCGGGAGCCCGCCCTGATGGCGGCGGTCGAGACTACCGACGTGGTCGTCATCGGCACCGGCTTCGGCGGCGCCATCCCGGCCTACTACCTATCGGCCGGCGGGGCGCGCGTCGTCATGCTCGAGCGCGGGCCGCGCCTCGCGACCGCGGACTTCACGCAGGACCTCCGCCTCGACACCTACACACGCATCGTCGATCTCATCAACGGCACGGGCATGAGCGTCGTCGCAGGCAACTGTGTCGGCGGCGGGAGCGTCGTCTACTTCGCCGCCTCGCTGCGCGCGCCGAGCTTCGTGTTCGAGCGCCAGGGGACGCTCGGGCGCCACCTCTGGCCCACGTCGATCACGCGCGGGAGCCTCGACGGGTACTACGACCGCGTCGAGTCCGTGCTGCCGGTCGCGCAGCAGAGCTGGGACGAGGTGTCGTACGCGGGCGGGCTGTGGGCGGCGGCGTGTGCGCGCGCGGGACACACCTGCAACCCGCTCCCGGTCGCCGTCGACTTGCAGCAGTGCACGAGCTGCAACTGGATGCTGAACGGCTGCGTCTTCGGCGCCAAGCGCTCGATGCTCCTCAACTACCTGCCCGCGGCCGAGACCTGCGCGACCGAGATCCGGCCGCTGCACGAGGTGCAGTCGATCGCGCCCGCCACGACCAGCGGCTCCCGCTACGCGGTGACCTACAATCAGGTCGATCCGAGCGACTATCGCGTGGTGGTCGCGAGCGGCACGATCGAGGCGAAGCTGGTGATCCTGGCCGCCGGCGCGATGGGGACGCCCGTCATCCTGCAGCGCTCGGCCGCCGCTCTGGGCGGCATGCCGGCGGCGGTCGGGCGCTACTTCTCGCCCAACGGCGACCGCGTCACCCTCGGCGTCTTCGACGAGGCGAAGGTGCGCGATCTGCTCGGCCTCGAGCGCGCGCCGGGGGTGCCCTACGAGGCCTACGCCATCGGCCGGCCGATCACGACCGCCAGCTACGACTACCTCGACGCGAGCCTGCCCGAGTTCTCGCGCTTCTCGCTCGAGCAGATCTACTTTCCGCCCATCGTCGACATCCTCGCCGAGGACGGCGTCGACGGTCCGCCCGTCTGGTTCGGTGTCGACAAGCGCACGCTCACGACGAAGTTCGCCTCGTGGCTCACCGTGCTTGCCATGACCGAGGACGCCAACGAGGGCGTCTTCGGGCCGCCGCCGCCGACCGGGAACTTCATCCGCGCCTCGGTGGCGGCGGGGGTCGGGCAGCTCTCCTACCCGACCGCGCCCGAGACGCGACAGGGCTGGGACGCCGCGGACGCGGCCGTCAAGGCGATCGTCGAGAAGGACGGGCTCGCGCAGCACCTTCTCTGGAAGGGGGGCGGGAACGGCTACAGCGCCCACCCGCTGTCGACCTGCCGCATGGGCGACGACCCGGCCATCTCGGCGCTCGATGCCCAGCACGAGCTGCGCGGCCATCCGGGCATCTTCGTGACCGACGGCTCTGCCGTCCCGACCTCGCTTTGCGTGAACCCCTCGCTCACCATCGCGGCGCTCGCCGAGCGCGCCTCGGCGCTCCTCCTCCAGCGCGGCACCGAGCTCGGGCTCACGCTGCGCGCGCGGGTGCCGCCGCCCGGGCGCACCGACGCCGTACGTCGCCGGCGCTGCGTGAATCCCGTCTGACCGGCCGTTTGTTTGAGCGCGTGCTTGGCCTCGATTTTCCGTCACATCGAGGCTAATCGCGACCTGGCTCAGCGGGCGTGCTTGTAGAACGGGGCACACACGGCACCGACCTCGGTCTCCTGATGATCGGAGAGAAAGAGGATGTCCATGTGAACGTCGCGGCGAAAGTAACGAGCGAAACACTCACCCACCTGCGGCACAAGGTCCCTATCGTCGCCTGACACAGAGCGAAGCGCGAGCGCGACCTCCTGCGCCTTCGGGTTGTTGTCGTATGCTACGCGAGCCAAGTAGGCGCTCTTGATGTTGGGGCGCGCGTTGAGGACGGTGAGAAGGTCAGCTTTCAAGCGACGCTCAATGGGGCCATCCTGCTCACCGACGAATCGGACGGTTCGCTCAATGCGCTGTTTTGGAGAACGCTTGCGCTTCAAGAAGGAGAACATGTGGGTCCTTTGCTTGCCGAGAAGCCGGCACGAGAGCTACCCCTTCGACTGCTGTGCCTTCCCGTTGCGCGCAGGACCCAGGCGAGCGCGGCCCGCGCTAGAACGTCACGGGCGGCCTCGTGGCTACCCCGACGCGAGGCTGGGAGGAAATCCCGTCGCAGACTGTAGGAGCCGAGCCCGAGTTCCCGTCTGCCGATGCAGAAGCCCGCGAAGCTCGTCAAGCGCTTGCCCGGATTCATCGAAAACGTAGGTCTTTGAACCGCCGACGGTGGCGTTTTTGCGACGGGCGAGGAAGAGGTTCTGAGCGGTGAGAAGCGGGGTGAACCCGAGGGATAGCGCGACGATGGTCCACTCCCACAAGCTGGGCGCACGGTGAAGTCGTCCGAACACGAGAAGCAGAAGGACCACGCCGGACGCCGGAAACAGAAGGTTCACGAGAAGCAGCCCCTCGACTGCACCTGCATCGTCAAGATGGCCCGGTACTGCTGGGCGAAGGTTGGAGTGAAAGTGAAGGTCATTGGTGAATGAGACGGCGCCTTGGAGTTTGACATCGCTCGGGGCGAGTTGCGAACCCCGTATGTGGAGCCGCTCGCAGCCTGTTTGACGCCCCCCTGAGCACGTAGCCCGAGCGGATCGGCTCCCCGAGGTAGACGACGGCGTGGTTGCCTTCGTCCTCTCGTGTGCGTGGCCAGTCAATCCACCCGAACGTCCACGTAGGTCAACAAGACTTCCAGGCGCGGTGGGATGCGGGGGAGTCCGAAGCACGCCGCGACGTGTGCGCCGGCAGTCGCCTCTTCCTCTTCCCCGATCCGCTCGGACTCCACAATCCGGCGACCACACCCCTTGCAGAGAAGGGTGAACGTGCGGCGCATGGGTAGGCTGTCCAGCAAGTCTCGTTCCGACATGGCGGGTTCCCAGCGGCCAGCTCCATGGAATCGTCGAAACTCGGTTCCCATCCACCCCAGGGGACACGGCGTCCACCCGAGCGGACCAAGGGTCCTGCGCTGCTAGAAATGTGGCGGTCATGACCCGCCGCGCCTGCCATGACGGTCCTGGGCTCAGTCGCTCCACCAGATAGCACCTTCAAAGCGGGTATTTCGCCCCGATCGCGTCCTACCAGCCCGCCGGTCCTCCGTAGCGACGCAGCGCACAACGGGCGGTCCGGGTGCCCCCCGAGGACGGGCGCTTAGCGTGCCCGGAGGCTCTTCCCCGCTTGGCCGTGCGCCCTCTCCCCGCTTGTTTCCGGCCCGTCTACCGACTGATTGTTCGGCCAAGCACTGAAGACGTCGAAGCGCCGGCCTCGCTTCTCTGATAGACCCCGTTCCGACCGACTATGGCGACCTTGAAGAAAGGCCCATTGCCGCGAGCCCCGAGGAGGAATTCGTGATGTCGACTGCACATCACCGTGCGCTGCTCGTCTTCGCCGCCGCCCTGGCGGCCCTGCTGCTCCCGCGCGCGTCGGCGCGCGCCTTCGACGTGGTGCTGAACGCGCAGGGCGAGTTCATGGACGCGTACCTGGTGAACGGGAAGGCGTTCCCGCCCAAGTACGTGTTCATCGACCCGGACCCGCCGAACCCCGACAGCCTCAGCGGCCCGCCGCCCCGCGTTGGCCGGCACGTGAACGGCCAGCTCTGCTTCTTCCCGTCCGGCTTCGGGCACGACGGCCAGTTCGTGGTCTCGGACGACACGTATCGCGAATCCTGCCTCGATCGGAACCCGCCCGAGGCGCGCTGCAGCGTGACCGATCGCGGCAGCCGCTTCTACATCGGGAAGGATCCGGACGGCTGGGGCGTCTTCGACCGAACCGGCCAGTGGAAGAAGCAGCACATCCACACGGCCTGGCCGGGCTTCGACACGACGCCCCTCGGCACGGATCCGGGCCAGCCGCCGCAGGGCAACATCGACCCGCAGGGCTGCGTCTTCGGTGCGAATGGGAACATGTTCGGGACCGACGTCGGGACCGGCGACCCCACCGACCCGGACCCCAGCCACCACGGCAGCCTGCTGGCCTTCTTTCCGGGCCCGCTGGGTCGGTACGACACGTACTGCTTCCTCGACAAGGACATCAGTCAGGCGGGCATGCCGGCGATGGACGAGGCGGGCAACATCTACGTGGCGGAGACCGGCATGGGGAAGATGTGGAAGTACTCGCCGCCCTTCCCGTCGAGCGCCGCGGACTGCAGCAATCCCGACCACCTCGTCACGACGCCTCCGACCAAGACGGTGTTTCCCACCCCGGGCGAGTTGACGCCGGCGGCGATCGTGCGCGTTCCCGGCACGGACCACTGGTACATCGACAGCGTCCTACTACCCGGAACGCCCGGCACGGGAGGAGGCATCATCAACGAGTACGACGCGAACGGCGTCTTCGTCCGAACCATCGTCCAGAACGTCCCGCCCGGCACCCTGCTGAACCCCCTCGGCATGGACGTCGGCTCGGACGGCACGCTGTACTACGCCGAGCTGAACCTCAATTCCGACCTCTCCACCGGGTGCGGCCGCGTCTCGATGGTCCGGTTCGTCAGCGGCGTGCCGCAGCCACCGCAGGTGCTGGGTCAGAACCTCAGCTTTCCCGACGGGGTCACCGTGGTGGACTCGTCGCAATTACGGGTGAATTTCACGAAGTTGCCGCGGGCCTCCGAGCCCGCCCCCTCGACGTGTAGCGGAGGCGGGTAGCCGAGCGCGCCGGGGCTCAGCGGCCGAGCAGCGCACCGGCTTCGCTACCGCAAGGCACGCCCCGGCGTAGAGATGATGGCGCCGGGTCCGACCGCGCACCGTGGAGCCGGCGCGGGAGGCGGGAGGCGCCGATCAACGCGCCTGCCCTGCGCCCTCTCCGGCGTCACGAGCGCGAGCACCACGACGCCGAGCGCGAGCACGAGCGGCACGTGGAGCACGAGCGCGGGGCGAAGGCCATGCATGGCCGCCGCGAGGAGAAGCAGCCACGCGACGACACCCCACCAGAGAAGCGTGGCGCGGAGCACGATCCGAAGGGCGTGCATAGTGAAAAGCTAGCACGCTCGCGGCTTCACGCTATCAGCCGAAAGTATGAGCCAAGAAGCGCGCGGCGGAGGCTTCGACCCCAGGGACGTGGTCTCAGCCGTGCCACGGCCGGCCGATCGCCGTGAGTGGTAGGCACGCCACCATGCTAGGCACGGTGGTCAAGCACGGTCCCGCCTTTGCGGGTCTTTGGGAGCCCGGGAACCTCTGATACGAGGATGCCGTCGACGGTGCGTCCAATGATGCCTACGCACAGGAGGCTCGCATGCCCCGTACCGCCTGCACTCTCGCGCTCGCGCTGACTCTCGCCCGAGCCTCGACGGCCGGCGCCGGGACCGTCGTCGTCCACTCCGGGGAGTCGATCCAGACAGCCGTCGACGCCGCGCCCGCCGGGACGACCATCCGCGTCGAGCCGGGCACATACCACGAGGCGGGTGACACCCGCGCCGTGACGGTGACCGAGGAGGGCATCCGTCTCGTCGGGGCGGCGCGCCCGGGTCGCCCGGTCGTGCTGGAGCAGTCCGGGACGCAGACCCAGGGCATCTGGGTGTCGCCGGCCGATTCGCTGGCACCCGCCGACGTCGAGCTGCCGCCGTGCGGCGTGAGTGGCATGCGGCTCGTCGGCTTCCAGCTCTCGGGCTTCACCGTGCGCGGCTTCGATGGCTTCGGCGTCTATCTCGCGTGTGTCGACCGATTCAGGCTCGAGCGGAACGAGACGCATGCCAACCTGACCTACGCCATGTTCCCGGTGCGCTCCTCGCAGGGCCGGCTCACGCGGAACAAGGCGTCCGGCACCCACTCGGACGCCTGCCTCTACACCGGGCAGGACGAGAATATCCTCGTCGACCACAACGAGGCCACCGACTGCCAGATCGGTCTCCAGATCGAGAACAGTCAGCACGTCCGGATGACGCACAACCGCGCGGCCGGCAACACGGCGGGCATCGTCGTCGACGTGATCGACGGCCGTCAGGCGAAGATCGCGTCCGACAACAGCGTCACGCACAACGAGCTCCGGGACAACAACCGCCCGAACACCGCGCCGCCGGGGGGCGAGACCTCGTCGCTGCCGCCCGGAATCGGACTCGTCCTCGACGGTGCGGATCGCACGCTCGTCGCGGGCAACCTCATCGCCGGCAACGATTTGGCGGGGCTCACGCTCGTCGACTTCTGTCTCGGCGACCCCGAGGCGTGCATGCACCCGCTCGACATCGATCCGCACCCGGACATGAATCGCGTGGTCGGGAACCGGTTCGAGGACAACGAGACCGACGTGATCCTCCTCCTGGGGACCGGGCAGGGGAACTGCTTCGCGCACAACCGGCCGAAGAGCCTCGATGCGCAGCTGCCGTCCTGCCGCTGAGCGATGAAGGCGCTCCTCTGCGCCGTGGCCCTCGCCGTCTTCCTCGCCCCGGCTCGCGCGGCGTACCTCGACAGCAAAGTGATCAGCCGGAGGTAGCGACGAGCCGCGCGAGCGCCGCGCGTTCGGCCGGAGACCGCGCTCCCTCCGCAGCGTGAGTTCCGCTCCGAGAGGGAGGGGAGACGGGTGCGGCGCAGCGATTGCTAGCTTACCAGTGGGCTCGTGCGCGGTAGCTCGAACGCGCCCCGGTCGATGAGTGGGCAAGCTCCCAATCTGGCGCTTGTAAGTGTTGCCGTGAAATTTTTGCCCTCGACTCTCTCCGGCCTGGCCTCGCCGTGATGGCCACCTCGGATCCTCGCGGGGGTATCGGCTGGCCGGGTGGGTTACCCGGTACGACGCTCCTGTGCAGGGTCGCGTCGAGCATGAGAACGCTCGTATCGGTCCTCCTCGGCTTTGCCCTGCTCCTCGGCCCGCGCAGCGGATGGGGTTGCGAGCTGCCGGCGACCGGGCAGACGACGTGCTGGGACAGCAATGGCAACGTCATCCCGTGCGCCGGCACGGGGCAGGACGGGGAGCTCCGGGAGGGAGCCCCGCTCGCCTACGTCGACCACGGGGACGGGACGGTCACGGACGTGAACACCGGGCTCATGTGGGAGAAGCTCTCGCACGACGGGACGGTTCACGACGACCACAACACGTACACGTGGGCCAACGCGATTTCTGGGCACGTGGCGACGCTCAACAGCACGAACTTCGCGGGCCACAACGATTGGCGGCTGCCGAACGTGCGCGAGCTGCTGAGCATCGTGACCTATCAGAACCTCCTCCCCACCGTGGCCCCGGCGTTCGACAACCACTGCTCGTCGGGCTGCGACGTGACGCGGTG
>Ga0209057_1002634_pt1 | contig 13719 bp, 12 predicted proteins | sample GraSoiAngelo_146_FD_185903 | JGI IMG/M metagenome (GOLD analysis project Ga0209057, IMG submission 185903) | Grasslands soil microbial communities from the Angelo Coastal Reserve, California, USA - 14_1009_05_30cm (SPAdes) (version 2) | ecosystem: Environmental > Terrestrial > Soil > Grasslands ... | reverse complement strand
GACCGGCGCATCGCTAACATCATCTCCAGTTGTGAGGTTGCTTGGCTGTCGCAGGTTCACAATTCCCTCTCTGTCAGGTCCAGAAGTGAGCGCGTCTGGCTGGTTCCCCATCAGGTGCGCATTCGGTGTTTGGGCTAATGAACTGGGAGAAAACCGTCTATCAGGGGGAGGGAGTGTACTCTACGTTATTCAGTCTTGGCTTGAGCTGTGCTCTGTGTCGGGCCGTAACGTTGATAGTAGTTGCTCTGATCGGTGGAGTCGGAACTGTTCAACACCAATCCCAGCAGCTTCGAGTGATCAAGTGTATCCAAGCCTCGCTGCAGCTCGCGTTTTCTGGTCGTACCTTCGCGCGCAACCAACAGAATGCCATCCGCCAGCCGGCTCCAAACGCTGGTATCGGCGAGCGGCAGCACGGGTGGAGAATCGATCACAATCCAATCGAACCACACGGTCAACTGCTCCATCAATTCCGCAAGCCTGCCCGATTGCATCAATTCCATAGGATTTTCCGGCAGCGAACCGGCGGGAAGAAACCATAATCCCGCTTCTTCGATGTGATAAATGTTCCTAACTTCGCTCGATCCACTCTTCAGCCACTCGCTTGCGCCCGGCAACCTTGTAAGGCCGAAGCTCTTATATAAAGTAGGCCTGCGGAGATCACCCTCGATTAACAAGACGCGCTGCCGCTTCTTGCGCGCCAGGCTCAAAGCAAGATTGGCGGAAATCATGCTCTTGCCTTCTTCCGGAATCGTGCTGGTCACAAGTAATTTCTTCACCGCGCGGGTTTGCTGCAGTTGGCGAAGGCGAACCGCCAGAAAACGGAATTTTTCTGCTGCAAGACTGTCCTTCTCTGTTAAGCAAACCAGCCGGGCGTCGGGCTTAATCGTCACCGGAACCGACGGGATCGACTGATCCAGCTCAGGCGCCACAGCGAAGTCCTGTTTGGGCCGCCGGCTGGGGTCGAACCCCTCCAATTCTTTCTGCGGCGATTCTGTCTCCGCCGGCTTCAGCAGTTCATCGGTGAGCTGCATGGCGAGCGGAAAGTCGAAGCTGAGATCCGGCTCGGATTTTTGCAGCGCTTCAAACAATCGGCTCATGTTTCCTCATTTCCGAGAAAGCTTGCAGGGAGGCTTGTTCCTGGCTCTGTTTTACACTCTGAAGCTGGTTGTGCAGCTCAACCAGAGTTTTAACCGCGTGCCAGAGTTCTTTTCCATCTTTCCCATCTTTTCCTGAGGTTTCTTCGGCGCGGCTTTTGGCTCCGACGTTGAGGCGGAAATCGTTGGCCACCTCACTGATGATCTCGGGAGGAACCGATTGCAATTGCCGCGCGTAGGCGCTGATCAGGGCATTTTCGCAGATGGTGTTGATCAGGCGAGGTATGCCTCGAGAAATCCGGTGCACTGCCGCAATGGTGTCATTGGGAAACAACGCATTCCCGTGCGAATCTGCTCCGGACAACTGCAAGCGCCGCACGATGTAGCCTCTTGTTTCCTCCAGATCGAGCGGCAGCAATTGCGAACGCAGCGCAATTCTTTGCTTGAGCTGCCGCAATTCCGTGGAATCCAACTTCTCATCCAGCTCGGGCTGCCCCACCAGCAGAATCTGCAGCAGTTTTCCCTGGGGTGTTTCCAAATTCGTTAACAGCCGAATCTCTTCCAGAACCTCCTCCGAAAGATGGTGGGCTTCGTCCGCCACCAAGACCGTGGTCAGTTTTTGCTGGTGCCGTCCCACCAGGAAGCTCCCCAGTTGCAGCAAGAGTTCGCTCTTGTTCTTGCCCGCTGCGGGAAGACCGAAGTCGCCGGTTACATACTGGAGAAATTCCACGGGGGATAACCGGCTATTAAACAAGTAAGCATAGGCGACGTTGCTGCCCTGCAGCAGTTGCAGCAAGCACCGCACCAGCAGCGTTTTCCCGGTCCCGACCTCCCCGGTCATCACCACAAAGCCTTTATGACGGCGTACACCATAATAGAGCGCCGCGAGCGCCTCATTGTGCCGTCGCGTGGGAAACAGAAACGAAGGATCCGGCGTAATTTCGAATGGATTTCGCCGCAACTTGAAAAAATTCTTGTACATCGCTCGCCTATTTATCCTCGGAAATAGCTCAATGCCGAGCCCGCCAAAATGGATACCAGCACGAGACTTGTTGTGGCCCAAACCAACCAGCCATCCCTTCGCTCGGCTCTCGTCTCTGTATCCGTGGAGACGTTCGGAATCTCAGAAAGCACCGGTATTTGAATCAGTTTCTTCAACGTCTTCTCGTCATGAATGCGATCATCCAGCAGTTCTGCCCCGGCTGTAGTCGCGCCACCTAACAGCAATCCCACTACCAAACCAATGGCGCATAGCTGGAGGCGTTTGGGTGAGTATGGCTTTACCGGCAGGCTCGGAGGATCAAGCACGCGGAAATGCTCGCCTTGTTGTTGCAACTCCAGGCTGGTGGCCAACTCAGAGTCATTCTTCTTCTTCAGCAAGGAGTCATAATTGACTCTCGACTGATCATAGCCACGAGTCAGATCCGCCAGTTGCTGTTCCATCACCGGCGAGCGGTTCAGGCGAACCTGATAGTCGGGGATTTTCGTCTTTATCTCATCGATCGCTTTCTGCCGGTTGGCTATTTCAATCTTGTTGACTTTTAACTGACTCTCCAGCTCCATGATCGGCCCGGCATCCCGCAGTGGAATGCCATCGGGCGCCGTCGAACCATCGGCTTTTTCCGGATCTACGATCTTCGACCTCAGACCGGCAGCAAATTGGTCCCGCATTTTTTCAGTGCGGGCAATCTGCTCCTTCAGCTTGCGGACATCGGGGTGGCGGTCAGTATAGTGAGCTGTCAGATCGGCGAGCTGCGCCCTGAGCTTTTGCAGTTCTTGGTCTATCTCCGGCAAACCCATCGAAGCGTTGCTGCCCGATTTAGGTGACTCAGGATGATTTCGATACTGGCCGAGCAGCGACTCTAAATAAACATTCTGCTGTTTCGCGTGATTGAGAGCTTCCTCTTCGGTCTGCAATTGAGTTTGCAACCCGCTCAGGATTTGCAGATTACTTTGCATCTGCCCAGGCAGTTCACCCAGGTGCTGGTCCTTAAACTCCCGGACTTTTTCTTCCTGCTCAGACAAGCTCTTTCGCGCCTCTTCTAGTTCGCTTTCCAGAAACTTGGTCGTACTCTGCGATTGCGCCTGCCTGGCCTCAAGGTTCTCGCTAATGAATAAATTGCTAAGCTCGCTGGTCACTCGCTGCGCAACCTGGGGATCGCGCGAAGAGTAGTAGATATTGAAGGCGGTCAGTTGATTGTTTTTGTCGCGCACCAGCTCTATCTCGATATCCTTGCGCATGCGCTCCACAATCTCGTCTGGCGTGCGCCGTTGCCGCTCCTTGGCATACAGATTCAAGCCTTCAATGATATGCAGCAGCCGGGTGCGGCTGAGAATTTGCTGCGTAATATTCTGCAAGCGTTCCTGCAAGTCACCTGCAATATTTGGCACGACGAATTGCTGCGGCACCGTCGGCTGTTCCACCAGGATGAGAGTCCCGGAGCGATAGATCGAAGGCAGCCACCAGCTCACCATCCAGACGGCCAGCCATCCTGCAAAGAACGGCAACAATATGAGCCATCTCCGCCGCCGTAGAATCGCCAGGTGCGAGCGCCAGTCGAAGGGTTGCTGATCCTGATCGAGAGCTTCTTCCAGCATAGTTGCGTTTACCTTCCCAGGGGCCGTTCAAACCGGTAAGAAATCGAAACCAAAACGTGATCGACGTCGGGCGCGCGAGAAATCGCCGCGATATTGTTGTAACTCTGATGCAACCGCGTGTAGGCCATGTCAAAACCGAAGTGTGCTCCCAGCCGGCGTTCAAACGATATGGTTCCAGAAACCAAGTGTCCATTCGAGGTGGAAGGTAACAGTCGAAGAGCTTCATTCAGTGAGTAATTCGCACTCAGACCTACCGTCGTGCTGGGACTCAACTGCTGTCGGACTGAGGCATTGGCGTCAAGCGAGTGAACCGCACTCGCCAAGCCTCCACCTCCGCTGACTCGCCTGGAAGCATTCATTTCCAGGCTGGTGTGTTCTCTTCGCCAGCCAAAGCTGCCGCCTGCTGCAGGAGACCACTGCGCCGGTGTTAACACAGCCCCGTGACTCTCCGAACGTTCTGGTCCTGCAAACACGGAGAATGAAGTCGCAGAATTAAGATAGATCGTATAGAAGAGGAGAACGCTGTGAGTTTCAGTTCTAATGCCGTTCGGGTGCGACAGCAAATTTGTGTAATCGTAAGTCGCGCCAAGGTAATGTTTTCCCGAAAGACGATACGTGTAAAAGGCCTGACCCGTGCTTGAGGTGGAGTCGAATAGGCCCGGCACTTGGCTCCGAGTCGGATAGTTCAATTCCGAGAAGGTACCTGTCGCGCCAATCAGCCCGTTCGGACTGGTTTGGTAACTGAGTTGAGCTGAGCTGGTGTCGCGCAATTGGTCCGCAATTGGAACGACCAAAGCGACTGTGGGAGCCAAGCCTGTCGCGGGCTCTGCGGCTAAGTTCTGATTCTGATTCAAGAAATTCGAAGTTTTGGAAAAACGATTCTCTGCTTTGAACGTGACGTGCGGGCTTAGCCGGTATTTGAGGGCAAGGGCCAGATTATGATCCGATTCATTGAATGCGGTCGTCTTCTGATAAAAAGTGAATCCCGGGCTGTACGACAAATTCCAGCTCAGCCGGGATCGCATTTGATCCAAGGTGATGAAGGGCCAAACCGAATAGCTGAAATCGCTGATTGGCTGGCCTCCACTCGGCGACACATTATCGGAATATGAACTGCCGACCGTTAGTCCTCCCCGAAGGTAATTGGAGCGCTCTCCTTCTGATGTAAAGTTCATCGAGTATCCCTCGATGCTCACCGGCTCGGGCGTGACCATGCGGCCGCCAGCATCGTTGGGCGGCAAGGAATCTGTCTCGGAAGCGTCGTTGCTCTGACCGGCCAGCTCCGGCCCTTGCACCGCCGGCACAGCACCTTGCGACGGCTCTTGCGGATTTTGTGCCTGCGCGCAGACCGTCATCCCTGCAATGACGGCTGACAATGTCAGCAGTTTACCCATCGCGTCTTCTAATTTACGGAACATACACAGTATCGTGGGGCTGCAGCTTTACATTCTGCGTTGCGTTCTTGCCTTGGATCACATCCTTGTAATTGAAGGGGAGCCGGGTAGTCGTGCCATCCGGATTCTGTCGCAGCACATAAATTGATTTCTTCTTGGCAAAATCGCGGAAGCCGCCGGCCATGGCGATGGCATCGAGAACCGTAGGGGAATTAACCAGCGAGTAAAAACCTGGCTTGGTGACTTGCCCCAGAATATTGAATTTCTGACTGTTGATCTGCTGTACGATCACCGTAACTTCCGGCTCGGAAATGTAACTCTGGAGCCGCTTCGCAATCGCGAGCTCAAGCTGATGAGGAGTTTCTCCGGCGGCTTGTACTTCTCCCACTAATGGCAACGAGATTTTCCCGTCAGAGCGTACCGGGACGGAGCGCGAAACTTCGGTTTCCTTCCAAACGTTAACCGCGAGCACATCATCCACGCCAATAATGAAGGTGTCGTCATGCGGCTTGGCGGGTGCTGCACCAGCTTCCGTGTTTTTGTTCGTCTCTTGGTTTGTGCCGGAAGGTGCAGCCTGAGCGGGCTTGTCCGGGCTGCCCGCCTGGCCCCACAAGCAACCGGAAAGCACAAGGCCAATCGACATTGCGACAAGCTGGGCGCGATGTTTGCGAATTATCCTTCTCGGCATAAGGTCAGCGTATTTGGCCATTCTTAATCAAGCCGGTTCCAACCGGCGGGATGTAGTCTGGTGGACTCATATGATACTGCTGAATCTTGTAGAGGAGTGTCCGATAGCTCACTTTCAGCAGGCGGGCTGCCGCCTTGCGGTTCCACTTGGTTTGCTCAAGCGCAGTTGAGATCGCATTCCTCTCGGTTTCGCCTTTCACGCTCTGCAGAAGCGATTTGAGACCAGAGGTCGGACTTTCATTGGGAGAAGCTTCTGTACCTGGAGTTCCGTTTCCAGTCAACTGCCGCAGATCCTCTGCCGCGGTACCGTCCTGCTCTGGAGTGCCCGGCGCGACGCCATCCTCTCCCATGAGCAAATGACGCTTCACAAATTGCTCCAATTCGCGAAGATTACCCGGCCAATCATAACGCTGGCAGGCAGCCAGCATACCCGGCGAGAACATGCGCGCCGGAAGCCCATACCGCCTTGCCAACTGGTTCATAAAGTGTCCAAGCAGCAGCGGAATTTCTTCTTTGCGCTCGCGCAGCGGAGGCACGTGGACCGTAAACGCGCTCAGCCGATAATAGAGATCTTCCCGCAACTTGCCCTCCGCCATCGCTTGTTCCAAATTGCCGCTGGCGGCAGCTAGAATACGAACGTCCATTTCGACTCTACTCTGGCCATCTGGCTTGATAAAATGCCCGTCCTGCAAAACCGTCAGCAGCTTGAGCTGTAAACTCGCCGGCATTTCTGTGATTTCATCCAGGAATAATGTCCCCCTCTGGCATAGTTCGAATTTGCTGAGCCGGCTCCAGCCATTTCCAGGAAGTGCACGATAACCGAACAGTTCATTCTCCAGCACGTCGCCCGGCAAGGCGGCGCAGTTCAATTTAAAAAACCTGGACCCGGAGCGCACCGACAGTCGGTGAACCAAGCGTGCCGCAAGTTCTTTGCCGGTGCCGTTCTCACCCACTATCAGTAACGGCTCGCTGACCTGTGCCAGTAGCTCCAGTTGGGCTCGCAGTTTGCGCATAGCAACGCCAGCGGCGACAAAGAATTGGTCATCAGCAATCTGTTCAATTTCTTCCCCGGCATCACTGTTCCCCTCGTGGCTCAACGACCGGCGGATTGCAGCTTCCAGCTGTTGTTCCCTTACTGGCCGCACCAGGTATTCTTCCGCCCCAAGTCGCATAGCTTCCATCTTCTGCTCAGCGTTTCCAGAGTGCGAAAGCAGCAGCACGTGAGTATCAGGGCGTACTCGACGTAACCAGCGCAGAGTGTGCAGTCCATCACTCTCGTCTTGCGCCATGTCTAGGATGATTGCGTCTAGCGCCGTACCCGCCTGCACTCGCTCCAGAGCTTCCCAGCCGCTGCTGGCAGTTTCCAACTGCCAGCCATTGGCCTTGCCAATGCCTGAGAGCAGGTTGAGCGCAGACGCTTCTCTGCTTACGATAAGAATTCGTGATGATTCCAAGGAGTGATCTGACACAGGGGCTCCTTCACGGCAAGAAATGGGAGAGGCACATCGGCCAGAAGGGACTTACACTGCTTCGACGTCGTAGCCTTCAATGCGAACCGCTAATGATCGCTGAATGGCATCGATCGAGACGACCAGAGTGCGATCGCCATTTCGCGCTACCAGGACACCTTCAACTCCGTCCATCGAGCCGCCACGAATGCGCACACGCTGTCCGATTTTGAGGAAAGGATGAAACGACCACGGAAGTTTCTCGGAAATAAGGGTACGGACCGCCTGAATTTGTTCATCCGGTATGGGAATGCCTTCGCCTCGCACGCCCACAATTCCGAAAACTCCATTTACGCGGTAGACGCGTAGGCGCTCTTCATTATTTTCCGGAACCATTCTCACGAATACATAACAACTGAAGAGCGGAAGCTCCACTTTCTTTTGGCGATCGCTCCAGCGATGCACTGTCGCGATCAATGGAAGAAACGCAGTGAGGCCTTGTTCCTGTAGCCGTTCCGCCACTACTTTCTCGTGACGTGCCCGCGTCTGTACGGCGTACCATTTGGACTGCGCTACTTCTGCGACGGGAACCGGAGAGGACGTTTGCCAAATTTGTTCGCCGCTACTCATAGCTTCGCCCTCTGAGTCCCACCCACAGACTCGGCACATGGGTACATAAAATGACTCTTCGGAGTGCACAGGACAAGAGGGGGGATTACGACGTCGGATGCCTGCGCTGGGATGCAGAGTAAAGCCGCATGCAAGTGGCTGCAAGAGGTACAAACACCCGGTGAAAGATGTCTCTTGTAGACGAGGGTCGCTATTCCGCAGCCTGTAGCCCGAAGAAGATAGAGAATGCTTTCTCTACTGAGGACCGGGATCAGCCATCGCTCGGGGATGACAGCTCCGCGCTTTCAAGTCAAAGGCAATCACTATAACCGCAAGAAATTAAACCGATTATACCGACAACAGCCAGAGGGTCGGCGTCGGTTCAAACAGGTCACAGACCGTAACCCCATTGGAGCATCGAAAATCGGGGGTACCGCTTGTAACAGACAGGTAAACGAAGGTTGCAAACACTTTCACAGTGCCATTGCATCCTCGGGGAACTTGCGATAGACTGCTCCGCGTTGTACCCGTGGCGCCATTACCATCCTGGCGCTGGTTAACGTTAACCTCCCCTGAAAGAACAAAGTTCTTTTCCACTTTCTGGCTCCAGGAAATCTGGGGTGGCGGCGAACTTATTCTTTCTTTCCGACGTCTGACCAGTTCGATTTTTCGAACTTGCGGGCACTTGTGCCACTGGAGGGCCTATGCAGCCTGTTCCTGGTTCTGGGGAGGAAATGATTCGGGTACTCGTCGCCGATGATACTCGCATCCACACTCAATTGTTGGCTGATGCGCTGCGACGGGATTCTCTTCTGGAAGTAATCAGCTCACCTTCCCATTCACGTGATCTGGTGGAAGCCGCCCGTGCCCAGAAGATTGACGTGGTTGTCCTCAGCGCCAGTCTGGATGAAGATCCGCAGCGGGGCTTTGAAGTTTTGCGCGAGCTGCGCGTTTCTGATCCGCAGATTCGCGCCGTTATGCTCTTGGATTCATCGAAGCGCGAATCCATTCTTCAGGCTTTCCGCGTTGGCGCGAGAGGAATTTTCAGCCGTCACGAATCTGTCGAGAATCTTTCGAAATGTATTCGCAGTGTTCATGATGGCCAGATCTGGGCCAACAGCCAGCAGATGTCATTTGCGGTGGAAGCACTGGCTTCTTCACCCGTAATTCGTGCTGTGGACGCCAAAGGCCTAAGTTTGCTATCGAAGCGTGAATTGGAGGTGGTACGTAGACTCGCTGAAGGCTTGAGCAACCGCGAGATCGCAGAACGCCTCGGTCTAAGCCAACACACCATCAAGAATTATCTATTTCGCGTGTTTGACAAACTGGGCGTATCCAGCCGCCTAGAGCTTCTCTTCATGACTCTCAATCACGCGGCCTACTTCAAGCCAGCCGCGGCCGAGAAGTCGAATGGGAATGGCAGTATTTCTCGTGAGAAGGGCAGCACCCCCGAGCGTGCGAATGGAGGCTCTCCTGAGCCTCATATTCAGAAGCAACCTGCGGCGGATCACGTTGCACGGTTACATGTAGTGCCTGCCGCGGCGCCAGAGCAGCGGCGCAGCCCTGAAAAAGTTTCTGGAAACCAGTCGCATCAGAACATTGTGTCCGCGGGCGGCGCGGATCTGTAATTCGGCTACGAAGTTTGCCGCATTCGTCGTAACGTGATCAAGGTGACCTCAGGTGGACAATAGAAGCGCACGGGCAGACGAATGGTACCAATCCCAATATTCGTGTAGAGAGTTAAGCCACGGATTCGGCGCAATCCTCTGGGATATTTCCTTCCTAATGGCGGCAAATAAGGCGCACCGATTAGAGGAAACCGAACCTGCCCTCCGTGGGAATGGCCCGACAACTGAAGATCCACCGGATAATGCGAAACGGCATTAGCAACATCCGGCTCATGGGCGAGTAGAACGACCGGCTCGGTTCTTGGAACCGGCCGCAACGTCAACTCCAGATCAGATTGCCGTTCGAGCACATCATCGAGTCCAGCTAGCCAAAGTCGCTGTTCACCTTCCTCGAATGGAATGGCGCGGTTCCGTAGAACCGTGATGCCCTTCGCCTGTAAAGCTTCGGTGATCCGGTGCGGATCTGAACCGGCATCATGATTCCCCAGAATAGCCAGCACTCCACGTCGAGCGTGCACTTGCGCCAACAGATTCGCGCAAGGCTCGATGAATCTGGCAGCTCTCTTGCTCCCGCCCAGATATTTCTTGAACAGTGGGACCGTCACGAAATCGCCTGTCAACACTACTAAGTCAGCACCCAATCCATTGACAATGTCGATCGCTTTGCGAATCGAGACTACCGAAAAATGTTCGTCGTAATGGAAATCGCTCATTTGCGCGATCCTGATTCCATCCCAGGCTTCGGGCAAACGCGCGAGGGGAACTTCAATCCGCACCAGCCTTGGGTGATTGGGTTCAAGAATTGCACTCTCAGCCGCTATGGCCAGAGCGCCAGTCGCGAGCGCGGCTTTAAGGAAGTTTCTTCGATTAAGGAATTGTGACAAACGTGATGCTTTCTCTTGGCTTCACACGGTCTCTGTATCTGGAGCAGCAGAGCTCGAGGCAAATCGACAGTGAAGAAGAAACATGATTTCCTCGTATACATCCGATGAACCGAGCTGCGCTCAATCACCGGTGTGGAGTCGGCGCAGGAGCGTGAGGCGTTGGAGCCGAATGCGTCGGTGCGACTGGATGTGGCGCTGACATCCGCGGACCTGCTCCCCGACCCATCGGCGTTGCTCCAGGCCCGGACCGTACGCCCGGGGACATCGTGGAAATGCTTGAGCTTGAGCCTACCGAGTTGTGCACTCGGGGCTCGGCAAAACCGTTCTGCTTCACCTGCTGGGAAACGTTCGCCAGATTGCGCACGCTGCCGCGCGGAATTCCCAACCCCGCCGAGTCATTGCGCACGATCATCCGCTTCGGAGTGCCATGGCCCGGCAAAGGACCGCGGTTCACGATCACCGTCTGCCCCGGCGAAGCAGGTGGACGCGGCGCCACAAACTGCCGCGGAGGATTTACCACGCGCGGAAGTGGTTGCCATCCCGTCCAGTATCCGGGCTGCCACACCCATCCATATGCAGGCAGGAACAACCAAGAACCGTAGCGGTACGGCATCCAACCCCATGGATAGCCAGAGACCCACGTGTAGCCGAATCCCGGATACCACATCCAGGAGCCATTCATGAAAGGGTCCCATCCCAGACCAGTGAAATACGGCTGCCAGCACATTCCATAGCCTGGCGCATTAATATAGTTGCCGTAATAGGCGAGATCGCTCACCCCGTATGAATAAGGCGAGTAGCTATTGGAGGCCGTGTATCGCTGATGATATTGCTCCTGCTGCTTATCCCATTCATCGTAGGGATCGGGTTCCAAATTCTTGGCCAACGCATATCGATCCTGGTCAGCAAGATCGAATGTGGCCGTTTGCTTCTTACCCACGTTCACCCCGCCGGACGGTCCTTCAACCTGCACGTCGCCTTTGAATACCGCCATCGTGGCATCGGTATCGCCCAGCTCAATACGAAGGTGAGCAGGTTTGGTGAGTGAAACTTTCTCATGCGCGAAACTCAGAGTGAACTCGTCATCTTTCTTTCCTGTGAAATTCACATAGGCAGTGCCGTCCCGAACGTTCACGGCTGTGGCCTTCGCGCCCGAATCGCGCAAGGAAAGTTCTGGAAACACGACAATTGTGTGAGGGACCATGCGCAGCGTCGAGCCGTCTTCAAATTCAATTTCAGCGCGTCCGTCAGTATTCGTGCGCAGCTTCATGCCCTGGGTAACCGGCATGTTCAGAAACGCTTTCTCGAATCCCTGGCCAGTGTTGCGGTCGGCTTGAACGGCGCCATCTACCTGACTCAAACGCACGATCCGCACTTGCGAATCGGCAAACGCTGGGAGCGCCAGCAGCACAGCCGCCAGCGTAAGCAGCACCGCATTTAGAATTCTCCTGAACATTGCCCCACCTCCCACACTACCCCTCAAACCGTTAGAACCCGAGTCGTGACAGTTAGTTGCTTCGTTGACTATCATGGCCGGAGCGCTGTACTGCATCATTTTAGTCCTTCCACCACATACAGCGTTTGCAACCGCCGAATGTAGCCGCAGCGTAAGTCTTTCCATCGGCCGAGATCACCGTTTTGTGGATTTGGCTTACTCTCGCCGGATCTGTAGGCCCCGGAGGCAGAACCATAAACGGCGGAAATTATAGCGCGATGTAAGCGCAGGCGGCTAACGACCAGCCTCGGACCGCTCCAACAATCTTTGGGCGCGTGCCCGCACGGGATTGATGACCGAATTGTCATTCGCGATCTGCTGCAGGATTGGCACAAGTGCGGCCAATTCAACCATTCCGTTTTGCTTGGCCGTTTCTTCCATCCTTTTCAGCTCATCGTCGAGAGCGAGCTTTTGGTAATGGTGAAAATATTGCAGTCTGTGGCCGAACTCCAAGGTGGCTGAGAGGTTCTGAAAGAGTTGTGTCAGTTCCTGCACCGCCGCAAGAGGTGAATAATTGTACGTAGCCTGCGTGCTCCGCTGATCGTCTTTATATGCAAGCGTCTTGCTGCCGGTCGAGGCGAGATTGCGTTTCTTCGAATCAATGTCCCCCTGAAAATAGTGAGCGCGTTTTGCCAAATCAAAAATGCGCGCGCGGGTAGCGGGGGAAAGTAGAAAATCCAGGCGGTAACCGTCGTCTTCTGCATCAGGGCTGAGCTTGCCATTGGACTCATAGTTCGCGTGCCCATCCGAAGAAACTGAAATAACGTAATGATCCGGTTCAGAGTTAGGGAAATCCAGTGTGAACGTGACGGTCGCCGGCTGCTGGGCTGAAGCTGGGCCAAACCAGCAGATCAGGAAGAGAACCGAAAGCACTGGTGCTCGTAGGATCAGTGCGACCTGCCGATCGTTCTCGACGAACATGTAAGGATTATGCCAAAAAATCTAAACCGCAGAGTACGCTGAGTTTTTGTAAGGATGAGGGATCTCTCTAACCCCGGTATCTACCGCGCAGCATCCCTCTGCCGCTCGAGTGTTGCCGACGTATGAAGATGGCAAATCGCGATGGCCAGCGCATCCGCCGCATCGGTCGGCTCGGGGACTTCATCTAAATTCAGCAACCGCGCGACCATGTGCTGCACCTGCTGCTTCTCCGCTTTCCCGTAGCCGACTACAGCAGACTTGATCGAGAGCGGCGAGTACTCAGCGACGTCCAAGCCTGCGGAAGACGCCGCCAGCATGGCGACTCCACGCACCTGCCCAAGCTTAATCGCCGATTTCGCATTCACTGCGTAAAACACATCTTCAATCGCGACGTAATCCGGGCGGTGCTGCTCGATGATCGCGCCCAAACGTTCAAAAATTTCCGCCAAACGCCGCGGCAAAGGATCGCGCGGAGAGAGCTTCACCGCGCCACAAGTGAGGCAGATCAATCTGTCATGATCGCAAAGTTCGACCACGCCGTAGCCGGTGTACTCGGTGCCGCAATCGATCCCTAAAACGCGCATGGGGGAAGTGTACTGCGGGTTCGTGGCTTCCGCTGTTGGCGTTCAGCGTTCCGGTGTTCAGCAATCAGGCAGTCCATCTGCAGGGGTGGCCTAACCTGCCAGGCTTAATCATTGATGTGGGGGCTGCGTCATCAATCCGATGTAGAGCTTGTAAAACTTTTCCGCATCGATATCGAACTGCACATTCGCCAGCCGCAAATACGGCGGAACTTGGGCCTTCGGGTCCCAGAAGATCGTCTTGCCGTAGCTGGCGCCGTGGTCGACGTCGATGTCCATGTAGAGCTGTTTCTGGCCGGTGATGATGGAGGGGTCAATCAAAGCCACGCCGGCAATTTCGTCCCACATGTAGCCAGGCAACGAGTACTTGTCGAGATATT
>Ga0209057_1002632_pt1 | contig 13725 bp, 12 predicted proteins | sample GraSoiAngelo_146_FD_185903 | JGI IMG/M metagenome (GOLD analysis project Ga0209057, IMG submission 185903) | Grasslands soil microbial communities from the Angelo Coastal Reserve, California, USA - 14_1009_05_30cm (SPAdes) (version 2) | ecosystem: Environmental > Terrestrial > Soil > Grasslands ... | reverse complement strand
GAGCCATGACCGCGCTCCCGGTGGTCCGGGTGCACGGTGACGTCGATCCGGTACTTCGTCGGCACGAACGCCCAACGCATGTGATTCACCAGGCCGAAACCAACGACGCGTCCGCCATCCTCGGCGACGACCCGTGACTTGAAGTACTTCTTGTGGTCCCAGGTGTCGTCCCAGTGACGCCACTCCTCTTCGGTCTCGCCGTAGTCGGGATAGGACGCCTTGTTCAACGCGACCAGCACCGGGTAATCGGCGGGCGTGGCGGCACGAATGACGGTCTTCGAAGAGGTCTTCACGGCTCGCGAACCTTAGCCGAGCGAATCAGGCGCAGAACGTCAACTCGGTGACACTCCGGCAGCCTCGAGCTCGAGGGGAATCTGCTGTTCGGTCGACAACATCATCCGCACGGTGCCGAAATCCTGACGGTGGAACGGCGTCACACCGAGCTCGCGGAGCGCCTTGCGGTGATCGATGGTCGGGTAGCCGCAGTTGTGCTCCCAGCCGTATCCGGGGTACTTCGTCGCGAGCTTCGCCATGAGGCGGTCCCGAGTGACCTTCGCGACGATGGACGCCGCCGCGATGGAGAACGACTTCGCGTCGCCCCTCACGATCTCGCTGTGCCTGCCCGGCGCGAACGCCGGATCGAGGATGCGCCGCCCGTCGACGAGGACCCAGTCGTACTCGCCGATCTGTCGCAACGCGCGCAGCATCGCGACATGACTCGCGTGATAGATGTTGAGGCGGTGGATCTCGGCGAGCGAAGCCGCGCCGATGCCCACCTTCACGACTCGGCCGCGGATCGAATCGAGAAGGCCTTCGCGCTGAAGACGCGTGAGGACTTTCGAATCGTTCACCTTGCGGATGAGGCGCGTGTCCGGCGTCACGAGACACGCGGCCGCGACGACGGGACCCGCGAGCGCCGCCATGCCGACTTCATCGACGCCGACCACACGCAGGAGCCCTTGCGCCCATAGGCGCTTCTCGTTATTCAGGGAGGGCATCGACGGACTAGGGTCGGGTACCGGCTATGCGCCGGTCAAGTCATCGGCGCTTTTCGCGCAGAGTGGCGGCTTTACCCACGCGCTCGCGGAGGAAGTAGAGCGCGGCCCGGCGTGCGTGGCCGTGCCGGATGAGCTCGATCTTCTCGACGCGGGGCGAATGCACCATAAAGGTGCGCTCGACGCCGACGCCGCTCGCGATCCGGCGGACGGTGATCTGCTTGTCGACGCCGCCGTTACGCACGCGGAGCACGGTCCCCTCGAAGTTCTGAAGGCGCTCGCGGTTCCCTTCGACGACCCGCACGCTGACGCGCACGGTGTCTCCGGGCCGGATCTCGGGCAGATCGGCCTTCAGCTGCTCTCGGGCAAGCGTGTTCAAGAGGTCGTTCATAGGAATGGTTAGGACACTCACGAAGTAAGGGGATTCTAGCAGCAATCACCGCTTCGCCTTCTTCAGTCGATCCAGGATCGTCACATGCGACACGCCGAAGTGGCGCGCGAGCTCGCGAACAGTGAGTCCGGTCCCGCGCATCTTCGACACCTCGGCCACCGTCGGACTGCGCTGTCCGCTGCGTGGAGGCCGGAGCCGAACGCCCGCTGCCCGGAGGCGCGCGCGGACCGTCGCCGGCGAGATCCCGAAGCGCGCCGCGATGCGGTACGAGCCCACGCCGGAGCTGTAGGCAGCTTTCAGGTCGGCATCCGATACCGGCTCGCGGACCTGCGGTCGCGGCAGCCGGGCTCGCTCGGCCGGGGTAAGGCCCGCTCGGTCGAGCAGGTCGGGACGGCGCTCGGCCGTCCGACGGACGGCTTCGGCGCGTCGCCACCGCGCGATCGCCGCATGATCTCCCGACAGCAGCACCGTCGGGACGCGACGGCCCTCATGCTCCACCGGCCTGGTGTAGTGCGGACCCTCCAGGAGACCCTCGGTGTGCGACTCGTGAGTGAGCGATGCCGGCTCGATGACGCCCGGGATGAGGCGAGTCACCGCATCGATCACGACCATCGCTGCCAGCTCGCCGCCGGTCAGCACGAAGTCGCCGATCGAAAGCTCTTCGTCGACGTCGCCTTCGATGACGCGCTCGTCGACGCCCTCGTAGTGCCCGCAGACGATCACGAGGTGCGGCAGCTGCGCAAGGCGGTGCGCGGCGATCTGATCGAAGAGCGCGCCCTGTGCGGTCATGAGGACGACGTGCCCGCGATCGGCTTTCGTCGCCCGGATCGCGCGCGTGAGCGGCTCGGGCTTCAACACCATCCCGGCCCCGCCACCGTAGGGCGTGTCGTCGACAACGTGATGGCGGTCGGTCGCCCACTCGCGGATGTCATGCACCGCGAGCTGGATCTGGCCCGCGGCCCGCGCTCGCGCCACGATGCTCTCTGCGAACGGGCTCTCGAACATCTTCGGGAAGAGCGTGAGTACGTCGATCCGCGGGGTCACTCGAGGACCTCCTGCGGCACGACCACGATCCGGCCTCCGGCGACATCGACCTCACGCACCACCGATGCGATCGCCGGAAGAAGTAGTTCCTCGCGCGAGCTCTCAGCGCGAACGACGAGCACGTCCGTCTCGCCCGCCCGGATCACCTCACTCACAGTTCCGAGCGACCGTCCGTCGGGCGTCTCCGCGCGAAGACCGAGAAGGTCGGCCCAAAGATGCGCGCCTTTCGCCGCGCGCCGAGCTTCCGCGCGAGACACGCGCAGCGTCCGCCCGCGAATGCGTTCCGCATCGGTGCGCGTGCTGTGACCTTCGAAGCGCACGATCGGGACCTCGGCTGTACCGCGGACAGAGGCGATGACAAGCTCCCCTATCCCGTCGCACGAGAGGCGCGAGCCTTTGCGGAATCGTTCGGCGACATCGGTGCGCGGCTGGACCTTCACTTCGCCACGCACCCCGTGCGGAGCGCCCACGACCCCGACGATGGGATCCTCGGCGCTAATCGATCTCGAGGTTGACCTTTGTTCCATCGCGCGTCGCCATCACCTTGAGGAGCGCGCGGATAGCCTTGGCGATCCGCCCACCACGGCCGATCACCTTTCCGACATCTGGCTCGGCGACCTGGAGATGGAGCTTCGTGAAGTCTCCATCGAGCTCCTCGGTAACGACCACAGCCGACGGATCGTCGACGAGCGCCTGAGCGACGTGCTCGAGGAGCACGCGCATCCGTCCCGGCTGCGCCCCAACGCTCATCTAACGGACGCCGGAACCTCTCCCTCGGGGATGCCGCTCCGGATGAGCAGCGAGCGCGTCGTCGATGTGGGTCGCGCACCGTTCTTGAACCAGTGCCGGGCGCGTTCGGCGTCGACGACCAGGCGGGCCGGCTCGGCGAGCGGGTCGTAGTGACCGATCGACTCGATGAATTTGCCGTTTCGGGGCGCGCGCGAGTCCGCGATGACGACGCGGTACGTCGGCGCTTTTGTCTTACCTACGCGGCGCAGGCGGATGTGAACTGCCAACTCGGTCGGGATCCTCCTCATGAATGTGCCGTCGGTGGGACCCCCAGCTCAGGGGGCGAACACATCGATGATATGGCATCACGCCCGCGGGAGTCCCGGCATGCCGGGCAAGCGGGGCAGCCGCCCGCTCTTAGCCATCGACCCCATCTGCTTCATCAGCTTGCGCATCTCGGCGAACTGCTTGACGAGCCGGTTCACATCGGAGACGGTCGTCCCGGAGCCCGCCGCGATCCGGCGCCGCCGGGATCCATTGATCAGCACGGGATCGGCGCGCTCTGCCTTTGTCATCGAGGAGATGATCGCCTCGATCTTGCGCATCTCGCGCTCCGCCTCAGGGCCTTCGGGGAGCTGCTTCGCGAGACCGCCCAGTCCGGGGATCATCTTCAACAGATCGCCGAGCGGGCCCATCTTCTTGACCTGCTGCAGCTGCGAGTAGAAGTCGTCGAAGGTGAACTGCGCTTCCAGGAACTTCTTCGCCTGCGCTTCGGCGGTCTTCTCGTCCATGTGCTCTTGCGCGCGCTCGACGAGCGTGAGGATGTCGCCCATGCCGAGGATCCGCTGCGCCAGCCGGTCGGGATGGAAGACCTCGATCGCGTCCAGCTTCTCGCCGGTGCCGATGAGCTTGACCGGAACGCCCGTCACGGCGCGCACAGAGAGTGACGCGCCCCCGCGCGCGTCGCCATCCGCTTTCGCCAGCACGAGCCCGGTGAGCGGGAGTCGCGCATGGAACGCCGTCGCGCTCTCCACCGCATCCTGGCCCGCCATCGCGTCGACCACGAGGAGGGTTTCGTGCGGCTTCGCCGCGGCGACGACATCGGCGATCTCGGTCATCATCGCCTCGTCGATGTGAAGTCGTCCGGCGGTGTCGACGATGACCGTGTCGTGGCCCTCGGCGGCCGCACCGCTCGCGAGCGCGGCGACGTCGGTGGCGACGCGCTTGGGATCCACCGCACGCACCGGAAGGCCGAGCTGCTTGCCGAGAGCGACGAGCTGATCGATCGCGGCGGGGCGGTGCACGTCCGCCGCGACGAGGAGCGGATGCCGACCCTGTTTGCGCAGCAGGTTCGCCAGCTTCGCGGCGGTCGTGGTCTTTCCCGATCCCTGAAGCCCTGCGAGGACGATGACCGTCGGTGGCCGGTCCGCGCGCGCGAGCGGTGTCGCGGCGCCCCCGAGCATCTCCACGATGGCGTCGTGGACGATCTTCACGATCTGCTGCGCGCCGGTTATCGATTCGAGGACGCGCTCGCCGGCCGCGCGCTCGCGCACGGTCGCGATGAGCTGTCGCACGACCTTGAGGTTCACGTCGGCCTCGAGGAGGGCGACACGCACGTCGCGCAGCGCCTCATCCAGATCGACCTCGGTGACGCGCGGACGCCCCCGCAGTCGTTCGAACGTGTTGGTCAGGCGGTCAGAGAGCTGCTCGAACACCACACACGACTCTAGGGTCTCGCGCGCCGGACCCCTAGGTCATGCTGAGGCGGACCGCCTCCACCGCGCGATCGCGGACGTGGGCATGCTCGACCCCGTCGTGCGCGTGCGTCACGCCGGATGCGCCGGTCTCGATCTGGCGGATGAACGCCTCGACGACGATGGGGTTGAGCTGGGTGCCTGCCACACGGCGCAGCTCGGCGACGGCCTCGTCGTGGCCGAGGGCCGACCGATAGGGCCGCGTCGAGATCATGGCCTCGTAGGTATCGGCCACCGAGATGATCTGCGCCGCGAGCGGGATCTGGTCGGCCTTCAGTCCGTTCGGATAGCCCGTCCCGTCGTAGTGCTCGTGATGCGCGAGCACGATCGGACGGATGCGCTCGAGGTTGGGCACCTCGCCGATCAGGTTTGCGCCGATCACCGGGTGGGTCTTCATCTCGGCCCACTCTTCGGCCGTCAAGGCGGAGGGCTTTCTCAAAATGTGCTCGGGTATGCCGATCTTTCCGATGTCGTGGAAGAGCGCGCCAAGGTTCACGGCGGCGATCTCGTCGGGACCGAGGCCGAGAGCCTTCGCGACCGCCAGCGCGTGCTCCATCGTGGCTGCGGAGTGGCCTTGGGTCGAGTGATCCTTCGCGGCGAGCGACCCGAGAAGCGCTGCGATCACCGAGACGTGCGATGCCTCGAGGCGCTCAGAGGTCCGCTGCAGGCTTTCGTTCATGGTGACGAGCTCGCGGTTGCGCTCGCGGAGCTGCGTCGATTTCATGGTGTAGAGCTTGAACGAGTACCACGCGATCCCGAGCGGCAGAACGAAGACGATGACGCCGATGAAGCCGAGGGACTGGTACGCGAGGGCGAGCGCAGCGCCGTTCACGGCAGTCGCCAGGTAGTTCACCGGCATCCACGCGAAGTTCTGCATCCAGACATCGACGAAGCGCGAGGTCGAAGTGAGCGCTATGACCGCCGCGGTCAGCGCGCTGTTCGCGACGAAGTACACCGCCGCCGAGACCGCGACCGCGAGCATCGTCGGAACGAACGCTCCGGGCGGCACCATCCCACCGACGAGCTGGTATGTGCTCGAAGCCAGGTAGGTCGACAGCATCAGCTGCCCGAAGTTGAAGATCACCTTCCGAGCGGGCTTCGGCTTCGGCGTGTAGGCGTTGACCGCGACCACGACAATCGTGGCCCAGAGGGCCAAAGGGGTGCCAAACAGAACGTAGGCAGCGATCTTGACCGCGAACGCGACGGAGATCGCGCTCGATCGGAAGAGCACGACCGGGTTTCGCTGGGCGATCCCGACGAGGACCAGGATGAAGATGAACATGACCGGATCGATCGAGCTCGTGTGGAGGTTGATCGAGCTCGTGATCAGAACGATCACGCCAAGCGCAGCGACGAGCGCGATGTAGAGATTCGCGGCCTGCTGCTTCATTAGTTCAGCGCCTCCCATCCGCTACGGACCTTGCGCCCCTTGGACTTCTCTTTATGAGTCACCGTGTCCCAGGTGATGTCCTCCCAGCTGATGCTCTCCCACGTCATGTCCTGCCAGTTGACGGCGGACCAGTTGAATGACTGCCAGCTCAGGTTTTCCCAGGTGATGTCGTCCCACGTGATGTCGGACCAGTTGACGTCGGTCCACGGAACGCCATGCGAGTCGACGCCCCCGTTGAATGCGAGATCGCGCCAGGTGAGTGGCTGGCCGTACAGGGATGCGTACATGCCGGCGGCAAATCCGGCCGACACGGGCGCCGCGGCGGCATCTGGCTGATCGAGCGCCGTGATTGCCCCCACCGCGCTGACCAGCCCGCTCCCTGTCGTGTAGAGCGATCCGTAGGCGAGCGGCGCCGCCGAACCCTTGAGGCGCGCCTTGACTTGCGCCGGCGTGAGCGTTGGCGCTGCCTCGAGCATTAGCGCGACGACGCCCGTGACGACCGGTGCGGCCATCGAGGTCCCCGAGAGGCGGAAGTATTGCGGCACCAGCGGGTCCAGACCTAGAACCACCCGATCCGGCAGCTCCTGGTCCAGCGTGCTGCCGGGGGAGCGAAGGCTCACGACCTTTCGGCCGGGCGCGACGAGATCCGGTTTGGCCAGGCCGTCGATCGCGGTCGGGCCCTGCGAAGACCACGACGCGATCGCGTCGTCGGCTGTGGTCGCCGTGCCGTTGTCATCGATGCCGCCGACCGTGATCACGTACGGATCGCTGCCCGGCGACGTGATGCTCGACCCGCTCGGACCGTCGTTACCGGCCGAGACGACGACCGTGATCCCTGAGAAGACCAGAACCTCGACCGCCATCGCGAGAGGATCGTTGTTGTAGCTCACGGTGACCGGTGCGCCGGCGGAGAGGTTGACGACACGAATGTTGTAGTCCGAGCGATGAGCCAGGATCCATTGCATTCCCGCGATGAGCGTCGAGACCGTCGTCGAGCCTGTGGCCGTGATGACCCGTACGTCGATCAGGTTCGCGCCGGGCGCGACGCCGGTGTATGCGCCGCCCGATGCGGTGCCGTCGCCGGCCACGAGACCGGCTACGTGCGTGCCGTGCCCGCCCGGATCGGCGGCCGGGATGAGGCTCGCGCCACTCCCACCGCTCGTGAAATCGACCGACGCGACGATCCGGCCGGCAAGGTCGGGGTGCGGCGCGATGCCGCTGTCAAGGATCGCGACGCCGATGCCGCGTCCAGTGACGCCGAGCTGCCGCCAGGCGTCGGGCGCTCCGACCTCCAGGATCCCCGGGCCGGCCGCGAGGGCGGCGCCGGCGACGGGGTCGAACGACGCGAACACGAGGTCATCTGAGGCGATGTACGCGACGTCCGGGTCCTTGGCGAGATCCAGAATCTCGTCGCCGGTGAGTCGGGCGGACGTTCCGCCGACGATGGAAAGCGCCCGACCGGTCTTGCCGTTAGCGCGACCGACCGCCGCGGCGGCCTGCTCAGCGCGATGACCGTTCCCCGCCGCCGAGCCCGCCCGCACGATGACCGCGAACTCGTTCTTTGGATGCGCTTCTGCGAGCGTGAGTAATGCAGGACTGACCTTTGTCTCGGCGCCGTGGGTCTTCGCTCCCGCCGAGGTCGTCTGCGTCGCCGTCACGATGACGGCCACCAGACAGAACCCCGCCCAACGTGCGCCCACCCATCCCCGTCTGCTCACGCGACTCCCCCGACGCAGCTTCCCGCCGCGTCCTCACCCCGTTGGGGGATAGGAAGCGCGTTTTGGAATGGGACTTCAATAGATGCGACGCGTACTGAATCCCCGCGGACACATGATTGGTACGTCGGGTGTCGCGTTCCCACGCGCATGCTCGTCGTCATGACGCTCCAGGGTTTTGTGTCGAGCGCCGACCTCGCGATCGCGATTTCGATCGCGGCGCTCAGCGTCTCGGCGCTGCGAAGCGGACGACGACCGCGGCGGATGCGCTCGTGGCTGTTCTTCGCGCTCGCGTCGGTGACCCTGGTCGCGCACAGCGCCTTCGGGACCCAGGGCGAAGCGCACGCGGACGCGGCCGCTCTGTTCGAGCTGCTCACGCTCGCGCTCTTCGCGATCGGCTTCGTGCTCCTCTATGGTTCGGACCGCGAACAGTTGCGCAGCATCGAGACACGCGCTGAGCTCGATCCGACGACCGGCCTCCTGAACCGCCAAGCGTTCCGCGAGCTCGTGGCGAAGCGGCTCCGCCGGCCCCGCAGCGGCCCCTCGGCGGTCGCCGTGGTCGATCTGGACGGCTTCAAGGCGGTGAACGACTCGCGCGGCCATCCGGCCGGCGACGAGGTCCTCGGCCTGGTGGCCACCGCCATCCGCGCGAATCTCCGCGCGGACGATCTCGCCTCGCGGTACGGCGGGGACGAATTCGTTGTGTACCTCGCCGATTGCCCGGTCGACAGCGCGCTCCGCATCATGGAGCGCATCCGCGCCGTCGTGGCGGCGGTGACCGCGGCGTCCGGCTCGACCGTCACCGCCTCGGTCGGACTGGCCCTTTCAGCCGATGGGGCCGAGACCTTCGACGACCTCGTGGATACCGCGGACCGCGCGCTCCTCTCGGTGAAACGGTCCGGGAAGGATCAGCTTCTCGTCGCGGAGACGGTCTAGGAAGCTACGCGCCGGGCCTCGTTAAGAGCGTGCGCAGCTCCCCCGGTGCGACCTCGGGCCCGTAGAGGTACCCCTGAACGATCTCGACGCCAAGGGCTGCGAGCGCTTCTTCCTGCGCGGTCGACTCGACGGAATCGGCGACGACGCGCGCACCGGTCGCTCTTGCCTTCGCGACGACCGCAGAAATCGCTTTCGCGTTCGCAACGTGATCGCGCGAGATCGGGAAGGGGATCTTCAGCGTGTCAAAGGTGAGCTGTGCGCTCGATTGCGCGACGTTCGCGTATTCCTCCGACGCGAGTCGCACCCCAAGCGAGTGGATCTTCACAAGCGCTCTGGTCAGGTCGGGGTCCACCGTCGATCCTCGCGGGCATTCGATCTCGATGGTCTTGGGATCGACGCCGGTCTCGGCGAGCGCGTCGATCAGCTTCAGCGCATCCGGGCGGCGGAGCGTCTCGCTCCAAACGTTGGCGGCCACCACCGGCACGGGCATGCGTTCCGAGCGCCACTTCTTCGCCTGGCGGCAGATCACGCCGACGACCCAGCGATCGAACTCGACATGGAGGCTGGCCTCCTCGACGACGCGGATGATCTCGCCGGGGCCGATCATGCCGTGGACCGGGTGCGGCCAGCGCACGAACGCCTCGACGCCCGCGAGCTTGCCGGTCTTGATGTGGACCTGCGGCTGGTAGTGAACAGACAGCGCGCCCCCAGCGAGGGCGTGCTTCAGGTCACCGGGTCGTAAGCGAACGATCGCCAACTCGGTCGAGTATGACCTCAGGACGGCACGAGCAGTAGGGCGTTCACGAAGGCGGTCGGATCCATTGGCACCAGATCCTCCGGTTTTTCCCCCACCCCCAGGAGCTTGACCGGCAGCTTGAGCTCCCGCGCGATCGCGAAGACCGCGCCGCCTTTCGCGGTCCCGTCGAGCTTCGTCACCACAAGGCCGGTCACGGCGGCTGTCGAAGTGAACTGGCGGGCCTGCTGGATCGCGTTCTGGCCGGCGGTTCCGTCGAGCACGAGCAGCACCTCGTCCGGCGCCCCCTCGCGCGCGCGGCCGGTCACGCGGACTATCTTCGCGAGCTCGTCCATGAGATGACCCTTCGTGTGGAGGCGACCGGCGGTGTCGGCGATGACGGTGGTGTTGCCGCGCGCTCCCGCCGCGCTGACCGCGTCGAAGACGACCGCCGCAGGATCGCCGTCAGGTTTGCCCGAAATGATCGGGACTCCCACGCGCTCGGCCCAACGCTCGAGCTGTTCGATGGCCGCGGCGCGGAACGTGTCGGCAGCGGCGAGCAGCGGACGCTCTCCGGAATCCTTGAGTCGCTTGGCGAGCTTCGCCGCGGTGGTCGTCTTGCCGCTGCCGTTGACCCCGACGACGAGGATGACCCGCGGCTTCTGACCGTCGCCGCGTAGCCGGAGGTCACCGGCGAGGGCCGCGACGAGCGTCTCGCGGACCGCCCCGAGCGCTTTCGGGACGGTCTTCAGCTCGCCCGTCGTGAACAGATCGCGCAGCTGTGCCATGAGCGGGTCGACGAGCGAGACCGAAAGATCGGATCGAAGAAGCGCCTCCTCGAGCGCGTCGAGCCACTCGGCCGTGATCGGCTGCTCGCCGCGACCGAAAAGGCGGCCGAAGAATCCGCCGCGGGTTTTCGCTAGACCTTGCTCGATGCTCACGCCGATGGGTACTCTTCGCCCGTGCCGGCCGCGCCGCTTGAGCTCGTAGGGGTTCTGTTCATCGTCGCCGTCTGGTTCGTCGTGGGACTCCTCTTTCTGATGATCGCGGCAAGGATCGTGACACGCGTGGTCCTAAACGAAATCGACAAGGACCGGCGCCGCCGGGGTCCGCTCTAGCCGGCGCGCTCCGCGTCGAGATCCGCGAGACGGAGCGAGATGACCTTCGACACACCGGCATCGTCCATCGACACGCCGTAGAGCATGTCCGCGGCCTCGATCGTCCCGCGGTTGTGCGTGATCACGACGAACTGCGTGCGGTCGGTCAGCTCGCGGAGCGCCTGCGTGAAGCGGCCGACATTCCGTTCGTCGAGCGCCGCATCCACCTCATCGAGCACGCAGAACGGCGCGGGTCGGACACGGAGGATGGCCAGCAGCAACGCCGTCGCCGTGAGGGCCCGCTCGCCGCCGGAGAGCTGCGCGAGGCTGCCGATGCGCTTGCCGGGCGGGCGTGCGTAGATGTCGATGCCCGGCTCCTCCGGATCATCACTTGTGCGCAGCGACGCCTGACCTCCGTTGAAGAGCCGCTGGAAGAACACACCGAACTCGCGGTCGACGGCCTGGAGCGTGGCGCTGAACTGCTCGGCGATGGTCCTAGCGAGATCGTCGGCGAGTGAGCGCAGATCGGTCATCGCGCGCTCGAGGTCGGCCTTCTGCGTTGACAGGAACTCGTGACGCTGACCGATCTCGGCGAGCTCGGTGGCGGCGAGCGGGTTGACCGGCTCGAGAGCGATGAGCCGACGGCGGAGCCGCTGCAGAGCCGCGACGGTGCTCGTCTTCTCCTTTTCATCAGGCTCGTCGTCGAGCGCGATGCTTGCCGGATCCGGCAGCGGCTCGTCCTCGGGAAGGCCGAGTTCCGCGCGCACCTGCTCCTCGAGCAGTCGCAGCGCACCGGAGGCGCGCTCCTCCTCAACGGCGAGCTTGCCCCGCTCCCCGCGGAGCTCGGCGAGCCGCTCGCGCGCCTTTGCCAAACGTTGCTCGGACTCGCGCCGCGAGCCCTCCGCGGCGAGCGCACGCTCCCGCGCGAGCTCGGCCGAGCGCGCGGCTTCCTTCGCCTCAGCCGTCGCTCGTCCGAGTTCGTGCTGCGCGGTCTCGAGGCGACCACGAGAATCCCGCTCCTGCGCGACGAGCGCACGAAGGCGCGTCTCCTCTTCGGCGATGCGCCGTTCCGTGGCACTGACCTGCTCGCTGAGCGCGTCGCGCACGCGGACCGAGGCGCCGCGGCGCTCCTCCATCGTCGCCGACTGGAGGCGCGCTTCCTCGGCGCGCTTCGAAGCGGCGTTGTGCGCATCGACGGCTACCTGCTCGCCGCGCTCGGATGTCGCAAAGACATCGGCGGCGGTATTTCGCGCCGCCGCAGCGACCTCGCTGTCGCGCGCCAGCTTTTCGCGACGCGTGAGGAGCTCGGCACGCTCGCGCTCGATCGCGCCGGCGCTCGCCTCCTGTGCGCGCACGAGATCGCGGACGTCCGCTTCCGCGGTCGCGAGCTTATCGGCTGTGACCTCGGCGTCGCCCCGCGCGCTCTGGGCGGCGGCAAGCCGCTTGTCGGCCTCTTCGCGCCGGCGCTCGGCGTCGGCGCGTTGCGCGAGAACGTCGCGTTGCGCGCGCTCCGCCGTGATGAGCTCCTCGTGCAGCCGCGCAGCCATCGCGGCGAGCTGCGTGGTGGCGTCGCGCTCGGCGCGCTGCCGCGGGTCGACGATGCGCGCGAGGCCCGGCAGCACGAGCAGACCGCTCGGCGCGATCACCGCGCCCGCACGAAGGGTCCCCGCCGCGGCGAGCGCGGTCGCGTCGTCCGGCGCGATGAAGATCGCGACGCCGTCCGCGACACGCCGGCAGCCCTTCGGCGTGGGCGCGTCGAGGGACGCGCCGGCTGCGATCGCGACCGCGCGGCCGAGAGCCGTCCGTACGACGTCGGGCGACGCGATGCGCTCGTGCAGCCACGCGAATCCCTTTGGCAGCGCGGGCAGCTCGTGGGCGTCCTCGCGTGCCGCGAGCTCGGCATCCGCGCGCTCGACGGCTTCGCGGAGCGCCGCGGTCTGCCCGCGCACGAGCGCGAGGTCGCCATCGATCCGCTGAAGCTCGTTCCGCGCCGCGCCCGCGCGCTCGGCGGCGCTCTCCGCGACGCGTGCGGCTTCGGCGACTTTCTCGCGCGCACGCACGAGGTCCGCAGCGATGCGGCTTCGTTCGCGCTCGCGTTGGGTCCGTTCTTTCGTGAGGCTCGCGGCGGACGCCGCAAGCTCCTCGTCTCGCGCGAGGAGCGATCGTTCCTCGTCGCCGAGGCGACGCTCGTCGCTCTCCCTCACGAGATGCGCGCGCTCCGTCTCGACACGGGCGGCACGTGCCTCTGCCAGAGCTACCCGCGTTCGCGACGCTTCCTCCTCGGCGGTGCGCGCGCTGTCGGCGGATTCGCGCGCGCGGCGAGCGGCGTCGGTGGCCTCGTCGTCGACACGGGTGCGGCGTTCGCGGAGGCTCGCGAGCTCTGCCGGCAGCGCCGCGAGAGCTGCGCCGGTCCGCTCGCGTTCCGCACCGATCGCATCGAGGCTCGCCTCGAGCCCAGCCACCCGCTCGCGCGCCGATGCCTCGGTCGATGCCGCATCCGCCGACGCGATGCGGCGACGCTCCTCCTCCTGTCGCGCGGCGCGTAGGTCCTCGTCAGTTCCTGCCGTGGTCGACTCGCCCTCGGCCACGTAATCGGTCAGACGCTCGATCTCTTTGTCCACGCCGCTGATCTTCGTGGCGAGATCAGCGCGCTGATCGGCGGTCGTGCCGAACGACGCCTTGTACCAGCGCAGCGCCCGGCGGCGGAGCTCGTTTCGGATCGTCTCGTACTCATTCCATTTGCTGGCCTGGTCGCGGAGCGCTTCGACGCGCGGGCCGATCTCGCGAAGGATGTCGTTCACGCGAACGAGCTCGGCCTCGGAGAGCTTCATTCGCTGGAGCGCTTCTTCGCGACGAAGTTGCAGTCGCCGGGTTCCTGAGGCTTCCTCGATGACCGTTCGCCGATCCGCCGGTCGGAGCGCGAGAATCTGATCGGTCAGGC
>Ga0209057_1002631_pt1 | contig 13725 bp, 15 predicted proteins | sample GraSoiAngelo_146_FD_185903 | JGI IMG/M metagenome (GOLD analysis project Ga0209057, IMG submission 185903) | Grasslands soil microbial communities from the Angelo Coastal Reserve, California, USA - 14_1009_05_30cm (SPAdes) (version 2) | ecosystem: Environmental > Terrestrial > Soil > Grasslands ... | reverse complement strand
GGATCGCAGGCAGATTGGTCCCGAAAAGTCAGCTTCGAGGAGATCGCTACTGGTCTCCTCCAAGCCCGTTTCGGGCCACTGTCCGTGTTGCCGACAAACCGGGATTAGTCAACCCTTGCGCATTTCCCAAGTACCGATCGGCCCCGGCGGTCCACTAGCTTCCTCGTGTCCCGAAGTCTTTATTGTTGGGGAAATGATTCCCACCCTCCTCCGAGTGCTTTGTACAAAGCGATCAGATTCGTCGTCACCGCAGTCTGGCTCTGCGCCAAAAGGTCTTCATTTCCGTAGAGTTGCCGCTGGGCATCGAGCACGGCCAGAAAGTCCCCGAGGCCGGACGTGTAAAGCTCCCGGGAGAGCTCAAGCGCCGTCTGGTTCTGCGACACGGCTGCCTGGAGCCGATCGCGGCGCTCCTGCTCCTGCGAGTAATTCACGAGTGCGTTCTCGGTCTCTTCCAGAGAGTTCAGAACCGTCGATTGATAGAGGATCTGGTTCTGCGACACGGCTGCCTGGAGCCGATCGCGGCGCTCCTGCTCCTGCGAGTAATTCACGAGTGCGTTCTCGGTCTCTTCCAGAGAGTTCAGAACCGTCGATTGATAGAGAATCTGGGTCTGTTTCCAGCGCGCGTTTTGCACGGCGACGTTCGAGCGTATACGGCCGCCCGTGAATATCGGCAAGCTGATTGCCGGTCCCGCCGCAAAGAAATTTCCCAGCGACAGCGAGAGATCATGGAGTTGCGTCGCTTGCCTTCCCGCGGACCCCAACAAAGTGAACTTCGGAAAATAGTCCGCCCTTGCGGCTTTGACGTTGGCGGCGGCACCGGCGATTTCATCATCTGCCCGGCGAACATCCGGCCGCCGCTTTAACAGGTCCGATGGCAATCCGACCGGAACCTCGGGCGGAACCACTGGCACTGGGGCGGACGTTTCCAATTCGTTCTCCAAGGCTGCGGGCTCCTGACCGAGAAGCACGCTAATGCGGTGAATCGAAGCCGCAATGGCGCTTCGCAGCGACGGGACCACAGCGTTCGTGGTCTCGAGTTCTGCAACTGCGCGCGAGACATCGAGCTGAGTCGCTAACCCAGCCGCCGCTCTCGTTTTCGTAAGGTGGACGGTATCTTCCTCCGTCCGAATATTTTCCTCGGCTATCTCGAGCCGCAGTTGAAAGCCCCGGAGATCCGAATAGCTCCGTGCAATCTCGGCAAGCAGCACGACGAGAACATCGCGCCGGTTCTCTTCCGCAGAGCGTACGTTGGCGCTCGCAGCTTTCACGTCATTGCGGATTCGGCCAAAGACGTCGATCTCCCAAGCGGAGTCGAATCCCAACTGGAAATTGTTGAGTTCGACCGGGTGGAAAGCGGCGGTATTGGTGCTGGGATTGAAAACAGGAACCCGCTCGCGCAGACGCTCTGCGCTGGTTGTCACTCCCACAGACGGGTAGAAAGCGGACTTCGCGACTCCTCGTGCTGCGCGCGCTTCGTCGACACGCGCTGCGGCCAGACGTAAGTCCAAGTTGTTGGCCACGCCGCGGCGGATCAGTCGTGTCAGCTCCTCGTCATGGAAGGAGTTCCACCAGTCCGCGTTGGGCGGCTGCTTCGTGGACACGCCGCGAAACGACGTGGCCGCCCAGGTTTTGGTGGATTCCTCCGTCTGCGCCCTGACGTTCGGTCCGAAGACCAAGATCAACCCGCATAGAAATAGAACCGATCTAACCGCTAGAGCTTTTCGCTGCGCCTTCACCGGCTTGCTCCTGAGTTTGCCGAGTTCTTGGAACTCAAGCCAATTGCCGATCCATCGATATAGACGTCCATCTGCTGACCGACATAGACCGAAGGCTCACCATCCCGAATCCGATAGATCACCTGTAGAACGCGAGTGTCTACGCGCTCCGTGCTGTCGCCCGTCAGCGATTTCTTGGGGATCACATAAGGCTCGAAGCGGACAAACTCCAGGGGAATTCTTATAGAACCGTTTCCCCGAGGAGACGCGACCGCCTGCGCTCCGCCCCGCACACGCCAGGCATCGTGCTCATCCACATCAACACGGACATGCAAAGGAGTGACACTTCCGAGAATCATGAGTGGCTCGCTGAGCGGGCCGCATTGCGCATATTGGCCCAGCCGCACTTTGTTCTGCAGAATGACGCCCGCAATCGGCGCGCGCATGGTCAGACGATCAATATTGGTCTCAGCCATCTTGACCTGAGCTTCCGCCTGAGCAACTTCCGATTTCGCAACGGCAATGTCGGGAGCCCATGCGCCCGCTTTTAGTAACCCCAATTGGGCTTCCACCTCGGCCAATCGCGCCTGCGCTGCTTTGTAGGCAAGTCTCCTGCGCTGAACGTCCTCGTCACGAACCGCCCGTTTGTCGGTAACGCTTTCGATCAATCGCACTTGCACCTCGGCATCCGCCAAATTTGCCTGAGCCTCACGCACGCGCTCTTCGGCCGGTGGAATGTCTTCGGCACGAGGTTCCTGTTCGAGCTTGGCCAAGCGTGCCTGAGCCCCCGCTAGTGCAGTGCGTTTGACCTGGTGATCTGCTCGCAGGTCGCGGTCATCCAGAGAGAACAGCTTCTGGCCTTGCCCTACACGGTCTCCTGCTTTTACGTACAGCTGCGTGACCATGCCTGAAACAGCACAACTTATGTCGATGTTTTCAGAGTTAGCTTCGACCAGCCCCACTCCCGCGACGACCTGCTCGAAGCTTGAGGTAGGCGGAGCCGAGGGCGGAACCGTCGGTTCCCGCCTAGGACGCGTACGCGCCACCGAAATCATCCCAAGAATCGCCGCAACCGCAGCAACGATCGGAAGAACTGTTCTCTTCATGACTGAATCTCCCTCTTACCGTTCCTTTCCGTTTTGACGATCCGCCCGTCGTCCATGTGGGCGATAACGTCTGCAAAGTGAAAAACGCGCGAGTCGTGAGTGACGACGACCGCGGCGCGATCCGGATGAACGGCGTTCGCGGCGACCAGTTTCATCACAGCGTCCCCGGTCGCGTGATCAAGCGCGGCAGTCGGCTCGTCGCAGACGACCAGCCGCGGCTCGTGAACCTGAGCCCCAGCTGATCGAGCAGCGCCTTCGCACGGTCGACGGCTTCCGTGCGTTTCATTCCGGCTGCAATCAGCGGGACCGCCGCGTTTTCGGCGGCTGTCAGCGCCGGCAACAAATTGAATTGCTGGAAAACGAAGCCGATGTTTTCACGGCGAAACAGGATCCGCTGGTTGGCTGGCAAACGGCCAGCGTTGCTCCCGAACAATTCCACCTCGCCGTCGCTTGGATCCAGCAACCCGGTGATCACGGATAAGAGCGTGGTCTTGCCACAACCGCTCGGCCCAACAATGAAGGTAAGTTCCCCCAGCCGGGCCTCGAAGTCGACACCGCGCAATGCCTGGACGCGCGTGCCATCGCCGAAGTGCTTGTGTACCCCGCGGCACGAAATCGCAATGGATTGGTTTTCTTGCACGGTTCACCCTCGAAACACTGTCGCCGCCTCTAACACGATCACGCGCCGGATACTCAGAAGACTGGCGATTATGACAACGAACAAGATGCAGCCGCCTGTCAGCGTCACGCTCTGCCACATCAGAATGATTCCTCGCGTGGCTATTTTGCGGAGCGTCGCTTCAAAGAAAGCGGCGGCCATGCCCGTGCCCAGCCCGAAGCCCATCAGTCCAACCGCGAACGCCTGCAGCAGCACCATGCCGGTCAGCCGCCAGTTGGTGACGCCGATTGCCTTCAGAGCGCCAAATTGCTTCAGGTTTTCGAGCGTAAACAAATAAAAAGTCTGACCGGCGACCACGGTCCCAACGATTAGCGCGATCGTGATGGTTATCCCGAAATTCACTGGTATGCCCGTGTTCTTCAAGTAGTAGACAATGCAGTCCCACAGGAACTGATCGGTCGTGCGCGCACGTAAGCCGGTTTGTGCCTCGATTCGCCGACACACCTCTTCCGCGTTAACGCCGGGCTGCGATCGCACCAGCACATAGGAAAGCTCGGTGCGCTCGTGCCCCACGAAATTCACCGCCTCACTGTACCGTGTATGAATTACAGGATTGCTCAGGAAGGGAGCGGAAGCGTCCGAAATCCCGACAATCTTCACCCTGTGGTCGTTCATCTCCAGCTCGCGGTCGAGTTCCAGTGGTTCGCCCGGGAAGAGCAGGATGTAGCCGGCATTGTCGATAACGATCGAATCCGGTTCACGTAAACGCTGCCAGGAGCCGAGCAACATCTTGCGCGGGGCGCCGGTTAGCGTCGCGTCGTCGAGGCCGAGCAGAATACATGAGGCGAACTTACCGGCTCGTGTCCGGGCGACGGGATAGCCTTTGAATAGTTTCACTGCCCAATCGACGCCGTTCACGCCTCGTACCCGCGTCAGGTCGGTGTCCTTCAACGCCTTGGTTTGTTCGAAATATTCTGTCTTCCTATCCATCACCCATACGTCTGCATCGGTCACGTCGATAATCTGACTGCCGGTGCGCTTGAGAATGCTCGCGAAGATCGACGTCTGGTTCTCCAGCAGAAAGGTGCAAAAGGCGATGGCGAAAATCAACCCGAGATACTTGGCCCGATCCCCGGTCAGCATTCTCAGAGCTACGAAGTTCACGGTGGAGCCTCCATCGTTACCGTCTATAGATGATGGCCATCATATAAATATGCAAAAAAATTTAGGGCTATGTGGCATTCCTCTGCATACCTGTCTCAAAGGCTGCCGCATAGAACGCCCGGGCCTGTTCGAGAAAGTGATCGCTGACCTCGCGATCCGTCATGGCCTTTGCAATCATCATGGTCCCCGCCATCCCCGCCACGAGGAGGCGTGCGCGATCAAAGCGCGCTTTCTCATCGTCACCCGGAAGAAGTGCCGCAATTCGCTTTAGCCGATGGTTCAAGGCGCTCATGTAGGCATTTCGCACCGGTTCCGGTTGACGCGCCATTTCACCGGCCAGGCCGGCGAGTGCACATCCTTCGCGGCTGTCACGATGCTCCGGGCTCAGATAGTGGGTGACAATGGCCCGAACTGCCTTGCCCTTCGGAGCGGCTTCCGCTGCTGCGAGCATCCGCCGCGAAAGAGCGTCCTCGAACATCGGGCCGGTGGCCTCCGCGATCAACTCGTTCTTGCTATCGAAGTGTGCATAGAAACCGCCATGAGTCAGACCCAACCGTCCCATCAAAGGAGCGATTCCCGTGCCCTGCACCCCGTTACGGCGGAACTCCTCAGCAGCCTTCTTCAAGAGGCGGTTATGCGTCTCTTCTTTGTGTCGGCGTGAGTAGCGCATAGCTTTATATGATAGTCATCATACACATTTGATGCATTTTGTTTTTAAGCTAGTCATCCGCTAGCCTAACGCGCCCGCCCCGGTGAGATTTGTCCCAATGACCCAGCCTATCGGCAGTAGGTGCTGTCTGCTGACCCACCGGGGGAAATCGGAGTAGCCACACAGGCTGATCGCGTTGCATAATGTCCTGCGGACTTCGGATGCCATTTCCATAACCCCGTTCATTGATGCCTTTAAAAACATCCAAAGAAAACGACGGTTGACGGTCTTACCTCACCACGTTCCGTAATATCCTCGGTTTTAGAGTGCGCGGCGAATTCCTCTTTGGGAAACTCGACTAGCTGCCCGCGCTGCTCGATTGGTACCGGGTTCACCTTCTTCGGGACAGGACCACGACTATAGAATTCGATCACTTTTGCCATAACGTCACTCCACTTGCTTGCTTCCGCGACTGCGTTTGAAGATTGCTCCGTCACGCATAGGGGGATGGTCCCCTTTCAATTTATGTTCTACGTTTGCACTCTCTCCCAGAGCTTTGCCTGGCCCAAGTGATAGGCGATATGCGCCGTTGTGCCGAGTACAACGGTGAACCGATTGCGATGCGGCTCCCGCAAGAAATCCTCTTCAGACACAGCGCTATGCTTCTGCAGCCAGTCGGCGACCGACAGCTTCGTAAAGCTTGTCCACAGAATCTCACTGGTCTGTTGCCAAATAATTTTCAAATCCTCGCCTAACAATATGGTTGGAACAGTTCGATCTGGGTTCGACACGAACATTAGGTCAAGCTCCGGATGAATCCTATCTCCGAAGCCGAGAAGCGGAATGAGAGCGTCACTAAATGCCGTGAGGTGACCCCACAGGTAAATCAGTCGGTTTTTTCCAGGAGCAACTTCCTGCAGCAGTTGCTCTTGGGGCAAATTTCCAAAGAGGTTGCCCGCGCGATCGACGTTCGACCGCCAATTCCTGAGCGCTGAATCGATGAGCGATGTTTCAAGAGTCATTTTTTAAACCTTTCGTAATCTGAAAATTGCGATGAGTGTGGCCTTAAGACTGACGCTCCAAGGTCCGATAGCGGTCACCGAACTTTGACTTCGGGTTCGACCGACATGCCGGGCCGTAACAGATGCTGAGGATCCTGATCACGATTGAAACGAATCCGCACTGGGAGCCTTTGAACAACTTTGACAAAGTTGCCGCTGGCATTTTCAGGCGGCAAAAGGCTGAACAATGTTCCCGCGGCGCCAGGGAGATTCTCGACCGTCCCTTGGTAGTCGCGACCGAACGTATCAACATGAATTTTCACAGCTTGACCCGGGCGCATATATTTGAGCTGAGTTTCCTTGAAGTCCGCCGTCACCCAGATATCGTCAAGGGGAACGATGGCAAGCAGACTTTGTCCTGGCTGAATCCTCTGGCCGAGTTCGACGGTTTTGCGTCCAATGACACCGCTGACGGGCGCATAGATCTTCGTATAGCCAAGATTCAGTTCCGCGATGCGTACATCCGCTTGCGTCTGATTCACCTGGCCCATGCTGGAATCCGATTTGGCTCGGGCATCGCTTAGTTGTTGTGGCGCGCTACGTGCAGCCACAACTTGAGCCGCTCTCTGGGCGATCAGACTGCGGGCTTGGGCAATTTTGTGTTGTTCGGCGGTGACAGTTGCGCGGTCGGCTTCGAGCTGCTGGGCATCTGCGAGCGCCTCTGCTTCGCGAGCGTCGTATTCAGAGCGGGAGACGACCCCACCGTCAACGAGGCCTTGCCATCGCACACGATCTCGTTCGGCGCGGGAGTAGACGGCCTCGTCCTGCTGTACCTTGTGTTGTGCTGCCGCCAAATTGGCCTCTTCGGAATCCACCGCAGCGATGGCTTCCTCGTGCGCTGCCTCTGCTAAGCGAAGTTGGCTAAAAGCGCTCGCGTTTGTAATCGGCACATTGACTCCCGCAGAGCGAGCCGTCGCTTCACGCGTTGCCAGATCGGCCCTTGCGTGCTCCAGTGCGGCCTGGTAGTCGCTCGGATCCAGTTCCAGCAGGAGAGCTCCGGCCTCGACGTACTGATTATTCTCAATGCGTGGATTGACATATAGCACGGTGCCGCTGATCCGGCTGGAAACCACGTTGATGTGTCCATCGATTTGAGCATCGTCGGTCGACTCAAAACGTCGCGCATGGAGCCACCAGGAAGAGGCAGTGATCGTTGCCAACATCACAGCAAGGCCCGCGAGCGCCCAATGCGGAACAGGCTTCCGTTTTGGTCGCCGGAAGGGAGACTTCGGAGCAGGAGCCTTGAATAACTGCGGAACCTCGACCTCCAGAATTGAAGATGGTTGTGGATGATCCTGAACAGTATCAATTGCGTTTGGCATATTGTTTCTCCAATGAACCGCGAAGCTCCGTCGTCAGTGCGCCCCCGCAGTTCCGCCTTGTTTGAATTTGCGAATGAAAGTGGCAAGGACAGGTCCGATGAAGGCAACCAGTCCGAGCAACCAGAAGCAATCAAGGAACGCCAGAATGTTGGCTTGCTGCTGCACAACGGCATGAACTTGGGCCACAGCGCGCATGGCTGCGTCGGCTGCTGAATAACCATGATCGACGAAGCGATTTGCAATGCTCTGTACATTCTCCGAAAACGTTCGATCGAAACTCGTGACGTGCGTGACCAGCACCGATTGGTGGTATTGAGCGCGCCGCGCGAGCACCGTTGTCACGAACGCAATGCCGAAGCTTCCACCCTGATTGCGGAAAAGGTTGGTGAGGCTCGACGCCTTGTTATTTTTGTTCTTGGGCAAATAGGAGTAGGCGAGCTGGCTGGTCGGGACAAACAAGAAGGCGATCCCGAAGCCCTGAACCGCGCGTGCCCAGGCTTCTTTTCCGTAGTTGGTTGCAAGATTGAAACTCGCGAAGTACCACATGGCGCACCCGAGGACGGTGAAACCAAACCCAATCATCCAGGACATCGGAATCCTCTTCACCAGTCGCACGATCAGGGGCGCCATAACAACGATCACCATCGCGCCCGGACCTAAAACTAAGCCAGCATCCGTTGCCGTGTAGCCATAGAGTGACTGCAGCATCTGTGGAATCAGCACGGTCGAGCCGAACAGAACAAATCCAAAGAGAAAGTAGAAAGCGTTGGAAAGGGCAAAGTTGCGCTCCCGGAGCAACCTCAATTCAACTACCGGGTCCTGCTGGCGCAGTTCCCAAACCACCGCCACCACCAAAGCGACGATCGCAATGGCAAAGAATGCCACGATGAAGTTGCTCTCAAACCAGTCCAGCCTCTCGCCGCGATCGAGCACGACTTCAAGGCAGGCGAAGCCGAGCGCGATCAACAAAATTCCCAGGTAGTCAACCTTCAATCGTCCTGCCTGGCGTGCAGTCTCTACTTCCTGCTTGAATTCTGGAGGATCAGACAGCAGCCGACCGGTCAGAATCAGAGAGATGATTCCGATTGGAACATTAATGAAGAAAACCCAGCGCCACGAGAAGCTGTCGGTGATCCAGCCGCCGAGGGGCGGCCCGATGGCCGGTGCGGTTACGATCGCCATGCTGTAAAGCGCAAAAGCAGCCGCACGCTTGGAGGCCGGAAACGTATCTACGAGGATCGCTTGCTCGACTGGGGCCAAGCCTCCTCCGGCGATGCCTTGGAGCACTCGGAAAAAGATCAGTAGACCTAGGCTTGGTGCCAAGCCACACATGAGCGAACTTAGGCTAAACAGCGCGACACAGCTCATGTAATAGTTCTTGCGGCCAAACACACGGCTCAGCCATGCGCTTAGAGGCAATACCACGGCATTGGCGACGAGGTAGCTGGTGAGGACCCATGTGCTCTCGTCGTAGCTGGTAGCAAGACCTCCGGCGATATGGGGGAGGGAAACGTTCGCGATGGCGGTATCCAGCAACTCCATGAACGTCGCAAGAGTGACCGTGATGGCAATCAGCCAAGGATTGATAGCCTTTGTCTGGTCAATACTCGCTGACAGTGCTATGGTCCCCGCCGCCATATTTCCTCCTTTGCAGTAGTCAGATTGCTAAAGGGACCGATCGGTCGCAAATTAAAAAGAGCATCAGAGTCTTGGTCGTTGCGAATGGTGAAGAGAATGCTTCTGGGCTGGAAACAGCCTTAGCAGGGACTCAAGACTGTTCGGACTCAGGCCGCCGAAATCGGGGAATTGACGGTTTGGTTTCGGTTCCGAGACGAGAAAAACGGCTTCCGGTGTTCGCGCGCTGATCGCCGGTCGCGGCTCCAATCTTCTCAGCGCATCGATCGCAGGCGAAGATGAACTCAACGACGACGGCTTCGACCGGTTGGCTGCGACATACCTCGCACACCATCGGAACGAGAGCGGAATCAGACGTTCTCGATTTGTGCTGAGCCCGAAGCATGCGCCGCCTCGTCCGCCGGGTAGCTTTCTACACGTCGATCAGATGACGGCCGAGACCGCTCGGTCGCATCAAGAACAAAATAGTCCTGTGGGAACGGCGTTCCTAGGTTCAGGCCAAAACTCGAGGGGAGTGGAAGCCTGATCACGAAGCGCCGCAGATGTTACGCCGACCGGATCTACCTTCCTGCAGACTTCTGGCCGCGAAGCACCATACAAGTAGACGCCGCTTTCGCGACCAATCGGTTCTCCTCGTCGGTTATGTCGCATTCAACGTAGCCGATGGTGCGGCCCCGCTGCACAACGGTTCCTTCCGCTCTGAGTTGTGCCTGCCAGATCGGGCGAAAGAAATTGACTTTCAGTTCGACGGTAGTGAAGGATTCCTCCGGGGCAAGGGTGCTTGCAAACGCCATCCCCATTGCCGCATCGGCAATATCGCAAAGGATTCCGCCGTGCAGCGTTCCCATGGGATTTGCATGCTGCGGTCCGGCTGCCAACATGACCGTAGCGCGCCCATCAGCGATCTCCTTTGCCTCAAATCCAATCAGACGCGCGACGGGTATGTCGTTGACCCTTGCTCGCTCCCTAAAATCGGATTTCAACGGAATTCCTTGAGCACTCATGAATTGCGAGCCCCACCTTTAGATTTCCGCGCACGTACCTTGGTTTCGAGGTACTCCTCGAGATGATGGCAGGCGAGATTGAGCGGCTCTTCGTTTCGCTGCAGACGACTCACCATGAAGCTGCCTTCGAGCGTACTGGCAATCAGTGTAGCCAATTTCAGGGAATCGACGTCCGAGCCGACCTCGCCTCGGCGTCTGCCCTCCTCCACAATCAATTGCAGACGATCAAGCCACGAACTGAGGGCCTGCCGGGCTTTCGCTCGCAACTGAGGATTGCCATCGTCGGAATCTATGGCGGTGTTCAGCAGCGGGCACCCTCCCGGCACCAGCCCACTGCGTCGGTCCCGAAAGTTCCGCACGATTTGTTTCAAGCGGTCAACCGTATTCGGGATCTCCTCTGTTCCTTCGAAGCGCGTCTCCATGGCGATTTTCCAAGCGTGGTCGAAGGCATCGCCGGCCAGCTCCTGTTTGCTCTCAAAGTGACGGTAGATCCCGCCCTTCTCTAGCCCCGTCGCTCGCATGAGATCGGACAAAGCAGCGCCGTCGTATCCTCTTTGATTAAAGATCGGTGCTGCTTTACGAATGATTTCCTGCCGGGTCTGCTCGCCTTTGCGCACGTCGTGTTCCTTGTAACTTGAATTGGCGCCCGACTGATGGTCGCCGACCATAAGCTCAGATGAGACCGACCGGTCCCAGGTCGCAATAAATGCGACAGCGACGGATCGCCTATCCCTGCCCCCCTTGAACCCCCGCGACAGGCTCGATCATGTCGAAACCCAGGTCGTCGAACGTCAACGGCTCGCCACTTCGCTGTTGGTCATAGTGATGCTCGTACACCACGCGCGACCCGTTCCATTTCCGGAGAGTGCGCCAGTTCAGCGTGCAGGTTTTACCGGACACACCGACAATCTTGAGTGTCCAGGCAGAATGTATCTCGTTCGCAGCATCGCCAGAAATCGTGGTCTCTTTAATGGATATCGCTAGACCCCCAACTTCGGCCATAACATGAAGCGGGACTAGGAAGTTTAGGAGAAGCGAGCCCACCCTTGCCTTTCCACGAATCGGTTCATGCTGGGTTTCACTGCTTACCTGGACGTCATCGGCATAAAATTTGTCGAATATCTCAAGATATTCTTCGAAGCTTTCGCTAATCTTAGCCTGGGTGATAGCGATGTTTAGCATGTGCTCCGCAGCCTGGCTGCGGGAGTAGGAATCGACTGACAAGAAACTGTGTTGATGGCTCATTGAAGTCCTCGCAACCCAGGTCGCCGCTTTGCATCTCCGATTTGGCCGTGCACGCGAGAGATACGATGGCAGCGCTGGATCTTAGGCCCAGAAGGATTGGCACGTTCAGCCAGTGGCTGCACCGCACCAGCAGGTGGTGCCTGCGAACTACACGCACGCCAGCTTTACACTCCGGCGTGCTCGTAGCGTCCTTTCTTTGTCGAGCTGCATGGAACAGGGCACAATCATTCTCGACGCTAGTTTTGAGACACCGAGGACTTAGTCATGTTCGAAGGCGGCGCGGCCGCGAAATGCGCGCGCCCATCCTGGATCAGCCATCGATCTCCGTGGCGAACGGCCACGAAGAAAAAGTTGATCGGTATTACGGGGATGATCGTCCCATCTGGACCGTTGACATTGCGCACGGTAAGGAGCGCGTCAACGACCGCAACATCGGGTTTGATGAAGCGGACCCGGTAGTTGGAGAATGCCGCTTGCGTGGTGCCGTTGACCGCTTGCTCCGCCTCGGGACCGAAGTCCTTCACCATTGCGACCCGCCCTTGCAGAAAGTCACCCTGCGGCGTCACGAAGGTTCCGTCTTCGGCGAATAGGGATGCTCGGAGTTCGGCATTCTTCTGAACGAAAGCGTTAGCAAAGGTATCGCCAAGCGCGCGAACGGATCCTTCGTCTCTAGCCTCGCTGGCACTCGCAGAGCCGGTCGCACCGATGACGAGCGTACATGCGAGAAACACTAAGCTGAGAAGCTGCATCAGGCCCCGGAGCACTGACTTGGGCTTCTGGGGCGCTGAATCGATGGTGTGAATGGCGATCAACGCAACTGGGTACGTTTCTGAGATTTTCATTTCTATTCTCCTTAGTCTTCTGATTACTTGCGTTCTGTAGCAGGGGTGTGGACAGCGCGGGCACACCAGCCGCAGCACGCGATTTGTGGTATCGAGATCCCTAGTGCACTAGAAACAAACAGAGCGGCTCCGTCATCTCGAACGGGGCCTGCCAGTTCTTCATACCGCCAAAGGACTGATTTGAACCCTTCAGGTAGAACAGGAGCGGCCTCGACTATCTGCAACGACGGTCAGGCGCCCACGGCCGAAATGGCCGTGACCCCGCCGTCGATCAGGAAGTCTGCCCCGACGACGTACGCAGAATCGTCCGACGCGAGGTAAACTGCCAGCTTCGCGATTTCCAACGGATCGGCGATCCGCTTGCTTGGATTGTTGGTTCCAAGGACGCCCTTAACCGCCTCGCCCTGCTCTTCGCCTGGGAAGCGACCGAACATCGCCGTGTCCGTCGGGCCAGGGCTTAGGGTATTCACTCGAATCCCGCGGTCCACGAGTTCGGCGCTGAGGATTCGAGCGAGGTGGACGACCGCGGCTTTGCAAGTCGAGACGGTCGAGGTTGTTGGCCACCCCTTGCGCGCGCCAACGGACGCATTGATGATTACAGACGAGCCTTGGCTGAGTAGCGGCAAGGCTTTTTGAATCGTGAAGTAAGCCCCTTTGAAATTGACGGCTATCACCTTGTCGAAGCTTTGCTCTGTCACCTGTTCGAACAACAGGAACTCGCTGTAACCTGCATTTACGAATAAGCCGTCCAGGTGCCCGAGCTCCCGCTTGATCGTGGCGAACATCGTGTCGAGGTCGGTGAGATTGCTGACGTCCGCGCGCAGGGCGAGACTTCCGGCTCCAAGCGTCTTCTTAGCCGCCTGCAGCGACCCCTCATTCAAGCCGCAGATGGCGACGCGCGCGCCCTCTCTGTCGAATTCCTGCGCTGCGGCCAGCCCGATCCCGCTGTTGCCGCCGGTGATAAGGATATTCTTGCCCGTTAGCCTACCCATTGTCGTCACTCCTTTAGATTAAACATGTCTCACTGGGCTTTGATTACAAAAGAGACCGTTCGGTCGCAATAAACTTTTAGACTTTTGGACATTAACGGGACCGCACGGTCTCTTATGATGTCTAACGTATATAACTAAACTGGGAGACTATCCGAATTCATCCGATCCGAGTGGGGAAAGTTGATGCCGGCATCACGGGGGCAATTCGGAAATTGAACCATGGAGATCCATACTGACCAGAAGTCGGCTTCGGGGAAGTTACCTGACACGTACGCCGGATTCGGAGACATTGTCCCCAGGTGTGTTCACTCCTGTGCTGGCTAAGCGCTCGAACCCGAACCGGTGTCACTGGCCGTACGTCGCTAGCCGGA
>Ga0209057_1002630_pt1 | contig 13730 bp, 12 predicted proteins | sample GraSoiAngelo_146_FD_185903 | JGI IMG/M metagenome (GOLD analysis project Ga0209057, IMG submission 185903) | Grasslands soil microbial communities from the Angelo Coastal Reserve, California, USA - 14_1009_05_30cm (SPAdes) (version 2) | ecosystem: Environmental > Terrestrial > Soil > Grasslands ... | reverse complement strand
CAGCCGACGTCCGGAGCGGGTCGGGGATCACCTCGGGCTCCAGTGGAATCGCCGACGCCTGGCGCTCCACGTCGTCCCAGAACGCGTCGAAATCGTCGGGCTTGCGCAGCCTGGACCGGTAATCCGCGGCGACTGCTTTCGGCAAAGGCGTCTCCTCGTGTGGCTCGACGAGTTAGTACGTCATCTCCGCCGATTTCTCAACCGCGATGCGTCGTCGCCTCGGGTGCTGCGCAATCGCGTTCGCGTGGTATCGTCCCGGGGCAGCCGTCCCGCCCGAGGAGCAAGGAGGAGCCGGATCATGACGAAGTCCATCGAGATCGATCGGGGACGTCGCGCGTTCCTGAAGGGCGCCGCGCTCGCGACCGTGGGGCCGTTGATCGTCACGGACCGCACGATCGCCCAGACGCGCACGATCTACGTCAACACCTGGGGCGGGAGCTGGACGGCCGCCGAGGAGGCCGCGTTCTTCAAGCCCTTCACGGACCAGACCGGCATCCGCGTCAAAACAGTCGCGCCCGTCTCCTACGCCAAGCTGAAGGCCCAGGTGCAGAGCGGCAGCTACGAGTGGGACATCACGGCCATCACGCAGGCCGACCTGCTCCGCGCCGACCGTGAGGGGCTGCTCGACCCGATCGACTGGTCGGTCGTGAAGAAGGACAGGCTCTTTCCGAACGCGGTGTACGCGAACGGGCTCGCGTACTGCGCGCTCGGCACCAATCTGGCCTACCGCAGGGACAAGTTCCCGCAAGGCGGTCCGAAGACCTGGGCCGACTTCTGGGACGTCAAGAAATTCCCCGGCAATCGCTCCATGCTCAACAACGCGGTCCGCACGGCGCAGTTCGCGCTCGTGGCCGACGGCGTGCCGCCGGACAAGGTGTTCCCGATGGACGTCGACCGCGCGTTCCGAAAGCTCGACCAGATCAAGCCGCACGTGAAGGTCTGGTGGACGCAGGGCAATCAATCGCAGCAGCTCATGCGCGACGGCGAGGTCGACATGATGGTCATGTGGAACGCGCGTGCGAGCGAGCTCGCGCAGCAGGGCCATCCGGTCGAGCTCGTCTGGCACGGGGCCACGATCACCACCACGATGTGGGGCGTGGCCAAGAACGCGCCGAACCGGAAGCTCGCCTGGGAGTTCTTGCAGTTCGCCGTGCAGGCGAAGCCGCAAGCCGATTTCGCAAGCCGACTCTTCTACGGTCCGACGAACCCCGACGCGTTCAAGTACGTCTCGGCCGAGGTCGCGCGCCAGCTCCCGACCTATCCCGAGAACGCGAAGGTCGCGATCAAGCCGGACACGGTGTGGGAGGCGGACAACACCGCGAAGATCCAGGAGCGCTTCACCCAGTGGCTGGCCGGGTGAGCGTGACGCGCAGGAACACCGCGGCCTGGCTCCTCCTCGGACCATCGACCGCGGTGCTCGTGCTGCTGTTCGTCGTCCCGATCGGCTACGTTCTGGTGCTCAGCGTGACCGATCCGCGACTGGCGCTGGCGCATTACCAGCGGATCTTCACCGTGCCGCTCTACACGCGCGTGCTGGTCAACACGTTCCTCACGTCGCTCGTCGTCACCGCGCTGTGCCTCGTGCTCGGGTATCCGGTGGCCTACGTCATGGCGCGACGAGGCGGGTGGGTCGGCACGGTGCTGCTGACGATCGTCGCGATGACCTTCTGGACCGGCTTCCTCGTCCGGACGTATGCGTGGCTCGTCATCCTCGGCAGCAAGGGACCGGTCGTCAGCGCGTATCAGGCGCTCGGCCTCGGCCCGGCGCCCCAGCTCCTGTTCACCACGTTCAGCTCGACGCTCGGGATGACGCACATCCTGCTGCCGTACATGATCCTCGCGCTCTATGCGGTCATGAAGAAGATCGACGCCAATCACCTGAAGGCTGCGGCCAGCCTCGGCGCGCGGCCGGCCGCGGCGTTCCGTGAAGTGTTCCTGCCGCTCAGCCTGCCCGGCGTGGTCAATGGATCGCTCCTCGTGTTCGTCTCGTGTCTCGGCTTCTTCGTGACACCGGTGCTGCTCGGAGCCCCCCGCGACATGATGATCTCCCAGCTCATCAACCAGCAGATCGAGGAGCTGCTCGCGTGGGGCTTCGCCTCGGCCGTCGCGGTGGTGCTCCTGGCTGCGACGGCGCTGGTCGTCGGCGTCTACAACCGCTTCGCCGGGCTCGACCGGCTCTGGGGCTGACGTCTTCCTGGCGATGCTGCCGCTGATCCTCGCGTCGATCGCCGCGCTGTTCCTGGTCGCGCCGATCCTGATCGTCGTTCCGATGTCGTTCAGCACCGCGATCTCGTTCCAGTTCCCGCCGCCGGCCTACTGGATCGGCTACTACCGGAAGTTCTTCACGAGCGAGGAGTGGCTGGAGCCGGCGCTGAACAGCGTGATCATCGCGGGCGGGGCGATGGCGTTCACGATGCTCCTGGTCGTCCCGGCCGCCTTCGGCTACGTGCGCTATCGGTTCCGCGGCAAGGCGCTCGTGAATCTCCTCATCATGTCGCCGCTCATCGTGCCTCACGTGGTGAGCGCGCTCGCCTACTACCGCTTCCTCGGACGAGCGAAGCTGACCGGCACCTACCTGGGCGTCATCGTGGCCCACGGCGTGCTGGCCGTGCCTGTCGCGTTCCTGGTGATCGCGGCGACGCTGAAGGGTTTCGACCGTAACCTCGAGCGGGCGGCGATGAGCTCGGGGGCCGGGCCGTTTCGCACGTTCTGGTACGTGACGCTGCCGGTCCTCCGCCCGGGCATGCTGGTCGGCGCGCTGTTCGCGTTCCTGTCGTCGTTCAACGAGGCGGTCGTGGCGCTCTTCATCGCCGGCCGCGGAGCGACGACGCTGCCGAAGAAGATGTACGAGAGCATCCGGCTCGAATCCGATCCGGTGATCGCGGTCGTCTCCACGCTGCTCGTCGGCGCGGTGGTGCTCGGCGTGCTGGTCCCGGTGGTCATGCGCAGGAGACCGATCGATGCGGCTTGACGCCCTGCTTCGCCCCCGCTCCGTGGCCATCCTCGGCGCGTCCGAGCGTCCGTCGATCGGCCGTTCGCTGATCGAGGCGCTCGACACGATCGGGTTCCGCGGCGCGATTTACCCGATCAACCCGAGGTACGAGACGCTGCTCGGCCGGAAGTGCTACGCCTCCGTCGCCGAGCTCCCGCGCGGCGTCGACACGCTCGCGATCTGCGTGAACCACGCCCGGGTGCTCGAGCACATGCGGCCGGCCGCGGAGCGCGGCGTCGGCGCGGCCGTCATCTTCGATGGCGGCTTCGCGGAGGCGGGCGCCGAGGGCCGCCGGCAGCAGGAGGAGATCACCGCGATCTGCCGTGACGCCGGGATCGCGCTCTGCGGCCCCAACTGCATGGGCGTGGTGAGCCCGCACGTGCCGAGCATGGTGTACATCCAGGCGCTCCGCGATCCCGCGCAGCTCCCGGGCAACGTGGGGATGATCTCGCAGAGCGGCTCCATCTGCATCGGCCTGCTCGCGGACTGCCGGCGCTTCGGCTGGAGCCACGTGGTGTCGTCGGGCAACGAGGCCGTCCTGGCGGCGGTCGATTTCCTCGAGTACCTGATCGACGATGAGACGACGCGCGTGATCGCGATGTTCCTCGAGACCGTGCGGCAGCCCGAGCGGTTCGTGGCGGCGCTCGATCGCGCCGCGGATCGCGGCAAGCCGGTGGTCGTCCTCAAGGTCGGACGCCACGAGCGCACGCGGCGCGCGATCACGACGCACACGGGCGGCCTCGCCGGCGAAGCCCGGGTGTTCTCCGCCGTGCTCCGGGCGCACCGCGCGATCGAGGTCGCGGACATGGACGAGATGACCGAAGTCCTCGCGTGCGCGCAGGGCGAGCGCTGGCCCCGCGGTCGGCGCCTCTGCGTGATGACGGCATCGGGCGGCCAGGCCGAGCTCATCCTCGACGTCGCCGCCGCGGCCGGCCTGTCGCTGCCTCCGCTCTCTGCGACCTCACGCGCGGACGTGGAACGGGTCCTCGGGTCGATCACCGGCGACGGCAATCCGCTCGACGCGTGGGGTAACGGCGACTTCGCCACGAATTTCCCGCACGCGCTCTCCGTGCTCGGCGCGGACCCGGACTACGACGCGGTCGTGCAGTGCAGCGATACCTGCGACGATCAACCGATGGGCTCGGTTGACCGCATGCTGACGTACGCGCGCTCGCTCACCGATGCGGCCGCGAAATCGAGCAAGCCGTGCTACTTCATGACCACCCGTTCCGGCGTGTTTCATCGCGAGGTGATCACGTTCCTGCGCCAGCACGGGATCGCACTCATCGGCGGCACGCGGCAGGGGCTCGGCGCGATCGACCGGCTGGCTCGGTGGGCGGAGCCGGCACGGGCGTCGCGGGGCGGTGCGGGGAAGGGCCGCGCGATCCGGGCGCTCCTGGGTGGCCGCACGCGCGGGACGATTCACGAATACGACGCGAAGCGTCTGCTCGCGCAGGCCGGCCTGCCGGTCGTCGCCGAGCGACTGGTCGCGTCGCACGACGATGCGCGCGCCGCCGCCAGGGCGATCGGCTATCCCGTCGTGTTGAAGGTCGTCGCCGACACGATCCCGCACCGCTCCGACCTCGGGCTCGTGGCGGTCGGCCTGCGTGACGACGCCGAGCTCAGCGCCGAGTGGGACCGCATGGCGCGCCGGCTGTCCGACCTCGGGTGGAAGGACGCCGTCGACGGCTTCGTAATCCAGGAGATGGCGAGCGGCGTCCTCGAGGTCTTCGCGGGGGTGAAGCGCGACCCCGACTTCGGGCTCGTGCTGGCGTTCGGCGCCGGCGGCGTCCTGATCGAGGCGTTCGACGACGTGTCCCTCCGCCCGTTGCCGCTGCACGAGGGCGACGCGGCGGGGATGATCGAGGAGACGCGCGCGGCAACGTTGCTGGGCGGGTTCCGGGGTCGGCCGCCGGGCGACGTCGCCGCGCTCGCGCGCTGCCTCGAATCCCTCGCCGACTTCGCCTGGGCCGAGCGCGACAGCCTCGACGAGCTCGACGTCAATCCCATCGTGGTGAGAGCGGCTGGCACGGGTTGCGTGATCGTGGACGCACTCATCGTGCCGCGTGCGGGAGTGGTGACCGGGTAGCGCCGGTGTCGTACCTGCGACTGCACCGGCTCGTGAAGTCGTACGACGGGCGCGTCAACGCCGTCGACGACATCAGCGTCGACATCGCCCGGGGCGAGTTCGTCACGTTCCTGGGACCGAGCGGCTCCGGCAAGACGACGACGCTCATGATGATCGCCGGCTTCGAGGAGCCGACCAGCGGCGTCATCGAGCTCGCCGGCGAGGAGCTGACGCGCCGCAAGCCCTACGAGCGCAACATCGGGGTGGTCTTCCAGAACTACGCGTTGTTCCCGCACATGACCGTCGCGCGCAACGTAGCGTTCCCGCTCCGCATGCGCCGGTTTCCCCGCGCGGACCAGGCCGCGCGCGTGCGGGACATTCTCGCGCTCGTCGGCCTGAGCGAATACGCGGGGCGGCACCCGCGCGAGCTGTCCGGTGGCCAGCAACAACGGGTGGCGCTGGCCCGCGGCCTCGTCTTCAACCCGGACGTGCTGCTCCTGGACGAGCCGCTCGGAGCGCTCGACAAGAATCTTCGCGAGCAGATGCAGGTCGAGCTGAAGCGCATCCATCGCGAGGTCGGCATCACGATGGTCTACGTCACCCACGACCAGACCGAGGCGATGACCATGTCCGACCGGATCGCCGTCTTCAATCACGGCACGCTCGAGCAGGTGGCGCCCCCGCTCGAGGTCTATCACCGGCCGCGCACCCGGTTCGTGGGCGAGTTCATCGGCGACAGCAATTTCTTCACCGGCACGATCGACCCGGCGCACCGGGGGCGCGTCGACGTGGACGGCCTCGAGCCGATCCCGGTCGATCCCGAGGCGTGCCGCCGCATCGGCTCCGGTCGCGTCGACGTGCTGGTGCGCCCCGAGCGCGTTCAGCTCGCGGGGCGCGGCGTGCCGGAGGTCCTGTCGATGAAGGTGACCGTCACCGTGAACTACGGTGACAGTGTGCTGGTGATCGGTGACGCCCGCGGTCACGCCGTACGCATGCGCATCGCCGGCGCGCAGCCCGAGGCAATTCGTGAGGGCGCGACCGTGACGGTCGGCTGGGCACCCGGCGACGCGCACCTGATCCCTCGCGCGTCTGGTTGAAGCCCGCTCAGTGCATCACCGCTCCGCCGTCGACGTTCCACGCCTGCCCGGTGATGTGGTCACTCGCCGCGGAGGCGAAGAACAGCGCCAGGCGCGCGATGTCGTCGGGACGAGCGATGCGACCAGTGGGAGGCAGCGACAGCACCGGGGCACCCGGCTCGCGCTCGGCCAGCGCGCGCTCGCGCCGTGACGTCGATTCGCGCCGGCTCGTATCGACGCTGCCCGGGCAGATGGCGTTGACGGTGATGCCGTGCGCCGCCACCTCCTGGGCCAGGGCCTGGGTCAGGCCGATCACGCCGAACTTCGACGCCGCGTAGGCGCCACGCCGGGCGGTGCCTCGCTTGCCCGCGACCGAGGCCATATTGATGATGCGGCCACTCCCGCGCGACAGCATGTGAGGGATCACGGCGCGGCTCATCAGGAACGTCCCCTTGAGATTGACGTCGATGACGAGGTCCCAGGCGTCCTCCGGCACTTCCCAGAGCAGGCGACGATCGGCGCCGTGCGGAGCGGCGGCGTTGTTGACGAGCACGTCGATGCGACCGAACCGCGCGAGCGCGTCCTTGACGAAGCGCTCGGCGTCGGCCGCGCGGCTCACGTCACCGACGAGCGTGAGGACCTTGCGCCCGAGGCCCTGGATTTCTCCGGCCAGGCTCTCGAGGCCCTTCCACTCGAGACGGATCTCCGCGAGCCCTTCCTCGTTCTCGTTCCGCGTGCCGCCCGTCGCCACGTCGGTCGCGACGACGTCGGCGCCCGCGCGGGCGAATGCGACGGAGATCGCCCGGCCCATTCCTTGCGCCCGCGCACATCCAGTCACCAGCACGACCTTGCCGTCGAAGTCGCTCATACGGCCTCCTGCGTGAGCGCGTCCAGAACCGCGCCGATTCGTGGCGCGTCGTCGAGGCGCCAGAGCGCCTGAAGTACCGCGTCCACCCGCGCGGCGCCGAGGACGTCGGCGGAGAGATCCCGGAACTTCGTGGCGACGTCGGCGTCCGTCATCGGGTTGCGGGCGTGGCCCTTCGGATACTCGGCTCGCCCGGTGAACCGCTGGCCCGAGCGGGTGACCACGTCGATCTGCGAGGGCAACTCCTGTGGAAAACGGCGCGTGAACTCCGGGTTCTCGGCGACTCGGATGCGGTTCATCAGGGGCCGCAAGCTCGGATCGAGGTAGCGCCGAGGCTCGAAGCTCGCTGGAGTGATGCGGCCGTCCTGCCACGCGACGGCGAGCATGTACGGCAGGCTGTGGTCCGCCGTCTCGCGGGTCTGAGGATCCCACTTGGCGGGCTCGCTGCCGATCTCGCTGTGAGCCATCGCGTAGATCTGCACGTCGATGGCCTCGATCTCGTCCAGCCTCACCTTGTCCCTGAGCGCGAGCGCCGTCGCCAGCGGCGCCTGCGCGTGATACTCGGCCGCGAAGAACTTGAAGTTCGTGCGCTCGACGGCAAACGACCGATCGCGACCGCCGAGCTCGCCGATCTCGAACGGCCCGGTGACCTGCTCGCCCACGCCATGACGGCCCTCGAACGCGGCCGTCGGACCGGTCATTCCTTCCCGGGCGAGCTGCGCGGCGAACAGCCCGGCCTTCGTGGCCGCCGCGGTGGCGCAGCCCTTCCACATCGACAGCTCGCCGGCTCGCGTCTGGCGCGTGGCCACGTTCGCGGTGGCCGCGATCGCGATGGCCTCGGCCATCTGCGTGGCGGACAGACCAAGCAGCAGCCCGGCGCCGGCCGCCGCGGCGGGCGCGACGAAGACACCCTGGTCCCAGCCGCGATCGCGTAACGAGATCTGATCGGCCAGCGCGCCGAACACTTCGTAGCCGGCGACGATGGCCAGCAAGAGATCTTTCCCCGACGCTCTCTGGCATTCGGCCGCGGCCACGAGCGCGCCGAGCATGTCGCTGGGGTGACCGGAGCCACGCGCGATGTACGTGTCGTTGGCGTCGAGGAACCGGATCATGACCGAGTTCGCGAACGCGGCGGCTTCAGGCGTCGTCGGCCTCCCCACGCCCAGCAGCCGCGCCGACGAGGCGCCATTCCACTCCGGCGCCAGACGGCGCGCGATGACGGCGGGCTCGCTCCCATGACCGCCCATCGCGCACCCCAGCGAATCGATCAGGTGACGCTTCGCCTCCCGCACAGCGCGAGGGCTCAGATCCTGGTAGCGGAGCGAGGTGACGTAGCGAGCGAGCGTGTCGGTGATCTTGTCCATCGGCGTCCTCTCCCCTCGGCCCGCCCGACTGTGCCTGCCCGTGCGAGCGCGCGCAAGCGGGAAATGGGCTGATTGCGTCGCCGGTGCGCAAGGCGGATAATCGCCACCCCGTTCGGGAGGACCACAGAGTCGATGTCGATCCCCGGAGAGAAGGCGATCCAGATGGTGCGCAGCGCGCACGCCCAGGCCGCGCAGCTGGACGTCGCGGTGACCGCGGTGGTGGTCGACCAGAGCGGCCGGATGATCGCGCTCGGGCGCATGGACCGCGCTCGCCCCATCACGGTGGAGATCGCCATGAACAAGGCGTACACCGCGGCCAGTTTTCAGCAACCGACCAAGGAGCTGGCGAGCGTGGCCGGGCAGACCTGGTTCCAGAGTCTGGTGGTATCGAGCAACGGTCGCATCATGCCGGGGGCCGGCGCCTTGCCGATCGTGGAGGGCGGGGCCGTCGTGGGCGCCATCGCCGTGGCGGGCGGCACCGACGAGCAGGACCAACGCTGCGCCGAAGTCGCGCTTGCCTCTTACGTGTGACGTGACAAGATTGGAGCCGATGGCCACGACGCCCGGCACCGAGACCCCACCGCCGCCCTACCTGGGCCGCTCCGTTCGCATCGTCGGGCCCGTCGCCAACGTCGACGCGAACCAGACGCCGCACCCCAAGAACTCGCGCGGTGAGCTGGGCAAGGCGCTCTTCAACTGGTACCGGAACACGATCTCACGCGATCCGCTGAACCGCGTCTCGGCGCCGAACCACTTCGCGGACCAGCGCAACTTCCTCTCCTCGGTGGTGAATCAGGCCCCCAAGGGCAAGGTCAACCCGCAACAGATGCCGGTGTCCGATCCGGCCGCGATGACCCGCCACATCAAGGCCGTTGCCCGCCACATGGGCGCCGACGTCGTCACCGTGGCCCGGGCGCACCCGTCCTTCCTGTACGCGGCCACCGCCCCGCCGATGGGCGCCGCGAGAGACGTGTACCAGAACCGAACCGAGGACGTGTACCAGGGCCGCACACCCGAGCAGATGGCGCAGCGGTATCCGTTCATCATCGTGGCCACCACGGCGTGGGACTACGACAAGCTGCAGGCTCACCGCCACTACATCGGCGACGCGGCCTACCACGTCTCGCAGATGAAGGCCCAGATGATCCTCAAGGCCCTGGAGGGCTACATCAAGGAGCTGGGCTACACGGCCATCCGCGGCGTGTCGAACCCTCAGGCGGCCGGGCTCGCGTCGGGGGTCGGCGAGCTCGGACGCAACGGGCTCCTCATCCACCGGAAGTTCGGCGCGCGCATCCACATGCCCGACCCGATCATGACCGACCTGCCGCTGGTGGCCGACGAGCCCGTCGACAACGGCGTGGAGGACTTCTGCAAGATCTGCCGGAAGTGCGCGATCAATTGCCCGACCAACAGCGTGCCCTTCGGCGACAAGGTCGTCTACAACGGCGTCGAGAAGTACAAGATCAACTGGCTCACCTGCTACAAGATCCGGCCGTACATGGACACGCACTGGGAGAGCTGCCTCACCTGCGCGACCGTTTGCCCGTTCACCAAGCCCAACGTCTGGTGGCGGAGCCTCACCGTGTGGGCGCTGAGCACGTGTCCCGTTCCCGCGCGTTCGATCCTCGTGCGCGCGCTGAAGGCGATCGATGACCGGTTCTGGGGCGTGACGCGGCAGACGCGCGTGCGCTGGATCGGCTACGACTCCGGCATCAAGCCCGGGGAGCAGGCGTGCACCGTGGCGGGCTGCACCGCGGAACACGGCGCCGAGCGCGCCGCCAGCACGGTCGGAAACGTCGGCTACTACGCGCCGCTGAAGGAGAACACCAACCGGTTCGTGAAGCGGGACGTCTAGTGGCCTCGCGGCGCAGTGATCCGTACTGGGACTTCTTCATCAACACGCCTCCGGCCGATCCGGCCAACTTGCTGCGAGACGCCCTCCGGAACGCACCCGAGGGCCACGTCTTCCCGACGAAGGCGGACCTGCACACGCCGGAAGTGACCACGACCCACGTCAAGGAGATGGCGCGCTACCTGGGCGCCGATCTGGTGGGCGTGACCAGGCTCGCCGACGACGACACCGGCCATCCCTTTGCCATCGTCTGCGCCGTGCGCGCCGACGACGATCCGCGCCAGGCGCGCGGCATCGGGGGCCAGATCCCGGTGCAAAACGGGCTCTTCGTCACGTTCGTGCTCAGCGCCTGGATCCGTGAGCTGGGGTTCCGGGCGACCGCCGCGCCGTCGCTGGACGGCACTCGGCTCGACGGAGACTGGCTCGCCGCCGCGGCGAAGCTGGGCACGCTCGATCGAACCGGCAAGCTGCTGACTGCGGAGTTCGGAACGCGGGTGCACATCGCCGACGTGATCCGCACCGATCTGCCCCTGGCCCCCGCGTAGCGCGGCGGCGCTTCCCGGAGCGGCCGTGACGTACGTCATCACCCGCCTGTGTACCAACGACGGAGCCTGCGTCGAGGTGTGCCCGGTCGCTTGCATCCATACCCAGCCCGGCGCCTCGCAGTTCTACATCGATCCCGACGTGTGCATCGACTGCGAGCAGTGTGAGATCGTCTGTCCCGTGGACGCGATCTTCAAGGACGTCGACGTCCCCGTCGAGCATGCGGACGCCATCGACCTCAACGCCAGCTTCTTCCGGCAGAACAAGGCGGTGGTCGGGCCGGTTGCGCTCGAGACCGCGTGGCAGATGGTGCACCGGGCGCACGCGTATGCGCGAAGCGTGGGGATCACGGTGACGGCCGCCGTGGTCGACGAAGCGGGCGTGCCCATCGCCGTCGGCCGGATGGACGGCGCCGATCCGTTGACGACAGAGCTCGCCGTCAACAAGGCTTACACGGCGGCCGCGTTTCACCTTTCCACCGCCGACGTGGCGGCTCAAGCGCGGCAGCCCTGGCTCCGGAGCCTGCTCGTCGCGCATCGCGGACGCTTGCTCGCCGAGCCGGGCGGTCTCGTGATCTTCGACGGCATCGCCATCATCGGCGCCATCGGCGTCGCTGGCGGGAACACGACCGCGCACGATGTGCTGTGCTGCCAGGCCGCCTTTGCGGTGCTGGAGGCCGGGCGGCCGCCGTGACGTCGATTCGCAGATGTTATCCTCACCCGGAGCAAGACGCTCGACAGGGCAAGGACCCCACGCCCGCACAGTTGCTGGCGCGCCGATAGAAAGGGAGGTATCGCGGAGATGGCTACGATCGAGTTGCTCGCGCCGGTCGCTGCGGTCGCCGGGAATGCCGTGCCATTGGCCAAGCGCGTTCCAACCCTCGAGGGTCGAGTCGTCGGCCTCCTCAACAACTCGAAGGCCGGGACCCGACCGTTCCTGGATCGCGTCGAGGAGTTGCTCCGGCGCTCGCACGGCGTGTCCGAAATCATTCGCTACGACAAGAAGGCGGCGGCGCTCCCCGTGTCCGACGCGATGCTCGACGCGGCGTCGCGCGAATGCGATGTGGTGATCAACGGCATCGCCGACTGAGGATCCTGCACGTCGTGGAGTGTCCACGACAGCATCGAGTTCGAGAAGCGCGGCATTCCGACCGCGACGATCGTCACCGAGGAATTCCGGACGCTGTACGGCATCGTCACGACGAGTCTCGGCCAGCCGGGCCTACCAGCCGTGTACGTGCGCCATCCGATCGTCAGCATCCCGCACCCGGAGATGCGGGGGCGGGCCGAGCCCGTGATGGCGGCGATCGTGGAGATCGCCACCGCGACGGGCGCCCACGCGAACGAGGCCGCCGGGCTGCGTTCCGCCGCCGGGGCGAGACGGCCTGGCGCAGTCACCATCGCCGAGCGCATCACCGTCGCGGACGACCCGGAGGTGATCTTCGAGCGGTTCGCCAGCGAAGGCTGGACCGACGGGATGCCGATCGTGCCACCAACCGAGGAGCGGGTTGCCCGGATGCTGACGTTTACCGACCTCGATCCGTCTTTCTCGCTGGGTCCGATGCCGCCCCGCTGGGGAGAGGCGACGATCGCCACGCTGGCCGTCAACGCGGTGATGGCCGGATGCAAGCCCGAGTACTTCCCGGTGATCGTGACGGCGGTGAAGGCGATCCTCAGCAAGCAGTTCAACCTGTACGGCATCCAGGGGACGACGAACCCGGCCAGCCCGGTGCTCATCGTCAACGGCCCGGTTGGCCGGGAGATCGGAGTCAATGCGCGGGGGAACTTGTTCGGTCCCGGCTTCCGGGCCAACGCGACGATCGGCCGTGCGATTCGGCTGATCATGACGACGATCGGCGGTGGCGTGCCGCAGCAGGCCGACAAGTCGACGCTCGGCAACCCGGCCAAGTACACCTGCTGCTTCGCCGAGAACGAGGCGGACAGCCCCTGGGCGCCACTTCACGTCGACCGGGGCTTCGCGGCAGAGACGAGCACCGTCACGGCTTTCGGCGGTGCGGCGCCTGCCAACATCATCGACAAGAGCAAGACCGCCTACGAGATGCTCGAGACGATCGCGCGGGCCATCGCCGTCTCCGGCTCCAACAACATGTTCATGAGCCAGGAAGCGCTTCTCGTACTCGGCCCCGAGCATGCCTCAATTGCGGCGAGGCAGGGCTTCGACAAGACTCGCGTGCGTCAGACCCTGTTCGAGCACGCCCGCATCCCATTCGAGCAGATCGGCCAGAGCAACGCCGACGTCCTGGGCGTGTGGCGCGGTAGCTGTATCGAGGAGCGGGACGGTCGACGGGCCTTGCGGATTGCCGAGAAGCCGGAGGACATCATCGTCGTCGTCGCCGGAGGCGCGGGAAATCACTCCGCCTCGATCCCGGGGTGGTACTCGCGGTCGGTCACCCTGCCGCTCATCCGCGCGGACGGCACGCCGATTCGCTCCGTCGCGGAGCTGGGGAAGTGAGCCGCGGACCTCTCACCGGCATCCGCGTCATCGAGCTGGCCGACGAGCAGGCGGAGTACTGTGGGCTGACGCTGGCGGGGCTGGGCGCCGACGTCGTCAAGGTGGAGCCGCCCGGCGGCAATCCGACGCGCCGTATCGGGCCTTTCTACCAGGACCGCGAAGATCCCGAGCGCTCGCTGTTCTTCTGGCAGTACAACCGCGGCAAGCGCTCGATCGTTCTCGACCTGAGGCAGGTGGCAGATCGTGATCGCTTCAGCTCGCTGGTCGCCACCGCCGACGTGGTGCTGGAATCGACGCCGCGCGGTGAGCTCGATGGATACGGGCTCGGCCCCAGCACGCTGATGAAGCAGCATCCCACGCTGATCGTCGCGAGAGTGACCCCGTTCGGGGATCACGGCCCGTGGGCTGATTTCAAGGGCTCGGACCTCATTCATCTCGCGCTCGGCGGCGTGATGATGAACTGCGGTTACGATCCCGCTCCCGACGGCACGTACGACC
>Ga0209057_1002629_pt1 | contig 13734 bp, 10 predicted proteins | sample GraSoiAngelo_146_FD_185903 | JGI IMG/M metagenome (GOLD analysis project Ga0209057, IMG submission 185903) | Grasslands soil microbial communities from the Angelo Coastal Reserve, California, USA - 14_1009_05_30cm (SPAdes) (version 2) | ecosystem: Environmental > Terrestrial > Soil > Grasslands ... | reverse complement strand
CCTGATGATGGTCGCCGCGGGCGAGATCGAAGAGCTCATCTGCCGCATCGCGCAGCTCGCACGCGCGGTCGGCATCCACCTGATCATCGCCACACAGCGACCGTCTACCGACATCATCACGGGCCTAATCAAGGCCAACATCCCGTCGCGTATCGCGTTTGCAGTCGGCTCGCAGGTCGACAGCCGCGTCATTCTCGACACGGGTGGCGCCGAGAAGCTGCTGGGTCGCGGCGACATGCTGTACCAGCCGGTGGACGCGGGCAAGCCGACCCGCATCCAGGGCGCTTTCGTCAGCGACCCGGAGGTCGAAGGCGTGGTCAACTACTGGAAGTCGCAGGGCCCGCCGCGATACATGGAAGAGATCCTGGAAGAGGGCGCAACCTCCGAGTGGGAGGGGGAGAAGAGGGAGGAGCGCAAGCTCGACCCGCTTTTTGCGCGTTCGGCGCGCGCGGTCGCCGCCGAGGGTGCTGCTTCCGTCTCGCTCGTGCAGCGCAAGTTCAACGTCGGATACTCGCGCGCTGGCCGGATCGTCGACCAGCTCGCCGAGCACCGGGTGGTCGGCGGCTATCAGGGCTCGAAGTCGCGTGAGGTCTTGATGACCCTTCCCGACGTCGACGAGCTGTTGGAGCGCCTCGGTATCGAATGACGCAGGGTCCCGGTCGCGGATCCTCGCCCGCGAACCATCGACGGCCGCAGTCTCGGGCCGATGGGTGCGCGCCAACGCGGGAATTCTCGGCAAACTTCTCCGTAGCCAGGTGAACATCCCGAACGCACTCACGATCAGCCGGCTGGTCGCCATCCCGGTGCTCATGGCGCTCCTGCTCGTTCGTTTTCCCGGGCACGATCAGGTCGCGGCCGCGCTTTTCATCGCCTTCTCGCTGACCGACACGGTCGACGGTCAGCTGGCCCGCCGCAGCGGGACCGTCAGCGACCTCGGAAAGTTCCTCGATCCGCTCGCTGACAAGCTTTTCGTGCTCGCCGTGCTGATCGTCCTGGTCCAGGAAGGCCTGGTTGCCGCGTGGGTCGTCGTCGTGATCTTTTCCCGCGAGCTCATCATCACGATTCTTCGTTCCGTCGGCGCCAGCCAGGGGCGCGTCATCTCGGCCGCGCCGCTGGGCAAGACGAAAACGGTGATGCAGATGGCTGCGGTCACGCTGCTCATCCTCCAGCGGCCTTACCCGGTGCTGGTTCCGCTCGCGGACGTGGCGGTTGCGGTGGCCGTCGTGTTCACCTTGGGGAGCGGTCTGGACTACCTCTGGCGGTTCCGCTACCTGCTCGGCCCATTCGATACATCGCGCCTGCGCCCAGGACCGGCCGGCGGGGCGCCTGAAGCATCGCCGGCCGCCGAGCTGGGTCAAGTCTTGCGTGCCAACGGTCTAACCGTCTCCGTGGCCGAGTCCTCGACCGGGGGCATGGTCGGCGCGTTGATCACCGACGAGGCCGGAAGCTCGATTTATTTCCTGGGCGGGGTGATCGCCTACTCGAACCAGGCCAAGGAGCGTGAGCTGGGCGTTTCACGCGAGCTTCTGGACAGCGTCGGGGCGGTGAGCCGTGAGGTCGCCGAGGCGATGGCGACCGGGGTGCGCCAGCGTTTCGGCACGAACCTGGCCGTGTCGGTGACGGGCATCGCCGGACCGGCGGCAGACGCGTCGAGCAAGCCGGTCGGTCTGACCTACATCGCTGTGGCGACCGAGACGCGCTGCTCGTCACGCCAGTTCAACTTCACGGGCGACCGCGCGTCCAACCGCCGTCAGGCGGCGAACGAGGCTTTGCGGATGCTGAGCGCCGAGGTCCGCAGCATCCGCCAGGCGAGCCCTTGACCGCCAAACACATGTTCGCTAGACTCTCCCAAACCGGCCTGTAAAGAACGTTGCTTCCCAACCCTCGACGTAGAACACTCGCCGCAACGACCTAGGAGGATTGACTGCAAGTGGACAAAGACAAAGACAAAGACAAGGACAAGGACAAGGAACGGGATAAGGCCCTTGAGGAGAAAGGCAGAGCCCTCGATTCGGCCATGTCCCAGATCACGAAGAGCTATGGCAAAGGCGCGATCATGAAGTTGGGGGAGCACTTTGCGCAGCGCAGCGAGGTAACCGCCATCTCCACAGGTGCGCTGCCTCTGGACCTGGCGCTCGGAGTGGGGGGTATCCCGCGCGGCCGGGTGACCGAGATCTACGGTCCGGAGTCGGCCGGCAAGACCACCCTTGCCCTGCATGTCATCGCGGAGGCGCAGAAGGCTGGCGGCGTCGCGGCGTTCGTCGACGCGGAGCATGCCCTCGACCCGCTCTACGCGTCGCGGATCGGCGTCAAGATCGACGACCTCTTGATCAGCCAGCCGGACACCGGCGAGCAGGCGTTGGAGATCGTCGAGGTGCTGGTCCGCTCGAACGCCGTCGACGTGATCGTCATCGACTCGGTGGCGGCTCTGGTGCCGAAGGCTGAGATCGAGGGGGAGATGGGCGACTCGCACATGGGCCTCCAGGCGCGCCTCATGTCCCAGGCGCTGCGCAAGCTCACCGCGGCGATCTCCAAGTCGAACTGCGCCGTGATCTTCCTCAACCAGCTGCGCGAGAAGGTCGGGATCATGTTCGGCAACCCGGAGACACAACCCGGGGGCCGGGCGCTGAAGTTCTACTCCTCCGTTCGCCTCGACATCCGCAAGGTCGAGGTCATCAAGAACGGCCTCGACTCGGTCGGCAACAGGGTGAAAGTCAAAGTCGTCAAGAACAAGGTGGCGCCGCCGTTTCGCTCCGCCGAGTTCGACATCCTGTTCAACGAAGGAATCTCGCACGAGGGAGCGTTGATCGACGCGTCGATCGAGTACGGGATCCTCGAAAAGAGCGGCACCTGGATGTCCTACGGCGACCAGCGGCTCGGCCAGGGTCGGGACAACGTCCGCAACTATCTGCGCGAGAACCCGACGCTGTGCGCTGAGATCGAGTCGAAGGTGCGCGAGAAGGCGGCTCTGGCGGCCGCGCCGCTGCGGACCGCTGCACCCCTCAGGTCGCCGGCAGGTGCATCTGAGGAGTTCTAAGAAACCAGTGGCCGGGGCCCTCGATGCAGGGCTCCGGCTCGTCGCTCAGCGAAGCCACTCTCGGTTCGAGTTGCGCCGCAAGCTGGGACGCCGCGGGTATGCCGAGGCGGAAGTCGACGCCGCCGTCGCCCGGCTGGTCGAGCTCCGGTACCTGGACGACCGGCTGTTTGCCGAGGGGCACGTGAGGCGGCGCTCCGCAACCCGTGGCCCACTGGCGCTGTCCGCCGAGCTGGCGGCACGCGGTATCGACCGCTCCCTGGCCGACGGAGCAGTCCAGGGTTTCGACCCCGAGGCCCAGCTGGCCGCCGCGACCCGCCTGGTGGAGAGGCTGGCAGGCCGGAAGTCGTTCGCAGGCTACAGAGAGTTGCTTGATTCGGCCGGCGCGAAGGTGCTCCGCCGCGGATTCTCACCCGGGACCGTTCGGACCGCCTGCCGGGCGGTCTGGGAGAGGACGACCACCACCCGAGAAGCCTAGAATTTGCTGCACGCGGGCCCACTCTGAGGCCCGCAAGTCATAGAGCCAACCCCAGGCGGGACCCCCTCTGAGTCCTGCCGTGGTCACGCACTTTGACAATCGAATTAACGAGGTGCATGTCATGTACGTCTACGTATTGCTAGTGGTGGTGGCAGCGGCGGCCCTCGCAGCCGGTTTCGGAGTGGCTTATCTGCTCCTCAAGCGCCGGCAGAGCGACGGGAGTCACGTCATGGAGCTCAAGGCTCAGCAAACGTTGTCCGAGGCCGAAACTCAGGCCAAGGAAAAGCTGCTGGAGGCCAAAGAGGAAGCCGTCAAAATCCGCACCGCCGCCGAACAGGAAGCCCGTGAGTATCGGGCACAGTCGCAACAGATCGAAAAGCGTCTTCTTCAGAAGGAGGAGAACCTCGACCGCAAGGGCGAGGACCTCAATCACCGCGAACGCGACATCTCCAACCAGCAGAAGGCGCTGGACGAGGTCAAGGCTCAGCTGGAAGACAGCTACCGCCAGCAGGAGAAGGAGCTCCAGCGCGTCGCCAACATGACGCGTCAGGAGGCCCAGGGCATCTTGATGGCCCAGGTGGAGCAGGACCTGCGCAACGAAGTCGCGCGCAAGGTCCGCGAATCCGAGCTTGCAGCCCGTGACGAAAGCGAGCGTCGGGCTCGGGAAATCGTGACCGAGTCGATTCAGCGCGTCGCCGCCGACCAGACCGCCGAGATCTCAGTCTCGGTGCTTCCGTTACCGACCGATGAGCTGAAGGGCCGGATCATCGGCAAGGAAGGGCGCAACATCCGCGCACTCCAGCAGGCCACGGGGATCGACCTCATCGTGGACGACACCCCCGAGGCGGTGATCATCAGCGGCTTCGACCCGGTCCGCCGCGAGGTGGCCAGGGTCGCGCTCAACAAGCTCATAGTGGATGGACGCATCCATCCGGCGCGCATCGAAGAGATCGTCGCCAAGTCCCGCCAGGAGGTCCTGCAAAGGGTCAAGGAGGAGGGTGAGGCGGCGGTCCTGGAGCTAGGCCTCCAGGGTCTGCACCCCGAGGTGGTTCGCCACCTCGGAATCCTGCGTTTCCGCACCAGCTACGGACAGCAGGTGCTGAACCACTCCAAAGAAGTGGCGCATCTCGCCGCCATGATGGCGTCCGAGATCGGCGCCGACGTTCGCATCGCGAAGCTGTCGGGCCTCCTCCACGACATCGGCAAGGCCATCGACCACGAGGTCGAAGGGTCACACGCCGTGATCGGGGCGGACCTGCTCCAGCGACACGGGGTTCCCGCCCAGGTCGTTCACGCAGTGCGCGCGCACCACTACGACGAGGAACCGCACAGCATCGAGGCGCTTCTTCTCATCGCAGCCGACGCGATTTCAGCGGCGCGCCCCGGGGCGCGCAGGGAGTCGCTCGAGGCTTACGTCAAGCGGCTCGAAAAGCTGGAGGAGATCGCCAACTCGTTCCAGGGCGTCCAGCAGTCCTACGCCATCCAGGCCGGCCGCGAGGTTCGGATCCTGGTCAAGCCGGAGCAGATCGACGATACGGCTGCCCAGCTGATGGCAAGGGACATCGCCAAGCGCATCGAATCGGAGCTCAGCTTCCCGGGCCAGATCCGCGTCACTGTGGTGCGCGAGACGAGGGCCGTGGAATACGCGAAATAGTGACAAAGGGAGTCCCGCTGCGGGCTCCCTTTTTCTTTTGCCTGAAAATCAGGTGGTGAGCGACGTCGACTTCAAGATCCTGTTCGTCGCGGATGTCGTCGGTCACCCCGGCCGGGACGCGGTCAAAGCCCTGCTTCCAGGCCTCAAGAACGAGCTGCGGCCCAACCTCACCATCGTCAACGGCGAGAACGCTGCAGGGGGCTTCGGGCTCACCGCCAAGATCGCGGCGGAGCTGAAGGGCGCCGGCGCTGACGTGATCACCAGCGGAAACCATGTCTTCGCCCAGAAGGATTTTGTCGGAGAGCTGCCTGGTCTGGATCGTGTGCTGCGACCGGCCAACTACCCGCCGGCCGCGCCGGGCCAGGGCTGGTGCGTCGTCGACGCCGGCGGGCACAAGGTCCTGGTGATGAACTTGATCGGGCGCATCTTCCTCGAGCCCACGGACGACCCTTTTCGGGCGGCCGACGGGATCCTTGCCGAGCATGCGGAGGCGCACATCGTGTTCTGTGACATGCACGCCGAGGCCACCTCGGAGAAGACGGCCATGGGGTGGTACCTGGACGGCCGGGCCAGCGCCGTGGTCGGCACGCACACCCACATCCCGACCGCCGACGCGAGGATATTGCCTGGAGGGACCGCCTACGTGACCGACGTTGGGATGGTCGGGCCCAGGGACAGCTGCATCGGGATGGACAAGGCCGTGGTCATCCAGCGCTTCTTGACCGGGGTTCCCAACCGCTTCGTGGTGGCTTCTGGACCAGTGACATTCAATTCGGTACTGGTTACCATTAACCCTTCTACCGGACGAGCAACGACGATCCAGCGAGTCGATCGAGAACATGTTTGAAGGGGTTCCAGCAATGTCAGCGGAGCGCGCTCCAGTTGAGGTGCTCAAGGTTTCGGCTACCTCGAAACCGGTTGCGGTGGCGGGCGCCATCGCGGGCGTGATCCGGAGCAAAGGGCGCGTCGAGGTCCAGGCTATCGGCGCCGGGGCGATCAACCAGGCGGTCAAGGCCATCGCCATCTCCCGAGGCTACGTGGCGCCCGGCGGGCTCGACCTCGTCTGCATCCCGGCCTTCATCGACATCTCGATCGACGGCGAGGAAAGGACAGGAATCCGGTTGCTCGTGGAGAGCCGATAACGGTAGTCCAGACCAGGTCGTTCCACATCTGGACGATCGGATGCCAGATGAACTCGGCGGATTCCGAGAGCCTCGCGAGAAGGCTCCTCGCTGCGGGTTACGTCGAAGACACGCTCGAGCGAGCTGACGTCGCGATTCTCAACACCTGCGTTGTGCGCCAGGCGTCGGAGGATCGCGTGTACTCCAAGCTCCACGAGCTGAAGCAGTGGAAGACGCCAGAGCGCACGATCGCCGTGACCGGCTGCATCGTCGCGAAAGAAGGCGGAGAGCTGACGCGCCGCTTTCCGCACCTCGATGCGGTCGTGCCTATCGGAGAGTACGAAGACTTCGTCGCCGGCCTCGAGGCCCGATACGACTACTCCAACGGCGAAGCGCTCCCGCTTGCGGGTCGAACTGGCATCAGCCACTACGTCAGGGTCATCCAGGGCTGCGACCACAACTGCACGTTCTGCATAGTCCCGAGGGTCCGAGGTCGCGAGAAGCACGTGCCGCTTCAAGCCGTCGTCGCCGAGTGCCGGACGGCGGTGGCGGAGGGTGCGAGAGAGGTCGTGCTGCTAGGCCAGAACGTGGACGACTACCACGACCCCGACGGCCGCGGCGGCCTGGCCGCTCTGGTCCGTGAGGTCGAGCAGATCCCGGGCCTCAAGCGATTGCGCTTCATGACCTCACATCCTCAGGACCTCGAGGGTGAGCTGCTGGAGGTCATGGCGCGCAGCGAGGTGGTGTGTCGCGAGCTGCAGCTGCCGGTGCAGTCGGGGGATGACACGGTTCTCAAGCGCATGGCGCGTGGCTATCAGACCCGTCATTACCGCACGATCGTGGAGAACGCGCGGCGTTTGATGCCAGACCTGGGGCTCGTCACGGACGTCATCGTGGGATTTCCAGGCGAGTCGGAAGCCGCATACCTCAACACGCGCGCGCTGGTCGAAGAGATCGAATTCGATGTCGTCCACATCGCGATGTACTCGCCGCGTCCGGGAACTTTCGCGGCGACGAAGATGGACGATGATGTGCCGCAGGAAGAGAAGCTGCGCCGTCTGAATGACCTGCTGGCGCTCCAGCGCGGCATCGCCGCCCGCAAGACGGCGCGCTGGATCGGCCGCAACGCCGAGGTCCTGATTGAGGGCCATGACGAGTTGAACCGTCCGTACGGCCGCATCCGGCAAGGCAAGCGCGCGATCGTGCTGCGAGGCGGCGACATACAGGCGGGCACGGTGGTCAACGTTCGAGTCCTGCAGGCGACCGCAGGACAGCTCCTGGGATTGCCGGCCGCGTGAATCCCCCAGCCACACCGGTCATGAGGCAGTACCGGGAGGCGAAAGAGAAGCACCCCGGCGGAATTCTTCTCTTCAGGCTCGGCGACTTCTACGAGATCTTCTTCGACGACGCCAAGATCGCAGCTCCGATCATGGGCGTGCTTCTGACGTCGCGCCCTCTGGGCAAGACAGGACGTGCACCGATGTGCGGGGTCCCGCACCACGCGTGGCAGGCGTACGTCGGCAAATTGCTTCGCGCGGGTCACAAGGTCGTCATCTGCGACCAGGTTGAGGCCGCAAGCAAGAACAAGCTCGTCCGCCGCGACGTGACGCGAGTGCTCACGCCCGGGACCGTCGTCGAGGATGCGTACCTCGAACCATCGCGACCGAACTACCTCGTCGCGGCGTGGAGCAAGGGCCTCGAAGCGGGGATTGCCGCGTGCGAGGTCTCCACAGGTGAGCTCTTGCTGTGCCAGCTGCCCAAGGACCGGCTGATGAACGAGCTCGAACGCCTTGCGCCGGCAGAGCTCCTGACCCCGCCGGATATCGAGGAGTATCGGTTCGACCCCGTGCGCGGCCAGCAGAGGCTGAAGGACATGCTCGGGATCGCCTATCCGGCCTCGATCGGCGCGGTGGACGCGCCTCTGGCGGTCGGCGCCGCGGGCGTCGTACTCGACTACCTCAAGCAGAACCAGACGAGAGTGCTTCCCGGCTCGTTCACGGTGACGACTTACTCACCCGACGCGACCATGCCCCTCGACGCGGCGACCGTCCGCAACCTGGAGCTCCCGGCGCTGGTCCAGCTCATCGACCGGACCTCAACGCCCGTCGGCGCCCGACAGCTTCGCTCCTGGCTGGGCGCGCCGCTGCGTGACGCCGAATCGATCGAGCTTCGTCTGGCAGCGGTCGACGAGCTGGTCAACGACCCCGGTTTGCGGGATCGCCTGCATGGGGTGCTCAAGCCGGTCGGGGATCTCGAGCGCCTTCTCTCGCGAGCCGCCTCGGGCCACGCGACGCCCCGCGAGCTGGTTGGGCTGCGACGCTCCCTGGAAGCCATCCCGGCCGTGGTCGAGGCGCTTGGTTCGTGCTCAGCGCTGGTCACGCGGGAGCTCGCCGGCCGGATCACCGCGGCGCCTGAGCTCGCGAACACGCTGGCTCGGGCGCTGGTCGAGGATCCCCCGGCGACCATCCGGGAAGGCGGCGCCGTCCGTCCGGGCTTTGACGCGGATCTGGATGCGATCTCCGACGGATCGCGCAGCGCGCGTGACTGGATCGGCAAGCTGGAGACGGCCGAGAGAAGGCGCAGCGGCATCCGATCGCTGAAGGTCGGGTTCAACAGGGTCTTCGGCTACTACATCGAGGTCAGCCACGCCAACACCGCAAGCCTCCCTGACGACTATGTCCGCAAGCAGACGCTCACCGGAGGCGAGCGCTACATCACGCCAGAGCTAAAGGAAAAGGAGGCGGTGGTGCTCAGCGCGCAGGAGCGAATCGCAGCACGAGAGCTCGAGATCCTTCGGGATCTGGGTCTTGCGGTCGCCGCAGCTGGTCCACCGCTGAGGGAGACCGCCCAGGCGACGGGCACGGTCGACGCGCTCCTGAGCTTTGCCGTCGCGGCCTCAGAGCATGCCTGGCATCGCCCAGAGGTGAACGCGGGGACGCAGCTGAGCATCAAGGGAGGCCGGCATCCGCTGGTCGAGACGAGCCTGCCGGCGGGCGTGTTCGTCGCCAATGACCTCGAGCTCGATCCGGACCGGGCGCAGATCGTGATCCTCACGGGGCCGAACATGGCCGGTAAGTCAACGTATCTGCGGCAAGCGGCAATGATCGTCCTGCTCGCGCAATGCGGCAGCTTCGTGCCGGCGGACCGCGCGGTGATCGGGCTGGCGGATCGAGTCTTCACACGCGTTGGCGCGCACGACGACATCAGCGCGGGAATGTCGACGTTCATGGTCGAGATGACCGAAACCGCCTACATCCTCAATCACGCGACGCGATCTTCCTTGGTGATCTTCGACGAGGTGGGAAGGGGGACGTCGACCTACGACGGCGTTTCGATCGCGCAGGCCGTGGTCGAGCACCTGCACGACGCGCCGAAGCTTGGCTGCCGCACGCTTTTCGCCACGCACTACCACGAGCTCACCGCGCTTGCCGAAAGGTTGCCGCGCGTCCGAAACCAACGCGTCGAGGTTCTGGAGGAAGGCGACACGGTTCGGTTTCTGCATCGCGTCGTACCCGGAGGTGCGGACCGCTCGTACGGAATCCATGTCGCCGCCGTGGCGGGTCTGCCATCAGGCGTGATCGCTCGTGCCCGCGACGTGCTCGGCGAGCTCGAGCGCCAGCGGCCGCTTGAACCGCCGGAGCTGCAGCTCGGCCTGCCGATCGAGGTCGCGCCCGACGCGGTGCGCCAGGAGCTCGAGGCGATCGACCCGGCGTCACTGAGCCCGCTGGAGGCGTTGCAGAAGCTGTATCAGCTGCGGGCCAAGCTGACCCAATGATCCAGATGCTGCCCCCAGAGGTCGCGGACGCGATAGCCGCGGGCGAGGTGATCGAGCGCCCGGCCTCGGTCGTCAAAGAGCTCGTCGAGAACGCGATCGACGGGGGTGCACGGCGGATCAGCATCGACGTCCGGGGAGCGGGGAAGACGTCGATCCGCGTCAGCGACGATGGCGCAGGCATACCCGCCGACGAGCTCCCGCTGGCGTTCGTGCGCCATACCACAAGCAAGCTGACCAGGCTGGCCGACCTCATCGCGATCCAGTCGTTCGGCTTTCGCGGTGAGGCTCTCGCCAGCATCGCCGCGGTCGCAGACGTCGAGTGCTCCAGCGCTGGCGCCACCCTGCGCATCCGCGCAGGCGAGCTCATCGAGCAGGGAGCGGGACCGCTCCTACCGGGCGTCGTGGTGGAGGTGCGCGACCTCTTCGCGAACGTGCCGGCGCGTTTGAAGTTTCTCAAGAGCGACGCGACCGAGGTGGCGGTCATCAAAGACGTGGTCAGCGCGTTCGCCCTGCTGCATCCTCACATCCGCTTCCACCTCACCGTCGACAGCCGCGCCGCGGTCAGCAGCAGCGGAGATGGCGACCGCCGGCGCGCGGTGGCAGCCGTTTTCGGGCCTCCCGTCGCGTCGGAGATGCTCGAGATGGTCGGGATGCCCCTGGTCACCGGCCTGGTCAGCCAACCCCGCCTCAGCCGAGGCAACCGCGACGGAATGGTGCTGGCGGTCAATGGCCGCCCGATCAGCGCGCGATCGCTGGTCTACGCGCTCGAGGAGTGCTACCAGGGGAGGCTCGAGCGGGGCCGCCACCCGGTCGCGGTGGTCGACATCGGGATCGACCCCGAGCTCGTCGACGTCAACGTGCATCCGGCGAAGAAGGAAGTTCGCTTTCGCGATGAGGGCGCGGTGTTTGCCGCGCTGCAGCGCGCGGTCCGATCAGCCCTCGATGGAAGTGATCCGTTCCGCTATCGACCCGTAGAAACCGGAGCGGCCTCGTCCACGTTCGTGGCGGGACCTCAGCTCACCTTGCACGAGGCCCCGGCTGCGGTCGCGGACGCGGAGACCAACGGTCACGCGACGAATGCTGTCCTGCGTCCCATCGGCCAGGCGGGACCGGGCTACCTTGTTGCCGAAGGCCCGCACGGGCTGGTCCTCGTCGACCAGCACGCCGCGCATGAGCGCGTTCTGTACAACCGCCTGCTCGAGCGCCTGCGCTCGGGCCGCGGCGCCAGCCAGCCTTTGCTCATCCCACAAGCGGTGGACGTCGAGCCCGCGCTGATCGCCGCCGCGGCCGACCATCGGGCGGAGCTGGCCAACATGGGCCTCGAGTACGAAGAGTTCGGGCCGCGGAGCTTGCGCATCACGGCGGTGCCAACCGAGCTGCCGTCGGGCCGGGCCACCGCGGCGATCCAGGAAACGCTTGCGGCGCTGACAGAAAACCGCGGCGACGGCGCTATCCAGAAAGCGGCCGCCGCGCTTGCCTGCCATTCAGCGGTGCGGTTCGGCGACACGCTCGATGTGGCGGAGCAGCGCCGCCTGCTGGCCGACCTCGAGGCCGCCGAAGAATCGATCACCTGCCCACACGGACGTCCCACGCGGCTCCTGGTGGAGTGGCAGGAGCTGACCCGGCACTTCCGCCGAAACTACTGAAGTCCATACCCGTCATCGTCGGTCCGACCGGCATCGGGAAATCGCAACTCGCTTTCGACCTCGCGCTGCGGCTCGACGGCGAGATCGTGGTCGCCGACTCGCGCCAGGTATATCAGCGACTGGACATAGCGACCAACAAGCCCAGTCACGAGCACCGAGAGCGGGTTCGCTATCACATGATCGACTTCGTCGACCCTGCCCAGAGCTTCAACGTGGCGGAGTACGTCCAGGGCGCGCGGGCGGCGATCGACGACATTTCATCGAGAGGGCGACAACCGATCGTTGAGGGCGGGACGATGCTTTACGTCGACGCGCTCTGCGACGGCTTCAGCCTCACAGGCATCCCGCCCAACGCCGAGCTGCGCGCGGAGCTTGAGGCGAACACCGTCGAAGCCTTGCGCGAAAGGCTCCTCGCCCTGGATCCAGACCCCGGGGTCGACCTCAACAATCCGGTGCGCATGATCCGCGCGGTTGAGATCCTCGAGGCCGCGGGACCTCCGCTGCGCGCGCTGCGCACGAGGACGCCGCCCGACTGGCAGGCGATTCGTATCGGCCTTGCAGCAAGCCTCGACGTGATCGACGACCGGCTCGCAGAGCGCAGCCGGCGTCAGGTCGAGCGCGGCCTGGTCGAGGAAACGCGCGCGGCGCTCGAAGCGGGCGTGCCGTCCACAGCTCCGGTGTTGACCGGCATCGGCTATGCGGAAGCCCTCGCGCATCTGCGCGGCGGGCTCACGCGGGACGAGCTTCCGATCGCCATGGCCCGGTCAAACCGTCGCTACGCACGCCGGCAATTGCGCTGGTGGCGCCAAGACGACCGCGTCCGCTGGTTCTCGATCGAGCCGGATCCGCTGCCGGGTATCCTCACCTACGTGAGCGAGCATCTTGAATAAGACCGTGGCCGGGGCGAAGCGACTCGGGCGCATCCCGCCCTATCTCTTTGCCGAGATCGATCGTAAGGTGCAGGAAAAGAAGAGGGCCGGCGTCGACGTCATCTCGCTCGGCATCGGTGATCCGGATCTGCCCACTCCAGGGCGCATCGTCAGCGTGCTGCAGGAAACGGCCGCGGATCCTTCCAACCATCGCTATCCGTCCTACTTCGGCCTCGCCGACCTCAGAGAATCGATCGCCCGCTGGTACAGCGACCGCTCCGGCGTGGAGCTGGATCCAAGCACCGAGATCCTGCCGACCCTCGGCTCGAAGGACGGAATCAGTCACGCGCCTCTTGCGCTGGTCGATCCCGGCGACATCGTGCTCGCGCCAGACCCCGGCTACACGGTCTACATGACCGGGGCGATCATGGCCGGCGCCGACCCATTCGTGATGCCGCTGACGGAAGCGAACCACTGGCTGCCTGACCTTGACGCGATCCCGGCCGATGTCGCGCAGCGCGCAAGGCTCATGTGGCTCAACTACCCCAACAATCCGACGGCGGCGACGGCCGATCGCCAGTTTCTCGAGCGCGCGGTGGAGTTCTGCGCGCGCCACGACATCGTGCTCTGCCACGACGCGCCGTACTCCGAGATCGCGTTCGACGGTTACCGGCCGCTGACTCTGTTCGAAATCCCAGGGGCGAAAGAGATCGGCCTCGAGTTCCACTCTCTGTCCAAGACGTACAACATGACCGGCTGGCGGATCGGATGGGTTTGCGGCCGCGCCGACCTGGTCAAGGTGATCGGTCAGTTGAAAACGAACATCGACTCAGGCATCTTCCAGGCCGTGCAGTGGGCGGCGATCGAGGCGCTGAATGGGGGGGAGGAGGAGACGCGCGCGGCCAACGCCGTCTACCTTCGACGGCACCGCCTGGTCGCCGACACGCTGAACAAGATCGGCTGGAATATCAAACCCCCGCGTGCGACGTTTTATGTGTGGGCGCCGGTGCCCGAAGGGTATGACTCGATCCGGTTTGCCGGTCACGTGCTCGATGAGGTCGGCGTGAACATCACGCCGGGTGTTGGCTTCGGTCCTCATGGCGAGGGTTACTTTCGGCTGTCGGTGACCGCGCCCGACGCCCGCCTGCAAGAAGCCA
>Ga0209057_1002622_pt1 | contig 13760 bp, 8 predicted proteins | sample GraSoiAngelo_146_FD_185903 | JGI IMG/M metagenome (GOLD analysis project Ga0209057, IMG submission 185903) | Grasslands soil microbial communities from the Angelo Coastal Reserve, California, USA - 14_1009_05_30cm (SPAdes) (version 2) | ecosystem: Environmental > Terrestrial > Soil > Grasslands ... | reverse complement strand
CGGAACGAGGCCGAGCTCCTCGCCGAGGCACGTCCGTCGCACAAGCCGCCACCCGTTCTGGCACAGCGCTATCACCCGCCCGAGGGACGCGACTTGAAGATCTACGCGATCGGCGAGCGGCTCTTCGGCGTCCGGAAGGTCTTCCCGGCCATCACGGAGGCGGAGAAGTACGGCGAGCCGTTCGCCCCGACTGCCGAGCAAGCCGACATCGCGCTGCGCTGTGGCCGTGCGTTCGGTATCGACCTGTACGGCGTCGACTTGATCGAGAGCGAGGGAAGGACATACGTCGTGGATATGTCCAGCATCCCGGGCTTCAAGGGTGTGCCGGACGCGCCGTCGCATTTGGCGTCTTACTTCTACGCGGCGGCGGAGCGCGCCGCCAGCGGGCGACCGGTATTCCAGCCGGCGGTCGAGGTAGGTCCATGAAGTGGCTCATCATCAACGGGGACGACTTCGGTGCGAGCCGCGGGATCAACCGCGGCATTATCCAGGCGCACCACGACGGAATCCTGACGAGCGCGAGCCTGCTCGTGAACCGGCCAGCGAGCATCGAGGCGGCCGCGCTCGCGCGCCAGCACGCCGGTCTGAGCCTCGGGCTCCACCTGGAGCTGGACGCGGGCGACCTGGACGAGGGGGGAGTCGCCGCTCAATGCGAGCGCCAGCTGGCGCAGTTCCGGGAGCTGACTGGGGAACGCCCGACCCATGTGGACTCCCACCACGACGTGCACCGCGACCCACACGTGCTGCCGCACGTGCTCGCGCTCGCCCAGCGAGTCGGCGCGCCGGTGCGGGGTCACTCCGGGGCCCGCCACCTCGGGAAATTCTACGGCCGCTGGGGCGGCGCCACCCACCCCGAGCAGATCGGGGTCGAGGGCTTGCTGCGCATGCTGGACGCCGAGGTTCGAGAGGGCGTGACCGAGCTCTCGTGCCACCCCGGCTACGTCGAACCCGGATACCGCTCGAGCTATCTCGTGGAGCGCGAGCTCGAGCTGCGGACGCTGTGTGACCCCCGAGTGCGGCAGGCGATCCGCGACCGGGGGATCCGCTTGATGGGATTCCGGGACCTGCTGGCGCGCGCGCCCGCGGCGACGCTGACGGCGGAGGCGACATGACCACGGCCGTCATGTCGGTCTACAAAGTCGCCAGTTTCCCGGACGGCGGCGGCCATTTCTGGGTGTACCTGCAGTACGCGTTGGGGCTGCGCCGCCTGGGGTGCGATGTCTACTGGCTGGAGCAGCTGCGCCCCGCCCGCGATCCCGAGCGGCAGAGCTACGTGATCTCGACCTTCCTGGAGCGGATGCAGCAGCTCGGATTCGAGGGCCGGACGCTGCTCTACACCCTGGACGGCGATCCACGCTTCATCGGCTGCACGTGGGGCGAGGCCGAGGCCGTGCTGCGGCGTGCGGACGTGCTGCTGAACTTCCACTACGCCATCGATCCGCGGCTACTCGCCGGCGCCCGGCGCACGGCGCTCGTGGACATCGACCCGGGGCTGCTGCAATTCTGGATGAGCTCGGGGCAGCTCAAAGTGCCCCCGCATGACAGCTATCTGACGACGGGCGAGACGGTGGGCACGCCCGCTGCTCGCTTCTCCGACTGCAGCTTGCGGTGGACACACATCCGTCCCCCGGTCTGCCTCGACCTCTGGCCGGTGACCTATGATGCCCGATCCGAAGCCTTCACAACTGTCTCCAGCTGGTCCTCGGCCAGCTGGTTGAAGGTGGACCGAAACGGGGAGACCGTGCTCCTCGATAACACAAAGCGCGTGTCCTTCCTCGACTTCGTCGATCTGCCACGCCACACGAGCCAGCCGCTCGAGCTCGCGTTGTACCTCCTCGACCGCGATCCGGAGGGCGAGAGGCGCCTCAAGCAGGCCGAGAAGGACGCAGCGGACCGGGCCCACCTCGAGAGCCACGGGTGGCGGGTGCGAGACTCGCGCGAGGTTGCCGGCAGCCCCGAGGCGTACCGCGCTTACGTTCAGCAGTCGCGCGGCGAGTTCAGCTGTGCCAAGCCGTCGTGCATGGAATTCCAGAACGCGTGGGTCAGCGATCGCACGCTGTGCTACCTGGCGAGCGGGAAGCCGGTCGTGGTGCAGCACACCGGCCCAAGCTCGTACCTGCCCCACGGCGAGGGAATGTTCCGCTTCACCTCTCTCCCCGAGGCGGTCGAGGCGCTGGAGAGCATCGCCAGCGACTACGCACGCCATTGCCGCGCGGCCCGTGACATTGCCGAAACGCATTTCGACGCGCGGCGCGTGTTGGAGACGGCGCTGAACGCCGCGCTGAGCACACAGCCGGCGGCACTGCAGCGGGCGGGCGCATGAGCCTCACCGTCTGCCTCGCGCCGGCCAATACCGTGGCGTACCCCAACGGCGGGGGTCACCTCTGGGTCTACCTCCACTGGGCTCTGGCGCTCAAGGCGCTCGGCTGCCGAGTGATCTGGCTCGAGGGCATCGATGTCGACGACAGCGACACGTCCCCTGCGGGCCGCCGGCGCAGGCGCGGTGGCCGTGCTGTCGACTGCGTCGCGACCCTCAAGACGCGCCTGGAGCCCTACGGCCTGGCCGACACGCTGGCGCTCTACGCGCTGAACGGAGCCGCGGTCCCGGAGGACGTCGCCCAAGGCTCGCTGGACGTCGACGCTGCCGCTGGCGCCGATCTGCTCCTCAATCTGTGGCACTCGGCGCCCGCCCCGGTCGTGCAGCGGTTCCGCCGCTCCGCGTTCGTCGACACCGATCCAGGGTTGCTCCAGATCTGGATGACGACGGGCGCCGTCGATCTCGCGCCGCACGACATCTACTTCACGATCGGCGAGACGGTGGGTCAGCCGGGCGCGCCGTTCCCCGACGGCGGCCGTGCTTGGCTGTACACGCCCCCTCCCATCTTCCTGCCGGAGTGGCCCGCGCTGCCGCCCAGCGGGCCCGGCCGGTACACCACGGTGGCTCATTGGTGGGGCGGGACGTTCGAGTACAACGGAACCACCTTCTGCAACGAAAAGCGGGTCTCCTTTCTCGAGTATCTCGACTTGCCGACCCGCACGCCCGTCCCGCTCGAGCTGGCGGTCTGCCTCGCTGAGCACTACGACGAGTACCGCCAGCTGATGGAGCCCAAGGGCTGGACGCTACGGGAGGCGTGGGACGTGAGTGCCACCCCCGAGGCGTATCGCACCTACGTGCAGCAGTCACGCGGTGAATTCAGCTGCGCGAAGCCCGCCTACGTGACGCTGCAAACGGCGTGGGTGAGCGACCGCACGCTGTGCTACTTGGCGAGCGGGAAGCCCGCCGTGGTACAGCACACTGGCCCGAGCCGTCTCCTGCCCGAGGCGGAGGGCCTGTTCCGGTTCCGCACCCTCGAAGAAGCCACCGCCGCGCTCACGAGCGCCGAGGCGGACTACGAGCGGCACGCGGCCCTCGCCCGGGCGCTGGTCCAGGAGCATTTCGACGCGCGACGCGTCGTGGGGAATGTGCTGGAGCGCGCCCTCGAGCCCCGCGTCTCCGCAGTCCGGGAGACCAAAGAGGTCGATCTGCCGCGCGGGCTGCTCGCGCAGTTGCTGGACGGCCCCGGTGGCGTAGGCCGTGTCCAGCGGCTCAAGCAGCGTGTATACCGGCTCGAGCTAACGAGCGGACCGGCTGGACATCGCTCGGTCGTGCTCAAGCGGTTGGAGCCGGGGGTGGCGGAGCGCGTCCGCCTCGTCGCCGAGCGCTGGCTGCCCGCCCTCGGCCTGGGCGATCGCTGTCCACGCCTGCTTGCCGTAGCGGCCGACGCAGCCGGCGCGACCAGCTGGCACGCCTACGAGGATCTGGGCGATGAGACCTTGGCGAGCGACCCGACTCGCGAGCGCGTCACGGCGACGGTCGATCTCATTGCTCAGCTGCACACGCGCGGCGCCCGCCACGCGGTGCTCCCCGACGTGCGGCGCTACGGCGGCGCCCTCGGGTTCTCCTATTTCACGGCGAATGTGCATGACGCGATCGCCGCGTTGGAGGCGCTGGTCGCCGCCGCGATCGAGCCGCCGCCCGAGCAGGCCGGGGTGACGGAGCGGTTGCTGGAGCGCTTGGTGGGCCTGCGCGCCGACGCCGCGCGGCGGGCGCAGGTGTTCGAGCAAGCGGGGGGGCCCGATACCCTGCTCCACGGCGATCTGTGGACGATCAACGCCTTCGTGGCCCCGACCGCCGGAGGATTGCGGGCACAGCTCGTCGATTGGGATCGGGTGGGCGTCGGACCGTTCAGCTATGACCTGTCCGCCTTTCTCCTCCGGTTCCCGCCCGAGGAGCGGGCGTGGATCCTCGAGCGCTACCGGGAGGCGGTCGCTCCCGCGGGCTGGCGCCTCGCCGCGGTCCCGGAGCTCACGGATCTCTTCGACACTGCCGAGCGTGGGCGCTATGCCAACCGCATCATCTGGCCAGCCCTGGCGCTGCTCAGCGAGCGCGCCGCTTGGGGGTTTCCAGAGCTCGCCGAGGTCGAACGCTGGTTCCGCGCGCTCGACCAGTCCCCGGTACTCGATGTTGGAGCCTTGACCCCATGCTGATGCCGCCGCCCCGGACGTTCTGCGTGCGCCTGCCCGCCGCCAGCCTGAGATCCCGTCGGGTCTGGCCGCTCGTCTTCCTCCTCGCGGCGTTGATTCCCGGCCCCGCTGCCGCCCAGGTGGGCGCCAACACCGACCGGGCAGCCCCAAGGCGTACCGCTCGTACATCCAGCAATCGCGCGGCGAGTTCAGCTGCGCCAAGGCTTCGTGCATGGACTTCCAGAACGCCTGGGTGAGCGACCGCACCGTGTGCTTCGCGGAGACGCATTTCGATTCGGCGCGCATCCTGGAGGGCGTGCTGAACACCGCGCTGATGGCGAGGGAGACCATACCGTGATCCCCATCCTGCCGCTCTTGCTCCTGCAGTCAGCGTCCGTCGACCGGGCCCGCGTCCCGGACGCCCCGGCGACCGTCACCGCCACGCGGGTCGCACCCGCCTCGAGACCCGTGCTCGACGGACGGCTGGACGACCCCGCCTGGACCCTCGCCACCCCGATCGGCGGATTGTTGCAGCGGGACCCGCAGGAGGGGGCGCCCGCCACCGAGCGAGTGGACGTGCGGATCCTGTACGACGCCGAAGCACTGTTCATCGGCGCCCGCCTGTTCGACGCTTCGCCCCAGAGCATCATCCGCCGGCTGGGACGCCGTGACGCCACGACGCACAGCGACGAGTTTCGAGTGCTCCTGGACAGCTACCACGACCGCCGCACCGCCTTCGAGTTCATCGTCAACGCGGCCGGCGCGAAGCGGGACATCCTGCTGGGAGACGATGGGGGCTATTCGGACGACTCGTGGGACGCCGTGTGGGAGGCCGCGACTGCGGTCGATTCGCTCGGCTGGACCGTCGAGATGCGAATCCCGCTCTCGCAGCTCCGGTTCTCCGGGGTGCGGGCCCAGGTGTGGGGGGTGCGCTTCGAGCGCTGGATCCAGCGCAAGAACGAGTTCGACATGCTGCCGCTCGTCCGCAAGACCGAGAGCGGTGTCGCGTCGCGCTTCGCCGATCTCCTGGGGCTCGAAGACCTGCCGGCGCCCAAGCGCGTGGAGCTCTTACCCTACGTGGTCGGGCGCGGCCACTACGACACGCCGAACTCCCCGAGGGATCCCTTCGACCACGGCAGCGCGTACCTGGGAGGTGTGGGCGCCGATCTCAAGTACGGGGTAACCTCGAACCTCACCCTCGACGCCACCGTCAACCCCGATTTCGGCCAGGTGGACTTGGACCCCGCGTTCGTCAACCTGACCGCCTTCGAGGTGCAGCTCGAGGAGAAGCGTCCGTTCTTCGTCGAAGGCGGAAACATCTTCGGGTTCGCGGGGAACGGCGGCGGGCTCGCCAGGCTGAGTGATCGGCCGCAGTTCTTCTATTCGCGACGCATCGGTCAGCCCCCGCAGGGGGAGGTCACCTCCGACGGACAGTTCTCCGACATCCCGACGAACAGCACCATCCTCGGCGCGGCGAAGCTGAGCGGCAAGCGAGCGAGTGGCTGGTCAATCGGTATCCTGGACGCGCTCACGGCACGCGAGTGGGCCACAGTGGCGGACACGACGACCAACCTGCGCCATCGCGATGAGGTCGAGCCTCTCACGAACTACTTCGTCGGCCGCCTGAAGCGCGACCTGCGTCACGGCAACACCACCCTCGGCCTCGTCGCCACGGCGGTGAATCGTGATCTCGACACGCCGGCGCTAAACATGCTCGGCAGCGCCGCCTATACGGGCGGTGTGGACTTCTTCCACCGCTGGGGCCACCACACCTACACGCTGGCCGCGAGCCTCGGCGGCTCCTACATCCAGGGCGACACCCTCGCCTTGCAGGAGGCTCAGTTGTCCTCCAGCCGCTATTACCAGCGGCCGGACGCCGGGCGCTTCAGCTACGATCCGCACCGCACCTCACTCGCTGGGACCACTGGGGACCTGTTTCTCAACAAGGTCGCCGGCCCGTGGAACTGGAGCGTCGGCGGCGAGTTCGCCTCGCCCGGCTTCGAAGTGAACGATCTCGGGTTCCAGGAGCGCGTCGACCGCATCTCCGCGGCCGTGGCAGGACGGCGCCGCTGGAGCCGGCCGGGGAAGACGTTCCAGCACGCTGTCGTCGAAGTGTCGCACGGGCGTGGCTGGAACTACGACGGCGACCCGATTCAGGGCAAAGTCCGCATGTACGCGTTCGGCCAATTCCGCAACTTCTGGATCGCCGAGCTGGCCACGACCTATTCGGGGGGCGCCATCGATGACCGGCTCACGCGAGGCGGCCCGCTCGCGCGCAAGCCGCCCTCCTGGTCCGCGACTGCCGACGCCTACACCGACGACCGAAAGAAGATGAGTGCCTACGCATTTGCAGCCGTCACGCACGATACGGCCGGCGGCTGGTCGCTGGAAATACTCCCGAAGCTCACGTTGCGGCCGAGCTCAGCCGTCTCGCTGAGCCTCGCGCCCGAGTACTTCACCGGTCGCTCAGCGGCCCAGTACGTGAGGCGCGTCAGCGACGCCTTCGCGACGGCGACGGACGGCGCGCGCTACGTGTTCGCCGAGCTGATCGAGCACGAGATCAGCGCGACCCTGCATGTGAACGCCACGTTTTCGCCCACCCTGAGTTTTCAGCTGTACGCGCAGCCGTTCACGTTCACGGGCGCCTATCGCGGCTTCAAGGAGCTGCAGGCGCGCCAGACGTTCACCTTCAACACGTACGGCCGGGATAACGGCTCCACGGTGACCCCCGGTGACCCCGCGGTCTGCGGGGGCGCTGGCCCGGCGCAGTGCTCGGGTGTCGATCCAGACGGGGCGGGACCCGCCCCCGAGTTCGCGCTCTACAACCCCGACTTCCGCACGCGCTCGCTCAGCGTGAAGGCCGTGTGGCGCTGGGAATACCGCCCAGGGTCCACGATCTTCTTCGCGTGGACGCACAGTCGCTCGGGTTACTTTCCCTACGACGCGAGCTTCGACGTGGTGCGCGACCTCGGGCGCGAGCTGCTCCACGACCGGCCCACCAACGTCCTGCTCGTGAAATTCAACTACTGGCTGAGCCTATAGAGACGCGAGCGCGGTCACGTCCTCCGGACGCGCCAGGTGCACGTGCGCCACGCGGCGACCGCGCGCCAGCAGCGCGCGGATGTCGCCGCGCGCCTGGGCGCGCTTCAGTCGACCGAAGGTGATCCCCATCTCGGGAACCTCCGCGTCCTCGATGTCCTCGGCGGTGATCACCAGGAACAGCCCGGTGTTGGGACCACCCTTGTGGAGCTGCCCCGTGGAGTGCAGGTAGCGTGGCCCGAAGCCGAGCGTGGTCGCGCAGCCCGTCGCCCGTGCCCACCTGCCCCGCACCTCGTGGAGCCGGGCCGCGACCTCGGGGCGCGGCGGCAGATAGGCGAGCATCGCGACGTAGTCGCTGGGGCGGGCAGCGCGTCGCAGCGTCTCGGGGGTCATGGTGGGTAAGGGCGCAGCATGCTGCGCCCCTTCGGGGCCCCCCGCGAGTTCCGCCCGCGCGAGGCGCTTGGCCTCCTCGACATCGGGCTGGTCGAAGGCGTCGACGCCCAGGCGCTCGCCCAGCTCCCCCGTCGCGTACTCCCACGTGAGGAACTCTGCGCCCAGGTCGAGTGGGTCGCTCGAGAACTCGGCGACGACCTCCGAATCCGGCCGGCGCTCGCTCACGGGATCGTCGACGACGGGGACGACGCCGCGGCCCTCCTTGCCGCTGCTCTCGGCCACGAGCTGCTCGATCCAGTCGGCGAGGCGCGCGATCGGGCCGGGCGGCCGCAACACCAGCTTGTCCCGTCCTGCCTGCGCCGCCGCCGCGATGCGCGCCCCGAGGGCTTTGGCGCGGTCGACGCGCACGGCCCGCGCCCGCTCGAGCAGGGTCCGCCCATCCGCGCCGATCAGTGCCGCCGGAAGCATCCCCACGATGGTCAGCGCGGCGTAGCGGCCGCCCACGTCCACCGGGTGGTGGAAAACGGCCCGGAAACCGCGCTCAAGGGCCAGCGTCTCGAGCGGGCTCCCCGGGTCCGTGATGGCGACGAACTGCCCCGGCCGCGCGCGGGCGACGAAGTAGTGGTAGAACGCGAGCGTCTCCACCGTCGTCCCCGACTTGCTGCTGATGACGAACAACGTGGTTCCGATCCCGGTCCGCTCGATGGCGAGCACCGCCGCCGGGTCGGTGCTGTCGAGGACGGTCAGGGAGGGCGCTCCAAAGCTGGTCGCCAGCACCTGGGGCGCAAGACTCGACCCGCCCATGCCGCACACGACCACGCGCGTGAATCCGTCGCGCTGCGCCGCGTCGGCGAAGCGGGTGAGGTCTTCCCATTGCGCTAACGACGCACGCGGCGCGTCGATCCAACCCAGGCGGCTCATCCGGAGGGAAAAACATAACCAACCCTCGCCACCAGTGACGGGGGTATTTAGGTTAGCCCATGAGGCTTCCAGTGACTCTCCCGGCCGGAACAGCTCGCTTCTGGGTCGCTGCCGTCGCCCCTTCCCTGGCGGTGATCGTCGGCGCGTATCTCCTCGAGACCCACGGCCGCACCATCGCCGCGGCCGGGCTGGTCGGGGCGGGCCTGGCGGCCGGCGCCGCCCGGTTCCTCGCGTCGAGCCGCGCCGATCGCCGCTACGCCAAGGTGCTGGAGCACGAGGTCGCGACCCAGACGCGCTCCCTGGTGGATTCGCTCGCCGCCACGGCCGACGCCGAGCGCCACCTGCGGCTGGTGATGGACGCAGTACCGGACGCGATCGCGGTGCTGGATCGTGACGGCCGCGTCATCGATCTGAACGAATCCGCCAAACGGCTACTGGCCGCGCCGCCCAACGCGGGCGCGGGACGCAGCGTGTTTGCGTCGCTCGAGGCCGATGCCGCGGCGACCGTCCGGGAGCGGCTCGCGGCGGCGTTCCGCGGGGAGGTGCAACGGTTCGAGGTGGCGGGCCGGCGGGAGGACGGGACCAAAGGCTTGAGCGCCATGCTGTACGCCCCGGTGCGCGAGCGCGGCGAGGTCACACGGGTCCTCGCCCTCGGCCGGGACATCACCGATCAGAAGCACACGGAGCACCAGCTCCAGCAGGCCGAGAAGCTGAGCGCCATGGGTCAGCTCGTGAGCGGCGTCGCGCACGAGATCAACAACCCGGCGGCGATCATCTCGGGATTCGCGCAGACGCTGCTGCTCGACGTGGTGAAGCCCGAGCAGCGCGAGATGCTGCAGATGATTTACGACGAGGCCACCCGCATCGGACGCATCACCGCGAACCTGTTGGCGTTCGCCCGGGCGGGAGGCTCGCAGCGGACGCTCGTGGACCTGAACGACATCGTGCGTCGCACCTTCGCCCTCCGCTCCTATCACCTCACGACGCTCAACATCGCCGTGACGCTCGAGCTCTCGCCCGCGGAGCCCAAGTTCTGGGCCGATCCCTCCGAGCTGCAGCAGATGCTCCTCAACCTGCTCATCAACGCGGAGCAGGCGCTGGTGTCGGTCGAGACGCCGCGGACGATCGTCGTACGGACGGCGACGAGCGAGGAAGAGGTACGACTCGAGGTCGCCGACTCGGGGCCAGGCATCGCGCCCGAAATCCGGGCCAAGATCTTCGACCCGTTCTTCACCACCAAGCCGGAGGGCGTCGGCACGGGACTGGGTCTGTCGATCTGTTACGGCATCGCGCGCGAGCACGGCGGCCGCATCTGGGCGGACTCGCAACCGGGCCGCGGCGCGACCTTCTATGTTGCGCTACCCCGCGATCCACGCCGCGAGGGACGCCCGGTCCCCGAATCGCCCGCCCCCCCCCCCGCCCCCGCCCCGCCGTCGCCGGCGGCGGACACCATCACGGTGCTCATCGTCGACGACGAGACCGCCCTACGCAACGCCCTGCTCCGCTACCTCGGACGGCGCGGGATCCAGGGGCACGGGGTGGCTGACGGCGCCGACGCGTTACGGGCGCTCGAGCAGCGGGAGTTCCAGGTGATCATCTCGGACGTGCGGATGCCGGGAATGAGCGGCCGCGAGTTCATGGAGCGGCTGCGGCGCGACCGACCCGACCTCATGGCTCGGCTCATCTTCAGCACCGGCGACACGTTCGCGCCGGATACAGCGGCGTTGATCAAGGAAGCTGCCCTCCCGACCGTGACCAAGCCGTTCGACTTCGGGGAGCTCGAGCGGGTGATCCGCCGGGTCGCGGCCGAGGCGGACCGCCGGCGCCCTATGGCTTCGGCGTGAGCAGTACCTCGAGTCCGGAGAGGCCGGCCCCGGTGGTGGTGGGGGCCACGGTGAGGCGGAGCGGCTGGGCCGAGGCGTGGAGGGCTTCGAGGACGCGCGCGTCCACCGTCAGATCATAGACGTCCGGCTTTACGCCCAGCGTGTAGAAGTCCCCGTCGGAGAAGGTCGTAAGACTGCGGCGCTCGCCCGTACGGCGATCGGTCAGGATGAGCGTGACGCCAGCGAGCCCCTGCGGACCTTGTGGGGTCGCGCGGCGCACCCGCCCCTCTACCACGCCGGCGCGGACCAGCGGGATATCCAGCGTGCGGAACCGATTGGGCCCCGGCTCGATGCTCACCGCGCCGAACGCCGGCACCAGCAGCGGCGAGTCGATCGAAAGCGAGTCGACCGTCACGAGGACCGGCTCGAAGGGCACGAGGTCCCAGACTCCGAACCAGCCGCTCGAGTCCGAGCGCGCGCTGTTGCTGCCCGCGAGCACCCGCACACCCGGTACGGCCGGCTCGCCCGGATCCCGACGCCCGTTCGCGTTCTCATCCAGGAACACGCGGCCGGTGAGCCCCGCGCGCTCGAGCGAGGGGCCAGGCGCGTAGGTCAACCGCCCATTCGAGCGGTTCCACAGGACCGACCCCTGCACAAACTGTGAGGCGGTCGTCCCGCCGGCCGTCGGCGCGCTGACCAGGGTCAGCGTCCGCACCGCCGGGAGGTAACTCGACAGCGTAAACGTGAAGGTCGCGCCGGGACTGCCGTGCAGCTTGCCCACGCCCACCTCGAGCCGCACGCCGGACCAGAGCGGCCGTGCGGCGAACAGCTGGACGGCCTGCAACGCACCGTCGAGTTGCTGCTCCACGTGCCCGCGCATCCAGACCGCGCCGAGCACGGGCCCCAGTGCCGGGCGCGGCAGGGCGAACACATCGAGCCCGGCGAAGGGGCTCGTCGTGGCGACGCCGCCTGCAGGAGCGTCGCGCAGCAGGCGCACGAACGGCACCAACCGCACGTCGTGCGCCTGAACCGAGGCGCCGAGCCGAGCCGTCGTGGTCCCGCCCGTCGCGGTGCGCGTGCCACCGAACTGCCCATCCAAGAAGAAGAAGCCGGACGCGGGGATCGGTCGGAGGAAACCGGTGACCCCCCACGCCGAGCGCAGGGCGGGCGCTTGGAGGGCGGGGGCCGTATCGTGGGCGTAGGCCGTGTAGCCCGCGCTCAGTTGCAGGTTGAGCGAGGGCTCGAATTGCACGCCCGCCGTGGCCGAGGCGCCGCCCACGCCTTCGACGCTCACCGCCCAGGCGTTGGTCGGGTTCAGCACCATCGCCATATAGGGATGGGTGCGGTTCGCGAGGCTGTCGCGCCAGAACTGCTCCACGCCGGCCCGCACCGTCCAGCGCTCCGTGATCCCGTAGCGCAAATCGAGGTTGCCGGTGGCGCGGCAGGTCGGCGCCGTGCACCGCCCCGCCGAGAAGCCGTACTCGAACTGGCGCGCGGGCAGCAGCTCGGTCAGCACGCGGTAGGTGCGGTTGAACTGCCGGACTTCCCCCAACGGCCCGTACGCCACGAAGTCGACCGGGTTCTCGCCGTAGCGCACGGGGAGATCGACTGCGAACCGGCCCTGGCGGTCGGTCGAATCCAACCCGACCAGGTCAGCGCCGCGGTACGCCTCCACCGACCACCCGGGGTCGAGCTGGCCGTCGTAGCGGGTCGCCCCGAGGAGCGAGGGCCGGAGATAGGGCGCGTTGGTCACCAGCAGACCGCGCTGGGACCGCAGGCGCGGACCGGTGGTGAAGCCGTCACCAAGCCGCAGCTGCTTTACCCACTGGCGGTCGCGCCACACCCCAGTCCACGATCCCGAGCCCCGCGCGTGGGCGTCCCCCGTGGTCCCGACGCTTTGCACGCCGAGCTCGAGCGAGCCGCCCAACGCGTCGGCGCCCAGCCCCACCGAATAAGCGCCGCCACCCAGCGGCTGCTCGCCGGCCGCGAGGAACGAGTAGTCCACCACCAAGCCGTCCCAGCGCGGGCGCTCGAGGGCGAGAGCCCGCTCGGGCTGGACGCCGCGCGTCCTCTGGAGAAAGGCCGCCCGCGCCGCCTCGCGCCGCAGCCGCCAGCCGATCGGCAGCTTACCGTCATCCACCAGCGTGACGGACAGCTCTCCCCAATCCACCAGGATGCGCGACTCGAGTAGCTCGCTGAGCCGGCGGGCGCCGACGTACAGCTCGTTGTCGTGGAAGAAGCGATACGCGGGCTCGATCTCCACGCGCCGCGTCCCCAAGCTCATCGTGTCGCGGTGCACGTCGATCAGCAAGCGGCGGCCGCCCGGATTCACGGTCGCTTCGAGCCGGCCGTCCAGTGACAGCCGGTACCCGGCCTCTCCCAGCTGGAGCAACGCCGTCACGGGTAGGAGCGCTTCGGCGCCGACGCGGTACGCGGACACGGTGCGACTCGCGGCCCTGCCGACCTGGAGCTCTACCAAGACTGGCTCTGGCACAGAGTCGGGCGACTCGTTCTGCGCGCGGAACGCCTTGAGAGAATCGCGTGCAGTATCCGGCGCGAAGCGGCGCGGCGGCACCGCTGCAGCAGCGGCACGGCTGGCGGCAGCGACGGCGGCGAACGCGACGAGCCACGCGAGCGCCACATCCACGAGACGTCTCATGGCAGGCGCAGCTCCAGCGAGTCGCGCACCGCCGCAGCCTGGAGCACCACTGCCGGGTCGAGGTCCTCACGCTCGGTCACGAGCTCGTAGCGTAGCAGGTAGCGACCGCGCGCGAGCCCCCTCGCCGAGAGCGCGTAGCGCGGCTCCATCACGAAGTACACGCCGATCGGAGCGCTCAACGTGCTCCGCACCGTGCCCGTCGAATCCACCAGCGCCGCCCGGACCGTCCCGACGTACGCCGCCGTGCCTCGGCGCTCCAGACGGCTCCACGTCTCGACCGAATCGCCGACCAGGTGCGCCCGCAGCTGCGAAAGCGCGACCCCCGTCGCCACGGGCCCTTTGCGGTACGCCAGGCCGATGTTGGTGTTCACGACCAGGTTGAGCTGCACGCGCACGGCCGCTGTGTCGCCTACGCCGGCGAC
>Ga0209057_1002609_pt1 | contig 13808 bp, 13 predicted proteins | sample GraSoiAngelo_146_FD_185903 | JGI IMG/M metagenome (GOLD analysis project Ga0209057, IMG submission 185903) | Grasslands soil microbial communities from the Angelo Coastal Reserve, California, USA - 14_1009_05_30cm (SPAdes) (version 2) | ecosystem: Environmental > Terrestrial > Soil > Grasslands ... | reverse complement strand
AGCAGCTGTGGGTGTGGAAGTAGATGCTGTCGAGCGGCACCTCCTCCAGCTGCTCGAGCAGCTCGCGCTCGTCGTAGGCGCGCCGGCCGAGCATCTCGCGCAGCTCCCAGCAGCCGAAGAAGTGGAAGGGCGTGCGGGCGGTGCGCTCGCTCATACGGCCTCCGGGGCGAGGGCCAGGCGCGCGCAGAGCGCGGCCACCGTCTCGCTGGCACGCACCTCGGGTGGGCTCGCCTGCCACCAGCCGAGCGCCCGCACCTGCGCCGGGCCGAGGTCGAGCTGCACCCCGGCCGCCTCCGCCAGGTCGAGGATGGCGAGCGCGTCTGCCGCCCCGCGCGGGAGATCGCGCAGGCGGTCGTCGAGCACGCGCTCGAGGGCCGCGGCGAGCCACGCAGCGGGCGGGACGGCGTCGGGCCGGCGGAGCTCCGCGTGCAGGCTCCTCTCCACCCCACGCACGAGCGCCGCCAGCAGCCGCTCGCGCTGCACGCCGAAGGCGTCCGCCAGCGTGAAGTCCTGCTCCGCCGCCCGGCAGCGGGCGGGAGCCCCCGGGATGCGGTCGGCGGCGACGTGCACACGGGCCGTGGCGCCGGTCGCCTCTTCGCACACCTCGGCATCGGCCACCAAGCGGCCGTCCGTCGGCCCGGCCGAGAAGCGAAGCGTGTACCCCGGCACCTCCGGCGGCTCGCCGTGCAGGGCGAGCAGCGCCGCGGTGGCCGCGACCCGCGCCGGCGTGGCGGCCGCACCCCGCGCCGCACGGCAGTAGACCTCCACACCCGTCCGGCGGTCGAGGTTCGTCCGTGCCGGCTCGAGGCGGGTGAGGAAGCCGTCCTCCAGGCGCGCGCCGAGCGCCTCGCCGAGTTCGATCGCGCGCGCCGCGTGGCGCAGCACGAGCGTCGGCTCGAGGCCGCCGAGATCGTCGAAGAACCAGCCGCAGCTCGTCTGCATGAGGAGCGCGTGGCGCGCCAGCTCGAGCGCGCGGCGCGCCTGCAGCGTGCCGGCCGTGGAGAGCGCGTGGGACGCTTCTGCCGCGAGCCAGGCGCCCGTGCGGGCGGGCTCGAGGACACAGTCGACGTAGCGGTCGCGTGCGCCCCACGGGTCGCGAAGGACGTCGTCCGCGCGCGTCTCGTAGACGGCCGCCAGCTCGTCGCGCAGCCAGTCGATCGCCTGGCGGAGCGGCAGGCGCCAGGCCTGCGTCCACCCGGGCTCTTTGCCCGCGCGGCAGCCGCAGTCGGCCCGCCAGCGCTCGACGCCGTGCGGGCAGCTCCAAGAGGTTCCCTCGGCGATCTCGACCTCGAAGGCCGGCGGATGCCGTTCCCGGAACGCGGCCGGGCCGGCGAGCGTGATCCCCGCCTCACGGCCGAGCGCACGCAGCGCGAAGGCCAGCGCCATCTCGCCGAAGCGGTGGTGGTGGCCGTAGGTCTCGCCGTCGCCGGCGACCGTGAGGATGGCCGCCGAGCCCGCCTGCTCGAGCGCGGCCCGCAGGCGCGCCGCGAGGCCGGCGCCGTCGGCGAGGAGCGCGCCGAAGGCGATGTCGCGCGACAGCGCCTCGTCACGGAACACCACGTCCACGCCGACGTGCGGCGCAAGCACGCAGTGGTAGAGGCGTCGCGTGTCGAGCGTCTCGGGCGTGACCGGCCGCCAGGCGTCCGCCCCGGCGCCGAGCGGCCGGATGCGGCGCGCCTGGTGCGGGGCGAGCATGGTGAGGCCGATGTCGGCCTGGGCGAGCGCGGCCAGGCTGGTCCGATCGACCGCCATCTCGGGGAGCCACATGCCCTCGGGTGGGCGGCCGAAGCGGTGCTCGAAGTCGCGCCGCCCCCAGACCACCTGGGTGCGCACGTCGCGCGGCGTCGAAAGGGGCAGGATCGCGTGCCCCCAGGCCTGCGCCCAGGCGTTGCCGTGGCCCGTGCGCCGACGGCTCTCGGCGTCGGCTCCGCGGACCGCCGCCATCACCTCGGGCGCCCTGGGAGCGAGCCAGGCGAGCAGCGTCGGGCCGAAGTCGAAGCTCGTCCAGGCGTAGGTGTTCACGACCGCGCGGAGTCGAGCGGCGGAATCGAAGACGCGCGCCGCCGTGTTCGGCGCGTAGCACTCCGCCGTGATGCGCGCGTTCCAGTCGCGGTAGGGCGCCGCCGAGGGCTCCGGCTCGACCACCCCGAGCCACGGGTGCTCGCGTGGCGGCTGGTAGAAGTGGCCGTGCAGGGCGAGGACGCGCACGCTTCGCGGCCAGTCCTAGACCGCCTGGGGCAGCGGGCCGGCGGGCTCGCCGCGCGGCACGACGACGATGCCCGAGGGATCCCGGTGCACCTCGAGGCCGGCGGTGTCCTCGCTGCCCGGCTCGAGGCGCGCGTGCTGCGGCACCGTGTTGTAGCGATCCACGATGGCACGCATGACGCGCGCGCCAGGACCGATCTCGGTGTGGTCCATGACGATCGACCCGGCGACGATCGCGCCGGGCGCAACGCGTACGCCGCGCCCGAGGATCGAACGCACGACGCGTGCGTCCTCCACCGTGGTGCCCTCGCCGAACATGCTGTCCTCGATCTCGCCGGAGAGGATGCGGGCCGGGGGACCCTCCGCCGAGCGCGCGAAGATCGGCCAGCGCGGGTTGTCGAGGTCGAAGGCGGGCGCGGCGCCGAGCTGGTCCATCTGCGCCTCGTAGTACGAGCGGATCGTGCCCACGTCGCGCCAGTAGGCCGGCTCCTCGTGCGGCCGGACGCCCGGGACGCGGTGGTCGCGGAAGTTGTAGGCGAAGAGGCGCTGGCGCCGCACCTGCTCGGGGATGATGGTGCGCCCGAAGTCGTGGTCGCTCTGGCGCGCCGCGTCCTCGCGCAGCACGTCGACCAGGACCTCGGTCGCGAACACGTAGTTGCCCATCGAGGCGAGCGCCGAGCTCGGGTCGCCCGGGATCGGCTCGGCCGAGCGCGGCTTCTCGGCGAAGGCGTTGATGCGGCCGTCCGCCGCCGTGGTCATGATGCCGAAGTCCGAGGCCTCGGCGAGCGGCACCGGGCGGGCCGCCACCGAGACGTCGGCGCGGCTCGCGAGGTGGAACTGGATCATGTGGCGGAGGTCCATGCGGTAGACGTGGTCGGCGCCGAAGACCGCGACCAGCTCGGGGCCGAAGTCGCGGATCAGGTTGAGATTCTGGAAGACGGCGTCGGCCGTGCCCCGGTACCAGCTCTCGCCACCGCGCATCTGCGGCGGGACGACGGTGACGAACGTCTCCGGCAGCCGGCCGCCGATGCGCCAGGTGCCGCTCACGTGCTCGATGAGCGACTGCGACTTGTACTGCACCAGCACGTAGAGCGCGTAGATGCCCGAGTTGACGAAGTTGCTGAGCACGTAGTCGATGATGCGGTGGCGCGCGCCGAAGGGCACCGCAGCCTTGCTGCGCGAGCGCGTGAGCGGCTGCAGGCGGTCACCCCGCCCTCCCGCCATCACGATCCCGAGCACGCGGGGCATGGGCGCCAATAATGGGCGATTGCGGGCCAGGGTCAAGGCCGGACCATGTTGAAGCGCTCGGGCCGAGCCGCTAAGAGGGCTCGGGCGCCGCGTGCGCCCTCGGCCCAATCGCTGGGAGGGTACATGCGACACTCGACTCGCCTCGCCGGGTGCCTGCTCGCCGTCGTGGCCGCGAGCCCGGGCCTCGTCGGCATGGGCGGATTCGGCGGCGGGCGCGAGGAGGGGCTCCCCGCGCGCGACTTCAGCGCCACCTTCACCGACGTCGACGGCACCCGGATGACCGTCACGCGCGTCACCAGCGGCGCCGATGCGAGCCTCGAGGGCGACCTCGGGCGGGGCCGCCTGCGCGTCCCCTTCGACAACATCGCCCGCGTCACCTTCCAGCCGGCGGAGAACGACCGCGAGCGCGTGCGGGCCGAGGTGACGCTGCGCGAGGGCGAGCCCGTGGCGCTCACCCTGCGCAGCTCGACCACCTTCTACGGGCGGACGCCGGCCGGCGCGTACCAGATCCGCGCGCGGGACCTGAAGTCGGTTGAGTTCGCTCACTAGACGGCGCGCGCGCCGCGCGGCGGTCGCGCTGGCGCTCGTCCTCCCCGCCCGCGCCGCGGCGCTCGACGTGAAGCTGTGGCCGCTCCTGCGCTACGCCCGCGACGAGGCCACGGGCGACGTGCGCTGGACGGCCTTCGGCCCCCTGATCGAGTTCCAGCGCACGGCCGAGACGCGCGACTTCTTCATCCGTCCCCTCCTCCGCCTGCACCAGCGGCGCGGCCCCGGGCACGATGACCGCTCCGACATCCTCTACCCGCTCGCCGCGACGCGCTGGCAGGAGGACTACCAGACCTTCCGTCTGCTCCTCTTCACCTACCGTACCGGCACCCGGGCCGCGCCCGCGCCGAAGGAGACGCCGCCGGCGCCCGAGTGGACGAGCCGCTTCACGCTCTTCCCGTTCGTCTTCTACCGCTCCAGCCCGGAGCGCGGCCGCCAGCTCTCGGTGGCACCCTTCTACCTGGACCTCGACGACTTCGCCGGCTACCGGCGCGTGCGGATGGTGATGTTCCCCGCTTACCTCGAGCTCTCCGAGCCGCAGGTCGAGCGGCGGTACTATGGCTTCCCGTTCGTCGCCACCTACGGCGGGCCCGGCGGCCGCGGGTTCCACGTGCTGCCGTTCTACGGGACGCGGGAGATCGTCGGAAAGGAGCGCTCGAGCTACGTCCTCTGGCCCTTCCACGTCCGCAGCGAGCGCTTGGTGCCCGGCTACGGCTGGGAGCGCCGGCGCCTCGACCTGCCCTTCTTCGCCGCCATCGACGGCGCCGGGCGCCGCGTGCGCGGCTACGGCCTCCTCGCCTACACGCACGCGATCGACGAGCGCAAGGGGACCGAGAGCATCGGCGCGCCCTGGCCGCTCGTGTTTCGCCAGCGGCGGCTCGGCGAGCGCGACTGGCAGATCTGGCGGGTCTTCCCCTTCTACGGTAGGAGCGACGTGCGGGGCATCTCGTCGCGCTTCTACGCCTGGCCCGCCTACCGGCGAAAGTCCGAGGACGTGGACGACTACCACTACGAGCGCCGGCGCGTGCTCGAGTTCCTCTGGCGGCGTCAGACGCTCGTGAACGAGGCCTCGGGCCACCACGAGATGGTCACCACCATGTTCCCGTGGCTGCGCAGCGAGCAGGACGACTGGCGCGCCTTCGGCCAGGCGCCGGCGCTCTTCGACAGCCTGCTCCCGAAGAACCGGGGGCTCCTCGCCCTGTGGGCGCCACTCTACGGTCTCGTGCGCTGGGACACGCGCCCCGACGGCGCGCGCGACTGGAGTCTCGCCTGGGGGCTCGCGGCGCGCGAGGACGGCCGGCTCCTCGGCCCCTGGCACCTGGAGCTTCCCCATGGCGGTTGAGGCGCTCGGCCACGCGCCGCGCCCGCCGGGCGTGCTCACACGCCTCGGCGCGAGCCTCCTCGACGGCCTCCAGATCCTCGGCGAGGCCACCCGCCTCTTCTTCGCCACCGTGCGCGCCGCGGCCTTCGTGCCCGCCGACCGCCAGCGGGTCGTCGTGCAGATGGTGCGCGTCGGGACCGACACGCTCTTCATCGGCGCGCTCCTCTCGCTCTTCGTCGGCATGGTGATGGTGGTGCAGGCGGCCGATCAGGTGCGCGAAGTGAGCCAGGACATCCTGGGCCCGATCGTGGGCCTCGCCATGACCAAGGAGCTCGGGCCGGTCCTGATGGCCTTCCTCCTCGCCGGCCGCGCCGGGTCGGCGATGGCCGCCGAGCTGGGCTCGATGACCGTCTACGACGAGATCAACGCGCTCCGCACCATGGACATCGACCCGGTGCGCTTCCTCGTCATGCCGCGCTTCGTGGCGGCCACCATCGCGCTGCCGGTGCTCGTCCTCTACGCCGACTTCATCGGCGTGTGGGGCGGGGCCGCCGTGGTCGTCGCCGACCCGGCGATCACCCTCCCGGTCAGCACCTACTTCGCGCGCATGCTCGAGTGGGTGCACTTCACCGACTTCGTCGTGGGCCTGGTGAAGGGCGTGGTCTTCGGCATGGTGGCCTCGATCCTGCCCTGCACCTTCGGGCTGCGCACGCGCGGCGGCACCGAGGGCATCGCCGCCTCGACCACCGCAGCCGTGGTGTGGAGCTTCATCCTGATCCTGGTCTTCGACTTCCTGATCGTGCGGGTCACCTTCGCGCTCGACTGATGATGGCGGTGGCGGCCGAGCGCGCGAGAGGCGTCCCGGTCGCGCTGGCCGGGGTACGGAAGGCGTACGGCGGGCACGTCGTGCTCGCCGGCATCGATCTCCGCGTCGCACCCGGGGAGCTGCTCGCCATCGTCGGGCAGAGCGGCACGGGGAAGTCGGTGCTGCTGCGCCAGATCGTCGGTCTCGAGCGGCCGGACGCGGGCCGCATCACGCTGGGCGGGATCGAGCTGGGCGAGTACCTCGCCCTCCCGCCCGAGGACAAGCCCTTCCGCATCGCCATGGTCTTCCAGTCGGCCGCGCTGCTCGCCTCGCTCACCGTGGCCGAGAACGTGGGGCTGCGTCTCCGCGAGCGCGGCGGCCACACGCCGGCCGAGATCGCCGCCATCACCCGCCGCGTCCTCGAGCAGGTGGAGCTGGCCGGCACGGAGGAGCTCTTCCCGGGCGAGCTGTCGGGCGGCATGCGCAAGCGGGTCGCGATCGCGCGCGCGCTCGCCATCGACCCCGAGCTCATCCTCTACGACGAGCCGACCGCCGACCTGGACCCCATCCTGACCGAGCAGATAGGTCTGCTGATCGCGCGCATCCGCAGGTTGCGCGGCAGCACCCAGATCATCGTCACGCATAACCTGCCCCTGGCGCGCGCCGTCGCCGACCGGATCGCGGTGCTCGCCGAGGGCCGCATCGCCGAGTGCGTCACGCCTGCCGAGCTGGCCGCGAGCCGCCACCCGCTCACGCGCGAGTTCCTGCGGGCGTCCGCGCTCGCCGGCTAGGAGACGCCATGCTCACCAACGAACAGCGGATCGGCATCTTCTTCGTCGTGGGGCTCGTGCTCCTCTTCATCGCGATCGAGCTGACGCTCGGCCTCGGGCTGTTCACGCATCGCTACACGCTCTACGCCACCTTCCGCGACGTGCAGGGGCTCGACACGGGAGCCGACGTGCGGCTGGCGGGCATCAAGGCGGGCCGGGTCGACGGCATGCGGATCGAGAACGGCGCCGTGGTCGTCAAGATGGCGATCGACTCGCGCTTCGAGGTGAAGACCGACTCGCTGGCGCGCCTCGACTTCCGCGCCTTGAGCGGCGACCGCTTCATCGCCCTCTCGCTCGGCACGCCGACCGCCAAGCGCGCCGAGCCGGGCGACACCCTCGAGGGCGAGACGCCGGCCAGCTTCGGCGACCTGGCCGACAAGCTCTCGACCGTCGCCGAGAGCGTGACCGACCTGACCGACAACCTGAACCGCAACGCCGAGCGCCTGCTCGGCAACCTGGCCGACCTGGTCGAGGAGAACCGGGGCGCGATCGGGGCGACGGCGCAGAACCTCGCCTCCATCACCGGGAAGCTCGACCGCGGGACGGGGACCCTCGGGCGCCTGGTCAACGACTCGACGCTCTACGACCGCGTCACCGACGCCATGGGCGACGTGCGCGAGTCGGCGCACGACCTGGGTGTGATGGCCCACGACCTGGCCGCGGGCAAGAGCACGCTCGGCAAGCTGGTGACCCAGGACGACGGCCTCTACGCGGAGATGCGCGAGACGGTCGAGAACCTGAACGCCACGGCCCGCAACGCCCAGGAGATCACCGACAACCTGCGCGCGGGCCAGGGCACGGTCGGCAAGGCGCTCACCGACGACTCGCTCTACACCGAGGCCCAGGACACGCTCCGCACCGTCAACCGCGCGACGCAGTCGGTCGAGGACCAGTCGGCGATCTCGCTCCTCGGGACGATCGCCACGAGTCTGTTCTGAAGAGGCCGCTCAACCGGCCATGGTGAGCCCGCCCGAGACGCTGAGGACCTGACCGGTCACATAGGCGGCCTCCTCCGACACCAGGTAGGCGACCGCGCCCGCCACGTCCTCGGGCGCGGCCAGGCGGCCGAGGGGGATGGCGCGCTGCATGCCGGCCAGGATCTTCGCGCCGCGCTCGCCCGCCATCACGTCGCGCAGGAGCTGGGTGTCCGCCGGCCCGGGGCAGACGACGTTCACCGTGATGCCGTGGCGCGCGACCTCCCGAGCGAGCGCCTTCGAGAAGCCGATGAGCGCCGCCTTGCAGCCGGAGTACACCGCCTCGCCCGTGCTGCCGACGCGCCCGGCGTCGGAGGAGATGCTGACGATCCGGCCGCGCCCGCGCTCGATCATGCCTTCCAGCACGGCGTGCGTCGCATTGAGCGCGCCCTTGAAGTTGACCGCGATCAGGCGGTCCCAGAGCGCCGGGTCGCTCTCGACGAAGAGCGCGAGCCGCTCCCAGCCCGCGTTGTTGACCAGCACGTCGACCGGGCCGAGGGCCTCCCCGACGGCGCGCACCGCGCCTGCGAGCGCGGACAGGTCGCTCACGTCCGCGGCGGCGCCCAGCGCCCGCCCGCCGGCGATGACGATCTCGTTCGCGACCGCGCGGGCGTTGCCGCCATCGAGGTCGGCGATGCCGACGGCCATCCCGGCGCGCGCGAGGCGGAGCGCGATGGCGCGGCCGATGCCGCGCCCGCCTCCGGTCACGAGCGCGACCGAGCCGCTCAATTGCGGGTGGGGAGCGCGGCGCTGAAGGTGCCGCTCACCGCCACCTCGCCCTTCTGGTTGAGCGCCAGCACCTCGCCGTCGATGCGCTTCTCGCCGTTGTGCTCGTACTTCTTGGTGACCTTGCCCTTGCAGGTGATGCTGTCGCCCGGCCAGACGCGGGTCGCGAAGCGCACCTTGAAGCGGCGGAGGTTCTCGGAGCCGACGTAGTCGGTCACGCACTTGCCGACGAAGGCCGCGGTCAGCATGCCGTGGCCGAAGACGCTCGGGTTGCCCGCGGCGCGCGCGAACTCCTCGTCGGTGTGGATGGGGTTGAAGTCGCCGGAGGCGCCGGCGTAGCGCACCAGGTCCATGCGCGTGAGGCGCTCCACCACGAAGGGCGGGACCTCGCCCCCCTCCCGCACGTCCTCGAAAAAGATGACTCTCCGCTCCATGCGCGCCTCCTTAGGCCTTGACCGTCCCTTCGGTCATGATGAGCGTGTTGCGCGAGTACGCCACGACCTCGTCGCGCGGGTTGCGGTACTCGCTCTCCATCAGGACGAACAGCATCTTGCCGCCGCGCGACCCCTGCTTCTCGAAGACGTCCCGGGTGCGCGAGCGCACCCTGAGCACGTCGCCGGCGTGGATGGGCTTCACGTACTCGAACTCCTGCTCGCCGTGGAGGAGCCGGCGCATGTCGAGCTTGACGGCGCGCACGCCGCCGCTCGTCGCCCCCTCGGTCCAGTGCGCGATCGTCATGAGGAAGGTGGGCGGCGCGAGCGGCGCGTCGCCGGCGAAGGCGGGATTGCCGTCCTTGATGGCGCGCGCGAACTCGCGGATCTTCCCGTGCTCCACCCGCATGGTGGTCTCGGGCCCCCACTCACCGATGGCGGACCGGTCGATCTCCCAGGTCATCCTAGATGCCGCCCCCTGAGATCCCGGAGGCCCGTCCGGTGCTCGCTCGCTGCGCTCGCTCCGACCCAACGCCCGCACGGCTCCGCCGTGCGCCCCGGACCCCGCGCCGGGCTCGGCAAAGCCTCGCCCGGCTTCTCCCTCTCCGTCATAGGCCTATGAGCTGCGCGACGATCTCGCGGTTCCAGGTCGCGTCGCCGAAGGTCACCTCGGAGCTCTTCGCACGCTTGAAGTAGATGTGCATGTCGTGCTCCCAGGTGAAGCCGATGCCGCCGTGGATCTGGATGCCCTCGCCGGCGGTGTGCCGGTAGGCATCCGAGCAATAGGCCTTTGCCATCGCCGCGGCAAGAGAAGCCTCCGGCACGTCGTTGGCGACCGCCCAGGCCGCATAGTAGGTCGCCGACTTCGAGCTCTCCACCTCGACCAGCATGTTGGCGCACTTGTGCTGGATGGCCTGGAAGCTGCCGATCGGCCGCCCGAACTGCTCGCGCACCTTGGCGTACTCGACCGACATCTCGAGGACCTTCTGCGCCCCGCCGCACATCTCGGCGCAGAGCCCCACCTTGCCGCGGTCGGCGACGCGCTCGAGGAGCTTCCAGCCCTGGCCCGGCGGGCCGAGCACGCCCTCCGCCGCCACGTCCTGCAGCACCACCTCGCAGAGCTTGCGGGTCTGGTCCATGGTCTTCAAGAGTGTGGTGGTGACGCCGGGCGCCTTGGCATCGACGAGGAAGAGGCTGACGCCCTCGGCGCCCTGCGAGCCCGGCCCGCGGGCGGCGACGATCAGCAGATCGGCCGTGTGCGCGTCGGGGACGAAGAGCTTGGTCCCGGAGAGCTGGTAGCCCCCGCCCGCCGGCCGCGCCTCGAGCGTGACGCCCTCCGCGTCCCAGCGCGCGCTGGGCTCGAGCTGCGCCAGCGTGACGCGCAGCTTGCCCGCCGCGAGCTTCGGGAGGAGCTCCTTCTTCTGCGCCGCGCTGCCGCCCGCGAGGAGGGCCACGCCGCCCAGGACCACCGTCGAGAAGAACGGGCCGGGCAGCACGACGCGGCCCATCTCCTCGAGGACGACGGTCAGGTCGACGAAGTCGAGGCCCGCGCCACCGTGCTCCTCGGGGAGGATGAGGCCCATCCAGCCGAGCGCAGCCATCTTCTGCCAGGGCTCGTCGCGGAAGCCCCGCTCATCCTCCATCATCTGGCGGACGTAGGTCATGGGGCATTCCTTGGCGAGGAAGTCGCGCGCCGACTTGCGGAGCATCTCCTGCTCTTCGCTGAAGCCGAAGTCCATGCCGGGCCCTTTCTCTATTCTCTAGCTGCCGGCGAGTGCCGGCCTCGCCTTCCAGAAGTAGTTGTTGAAGCCGCCGCCCTCGTGGATGCGGCGGAACGTCAGCTCGAGCGGCATGTCGATCTCGACCCGCTCGGGCTCGCAGTCCGTGAGCTGGCAGTAGAGCCGGCCGCCGCCCTCCAGGTCGACCACCGCGTGCGCGGTGGGCGGGTCCGGGCTCTCGAAGAGGTAGTCGTTGGTGAAGGTGAAGAGCCTCCCGCGCCGCGCGAGCTTCACCTCCTCGAGCCCGCCCGGGTGCGCGCACTCGATACACGCGCGGTGCTTCGGGAACTGCACCGTGCCGCAGCGGGGGCACTTGCCGCCGTAGAGCGGGAGCAGCTCCTTGCGGTCGCGGAACATGACCACCGCCGAGGACGGGTCGCTCGCCACCGTCTCCTTGCGGACGAGCTTCCGCAAGCGCGCGTAGCGCCCGTAGGACGGGAGCGTGCGCTTCACCTCGATCTGCTGCGAGACGGTCGGGCCCGCGCCCGCCGCCGGCGCGGTCACGCGCAGGAGGAGCGCGTCGGCGCCGTCGCCGTAGCCGGCGACCAGGACCAGGTCGCCGGCCTTCGCGCGCTCGAGCGCCGCCGCCAGCATGAGGAGCGGCTGCGCCGCGCCCGTGTCGCCGAGCGTGGTCCAGAAGCTGTCCTGGAGCTGCCGCTTCGCATCGAGGCCGAGCGCCTGCACGATCGTCTGCGGCGCGCGCGGGCTGGGCGTGGGGAGGATGACGGTGGCGAGCGCCTCCGGCGAGACCTTGGCCCTGGCGAGCACACCCTTCAGCGCCTCGCCGAGGACGCGGCCGTAGCCGTACCGGGCCTCGAACGCGCCCGGGACGCTCTTCGGAAACTCCTGCTCCCGCGTCCGCCATGTGCCCAGGAACTCGTCCGCGATCGAATGCGTGGCGATCACCTCGGCCCGCCCCGCGCCGCCGCCGAGCAGCACGGCCGCGCCCGCATCGCCGTAGCCCTGCTCCGCGATCGAGTCGGGCTCGCCCAACCGGCAGTCGCCCGCGGCGACCAGCACGCGCCGGGCGCCGCCCGCGAGCGCGTCGAGCCCGGCCAGGAGCGCGGAGGTGCCGGCGCGCAGCGTGTCGGCGAAGTCGGCGGTGCGCGTCTCGCTCGGCAGGTCGAGGACCACGGCGATGGTCGCAGCGCCCTGCTTCTCCGTGTAGGGCGAGGTGGTGGTGGCGAAGAAGAGGCCGTCGGGCCGCTCGCCCTGCTCTTCCAGAGCCAGCGCGGCGCTCACGGCCAGCGTGAGGCTGTCCTCGTCGTGGTTGGCGACCGCCTTCTCGCCGCCCGCCGATTGTCGGCCCCACTCCCTGGCGATCAGCTCGCGCGGGAGGCGATAGCGCGGGACGTAGGCGGCAGCGGCCACGATGCCGGGCATGGCGGTGGGATTCTCCTCCGCGTCAGACGACGCCGCGCGCGCGGAGCCCCGCGATGTCGGCGCGCGAGTAGCCGAGCGCGGCCAACACGGTGTCGGTGTGCTCGCCGAGCTCCGGGGGCGGCGTGCGGATGGTGGGCGGCGTGTCGGAGAGCTTGATCGGATTGCCGAGCGTGCGCCGCCCGCCGTCCAGCTCGACCACCATGCCGCGGTGGCGCAGCTGCGGATCGGCGAGCGCCTCGCCGAGCGTCGCCACCGGGCCGAAGCAGATGTCGAGGTCGGCGAGCTCCGCCACCCACTCGGCCATCGTCTGCTCGCGGAACCTGGCGCGGATGCGCCGGAACATCCCCTCGCGCTCCGCCCCCTCGGCGAACTGCTTCTCGATGAACTCCGGCATGCCGAGGCGCTCGCAGAGCGTGCGCCAGAAGTGGGGCTCGAGGGCGCCCACCGTCACGTGGCGGCCGTCCTGGGTCTCGTAGATGGCGTAGCACGGGTGGTGCCCGGTGAGCATGGTGTCGCCGCGCGCGGGCTCCTGCCGCTCGGCGAGGTAGCGCATGACGTGCACCACCTGCCAGGCGAGCGAGCCGTCGAGCATCGCGATGTCGACGAACTGCCCCCTGCCCGTCTCCTCGCGCGCCGCGAGGGCGGCCAGGATGCCCACCGCCGCCATGAGCGTGCCGCCGCCGATGTCGGCGATCTGCACGCCAGGGATGACGGGCGGCCCGCCCGCCGGGCCGGTCAGCCCGATCACGCCCGCGAAGCCCAGGTAGTTGACGTCGTGCCCGACGCGGTCGCGATAGGGCCCGTCCTGGCCGTAGCCGGAGATCGAGCAGTAGACGAGACGCGGGTTCAGCTGGCCGAGGGTCTCGTAGTCGACCCCGAGGCGCGCCGCCGCCCCGGGGCGCGAGCCCTCGAGCACCACGTCCGCCTCGCGCGCCAGGCCGTGGAGGATGGCGCGCCCCTCGGGCGCCTTCAGGTTGAGCGTCAGGCTCCGCTTGTTCCGCCCGAGGAGCGGGATGCCCATGCCCATGGGATCGGTGGGGGAGTAGACGGCGAGCACGTCCATCCCCAGGTCGGCCAGCAGCATGGAGCAGAACGGCCCGGGCAGCTGGCGGGACAGGTCCAGCATACGGAACCGCGAGAGGGCGCCGGGCATGATCCGTGTCGAGTACTAAATCGCGCCTGCCGTGACAACCTTCCCGGGAGGAGGGCGGTAGGCCTCCCGGCTCGCCCGGCCGTTGACGTCGGTAGGCCGTTCGTCAGCGGCGTCCGGAGAATGACGGGATCACCCCGGACCCAATCCTCGACGCGAAGCCCGGGAACCCGCCGGAACTCGCGCACGTTGTGCGTGACCAGGATGAGGCTTCTGGGCAACGCAATCGCCGCAATCAGCAGGTCGCGCTCACCGATCGGGGCCGAGCGCAAAGCGTAGCGAACCTCTGCATGCGTCCGAGCCGCCTCTTCGTCGAAGGCCAGCACCTCGAACACCGTGACGAACGCCTCCCATGCCTTGCGATGAGCATCTGGATCGGCGTGCTTGAGGCTCCCGTACGCCAGCTCCGCA
>Ga0209057_1002607_pt1 | contig 13808 bp, 13 predicted proteins | sample GraSoiAngelo_146_FD_185903 | JGI IMG/M metagenome (GOLD analysis project Ga0209057, IMG submission 185903) | Grasslands soil microbial communities from the Angelo Coastal Reserve, California, USA - 14_1009_05_30cm (SPAdes) (version 2) | ecosystem: Environmental > Terrestrial > Soil > Grasslands ... | reverse complement strand
GGAACTATTGCCGAAGGCCTGCGAACCATCCCAGCGTGATGGCGAACACGAGGATGCAGATCAGGCCGATCCAGAAGTAGGGAAAGGCCGAGGTCACGACGAAGATGGGGGGGAGCACGCTGTCCAGGATGCCGCCCCGGCGCCAGGCGCCAAGGATCCCGATCAGCGTCCCCAGGACGAAGGCAATCAAGGTTGCCGTGCCAACCAGTCCGAGTGTCCAGGGCAGCGCCAGCATGATCACGTGGCTGACGCGCTGCGGATAGAAGCCGAGCGAAACGCCGAAATCACCGCGCAGCATGTTCCCCATATACGAGAGGTACTGCTGGATCGGGCTCTGGTCGTTGCGGATGCCCAGCGCCGCCTCGAGGCTTTTGATGGTGGCCGGCTGGATGCGGCCGTGGAAGCGCGTGAGCAAGGCCACCTCGGGGCCGCCCGGAAGCAACCGGGGCAGGATGAAGTTGAGCGTGAGTGCGGCCCAGAGCGTCACCACGAAAAACTCGAGGCGCCGGACCAGGTACCGCACTCCCGCTACATCCTTACGACTTGTGCACCCTCAGCAGCGTCTGCTCCCAGTCGGGGATGTTCCAGGGCGCCGGGGCGGCGTAGGGATCGTCCTTGGTTGGCCAGCCGGCGAAGCCCTTCGTGCTGTACTGGTACCAGGCCACGCTCTCCGTCACCGGGATGACGGGCACCTGCTCCAGCATGATCCCCTGGATTTGCTTCATGATCTTGTGCTGCTCGGCACTGTTTGTGGTGCTGCCAAAATCCTCGATCAGCTTATCGGTCGTGGCGTCGGTCCATCGCTGGTAGTCACCTGATGCGGTTTCGCCGATCGCGGCCGAGGTCTTGCTGTACAGCGTATTGCGCAGCTCGTAGTAGGGACTCGGCCCCGGCGAGGTGGACAGGGAGCCGTAGGCCAACTGGAACTGCCCGTTGAACAGCTTGTTGAAGTAGTCGTCGTGCGACAAGTCCTGCTCCTTGATCTCGATGCCGATCTGCTTCAGGTTGTCCTGTACCACTTGCAGGGAAGCGGTCCAGTCGGTATAACCGGCGATGCTGAGCACTGTGAAGGACAGCTTCTTGCCTGAGGCATCCTTGAAGATCCCGTCGCTGCCCTTGGTGAAGCCGGCGCCCTGGAGCAGCGACCGCGCCTTGGCCGGGTCGAACTTGTAGTTGTACTTCGCCGCCTGGCTCGAGTCGTACCACTCATTGAAGGTCGGGATCACGATCCCGGTCTGGCTCCCGGGCGGCTGGTAGCCGTACTCGCCGATCCTCGAGACCTTCGGACGATCGATGCCAAAGGCGATGGCCTGGCGAACTTCTTTCTTGTTGAAGGGCGCCATGGTCAGGTTCATGAAGAGGTTGACGTTCTGAATCGGCGGGAACCAGTAATGGTGGTTGGCCTTGTCTTTCGCCACGTAGTACTGGTCGATGTTGGGGATAAACTGGCCGCCCCATTGCGCCTGGCCACTGGCGAGGTACGCGTTCGCCGGGTCGTTGTCGAGGAAGGCCGGGTAGTTGACCTTGTCGAGGTAGGGCTTCCCCGACTGCCAGTAGCTGGCATTACGGACATACGGGATGTTCTGCGGAGTGCAATCGCCCATGGTGAATGGCCCGGTGCCGATCGGTTTCGGATTGTTTTCGCTGACCGGGTCGGTGATCTTCGACCAGACGTGCTCCGGGACGATCGGTTGCTGCCCGGCGATGTAATAGAAGTAGGGCACGGCCGGTGACTGGAAGGTCATCACGACCTTGTCGGATCCTTCCTGCTTGACGTCCGACAGAACTGACCAGACCGATTGCAGGTCGAGCGCAGTGTTCGTCTTGATCAGGTTGAAGGTATAGGCGACGTCCTTTGCCGTGAACGGCTGGCCGTCGCTCCACTTGATGCCCGACCGCGCGGTAAAGGTCAGCGTTTTGTTGTCCGAGCTCCATTTGAAGGAGCTGGCCAGCATTGGGGTCGGCTTGCCGTTGAGCAAATTGACGTAGACCAGCGGCTCGTAGATGGGGCCGAAGGCCAGGAAGTTGACGTTGCCATTGAACGGGTTGAACCCGCAGGACCACAGCGTCCCGCTCTCGTTGTCGATGGTGAGCGTCCCGCCCTTGGCCGGCGTGGATGTCGTTGCCGACGGATTGCCGCACGCGCCAACCAGCACCGCGAGTGCCGACAGCATGCCGATGATCGCGTATCGTCGTCGTCTCATTCCTAACCCTCCTCGCTTGGCACATATCGTTGTCGTCACCCCGCCGCCTCGTGAACCTGGCGTCCTGGTATCCGCGCAAATACACGCTCCCGCGCCGCTTCCAGGGCGATCGCCACCGCTCCCTGGAGGACCGCGTCGTCGCCGAGCGCCGACACGGCGACGCGCGGCTTGAACGGCATCAGCTGGCGCAACTCACGCTCGATGGGTTCCAGCAGTAGGTCGCCGTTGCGGCCGACGCCCCCGCCGAGAATGACAATCTCGGGATCGAGCACCGGCGTGATGGTGGCGATCGCCAGCGCTAGCCGGGCAGCCTCGGTTTGCACCACCTTGATGGCCGTGCGGTTCCCGCGTCGCGCTGCGGTAAAGATGGTCTCTGCGCTGAGGGGGCTGCGCATTCCGAGCGCCTTCGCCTGGCGGACGATGCCCGCTGCCGCCGTGGTTTCCTCGAAGGCGCCACGCCGCCGGTTTGCCGGGTCGCGGGGATCAGCCGGGCCGATGGGGAGATAAGCGATCTCGCCGGCCGCGCCGTGGGCGCCTCGTCGGAGCTGGCCATCGATCACCAACGCCAAGCCAATCCCGGTGCCAACCGACAGGAACGCGAAGTTTGCGAGGTTGCGGCCGAGACCGTGCGCGCGCTCGGCAAGCGCGGCCAGGTTGACATCGTTCTCGAACGTGACGTTCGTCCCCAACTGCTCGCGCACCGCCTCTACGAGACCGTGCCGTCCCCAGCCCGGAAGGTTGGGGGCCATAGCGACGTAGCCGTGGACCGGATCGAAGACGCCCGGGCTACCGAGCGCGGCATGGGTTACCTGCGACCAGTCCACGCCGGCCTCCCCTGCCAGTCGATGCGCAATCGACCCGATCTGTCCGATCAGTGACCGCGCGCTCGAGACCCGGGCCCGCTCGTCCCGGCGGGCGACCACGTGGCCGGCGATGTCCGCAATGGCGGCGCGCACCCAGTTGCGGCCGACGTCAATCCCCACCACCCAGCCGGCGGTCGGGTTCAGCTGATAGAGCAGGGCGCTGGGGCCGCGATCACCTCGCGAACGGCCAACTTCACGCACCAGCTGCGCCTCGAGCAACCCGGAAAGGGCAAGCGAGACGGTGGGTTTGGAGAGCCCACTGACCCGCGCCACCTGGGCGCGGGACAGGGGACCACGGCGATGGATCAGCTCGAGCACGGAGCGCTCATTGATGGCGCGCAGCAGGCTGGGGGTGCCAGCGGTGATGGTGACCTCACGAAGCCCATCGCCATCGTCGACCGTTCGCTCCAGCAAGCCTCTTGACAGCGCAGCCATAGTTAGGAAGAATTCCTTACGAAACCATAGACGGCAAAGACGCCGTCGTCAAGAGGGGAAAATTGGCTCGATCAGCCGGCGGGAAAGAAGCGGGGCAGATGCGGACGGTTCGCGTCGAGGAGCGCGGCCAGGAGGCCCGCCGCGGTGCGGTAGCCGGGGACCAGCGGGTTGGCCAGCAGCGCCTTGAGGGCCACGTTGCGGTCACCGCCGATCGCGGCCTGGACCGCCAGTCGCTCGTAGGCCTTCACCTGTTGGACGAGCCCGGCCAGCTCGGGCGCCAGCCGGCGGAGCCGCGCCGGACGAGCGCCCTGTCGATCGATGCGCGCCGGGATCTCCACCACGGCATCGTCGGGCAGGTCGGGGATCGCACCCGCGTTACGGATGTCGACGGCCTGGAGATCGCCACTGCCGGCGTAGAGGGAGGCGATCAGCTGGGCGGCGGCCTCGCTGTAGTAGGCACCGCCGCGCTGCTGGAGCAGCGCCGGTTTCTCATCGAGGGCAGGGTCCTCGTACATCTGCAGCAGCGTCCGCTCGATCGCCATGACCTCCTCGGCGCGCGATCGCTTGCCCCCGGAAAGCTGCTCGGCCAGGACCTCCCCGCTGCAGTAGTAGTACCGCAGGTAGGAAGATGGGATGGCGCCCAGCACCCGGATCAAGTCGACCGGAATTTTGATCTCGGCTGCGATCTCCGCGCCGGATTGGTGAATCAGATCTGGCAGTCGGTCATTTCCCCCGACCACGGCAGCGCGCTCCCAGGTCAGGTGATTCAAGCCCACGTGCTCGAGTGCGACGTCGTTGGGTGCGACGCCCAACAGTCGGGCGACCATGCGCTGAAAGCCCATCGCCGAGTTGCAGAGCCCGATCGCACGGTGGCCCTCGTCGAGCAGCGCCTGCATCACGATGCCCACCGGGTTGGTGAAGTCGACGATCCAGGCGTCCTTTGCGGACCGGCGGCTCACCTCCTCGGCGATGTCGAGGACAACCGGGACGGTGCGCAGCGCCTTGGCGAAGCCGCCGGGGCCGGTGGTTTCCTGACCGATGGTCGAGAACTCGAGGGGCAGCGTCTCGTCGAGCAGCCGGGCCTGCTGGCCGCCCACCCGCAACTGGATGACGATGAAGTCGGCACCCTCCAGCGCCTGGTTCCGATCAGCCGTCAGCGTCAGAACGCCCGGCCAGCCGCGTTTTGTCAGAATGCGGCGGGCAAACCCACCGACGACCCGGAGTCGCTGGGGATCCACGTCCAGGAGGACCAGTTCGTCGATTGGCAGGCGGCCGGCATGAGCGGCGAAGCCCTCGATCAGTTCCGGCGTGTAGGTGCTGCCTCCCCCGATCACGGCAACCTTGACGCCCACGTCGAGCGATGTTACGCGAAAGAGCGAAAAATTGTTAGAGAAGTTTCCTGATCCGTTCCTGGCGGAGATCTCCGCACAACCGGAGGCCATTCGCCGGGCGGCCGCCGGACTGCACGACCAGCTCGCTGCCCTGCGCCGCGTTCCGGCCGTCCGCAACGGCCGCAGCCTGGTCTTCACCGGCATGGGAGGCTCGTACGACGCCTGTTATGCACCGGTCACCGCCCTGGCGTCGGCTGGCATCACGGGAGTGATGGTCGACAGCGCGGAATTGCTCTACTTCCGGCGCCCGACCCTGGCCGGTGGCACAGTGCTGGTGGTGGTCAGCCAGTCGGGTGAGAGCGCCGAAGTGATCCGCCTCGTCGAGCAACTCAACGGCGAGCGGGGGCGTCCATTTACGGTGTCGATCACCAACGGTCTCGATAACACGCTGGCCCGGCTGGCCAATGTCGCCCTCGATACGCGAGCCGGCCACGAACAGGGACCGTCGACCATGACATTTGGTGCGGCGCTCGTGGTCCTGGCCACCCGCGTCGACATGGACGCCGGAGCCGCAGCCGACGCGGTTGAGGCCGTGCTCGACACCGTCAAGGATCGAGCCGGGCAGCTGCGGGCGTGGCTGGGCGATCGACCGATCCTGACGCTGCTCGCCCGTGGTGCCGGACGCGCCGCGTCCGAGATGGGGGCGCTGACCTTGAAGGAGGCCGCGCGCTTTCCCGCCGAGGCCATGGAGTCGGCGCAGTTCCGGCACGGACCGCTCGAGCTGGCCGGCAACGACGCGGCCGTCGTCCTGATCGCCACCGAACCGGCGACCCGGTCCGTCGACACGCGACTCGCGGCGGAGCTGGTCGCCGCCGGCGCCGCGGTGCTTCGGCTCGTCTGCGACGGGGAACCCGTGACCGGCGCGGAAACGATTTCCCTCGGCTCGGTCGATCGGACGCTCGCCTCAGCTCCGGCCCTGGTTCCGATCCAGCTACTGGCCTGGCGGCTCGCCGTCGACCGCGGGTTTCATCCAGGCACCTACACGCGCGCCTCGAAGATCACCAAGCATGAGTGAAACGGTGCGCGCCGCGGTCCTGGCGGTTGATGGTGGAGACTCCAAGACCGATGTCGTTCTGCTCGACCGGCGCGGCGGGATCCTGGGAGCGAGACGGCTCAAGAGCTCCGGCCACGCCGGGCTCGGCCGGCTGGACGCCCTGGAAACGATCGATGGGGCGATCCGATCGGTCTGTAATGTGATCGGCGCGGATCCGGATCGGCGGCCGATCGCGGACGTCGGTGTCTACTGCCTCGCCGGAGCCGATCTGCCGCTCGATGACCGCCGCATTAGCCGCGACGTCTCTCGCCGCGGTTGGACCCGAAAGAATCTGGTGCGGAACGATACCTTCGCCGTGCTTCGTGCCGGCACCGACCGTGGCTGGGGCGTGGGGATCGTCTGCGGCGCCGGCATGAACTGCACTGGCGTCGCACCCGATGGCCGCGTTGTCCGGTTCCCTGCGCTGGGAGAAATCTCTGGTGACCTCGCGCCGGGAGGCGGCTGGATCGGCACACAAGCGGTCGCCCAGGCGATGCGCGCACAGGACGGCCGGGGACCGCGCACGGTGCTCGAGAAGCATGTACCGGCGCATTTCAAGCTCAGCCGCCCGAGCGCCGTCGTGGAAGCCTTTTACGTCGGCCGGCTCGACCAGCGGCGGGTCGCCGAACTGCCTCCCCTGGTTTTTGCGGCGGCCCAGAAGGGCGATGCGGTCGCGCGGCAGATCATCGACGCGGTCGCCGATGAAATCGTCGCCTTCGCGGTGGCCAGCGTCCGGCGCTTGCGGCTGACGGCGCGCGATGTCGAGGTGATCCTGGGTGGCGGCATTTTTCGTACGCATGACGCGGGTTTTCTGAAACGGATCGAGCATGGAATCCGCGCGGCCGCGGCTCACGCGGTGCTTCGCCGGCTGGAATCCCCACCGGTGGTCGGCGCCGGGCTGATCGGCCTGGACGAGCTGGGGATCGCGCGCGTTCAGGCGGCGACCTTGCGGTCCGTTCTGACCGATGCGCGACTCACTAGCCCGAACAGCGGCCGATGATTTCGCGCTAAGACAGGCGTCTATATGCTTGTCTACGATCACCAAGGAGAAGGACATGAGTGAAATTGAGCAGCGAGTTCAGGAAGCGATCGACCGGCTGGTCGAATCAGGAGTAGAGCGAGGAATCCAGGTCGCCGTCTACCACCGCGGCGAGCCGGTGGTCGAAGCCGTCGCCGGCGTAGCGGACCCGGCGACCGGGCGCCTGGTCCGGAACGACACGCCGTTCTACAACTTCTCGATCGTCAAGGGCGCCGCGGCGACGATCGCCCATATCCTCGTCGATCGAGGCCTGTTCGGCTACGACACGCCGGTCGCCAAAATCTGGCCTGAGTTCGGTGCGCGCGGCAAGCAGGCCGTCACGATTCGCCAGGTGCTGAATCATTCGGCTGGCCTGCCACAGATTCCGCTGGACACGACGCCGGAGGATCTTTGCAACTGGGACAAGATGTGCGCGGCCATTGCCGACAACGAGTTGTGGTGGCAGCCTGGCACGAAGATCGGCTATCACGCCTACACCTTCGGTTACATCGTGGGCGAGGTCGTTCGCCGCGCCACGGGCAAGCGCATCTCTCAGCTTTTGGCGGAAGAGGTAGCCGGCCCGTTGGGCGTGGCTGATGAGATCTACTTCGGTATGCCCGCATCCGAGCAGCCCCGGCTCGCCCGATTGGAGGATGCGCCCGCCGATCCGCAGATGGCTGCCCAGATGGCGGCAATGCCGCCGGACCTGCCGATGTTCAAGGCGGCGCCGATGAGCTTGATGCCGACCGCAGAGCTGGGCAATCGGAGCGACATCCTCGCGGCCGATATCCCAGCTGGAGGCAAAACGTCCGCCAGGGCCATTGCCCGGATGTACGCGGCGCTGCTCGATCCAGTGGATGACGTCCGCCTCATCTCGCCCGAGCGGCTGCGGGAGGCAGCCACACTTTCGATGGCCGGCGTCGACCAGGTCTTCGGCATGCCCACCACCTGGGCGCTGGGTTACTCCATCGGCCGCCTGGGCTCCACCGCGCAGGACTCACCGACCGCGTTCGGCGTTGGCGGGGCCGGCGGCAGTTTCGCCTACGGAGACACCGCCAGCGGGATTGCCTTCGGACTGACCAAGAACCGGGTCAGCAACGACTTTGGCACGGCGACGCAGATCGTCCAGCTCGTCAATGAACTGCTTGCCGTTGGTAGCGTGCCTGGTCGGTAAACGGCCACCGGGTTAGTACGCATGCTCGCCGCGGCTCATGCCATTTGGCGAGTATCCCTTCTGGGCGTGGCGCGCGGTCACGACCGTCTTGATGTTGCCGCGGACGTTGAAATCGCCGACCACCTCCATGAACCGGGGGTCGACCAGGCCAACCAGGTCATCCAGGATGCGGTTGACGGCAGTCTCGTGGAACATCTCCTGGTCGCGGAACTTGTTGATGTACAGCTTGAGAGACTTGAGCTCCACCAGCTTGCGGTCCGGGATGTATCGAATGCGGATGGTGGCGAAGTCGGGGAAGTTGGACTGCGGACAAAGGCAGGTGAATTCGGGAATCGTGAAGTTGACCTCGTAGTCACGTTCGGGATTGCTGTTCTCCACCGCCTGCAGCGTCGACTCGGCGATCATCTTCGCGCCGTATTTCATGGCTTTATGCTAGCGATCAGCCGTTCATCATCCGGCGAGGCGAAACGGATTGAAGTCTGTACCGATGTCGAACGGATCTTGGTGCTCCCGCCGCTTGAGCACCCGCACCACGGCATAGGTCAATGGCGTGGCGACGATTTCGTAGGCGGTCTTGACGGCCCATTGATAGAGGATGGTGCGCAGCATTACCTGGAGCGGGAGCACGCCGGCAAACGCGCCGGTGATGAAGATCGCTGAGTCGACGCCCTGGCCGATCAGGGTCGAGCTGATGGTCCGGCTCCACAACCAGCGGCCCTGGGTGGCGATCTTCAGTCGTGCCATCACGAACGAGTTGAGGAACTCACCGGCGAGATAGGCGATGAATGAAGCCACCAACAGGCGCGGCGTGAAGCCGAGGATGCGTCCAAACGCCGATTGGGCGTTTGCGTCCCAGGCGCCCGGAGCGCCCGGTAGCGCACCGGCCGCCAGGATGAAGAGCACGAACAGGAGGTTGCAGCCAAAGCCCAGCCAGATGACGCGACGCGTCACCGCGTAGCCGTAGACCTCGGTCAGGACATCGCCAAACAGGTAGGAGAGTGGAAAGACGATGACCGCGGCCGGGAGGATCATCGGACCGAAGGCAATCAGCTTGACGGCGATCAGATTTGAGGTAAGAAGGACGGTGACGAAGAGCGCGCTGAGGGTGAGCAGCAGCGGTGACGTCCGCATCGTCGATCGCACGGCGCTAGTTTACGGTCGCCGCCGCGGCCGTCAGGGCGTGACGGTGAGCGCTATGCGCGAGCTGACGATGGTGCCGTCTCCATTTACCAGCTGAACGACGTAATCCTGGACCACCTGACCGGCCGGCACCTTGACCGTCAGGGTCGACGAACTGACGAGGGTGGGCGCCAGGCCCGTAAAGGCGCCGCTCGGGCTCGCCAGGGGAAGGAATCGGATTCGAAGCATCGGCCCAGCGGTAAAGCCGCTGCCCTGGATGCTCACGAGGGTGGCCTCCCCGGTCGAGACCCGCGAGGGACTGATCGCCTGAACGTTTGGTCCCGAGCTGGGAGGGGGGCTGGCGGTCGCGCTCGTCCGCAGGACCAGGTACGAGGGAAACGGCGCCAGCGCCGCCGGGGTTCCGGGTTGACCGTGCCACTGGGCGATGTCCGGCCCAGCCAGGTTGATGGGCAGCGCGGTTCCATTTGCGGTCAAGATCCCGAGAACCTTGCCGCCCGGTCCGACGACCGGTCCGCCGAGATTACCAGGGAGATCTTCCGCCAGTAACCGCAACTGGGTATCGGTCGCGCCGCTGACGACGGCGGGGGTTGAGGGAGGAAGGTTTTCGATCCGCGGGTTGGCCAGCAGGACGACGGGATCGTTACGCAACAATCCGGCCGGATTATCAAAGACCATCGGCCGGCCGTCCGCAGCGACCCGGACCTGCGCGATCCCAAGCGCGGCGTCGATTCCGACCAGGCGGACCGTGTGCATGCTGCCGGTGTTGTCGACCAGCCGGAGACTCTCGCCGCCTCCGACGAGGCTCGCCGCCGTAAGGAAATCTCCCTGCGAATCGATCAGGAATGCGGTGCCGAACGTGTGACTGTTCACGATCGTCATCACCCCTTCGAGGGCTCGATCGAGCTCATCAGGCAGCAACACGGAGGCTGGCGGCGCGGTGGGGGTTGGTGTCGGCGACGGCGTTGCGCTGGGACGGGACGCCAGTAACCGCTGTGCCGCCGTTGGGATGAGGATGGCGGCCCCAATGAGGACCAGGGCGATGACGAGCGCGGCCAGCAGTTGCTCCAGCCGGCTTTTGGGGAGGCGGCTCACAGTGTTGCAACGATGATGGCCAGACTTTCTTGGAGTCGCGCCGCTTTCGTATACATTCATCACGATGCGGCTGCGGAATACGGAAACGAACGTGGTGCAGCCGCTCGAGCCCGTTACCCGACCGATCGGGATCTATGTCTGCGGGATCACGCCCTACGACACCACCCATCTGGGCCATGCCCTCACTTATGTCGTTTTCGATGTGCTGGTCCGCGCGCTGCTCGCCGCCGGCCGGGCTGTGCGATACGTCCAAAACGTCACTGATGTTGACGACGACATCATCCGTCGTGCTCGCGAACTCGGTATCACCTGGGACCGGCTGGCCGCGAAGGAGACCGCGCTGTATGAAGCCGACATGGCGGACCTCAACGTCCGAGCGCCCGATGTGTTCCCGAAGGTGAGTCAGACGATTCCGAAGATCATCGCGCTGGTGCGCACGCTCGAGGCGCAGGGGCATGCCTACCGGCGGGGTGGCAACGTGTACTTCCGGGTGGGCAGCGTCACCGACTATGGCCGCCTGAGCCGGCTGGGTCGCGACGAGATGATCAAGCTCTCCGCCGAGCGCGGCGCCGATCCGAACGATTCTCGCAAGCAGGACCCGCTCGATTTCCTGCTCTGGCAGGAAAGTGCGCCAGACGAACCGCACTGGTCCAGTCCCTGGGGAGAGGGACGCCCCGGCTGGCACATCGAGTGCTCGGCCATGGCGCTCGCCAACCTGGGCGACCAGGTTGATGTCCACGGCGGCGGTTCCGACCTGATCTTTCCACATCACGAGAGTGAGATCGCGCAGTCAGAATCGGTCACCGGCATCCGGCCTTTCGCCCGGATCTGGGCGCACGTTGGGATGCTTCGCTACCGCGGCCAGAAGATGAGCAAGTCCCTGCACAACTTGGTCCTGATCCGCGACCTGCTGGGACGCCACGACCCGGACAGCATCCGGGTGCTGTTACTCCGCCACCATTACCGGGAATCGTGGGAGTACACGCCAGAGCAGCTCGGTGACGCCGCCGCGTGGACAGAACGACTGCGCGAATCTGCCAGCCGCTCTAAGACCGTAACCGCCGGTCGCCCGGCGGCGGTCTTAGCCGCGCTCGATGATGACCTCGATACCCCGCGCGCGCTGCAGCTTCTGCAGAAGTCGATCGAGAGCGACGAGGGGGACTGGCGTGCCGGCGCCGACGTGCTCGGCCTGCGCCTTGGTGCCGACACCATGCCGGCTGCGGAAACGAAAAAGGCGCTCGGGTGGCGAGCGCCTTTCTCTTGATGGGGGAGGGAGGTCAGTGTTCGTCGCGTATGACCTCTAATACGTTCGGCAACGACCGGCTATTCGCCGCCGCCGTCGCGTCTGCGTGACGCCCCGCTCACACGGTCTCGGTGGTGCGGTGAACGCGTGGTAACTGTGGCGGTGGGAAGGGCGGCAGGTCGGTTGGGCCGCGTCGCTCCAGAAGATCGCGGAGCGCGGCGGTCTCCACCACCAACCGCTCCACGTCGACCGTCATGCAGGCGGGTCGATACGGCTCCAGCTTGGCCAGCCCGTGGCCGAGCTTCGCTACCGCGCCGCGCCAGTTGCCGCGGCGCCAGTGGTAGAAGCCGACGCCCACCTGGAGGATGCCCTGGTAGAGATAGCGGACCGCATCCGGCTCCCTGATCCAAATCCCCTCGAGCGTTTCATGCTGTTCGAAGAACTCCTGACGGTTGAACTCCTCGATACCGTGCAGGAGCGCCGGCGGGGGCGGATCATCGCAGCGCGCGGTGCGGCGCGCCGCCGTCTTCTTCAGGCGCAGGCTCACGCCGTTGCGCCGCTGGCCGCCGACGCCCGGGCCGAGTCGCCGTCCGGGGAAGCCGCGGGCAACTCCAGATAGAAGGTTGTGCCTTTGCCTTCCAGGCTGTTGGCCCAGGCCCGTCCGCCGTGCGCCTCCGCCACCCGGCGAAGCAGGTGCAGGCCAAGCCCCCGGCCTCGCACCGGTTGGTCGTCGGCCAGCGGGCCGAAAAGATCTTCGAGCCGATCGGCCGACATGCCTGGACCATCGTCCTTAACGATCAGCTGGTAGCGGTTGGCGCCCGCCTCCCGGAGCCGGAGCTGGACAACGGTGGCGCTGCGGGCGTGCTTGAAGACGTTGTGCAGCATCTCGTCGAGTGCCGCTTCCAGCAGGCTGGCGTCGCCCCAGACGTCGACCTGGGTGTCGAGCTGCAGCCGCAGCTCCATGCCGGCACGAGACATTCGGTCCCGGATCCGCTGCGCCGCACCTTGCGCGATCGCTCCCAGCGAGACGCGAACCGTGAAGGCCAGCTCGATCGGCAGGCGCGATAGGAGCAGGACCTGGTCGGCGACTCGAATCAGGGTTTCCGACTGGAGTGCGAGCCGTTGCGCGACCATCGGCATCTGGTCCGCCGGAACCTCGCCGTTGGAGAGCATGTCGGCATAGCCGCGCAGGATCGCCAGTGGTTCCTTGACCTCCTCCGATGCCAACCGCACGACGGACACCGGGGTGCGCGACTGGCCGTTGCCTGACCGGGGTTCCGGTTGCAGGCGGGGCGCCAGCAACCCCGCGACGATCAGGAGCACGTCCTGGTCCATCTCATCAAAGATGCGAGCGCCCTTCCCGAGCACGCCCAGGGTGCCGGTCACCTCGCCCTGAGCCGGGAACGAGGTTCCGAGGTAACTCACGATGCCGAGTCGCTGCCGCATCGCCAGCCGCTTGAACGGCTGGCGTTTGCTGGCGTCCCGGATGTTCAGCACGCCGCCCTCCATCTCCTCGTCGACCGCCGCAAACGTGTCCTCGAGCGCCATCCGAAGCCCACGCTCGATCGGGGCCCCGCTCTGAACATGGGTGGCGATGATCTCGAACGAGTGATCATCGATCCTGGCGTAAAAGGCAGCCCGGGCGTCGAGCGCCTGAACGAGACAGGTCAGCGCCTGGTCGATCAACTCGGGAATCGGCCTGGCCAGATTGACGGCCACCAGGCGGCGGACCAGGCTGAGGGGTGGCTGGCGGTCAGAACTCATGAAGGCGCGACCACGGTTATAACACGACAGCCGCCCTGGCTCGCCATCGTATACCACATAAAATGGGCGACCATTGGCTGAGGTATCCAACGGTCGGGCGAACCTGCACCTGCACACGATCTTCAGCGACGGCGAGCTGCCAGCGGCGGAGGTGGTGAAGGCCCACGCCGATGCCGGCTTCACGGTGATTGCCCTGACGGACCACGACACGCTGGCCGGAATCGATGCCATTGGTGGCCTCGAGGGTCACGGCGTTCGCCTGATTGCCGGGGTCGAGTTGTCGATCGAAGACGAGCCGCGCCGCGGGCTCGTCGACGCTCACCTGCTGGGTTATGGATTTGCGCTCAATCACCGCCGCCTCCGGCGTCGTCTGCATCAGGCCAGCGAGGCCCGCGAGACGCAGAAGCGTGAGACCGTGCGCCGCCTGGCGGCGGCTGGCTTCGAGGTCGAA
>Ga0209057_1002605_pt1 | contig 13816 bp, 10 predicted proteins | sample GraSoiAngelo_146_FD_185903 | JGI IMG/M metagenome (GOLD analysis project Ga0209057, IMG submission 185903) | Grasslands soil microbial communities from the Angelo Coastal Reserve, California, USA - 14_1009_05_30cm (SPAdes) (version 2) | ecosystem: Environmental > Terrestrial > Soil > Grasslands ... | reverse complement strand
GGCTTCCGGCGTTTGAAACGGCGAAAGCTCGTGGAGGCGCTGGAGCATCCAAAGGCCATGATACCTTTGACGCGATGCGTTCCGTATGTCCTCACGATTGCCCGTCGGCGTGCGCTCTGCTGGTCACGGTCGAGGAGGGACGGCTGACCGGCGTCACCGGCGACCCCGCGCATCCGTTCACCCAGGGTGTCATCTGCGGCAAGGTGCGCGCCTATGCCGAGCGCGTCCATTCGCCCCTCCGCGTGCTTCATCCCTTGCGTCGCGCCGGGGCCAAGGGCGAGGGACGGTTCGAGCGGATCACGTGGGACGCAGCCTTCGGCGAGATCGCGGAGCGCTGGCGCCGGATCATCGCGACGCACGGGGCCGAGGCCATCCTGCCGTTCTCCTACGCGGGCACGATGGGACAGATCCAGTACTTCGCCGGCCATCCGCTCTTCCACGCGCTGGGCGCGAGCCGACTCGATCGCACCATCTGCATCAACACGGCCTACGCGGGATGGCGGGCGACGCTCGGCGCGGTCACCGGCAACGACTCCGAGCAGATGGTGGGAGCCGATCTCATCGTGCTGTGGGGCGTCAACGCGGCGTACTCCACCGTGAACGTGATGACGCTGGTCAAGCAGGCGCGCGTACGCGGCGCCTTCGTCGTCTGCGTCGATCCCTATCGCACCGCGACCGCCGAGCAGGCGGACCTGCACCTGATGGTCCGGCCCGGCACCGACACCGCGCTCGCCCTCGGCGTCATGCACGTGCTCATCCGTGAAGACCGCGTCGACCACGCGTACATCGCGCGATCCACCCTCGGCTACGAGCGGCTCGCCGAGCACGTCGCCCAGTACGCACCAGAGCGCGTCGCCCCAATCGTCGGCCTGCCGGCGTCGACCATCGTGGACTTCGCCCGGCGCTACGGGGCATCGCCGCGCTCGTTCATGCGCGTCGGCATCGGCGTGTCACGTCACGAGAACGGCGGCATGACGTGCCGGACGCTCGCGTGCCTGCCCGCGCTGACCGGCGCCTACGCCGACGACCACGGTGGAGCGCTGCTCTCGTCCACGGGCGGCTTCGGCTTCGACCCGCGCGTGCTCGAGCGTTCCGACCTCATGCCGTCGCCGTCGCCGCGTGTGATCAACATGATCCACCTCGGCCGCGTGCTGACCGACCCGGTCATGACGCCACCGATCACGAGCCTCTACGTCTACAACTCGAACCCGGCCGCGGTCTGTCCGAACCAGGCCCTCGTCCTGCGCGGGTTGGCGCGCGAGGATCTCTTCACGGTGGTCCACGAGCAGGTGATGACGGACACCGCGCACTACGCCGACCTCGTGCTCCCGGCCACCATGTCGCTCGAGCACGAGGACCTCTACCGCTCGTACGGTCACTTCCACCTCCAGCTCGCTCAGCCGGTCCTCTCACCGCCGGGCGAGGCCCTGCCGAACTGGGAGGTCTTCCGCCGGCTCGCGCGCGCCCTCGGCGTTGCCGAGGCGCATTACGCGAAATCGGGGGCGGACCTCATCCGCGAGCTGCTGGCGACCGGCGACGAGACGGTGAACGGGATCACCTACGAGCGGTTGCGCGCCGAGGGCTCGGTGAGGATGAACCTGCCGCGTCCGTATCGGCCGTTCGCCGATGGCGCGCCCACGCCGTCCGGTCGCGTCGAGTTCTACTCGGAGCGGCTCGCGCGCCAGGGCCAGCCACCGCTCCCGACGTACGTGCCGCTTCTCGAGGGACCCGACAACGTCGCATTGAGCGCGACGTTTCCGCTGCAGTGCATCGTTCCCCCGAACCGCTTCTTCCTGAACTCGTCGTTCAGCCAGTCCGAGCGGTTGCGCCGCCGCCAGAAGACGCCGACGGTCCTCCTCGCGCCGGCCGACGCGGCCGCGCGCGGGATCGGCGACGGCGACGCCGTCGTCGTGACGAGCGCCCGGGGCGCCGCACGGTTTGCCGCCGAGCTGACGGACCGGACGCGGCCCGGAGTGGTCGTCGTCGAGGGCCTCTGGTGGCATCGCTTCCATCCGGGCGGCCACGGCGCCAACGTCCTCACCCGCGACGACGTCACCGACCTGGGGGGCGGACCGGCCTTTCACTCCAACCTCGTCCAGGTAGCCCGGGCCGAGTCCGCCCCGGCGGGGTCGGCCCTTGCCGGGGTCGGATTGACAGGCGTTTCCGGGGGCGGCTAGTCTTCATGGGCTCTGATCACGAGAGGCCCGACGCGTGAGTGCAGCGCACGCCGTGTTGTTCGACTTCGGCGGAACGCTGGACGCTGCGGGCGTGCCCTGGAAGGAGCGGATCTTTCACCTCTACCGTGAGGAGGGCGTGGACGTTGAGGCCGAGCGCTTCGCCCCGGTGTTCTATCGCGCCGACGATGCCCTGGTGGGAGCGATTCCGTCGACGCTCTCGTTCCGCGACACGGTGCATCGACTCGTGGCCGGCGTGAGCTCCGGGCTGGGCGTGACGGATGCGGCGGTGGGCGCGCGCGTCGCCACGCGCTTCATCGATCAGGCGCTCGACGCCGTCGGCGCGGGCACGCCGGTCCTGGCCCGGCTGGCCCGCCGGTACCGCCTCGGTCTCGTCTCGAACTTCTACGGCAATCTCGAGACCGTCTGTGCCGACGTCGGCCTGCACGGGCTCTTCGCCGTGATCGTGGACTCCGCGCGCGTGGGCTGCACCAAGCCCGACCCGCGCATCTTCCACCGCGCGCTCGAGGGCGTCGGTGTCGCGGCGGGCGATGCGACGTTCGTCGGCGATTCGCCGACCCGTGACATGGCCGGCGCGCGCGGCGTGGGCATGCGACACATCTGGCTGGTGCCGCCCGCGGCGCGGCCCACGCCGTGCTGTCCGGGGGATCGCGTGGTCCGGTCGCTCGGCGAGCTCGACGAGTGCCTGCGGTGACGGCGCCGTTTCCAGCCGGGATCATCGCCGCCGGCGAGGGCAGCCGGCTCCGGGCGGGCGGCTTCGCCATGCCCAAGCCGCTGGTCCCGGTCGCCGGGGTGCCGCTGATCGAGTCGGCGATCACGAATTTCCTGGCGGCCGGCGTGACCTCGCTCGTGATCATCGTCAACGACGCCGGACGCGCGTGTGTCGAGCGCGTGCGCGCGCGCTTCCCCGGCGTCGACGTCCAGTTCATCGTGAAGACGACCGCGTCGTCCCTCGAGAGTTTCTTCGAGGTCAATCGGCGGCTCGGGCGGGGACGCGCGCTGATCTCGACCGTCGATGCCTGGTGCCGACCTGCGGACTTCACGCGGTTCGTGGACGCCGCGCGCCGGCGGCCCGCCGACGCGAGCGTGCTCGCCGTCACGCCGTTCGTCGCCGACGAGAAGCCGGTCTGGGTGAGCGTCGACGGCGTCGGGCGCATTACGGACCTGGGAGGACCGTCGGGAACGCAGGTGACCGCCGGCATGTACGTGCTCTCCGAGCGGGCACGCGCGGCGTCGCCGCCGCCGCTCGGACGGCTGCGCGAATTCCTGCGGTGGCTGCTCGAGCACGGAGAGACCATGTACGCCGAAATCATCGAGACCGTCGTGGACGTGGACCGCGCGTCCGACATCGCACTGGCCGAGGCGCTGGCGGTGGCCGCGCCGGGCCCACATCGGGGAGGGGACAGGTGAGCGATCCGCACTGCTGGGGCATCTTCCGCGAACGCGCGCATTCGCCGGGGCGTGAGTACGACGACAGCGAGATCCTCACCCTGACGGGCAAGGAGCTCGAGGCGCGCGGATTCCAGGTCACGCTGAAGAGTCCCGAGGAGGCCCTGAGCTCACCCGAGCCACGCCCGGTCGGGGTGTTCATGATGTGTGAGCGCATCGCCATCCTCCAGCGCCTGCACGCGGTCGAGGCGCGCGGCGTGCCCCACGTCAACAGCCCGCGCGCCGTCCTCAACACGTATCGCGATCGGATGATCACGCAGTTCCAGGAGGCGAACGTCCCGTTCGTGCCCAGCCACTTCGTGTCGACGGTGGACGGCCACGGCGTGGGCGCGTTGCCGGTGTGGGTGAAGCGCCCGGACGTGCACAACACGCAAGACGGCGACGTCGTCTTGGGTGACACCGCCGAGCGCGTGGGCCAGGCCCTCGCCGACCTCGCCGCGCGCGGGATCGACCGCGCCGTCATCCAGCCGCACGTGGCGGGCGATCTCGTGAAGTTCTACGGGATCGGCGTCGGAATCGGCGCCGCCGGCGCGCCGCCGTGGTTCCGGTGGTTCTATCACAAGGACCAGCGACTGCACGAGTACGCGTTCGACGCGGCCACGCTCGCGCGCACCGTGCGACAGGCGGCCACCGCGCTGGGCCTCGAGATCTATGGTGGCGACGCCGTCATCGCGCCGACCGGCGCGATCGTGCTCCTCGATCTCAACGCCTGGCCGAGCTTCGCGCTTTATCGCGAGGAGGCGGCGCCGCGCATCGCCGACTACCTCGCCCGGCGGTTCGCGGCGGTGTCGCGATGAGCGACCGTCGCCGCGAAGTCGGACCGCGCTCGCGCCAGATCTTCGAGCGCGAGCAGCGTCACGTCGCGCCCGGGCTGCAATCCTTCGCGCTCTACTCGGGGCTGGCCATGGCCCGCGGCCAGGGCTGCACGCTCACCGACGTGGACGGCAACACGTACATCGATTTCATCGCCGGCATCGGCGTGGGCAGTGTCGGCCACTGCCATCCGCACTACGTCGAGAGCCTCAAGCGCCAGATCGAGCAGTTGACCTTTGGCAGCTTTACCACCGAGGCCCGCGCGAAGCTGCTCGAGCTGCTCGCGAGCCTCACGCCCGACGGCCTCACGCGCATCCAGTTCTTCTCGGGCGGCGCCGAGGCGGTGGAGGCGGCCCTGCGCCTGGCCAAGGCGGCGACGGGCAAGCACGAAGTCATCGGCTTCTGGGGCGGCTTCCACGGCAAGACCGGCGGCGTGCTGGGACTCCTCGGCAGCGACTTCAAGCACGGGCTGGGGCCGTTCCTGCCCGGCCAGTACTCGGCGCCGTACGCCGACTGCTATCGTTGCCCGCTGCGGCTGCGCTACCCCGAGTGCGGCATCGCCTGCGTCGACTACGTGCGCGACGTCATCAAGTATCAGACCGGTGGCGAGATCTCGGCGATCATCGTCGAGCCCATCCAGGGCACCGCGGGCAACGTCGTTCCGCCGCCGGGCTATCTCACGGCGCTCCAGGCGATCGCGCGCGAGCACGAGGCGCTCTTGATCGCCGACGAGATGCTCACCGGCTTCGGGCGGACAGGGCTGATGTGGGGTTGCGACCACGACCGCGTGATCCCCGACATCATGACGGTGGGCAAGGGGATCGGGGGCGGCTTCCCGCTGAGCGGCGTGATCTCGACGCAGCCACTGACCGGCCACAAGCCGTGGTCCAATCCGAGCGCCAGCTCGTCGAGCTATGGCGGCAACCCGTTGGCCGCCGCCGCCGGACTGGCCACGCTCGAGATCTTCCTGAAGGAAGACCTGGTCAGGAACTCGGAACGCGTCGGCAAGATCATGCTCTCCCGGCTGGAAGCGCTGAAGGAGAAGTATCGCTGTGTCGGCGAGGTGCGCGGCAAGGGCCTGATGCTCGGCATCGAGCTCGTGCGCGACCGCGCGACGAAGGAGCCGCTCGGCAAGGACGTCACCCGCGCGTTCTATCAGGAGTGTCTGCGCCGCGGCCTCCTGGCGATGACCTATTCGCCGTCGATCCGCATCAATCCGCCGTTGATCATCACCGAGGACACCGCGCTCGCGGGGCTCGCCATTCTCGACGAGGCGCTGGGGGCGGTGGTTCGCGACCACGGGCTCTCGTAGCGGATGCTGCGCGGCGCCATCATCGGCTTGGGCAACGTCGCGCTCGCAGGCCATCTGCCGGGCTGGCTGCGCTGTCGTGACGTCGAGATCGTGGCGGCGACCGACGTCGAGCCGGCCCGACGAACGGCCATCGAGGCGCTCGTCCCGACGGTGACGTGGTACGACACCGCCGAGTCACTGCTCGCTCGGGAGCGGCTCGACTTCGTGGACATCTGCACGCCGCCCGCCAGCCACGGCCCGCTGGTGACGGCCGCCCTCGGTTCGGGTCGGCACGTGCTCTGCGAGAAGCCGCTCGTCATCGCGCCCGAAGAGCTGGCGCCGCTGACGACGCTGGCCGGCGAGCGCAGGCGCGTGCTCCACACCGTTCACAACTGGCACCACGCGCCGATCGTCAAGCGCACGGCCGAACTGCTCTCGCAGGGCGCGATCGGCGAGGTGCGCCGCGTGAGCTGGCAGACGCTCAGGACCAAGCCGGCGGCGGTGCGAGATGAGCGTCGCGTCAACTGGCGGCTCGATCCCGCGCTCGCCGGCGGTGGCGTGCTGACCGATCACGGCTGGCACGTCTTCTACGTCGTCTGCCGCTGGGTGGGTGAATCACCGACGGCGGTCGGCGCGCGCCTCGAGACCCGGCGCCACACGGCGTGGGCCGTCGAGGACACCGCCACCGTGCATCTCGCGTTTCCCCACGCCAGCGCCGAGATTCTGCTGACGTGGGCCGCCGACAGTCGGGACAATCGCGCCGAGCTGATCGGGACCGATGGCCGCCTCGATCTCGAGGACGACACGCTCGTGCTGACCCGCAACGGGCGCCAGGAGCGCTGGCCGTGCCCGCCCGCGATGTCCGACGGCTCGGCGCATCCCGACTGGTTCGATCCAGTCGTCCACCAGTTCGTGGGCGAGGTCACGGGCGTGGCGCGGCCCGACGGCAATCTCGCCGAGGCGTCGCTGTGCACGATGCTCGAGAGCCTGGCTCGTGAATCCAGTCGTCAGGGTGGGCACGCCCTTCGCCTGGCGGCGACGACGACGCCGGCGTGGTGAACGGCGATGCCGGGCGCGTGGCGGCGGTCGTGCCCGTCACCACCGCAGCGCCCGCCGCAGTGGGAACGCTCGTGATCGTGCCGCCGACGACCGACTGCGTCATCGGTGGCCTGCCCCTCGTTCGTCGCATCGTGCTCGCGGCCACGGCGGCCGGCTACAGCCAGATCCTGGTTCGGAGCACGGAGTCGACGCTCCGTGACGGCCTCGGCGGCACACGGGCCGCGGTGCTGACGGACGCGAGCGTTCCTCGCGCCGCGTCGGGCCGTCGTGTCGTGGTGATACCGGGCAACGTCGTGCCGCAGGCGAGCTGGCTGCGAACGCTGCGTGAAGCGCCGATGGCGCGCGAGAGCCTTGCGGTCGACCACGCGCTGGTCGCCGTGGTGGACACCGACGATTCCGGCGCCGTCCTGAACGCCGCGGCCAGGGCCGCGGACGCCAGCGCCCTCGTCGCCGAGCTGGAGCGAACGCTCGCCCACGCCCCCCCGCCGGCCGGGGTCGAGGGCCGCTTTCCGATCGTTGCCACGGGGGACGTCGCCAGGGCCGAGCGCTGGTTGCTCCGCTCGTTGATCAAGCAGCGCGAAGGGTTCATGTCGCGACACTTCGAGCGGCGCGTGTCACTGGCCTTGACGCGGCGCCTGGCCAACACGTCGATCACGCCGAACATGATGACGGTGATCAGCGGGGCGGTCGGACTGCTCGGGGCGACGTTCTTCCTGTCGCCGGCGCCGCGGTGGCAGCTCACCGGTGCTCTGCTCTTCCTGGCTCACTCGATCCTCGACGGCTGCGACGGCGAGCTCGCGCGGCTGAAGTTTCAGCACTCCCGCTGGGGCGCGGTGCTCGACTTCTGGTGCGACAACGTCGTGCACGTCGCCGTGTTCCTGTGCATCGCCGTGGGATGGAGCCGCGACAGCGGCGCGGTCTGGCCGCTGGGGCTCGGCGCTGTCGCCAGCGTCGCGACGGTCGGCTCGGCCGCGGTCTTCTTCGGGCGGATCATCGAGGATCGCGTCGAGGCCGGGGGAGCCGCCGCGCGCGTGATCGACGCACTCGGCGCCCGTGACTTCATCTACATCGTGATCCTGATGGCGGCCTTCGGCAAAGCGAAGTGGTTCCTGGTGGCGGCCGCGATCGGCGCACCGATGTACCTGGCGCTCGCGATCGTGCTCATCGGACGACATGACCGCGTTCGTTGACGTCATCCTGCGCGGCCTGGGCCTCTCGGGCCAGGCCATCGCGGTCGGGGGCGTCGTGTTCGCGCTGCTCGTCCTCGGTCCGACGCCACCGGCCAGCGCGTGGCCGACGGCGTGGCGCCGGCTCTGGACGCTCGTCGCGATCGCCGCCATCGGCGTCGCCGTCGCGCAAGCGGCCTCGCTCGGCGTCCTGGTGGCCGCGCTCGGCGAGGACGCGAGCCCGTCGCATGGCGAGCTGGCGACGACGCTCGCGGCGACCCTCTATGCCCGGGCGAGCGTCGTCCGGATGCTGGCCGCCGTCGGCCTGGCCGCGGTGGCGCTCATCGCGCGACGGCGCGAGCGGCTCGGGCTCTGGTGGCTGGCGATCCTCGCCCCGGCCCTCGTCGTGGGCGTGAGCGGCGCATGGACGAGCCACTCGGCGGCGCGACTCCAGTATCGCGGCGTGCTGGTGGCGCTCGACGCCGTCCATCAAGTAGCGGCGGCGGCATGGATCGGCGGTCTCGTCCACCTCGTGGCCGCCGCGTTCCCGCGTCCCGGCGACCAGCGGCCGGTCACGTTCCTGCGCCGGTTCTCCTCGGTGGCCCTGGTCTCGGTGGCGGCCCTCGTCGTCGCCGGCGTCGGCCTGAGCCTCGTCTACGTCGATGGGATCTCGGCGGCGTTCGGGACCGCCTACGGGATCATGATCATGACCAAGGCGCTGATGCTCGCCGGCCTGCTCGTGCTCGGCTTCGCCAACTTCCGGTCCGTTCGCAGCCTGCCGGACGCAGTTTCGCCGCTGCGCTTGCGGCGCTTCGTCGAGGTCGAGCTCGGCCTGGGGCTCACCGTGTTCTTCGCGGCCGCGTCGCTGTCGTCGCTGCCGCCCGCCGTCGACGTCGTCACCGATCGCGCCACGTTCGGTGAAGTGGCCACGCGCTTCACGCCGCGCTGGCCGGCCCTCACGTCGCCGTCGATCGAAGAGCTGCCGGTGGACGATCCGACGGCGCCCCGCACCGACGCCGACCGCGCGTGGTCGGAGTACAACCATCACATCAACGGGCTCTTCGTGCTCCTGATGGGCGTGCTCGCCGTGCTGCACGCGACGGGACGGGCGGGCTGGGCCCGCCACTGGCCGCTCGTGTTCCTGGGCATGGCCGCCTTCATGCTGGTCCGGAACGATCCGGGAGCGTGGCCCATCGGGCCGCAGGGATTCTGGGCGAGCATGGCCGAGCCGACCGTGTTTCAGCATCGGCTGTTCATGCTGCTCGTCGTCCTCTTCGGCATCTTCGAGTGGATGGTGCGCACGGGGCGGCTGCGCTCCTCGTCGGCTGCGCTCGTCTTTCCGATGCTGTGCGCGGTGGGCGGCGGGCTCTTGCTGACCCACTCGCACGCGAGCCTCAACCTCAAGTCGGAGTTCCTGCTCGAGGTCACCCACACGCCGCTCGGCGTCCTGGGGATCCTCATCGGGTGGGCGCGCTGGCTCGAGCTGCGGCTGCCCGGCGCTGACGCGCGCGTGGCCGGTCGCGTGTGGGCCTCCGCGCTGGCGGTCTTCGGCGTCTTGCTCCTGCTGTACCGCGAGAGCTGAGCGCTCGAGGCCGCCCATGAGGTGGATGAAGCTGCTCCTGCTCCTGGTGGGGCTGGGGCTGTTGGCCGCCCTCGTCCTGACGAATCAGCCCGCCGAGATCTTCGCGTCCATGGCCCGCCTGTCCTGGCGGCTCGGGATCCTGATCTGCTTCCCGGCGCCGCTGGTGATGATCTTCGATACGCTCGGCTGGCGCTTCGCGTTCCTTCGCGATTCCGTCCCCTTCCGCACGCTGGTGTGGGTGCGGTTGGCCGGCGAGGCGTTCAACCTGGTGACGCCGACCGCCGCGCTCGGTGGCGAGGCGATCAAGGCCTGGCTCCTGCGGGGAACGGTCTCGCTCGACGAGAGCATTCCCTCCATCGTCGTCGCCAAGACCACCATCATGATCGGACAGGGGCTCTTTCTCTTGCTCGGCATCGGCGTGGCCTGGCACTCGGTGCTCGCGGGCTCCCCGCTGTTGTGGGCCATGCTCGGCCTGTTCGTCGTCGAAGTACTCGGCCTCGGCGGCTTCGTCGTCGCCCAGACGCGCGGCATGTTCGAGCTGGGACGGCAGTTGCTGGAGCGGTTCGGCGTGAGCTCCTTCGGGCGGGGCCACACCACGCGCCGCGTCGACCACGGGCTCGCCTCGTTCTACCGTCACAAGCCGCGCCGGCTCATGCTCTCGATCATGTTCCATTTCGTGGCCTGGGTTCTCGGCACCCTCGAGGCGTATCTGATCCTCCGCTTTCTCGGGATCGAGGCCTCGCTGCCGGTGGCGCTCGTGATCGAGGCGTTCGGGACGGGTGTGCGCTTCGTGACGTTCGTGATCCCCGGCAGCCTCGGCGTGCTCGAGGGCAGTTACGTGGCGACGTTCGTGGCGCTCGGCCTGCCGCCGGCGGCCGGGGTCTCTTTCGGACTGACGCGGCGCGTACGCGAGCTGGTCTGGGTGGCGGTTGGGCTGGTCGTCTTCGCCGTGATGCGCCCGGCGCCGCGCGTGCCGGCGGAGATCACGCGGGCCTCGGGCGGCGACTGACCGTCCCGCCGCTCAGGGCTGAACGGTGCCGACAGATTCCGGCGGCGCGTCCGTTTTGTGTGTGCGACGAGAGCGCCGGGCCTCGCGCATCTGCTGGACCATTCGCAGGAGCACCGGCAGCACGACCAGCGCGGCGATCAGGCTCGTGACCATTCCGATCGTCAGCAAGAGACCGAGGCCGAAGACGCCCTGGTGATGGGCGATCATCAGGCTGCCGAATCCGACCACGGTCGTCAGGCCGTTGACGAGCACCGCCATGACGGTGCTGCGCGCGATGAGCGGTCCACCGTGAGCCTCGCCCTCCATGAAACGCAGCACGATGTTGGAGCCGAACTCGGCGGCGGCGCCGAGGAGCAGGGGCAGGCCGAAGATGTTGCCGAGCGTCAGCTTGAGATCGAAGAAGTACATCAGGCCGAGCGTCCACACCAGGCCGAGCAAGAGCGGAAGCAGGGCGAGCAGCGTCTCTCGCCACCGCCGGATCGTCAGGGCCGTGACGATGACCACGAGCACGATCGCGTAGATGGTGCCCTGGCGCGAGGCGCGCTCCATGAGGCGGATGGCCTCGTAGGTGATCACCGGCGTGCCGGTGACGGCCGCCTCGACGCTCCTGAGATCGCCCACGAACCGCTCCGCGCCTTCGCGGTCCCAGATGTTCACGGCCGGATGGATCTGGATCAGGAACTTGCCGTGCTGGCTCACGAACTTCCGCCGCATCTCCACGGGCAGGTCCTCGAGGCCGACCTGCTTGGGCGCCAGGTTGGCCTGGAAGCGCTGGAAGCTCCGGAGGAAGTCGCGATAGAGTTGCTGCTGCAGGAGGCCGAGGCCCGCCTCGTTGGCTTCACGGTCGCCCGTGCGCAGGCGCAGGACGAGGCCGTCGATGGTCGCGCGCAGATGATGGAGCCGCGTCTTGGCGTCGCCGGCTGGCGCTTCGTTGGCGGCGATCTCGATCCGTCGCTTGAGCAGGTCGAAGGCGGCCGCCACCCGGTCCACGTCGAGGGACAGCGGCCGGTTCACGCGCACGGGCGCGACGATGGCCGCGAAGTCGCCGATGATCTTCCGCTTCTCCTCCTGATCGGAGGGAATCATCAGCAGCGCGGAGTCGACCTCGGAGACCGAGGCCAGGTGCGCGAAGGCGTGATGCTTCTGGGTGAGCTCGTCGAGTGAGCTGGCACTCGACAGCGCGGCGAATCCCGAGCGTCCGGCGGTGGCCAGGATGCGCTTCTCCCACTCGACCGACTCGGTGCCGTGCGCTTGCAGATTGAGAATGTTGTAGTCGAACTGGAGCCAGCGCAGGCCGTAGCAGGCGATGACCGTGATGACGGCCGCCGCGACCAGGATGGTCTTGGGATGGGCAGCGATCACGTCCACCAGCGGGACCCGGATGCGCTCGAGCTCGATCGCCCGCGGCACCTTCCGGCGCTGCTGGCGCTCGCGACGGACCCGACGGCGATCGGCCAGCACCAGGGCAGCCGGGAAGACGGTGACCATGCTGAGCCAGGCGAGCAGGATCGCGGTGCCCGCGATGAAGCCGAGCTCCTGCAGGCCACGGAAGTCGGTGGCCATCAGGACGTAGAACGTGCCGGCCGCTGTCACCGCGCCCAGCAGGATCCCGGGTCCGCTCCGCCCCGCCGTTACCTCCAGCGCCTCGCGCAGGCTGCGGCCGAGGAAGAGCTCCTCCTCGTAGCGGAAGAGGAAGTAGATGCCGTAGTCGATGCCGATCCCGATGACGATCGAGATGAACATCACCGAGAAGAGCGAGAGGTGACCGACGAACAGCGTCGCGGCGCCGACGGACCAGCAGAGGCTGAGCGCGAGCACGATGAGCATGACGATCGGCTTGCCCGCCCGAGCAAAGGCGACGATCAGGAGGCCGAGGGTGAGCGCGAAGGCCAGGAGCGTGGCCTTCTCGCTGTCCTCGAAGGCCGCCGTCATCTCGTCGGTGGCGAGCGCGGGTTTTCCGGTGACCCCCACGCTGACGCTCGGGAACTCCTTGTTGAGCGCGGCGATGACGTCACGGATGGCGTCGATCGCGCGTCGGTCGCCGGTGAAGCTGCCTCGCTCCGTCTCCGGCTCGGCCAGGATGAAGAGCAGCCGCTGGTCGTCGGACAGGAAGTAGCCGGCGCTCGACTCGTCGCCCTCCACCGTGAACAGTGCGCCCCAGGGCGAGCGGTAGGGCAGCGGATGCTCGAGCCGTCCCGAAACCTGGGCGACCAGGTCCTCGATGAACCGGAGGTCGCCGGCCGTCTTCGACTTGTCCTCGATGCCGAGGTCGAGGAACCCGGAGGCGAACGCGTTGGCGATCTGGGTGGCGAGCCCCTCCACGAGCTGCTCGAGCGTGGGCCGGGCCGCGAAGGCTTCCATGAACTCCTGGTAGTCGAAGACCTTGTCGCGGATGGTGGTGAGCTTCTCTTTGGAGAGGTAGAGGAGCGCGCGGCCCTCGAACTGCTTGGGGTCGATCCGGTAGGACAGGCTCTTGAGCGGCGCGTTCCGCCGCTTGAGCTCGCGCACGAGCCGGGTGGCGTAGACCTTGGCCTCGGGGAGCGAGCGCGCCTCGACCACGACGACGATGTCGTCGAGCTGGCCGAACTCCTTGTCGAGCTCACCGTAGCGCTCGATGTAGGGCTTGCCCTGCGGGAGGAGGGCGCGGGTCGACGTCGCGAAGGTGAGGGTGGTGAGCGCGTACCATACGGACAGCCCGGCGACCACGACCGCGACCCCGAACGTGAGCAGAGGGACGGCGCACGCGCTCCGCACGAGCAGGCGGAGCGCGCGGCTGATCTGTGCGGCGACCGTCAACTACTCTTCGCCGCCGATGAACCGTTCGAGTCGCTGGCGCGCCTGGTCATCCGGCCACTGCTCGGGCGGAGACTTCATCAGGTAGGCCGAGGGCGCCATCAGCGCGCCCTTGATGCCGCGATCGAGCGCGATACGGCAGGAGCGGATGGCGTCGATCACCACGCCGGCCGAGTTCGGCGAGTCCCAGACCTCGAGCTTCAGCTCGACGTTGATCGGCTGATCGCCGAAGCCCTGGCCCTCCAGCCGGATGTGGGCCCACTTCCGGTCGGCCAGCCAGGGCACGTAGTCACTGGGGCCGATGTGCACGGAGTCGGCCGGCAGCTCGTGGGTGAGCTGCGAGCGGACGGCGTCGGTCTTCGAGATCTTCTTGGAGACGAGACGGTCGCGCTCGAGCATGTTGTAGAAGTCGGTGTTGCCGCCGAAGTTGAGCTGGCTCGTGTGCTGAAGCCGCACGCC
>Ga0209057_1002598_pt1 | contig 13840 bp, 9 predicted proteins | sample GraSoiAngelo_146_FD_185903 | JGI IMG/M metagenome (GOLD analysis project Ga0209057, IMG submission 185903) | Grasslands soil microbial communities from the Angelo Coastal Reserve, California, USA - 14_1009_05_30cm (SPAdes) (version 2) | ecosystem: Environmental > Terrestrial > Soil > Grasslands ... | reverse complement strand
ATGGGGATCGAGCGTGTCGGGCCGTTCGGGCTGGTCAAAGATTAGAGGGTCCGTCGACGAGAAGTTACACGCCGAGCTCTGGGTGAGCACGTAGAACACGACCGCTCCCGAGATCGCCAAGATGATGGCGATGAGGACGACGACAATTCGAACCGTCTTCGGATTCCTTCGGCCTCCGGCCATCGGGGGCGATGACGGCGGCATGCTGGGTTGGTCCTGACTGGGCTGCAACGGTCCTCCTCCGAACCGCGGAACGGTCCTATCGAATATAACGCTTGGCCCTCACGCAAGCTACTGGCCACTCACCTTCGCGCGTCTGTCTAAATCAGGAGAGGCGCGATGACGAGGGTGATGGTGGACAACAATTTCACAAGGATGTGCAGGGACGGCCCTGCGGTATCCTTGAACGGGTCGCCCACCGTGTCGCCGACCACGGCGGCCTTGTGGGTGGGGCTTCCCTTGCCCCCCAGGTTGCCCGCCTCGATGAACTTCTTCGCATTGTCCCATGCGCCGCCGCCGGTGTTCAGGACGAGGGCCATCAGGACCCCGGCGATCGTTCCGACCATGAGGGTGCCCCCGAGGGGTTCGCCCGCGGGGATCGGGCCTAACGTCAGGGTCACCGGATCGATGACGTACGTGATCTTGACGAAGCGGAAGATCAACCCAATCGCGAGCGGAGTGGCGACCGCGAGAATTCCCGGCACCACCATCTCTCGGAGGGCGCTGCGGGTGCAGATGTCCACCGTCCGGCCGTAGTCCGGTTTCACCGTCCCCGCCATGATTCCTGGGTTCTCGCGGAACTGATCCCTCACATCCTTGATGATCGACCAAGCCGCGCGACCAACCGCGCGGATCGCGAACGCGGTGAACAGGAAGACGAGGGCGGCTCCCATGAACGCCCCGATGAACGTCTCAGGATGCGCGAGGTCCACCGCCTTCACTTGGGCTTCGGTGAGGAAGGCGTTGAACAGCAGGAACGCCGCGAGGGCCGCGCTTCCTACGGCATAGCCTTTCGTGAGGGCTTTCGTCGTGTTGCCCGCCGCATCGAGTTTGTCCATGTTTTTGCGAGCGGCCTCGGACATGCCGGACATCTCGATGATCCCGGCGCCGTTGTCCACGATGGGGCCGAAAGTATCCATGGCCAGGATGTAAGCTGCCGTGGCGAGCATTCCCATCGTCGCAATGGCCGTCCCGTAGATGCCGCCATGGAGTATCCCGGTAGACTCCCCTAGCCAGTAGGATACCAGGATCGCAATCGACACCACGACAGCTGGGATCGCGGTCGCTTCGAGGCCCACCGCGAAGCCCGAGATGATGTTGGTCGCCGGTCCTGTCTCCGAGGATTTCGCGATGTCCCTCACGGGTCGATACCGGGCTTCTGTATAGTACTGCGTGACCCAGACGTAGATGACAGCCGTCACCATGCCGCTGAGTCCGCACACCCAGTAGTACGCCCAAGTCCATCCTCCCGTCGTGGTCGGCGAGTTCGGTTGGAGCATCGCCCAAGCTGCGAAACCGAACAGGATTGCCGCGAGAACTGACGCCACGATGTAACCACGGTTCAACGCCGTCATCGGTGCCTCGTCCTCCCGTGCTCGGACGACGAAGACTCCGACGATGCTTGCGAGGAGACCGAACGACCGGGCAACCAGCGGGAAGATCACGCCCGCGATCCCGAAATATGGAAACAAGACGACACCGAGGACCATCGCGCCGATGTTCTCCGCCGCGGTGGACTCGAACAGATCGGCCCCGCGGCCCGCGCAATCGCCCACGTTGTCTCCGACCAGGTCGGCAATGACCGCCGGGTTCCTCGGGTCATCCTCCGGGATCCCCGCTTCGACCTTGCCCACCAGGTCCGCTCCGACATCCGCGGCCTTCGTGTAGATGCCGCCTCCCAACTGGGCGAACAAGGCGACGAGGCTCGCACCGAATCCGAATCCGACGATGGAAAAGATCAGGCTCTCTTCCATGGCTTTCGAGTCGCACACCGCTCGGGTGAATCCCAGGGTGAGGCATTCGGTGACGGTCCTCGAATTGAGAGGAAGACCGAACGCCAGTCCGAGCGCTCCGTATCCGTAATACAGGAGGGCAACACCGGTGAGGGACATGCTGACGATCGCAAGACCGGAGACCGCGCCGCCGCGCAGGGCAATCACGAGCGCATCATTGAATGACTTCAGGGATCCCGCCGCGGAACGAAGGTTCGAGCGGATGGCGATGTGCATTCCGATGTACCCGGAGAGGGCCGAGAACGTCGCCCCGAGGGCAAAGGCTCCCGCCGTTTCGAATCCGAGGAGAGGCCCTTTCTGGGCGCCGATGGCGACCGCGAAGAGGATCGCGAGGGCCGACGCGATCAGGGCGATTGACTTGTATTGTCGACGCAGGAACGCCCGCGCCCCTTGCTGGATCGCGGTCGCGATCTCCCGCATCCGGTCCGAGCCTGTCTCCCGACGGAGGATGTCCCGCGCCAACAGGCCGGCAAATCCCAGGCCCGCGAGGACCGCGATCGGGATGATGATGCTCAGGTCCACCTGCGCCATGCCCTCCGACTCCGTCGCCCGACCGCGGTCGCAACCTCCTCCTCGTATTAGATTCTGACGGGCCGCTCAGGCGCCGTACTTCGTCGCGCGGTTCGAGATGTCCAGGAGGAGGTTCATCACATCCTGGCCGCGGATCCGGCCCAGGGCCCCTGCGGCCACGCTCCGCTCGTCGAAGTTCAGCACGCTGTCCACACGGACGCCTTCCCCGAAGATCGTCAAGGGCACCGGATCCCCGGAGTGGTCCTTCACCGCGACCGGCGTGGAATGGTCCGCGGTGATTGCCACGACGACATCCGACGAGAGTTTTGACTTCAGGTGACCCATCATCGTGTCCATCCGCTCGATCACGCGAATCTTCTCGGAGGCCTTGCCGTCATGGCCGCAGAGGTCGGTCGCCTTGACATGGAGAACGACCAGGTCGTAGGTCTTGAGGGCCTCCAGCGCCGCGTCCGCCTTCGCGATCATGTCCGTATCGAGCCCGCCCGTGGCCCCCGGGACGTCGATTGGGTCGATTCCGACGGTGCGGAACATCCCGCGGATCAACGCGACGCCGGCAATGCCCGCCGCGGTGAGATGCATTCGCTCCGTGATGGGGACGAGACTCGGGTAGATTCCCGCCCCGCGCAATACAACAATGTTCGCGGGCGGTTCGCCCTTCGCGACGCGGGCGCGATTTACCGGATGGCCTTTCAAGAGCTTGTAGGCCTGTTTCGTGAACGCATTCACGGCCTTCGCCGTCGGTTTTGCGGCGGCCTCGAGCGGCTCCGAATCAAGGACCTTCGCTCCGACCTCGTGAGGGTCCGTGTCCGAGACTTTGGGAGATAGGCCGCGTCCTCGGAGGACGAGGGCCACCCGATGTTCCGTCCCCGCCCGAACGGTGGCTCGGATCCTTCCGAGGCGGAGGCCATCGAGGGCCTTCGCGAGTTCGTCGGTCCCCTCGCGGATCCGGCCCGCGCGGCGGTCCGTGATCCGAAGATCGTCATCGACCGACGCGAAGTTCCCGCGGAAGGCGACGTCGCCCGGTTGCAGGTCGATGCCGACGCCCGCGGCCTCGAACGGTCCGCGGCCCGTATAGACCTCCCGCGGATCGTATCCGAACAGCGCGAGGTGGCTCGTGTCAGATCCGGCGACGACGCCCGGGGCGATCGGATCGACGAGGCCATTCACCCCGTTTGCCGCAAACCAGTCGAGGTTCGGTTTCGGCGTGGATTCGAGGGGCGTCTTGTGTCCGAGCTCGGTGAGCGGACGATCCCCCAGACCATCGAAGATCACGAGGAGGATCTTCCGTTCATCCATTTCGGGCGTGGAAAGTGCGGTCCCTAGATATGTCTTTGGAATCAGAGCTTTGTCACCGACACGTGCATGCCCGGCGTCGCCTCGAGTTGCGAGGCCGCGTTCGATTCGCGCCGCGAGATCTCCAGGAATCCGCTGGAGGCCATCGTCGCGAGGAAATCTCCCGGCGCGACGATGCCGTACGTGCGCACGAACGGCACAGTCATTTCATAACCACCGATCGTGACCGCGAGGCGATCCCCGAAGGACCACGCCTTCTCGACGTCGGATTGCGGGATGTTCGTCACGATGTTGCCGAAACGGTCGTACGTGATGACGACGCCTTCGAAGCCTCCCTTCCGTTTCTTCGGCACGCCGAAATCCAGGTCCACGAAGTCCTTCACGACGGGACCCACGTCCTTCACCTTCGCGCCCGACAAGAGGTGTGCCGCTGCGGGGGCGAACAGGTCTCGACCGTGGAACGTGTCAGAAAGTTCCGGCCGGCCCAGTCTGCGGTTCGCGATCTCCCGCACTTCCTTCAAGCCGAGGCGCTTTGCGGCGGGGATCAACAAGCCGTTGTCGGGTCCGACGAGCAGCGCCCCTTCGCACACGCACAGGATCGCCCGGCGTTTCGTCCCCACCCCGGGGTCGACGACGCCAACATGGACGGCGAACGGATAGTAGGGCAGAGACGAATACAGAACGAACGCACCATGCCGGACGTCGTGCGCCCGGACCAGATGGTCCAGGTCGACGATGGTCAGGTCGGGGTCGATCGACAGGATGGCGCCCTTCATCGCCCCGACGTAGGCGCCGGGTCCGAAGTCCGTGGTCAGCGTGATGATGCCCGGCATGCCGTCCTCCGTCACCGAATCTTCTTGAGTCCTTCCTTGATTCGCAGGAGCTCCTTCTTCCGGCGCTCCAGATCGGCATCCGTCTTCTCGGCCTTGGACTGGGTCTCTTTCAGCTTGGCCTCCCGGGCCTTGTGCTCGAACCGAGTCTCCTGGATTTCCGCCCGCTCGGCAGCCAATTGACTCTTCATGGCGTCAAGCTTTGCGGCCCGATCTTGAATCGACGCTCGGAGCGCCGCGACGGATTCCTCGTGGCGCTTCCGTTCGGCCTCGGTCCGACCCGCTCTCTCCTCCAGGGCGGACTCTCGTTTGTCCAGCTCTTGGTCCCGTTGGGCGAGGGTCGCCTCTTGCTCATGGAGGGCCGCGGTCGCGGCCTCGAGTTCGCGATCCCGCGCCTCTCGGGCAGAGTCTCGCCGGTCCACCTCCTGCTTCAGCTTCGCTTCTCGAGCCTCGATCGATGCGACTCGTTTCCGAAGCTTCTCCTGCTCACGTGCGAGCGCGGCTTCCGCCTTCTCGACAGAAGCCTTTCGAGGCGCCAGTTCGTGAACGCCACCCAGGAGGGCCGTCTCGTGTTCCTCCAGACTTGTCTTCAATTCTTCCAAGGACTTGGATTCCTTTTCGACCGACCGTTCCCTTTCCTCCAGCTCACGGACGCGGCGCTCGAGCGCGGCCCGTTTCGTCGCATACTCCCGTTCCATCTCGTCCCTGCGGGCCTTCAGATCTTCGGATCCCGCGCCGGTTGCCTCGGTCCTGTTGACCAGTCCCGCTCGTTCCGCTTCCACCGCCTTCTCGCGCTTGTCGAGCGCCGTCTCACGTTTCTTCGTGACGGAATCGCGCTTCGCCAACTCTTGCTCGCGGGCTTCGACCGCTCGGAGTCGCTCCTGGAGCGCCCGTTCGGAGCGGAGTAGTTTCACGGCCTGGTCCTTCAATGCCTCTCGGGAATGTGTGAGTTCTTCCACCGTCTCAGAGAGCTGGTGGTTCTGCCGTTCCAATTCCTTTCCCTGGGCCGCGAGTTCGCGTTCGCGGTGTTGGACTTCCTCGTGCCGCTGCCGCACCTCGCGTTCTTCCCCCGCCACCTTGCGGTCCCTCATGGCCAGTTCCTTCGCGATCTTCTCCATACGCTCGGTCGCCCGGGCGAGTTCGTCTCGGCGATCTTCCAGCGTCGTCCCTTGGCCGTCGAGCGCTTCCTCGCGTTTCGCGAGAGCCGCGCCTTCGGCCGCGATCTTCGCCTCCCGGCGTTCCAGGTCCTTCGACCGAGACTCCATGGCCTTTTCCCGGTCGCCGACCGTTTTCTCGCGGGCGGAAACGGCGGCATCGTATTGTCGTAGTCGGCCTTCCCCCTCGCCACTCGCCTGCTCTCGGAGGATCAACTCGCGCTCCCGGCGTTCGGCATCGGCGAGTCGGGTGTCGAAGACTTCGCGTGCTCCGGAGATCTTCTCCGTTTCCGCCTGGAGGCTCGCATACAGATCGTTCATCTGCCGGCGCTCCCGCTCGAGGGATTCCTCCCGCGCCGCGATCGACGCCTCCCGATCGGCGAGGGACGTCTGCCGAGCCGCGAAATCCCGTTCGAGGTCCTCCGCCTTCGCGGTCCTCTCCGAGAGGTTCCGCCGTTGGACCTCCAGCTCCGCGCGGGCCCTCTCCGATTCCATCGTGAGCACTTTTCGCTGGGACTGGATCTCCACGTCTTCGGCAGTTCGGCGTTCCTCGAGGCGCCGCATGATCATGCCGCTCGCCTCCTTCACGGCCTGCAGTTCCGCTCGGAGGGATTCGAGTTCCTTCTGACGGACTCCACTCCGTTGGTACTCCTGCTCCAGCTCCCACTTCCGTTTGTACAGCTCCTCCTCGCGGTCCACGAGCTGTTGTTCTTGTTCTCGACGGGCGTCGAGATCCCGGAGGTATGCGTCCCGTTCCGCGGCCTCTTGGATCAGGACTTTCGAGAGAACCTCGTCCGCGTTGCCGAGGCCCTTCACGGCCGCCTCGGGGTAGGTACGTTGCAGCTGGTCGATGCTGATCGCTGAATGGCCATAGTCGTAGGTGCGGACTTCGAGCTGCGCCCGTTCGCTCGAAGCATCTTTCAAGATCTCGGGGACCGCCGTCGGGCCGGCGATGTCGACCTTGGACCGGTGTTCGGCCAGGACGCCATCCCCGCCGCGGAGGACGAGGACGCCTTGGGAGGGGGTGTCACCTCGGAACACGGACGTCTTGAGGAGCCCGTTGAACTTCATCGCCCGCAGTTCCGCCAAAATGGCGCGAATCGCCTCTTCCCCGCCATCCGAGATTCGTTCCACTCGGCCCGGCGGTACTTCCATCATCCGTGAGAGATAATTGTCACGTTAAGAAGGTTCCCACGATAGTCCAGTCGCTGAAACCAGAACGAGGCGGAATGACGGGCCAGGCATGCGCCTGAAGTGCGTGAAAACGTCTTTTGCAGGCGATGTCATCGGGGGTCCGCGTTTGTGATGAGACGAGGTTAGCCGACCTTTCGGTGTGATAACCTCTGTGAGTGCTGAAACGCTCGTGAAGCCGGGGCCCGCAGAGGGTAGGATGTCCGCGCCGCGCCCACCGTCTCTCGTTCTCTAAGGGGCTGAAGGAGGCTTACTTCGCGAATGCTTTCCGCCTTGGAGCGCGCACCACGCTCGGGATCTCTTTGGAGGCCCGAACCCGTTGCACCCGGATTTCCGGAGCCCGAGCCGACTCGCCAACCGCGACCCGGTCCCCTGGGTCTGGTTCCCAATTTCGTGTCTTGTGATAGATCTGAAAGTAGTTCCTGGGCAGCCAGACCTTGCGGTCCTTGTAGCGGCGGTCAAGGCGCTTTTGACCTCCGACGTACGCCCAGATCTCGACACTCGCCACTCCGGGATTCATGGGGACTGGGTCCACTTTCCGAATTCGCTCGCTGACGTGCGAGATGGTGGTGACTTGGACGAATCTCAAGGGGAATGGAGGATCCATCCGTGTGGCGATCAGATCGAAGGCGTTGAAAATGTCGGTCGTCTGGCTGATCCAGATCGGACCACGCCGTTGCGCGCTGCGCACCGCCGTGTGAACGAGATAGCCCTGTCTCTCAAGTTCGTGCCGCGCCATCACCTGTAGCCGATTTCCCTTTGTGACTGTGCCACCCATCGAGTCCCATCTCCTCGAAGCTGGGTTCTATTCGACACCCACGATGATAATGCGCCCCTCTTAATGCTATGCGAGGGGCGCGCGAATGCGCGATCGGCCGGCAATAGACGGTGTTGACTCGGGGCGATGAGCAAGTGGTCGAGCTACTTTAGCGTCGCCTTGGCACGTTCCGTATTGTCGACGACCAGAGCGATCTCAGTTCGACCATTCTTTGACGCAAGGATGTAGATGGAGTGCACGTTGATTCCGGCCCGGGCCAGCCGCCTCGCCACCTTGGCGAGCTCCCCCGGTCGGTCGAGGAGCTCCAGGTCGAGGATGTCGTTCAATTCGTACTTCAGTCCCGCGGTAGACAGAGCCTTCTCGGTCGTTTGCACATCTGAGGTCACCACCCGCAGGAACGAGTTGTCGTGCTTGGCCTCGCTCGCGATTGCGCGGATGTTCACCGCAGCCCCGGAAAGGGCCTCCGTGACGCGCGCCAACTCCCCCGGTTTGTCGGTCACAAACACCTTAAATTCCTTCATCCTCCCCGCCCTCTCAGAATCGAAACATGCATCGACGAGGCGGCTACAAAAGACTTGCTTCGTGGTGGCGGTTCCTACTAGGGAATGAGCCGCGTGCGGTCCCGAGGGAAGAGGATGGCCTCCCGGATGTTCGGCAGGTCGAGCAGTTTCTGGACGAATCGGTCGAGGCCGAAGCCCCAGCCGCCATGGGGCGGCATGCCGTATCGGAAGGCCTTCAGGTAGAAGTCGAAGTTCTCGACGTTCAGGCCTTTCTCCTTCATCCGCTGGAGCAGTTGGTCGTACCGATGCTCCCGCTGGCCTCCCGAGGCCATTTCATCCCCCTTGTACTCGAGATCAAAGGAATAGGAGTACTGCGGATCGTCCGCGTCCGCCATCACGTAGAACGGCTTGATCGCGGCCGGATAGCCGGTCAGGAAGTACATGGCGTGGCCTTCCTTGGCCATGCTTTGCCCGAGGAGTTTCTCCCCCTCCGTGTCGATGTCATCCCCGTCGCGGACCCGTTTGCCTCCGCCACGGAGGATTTCGAGCGCCTCCCGGTAGGCCAATCGCTTGAACGGAACCTTTGGCCGCTCAGGTGAGGCTTGGAGGAGCTCCAGTTCGGCCTTCCCGTCCACCCGGACTCGCTGGATCGCCTGGTCCACCGCGCCCTCGAGGAACGCGAACACATCCTCCTGACGCTCGATCCACGCGACCTCACCGTCGAAGGACGTGAACTCCGTCACATGGCGGACCGTGTCCGAAGGCTCCGCCCGGAATGCGGGCGCGATCTCGAAGACGCGGTCGAGGCCCGTCGACATGAGCATCTGTTTGTACAGCTGCGGGCTCTGGCTCAGGTACGCCCGTCGCCCGAAGTAGTCGGTCTGGAACAGGGTGGCGCCGCCCTCCGCACCGGCTCCCGCGAGCTTCGGCGTGTGGACCTCCACGAAGGCCTGGCCCCCCAGGTAGCCGCGAACGGCGGACTCGACGAGGGACCGGATGTGAAAGATCGCGCGGCGTTCGGGTTTGCGGAGGTCCAATGTCCGGTTGTCGAATCGCGTGTCCATGTCCGCGCCGACCTTGTCGGCCACGGGGAGCGGGAGCGGAGCGGCGGCGGGGCTCAGCACGTCGACCGATGTCGCCAGGAGCTCCCAGCCGTTCCGGACTTGCCGATTCGGCTGAACGATCCCGCGGGCCGCCACGACGCTCTCCCGGACGATCTTCGAGGCGCGGTTGAACAGCTCGGCATCGCCCTTCTTCACCGTGATCTGAAACGTTCCCGCGCGCTGTCGGACGATGAGGAACGCGATCCCCCCGAGGTTCCGCACGTCCTCGGCCCAGCCGGCGAGGGAGACCTCTTTCCCGTGGTCGGCGGGCCCGATGGAGGTCAGCGAACGGAAGGGTCCCGCCATCGAGTCGCGGAGAAGGACGAACTCTCTTAAAGAATCCGGTGGGGCGTTCGCAATCATCGCATGACGGACAGCTTTTCTTTCGCCGGTTCCTTCGCCGCTTCCTTCGCGCGCGCCGCCGCTTCCTTCTCTGGGTCCGCGGACGACGGCACGAATTGGACGTGCGGGTATGCGAACTGCACCCTGGGCTCGGCCATGAATGACTCGAGGATCCGTTTCACGAGGCGCGTCCGGTACGTGCCTTTCGCGAAGACGGGGCAGAAGTAGACGAGAGTCAGATCGATCGACGACGCTCCGAGGCTCCAACCGACGCGCGGTTCCTCCGCGACGTAGTCCGCGAGGTCCGCGAACTCGTACTTCGAGCGGAGGTGCGCGCGGTTCTCTCGCATCATCGGACCGACGACCTCCTCCGCGGCCTCGTAGATCAGGCGCTCCGCCAGCTTGAGGTCGCTCTCATAGGTCACGTTCATGATGAGCTGGTCCCAAACGAAGGGCGTGTCCTTCGTATAGTTACAGACGTTTCCCTTGAGGATCTGGCTGTGCGGGATCGTCACGTATCGTCCTGTGAAACTGTCGCCGTACAACGCGCCGCCGAACTCGCGGATCGTCGTGTTCATCGGGGTGATCTCGACGACGTAGCCCTTCGAGTTGTTCATCTCGATCCGGTCCCCGAGCTTGTAGAGGCCCATCGAGACAAGGACGACCCATCCGACCAAGTTCAGCAACGGTTCCTGCATGATGTACAGGAGGGCGGCGGCCACGAACGTGGTCCCGAGGAACGTGAACTGGCCCGAGCCGCCGAACCCGAGCAGCACGTAGAAAACGAGGGCGATCGATGTTCCCCACACGATGTACGAGACGATTTGGAAATGGGCGAAGATGTCCGCCTCGTATTTCACGTGGGTCTTGAGGGCGGCGCGGAACACCGGTCGCAGGAGTTCGAGGAGGGCCTTCGTCGCGATGAGGATCGGGACCGCGTAGACCCAGGGACCGAAGGTGCTGAGATCCAGATGCGGCGACGGGAGCCCCGGGATCGCGATCGCGCCGGCCAGGAGGCCGAGGGCGAAGAGCATGATCAGCGTGATGATGGACCAGAATAGGGCTCGCGCTTTCCGCCAGTTTGCGCTGCGCACAACGTCGTTCACGGCCCAGGGATTTATAAGGCCGGTGCCGAGGTTATCAGGCCTGAAAGGTCTCGACGCTCGGTTCCTGGCTTCCGCCAAAAGGTATTCAGGGACCGTGCCCTGTCGTGCGCGGGAGGAGGCGTTTTCGTGGGAGAGCCCGTCATCAACGTCCGCGATCTGAAGAAGCACTATGCGGACATCAAGGCCGTCGACGGGATCACGTTCGACGTGGAGAAGGGCGCCATGTTCTCTCTGCTCGGCCCGAACGGCGCGGGCAAGACGACGACGGTCGAAATCCTCGAAGGCCTCCGGGACCCGACCTCGGGGGAGGCCCGCGTGCTCGGCGTGAACGTCCGGACGGACTACCGCAAAATCCGGGACCGCGTCGGCATCCTGCCACAAGATTTTGAACCCTTCGACCGGTTGCAGCCGCGGGAGGCCGTCGCCTATTGGGCCCAGCTGTTCGACCGAACGATGACGAAGAAGGAGATCGACGACATCATCCGGACGGTCGGGCTGACAGACCGGGCGGAGACCCTCGCCATGAACCTCTCCGGAGGCGAGAAGCGGCGGCTCGGGATCGCGATGTCCCTTGTCGGACGTCCGGCGCTCGTCTTCCTCGATGAGCCGACGACGGGACTCGACCCAGGCGCGCGACGGGAGTTGTGGGCCCTCATTCGGCAGCTCAAGAAAGAAGGTACGACGATCCTCCTGACGACGCACTACTTGGACGAGGCGGAACAGCTCGCAGACGACGTCGCGATCATGAACCATGGGAAGATCGTCGCTCGCGGCTCTCCCGCGGAACTGATCGCCCAGTACGGCCAAGGCCATTCAATCGTGCTCGCGGGCGCGGGCGAAGAGGGGCTCAAGGCGGTACGGGCTCGAGGGGTCACGGCGGAACTGCAGGGCGTCGATGTCGTCGTGCAGGTCCCGCTGGCGAGCGACATGCGCCGCATGCTCGAGAAACTGGCTTCGATCGACACGCCTCTGAACGAGATCTATACGAGGCGCGCGAGCCTCGAGGACGTCTTCCTGAACCTGGTCGGCGCCCGCATGCAGGAAGGGGTGCTCGCGGCATGAGCCGGATCCTGGCGGACATGAAGGCCTTCGGCACCCAGTACCTCCGCTCGCGGGTCGGGACGTTCTTTGCGCTCGTCTTCCCGATCCTCCTCATCCTCCTGTTCGGCGCGATCTTTGGCTCCTCGGGTTCCTCGCAAGTCACCCTGTACGTGCAGGACTTAGACAATCAGCAGGCCTCCCACGCCTTCACGGATGCCCTGAACAAGACGAACGTCCTGACGATCCGGGCCATCCCGGCGTCGGCCGACTTCTCCCAGTACATCCGCGACCATTCGATCAACGTCGCCCTCTTGATTCCCGAGGGATTCCAACAAGCCCTATCGAGAGCCGAGAACGGGACCCGGGCCGACGTCAACCTGACCCTGGCCGGAGACCAAACCCAATCGTCCTACGGCATCGCCGTGTCCGCGGTCGACGCGGTCGCGACGGCGTTCAATCTCAAGGTCGCGAAGGCCGCGCCCGTCGTGAACGTCCTGTCGACCTCCGTCCCGGGCCTCCGCCATCTGACGTACATCGACCTGTTCCTGCCGGGCATTATCGGCTTCACGATCCTCTCGACCCCGTTGTTCGGGATGACGGCCATCTGCGCCGAGTACCGCTCGCGGCGCTACTTCAAACTCCTCGCGACGACGAAACTGAGCAAGGCTGAATGGCTCGCCGCCAAGGTCGTCTTCCACATCGTCCTCCTGTTCGCCTCGGTGGCCCTCATGGTCCTAACCGGGATCGTGATCTTCGGGCTGAAGGCCGTCGTCACCCCGATGGCGATCCTGATCATCATCGCCGGCACGCTCGAATTCACCTCGTTGGGGATGGTCCTCGGGATCTTCGTCCGCGACCCGGAGACCGGGGCGGCCATCGCCAATGCGATCGGATTCCCCATGATGTTCCTGGCGGGATCCTTCTTCCCGGTGGACGCGATGCCATCCTTCCTCCAGACGGGGGCTCGGCTCCTGCCGCTCACCTACATCAATGAGGGCCTGCGGGCGACGATGACCTTCGGGACCGATGCGACCGCCTTCGTCGACCTGCTCGTCACGTTGGGATTCGCGGTCGTGTTCTTCGTCGTGGCCGCCCGCGGGCTGTCCTGGAAATCGAGATGAGCGTCAGATGAATTCTGCGAACTTCGCGACGAGCTCGGGTTTCGCGTCCTTGAGGACCTTGAGGATGGCTCGGACGCTGAGTTTGTGCACGCCCACCTCGGCCAAGACCTGGATGATGTCATCGAACTCGCGGTCGGACAGGGTCACGAGTTTGTTCTTGGCCAGCCAGTTCCGATAGAGGTTTTCCTCGAGCGTCGCGCGCCAGCCTTTCTCGTATTCCATCAGGGCGGCCTCCGAGAAATCGCCGGTCTCGTTGCACTTGGCGAGGACCTTCCCCAGGATCATCCCGGCGAGCATGCCGTTCCCGATGCCTCCGCCCGTGATCGGGTCGATCATCCGGGCCGCGTCGCCGACGAGGGCGATGCCGTTGCCCACGGACTTCTTGATCGGTGGGGCCGTCGACACGCCGCCGGTGACCATGTCGAGGGGCTGCGCGTGCGCCATCCGCGGATCCTGTGCGATCCAGCGATCCAAGTAGCCCTTGATGTCGACCCGGTTCTTCAGCCGGTCCAGTGAGACACCGATCCCGACGTTCGCGGTCGATTCGTCCTTCGGGAACACCCAGATGTACCCCGCGGGCGCGCAGGTCCCGAGCCAGAACTCGCAGTAATCCGGGAAATCGTGTCCTTCGCTGATGTTCGTGAGGCGATACTGGAGGGTGCCTGTGATGTCGCCCGCCCGGAGGAGCGTCTTGAACCCGGCCCAACGGCCGACCTGGCTCTCGTAGCCGTCCGCCGCGACGATGCACTTCGCCTCGAGGTTCATTTCCTCCTCCAGGCGTTTCGCCCGCACGCCGCGAACCCAGCCGTCGTCCTTCAGAATCGCCGTCGCCGTCGTC
>Ga0209057_1002593_pt1 | contig 13853 bp, 9 predicted proteins | sample GraSoiAngelo_146_FD_185903 | JGI IMG/M metagenome (GOLD analysis project Ga0209057, IMG submission 185903) | Grasslands soil microbial communities from the Angelo Coastal Reserve, California, USA - 14_1009_05_30cm (SPAdes) (version 2) | ecosystem: Environmental > Terrestrial > Soil > Grasslands ... | reverse complement strand
GCGGGAGTGCCTCGGCGCAGGCGCGCTCGATGCGCTGCCGCACGGCCTCCTCCTCGCCGGGCACCGGCACGACGCAGGCGACGAGCTCCAGGAGATCGCTCTCGCCGGCGCAGCCGATCGCCGCGCACTCGCGCACCCCGTCGACGGCCGCCATGACGCCCTCCACCTCGAGCGGTGAGACCCACTGGCCGGAGACCTTGAGCATGTCGTCGGTGCGGCCGAGGAGGCGGAAGGTGCCGTCGGCATTCTCGATCGCCTGGTCGCCGGTCACGAACCACTCGCCGCGGAAGGCGCGACGCGTCGCCTCGGCGCGCTGCCAGTAGCCGGCGGCGATGCTGCCGCCGCGGACGCGCAGCTGGCCGACCTCGCCCGTCGCCACCGGCACGCCGCTCTCGTCCACGACCTGCACCTCGTAGCCGGGGACCGGCCGCCCGAGCGTTCCCGGGGTGCAGTCGCCGGGCCGGTTCGAGAGGAAGACGTGGAGCGCCTCGGTAGAGCCGAGCCCGTCGATGATCTCCTGGCCGAAGCGCTCCTTCCACGCGAGGAAGATCGCCTCGGGCAGCGCCTCTCCGGCCGAGACGAGCCGGCGAAGCCCCGCGACCGCCTCGTCGGCGCGCGGCGGCGCATGACCCAGGAGCGCGCGGTAGACCGCCGGCACGGCGAAGAAGAGGCTCGGCCGCTCCTCGGAGAGGATCTTCCAGGTTCGGGCCGGTGAGAAGGGCTCCGGCGAGAGCACGACCGAGGCACCCGCGGCGAGTGGGAAGTAGAGGCTCGCGCCCAGCCCGTAGGCGAAGAAGAGCTTCGATGTCGCGTGGGCCACGTCCTCGGCGCGCACGTCGAGGACGTGGCGCCCGTAGCTCTCGACCGCGTGCAGGATGCTCCGCTGCGCGTGGACGACGCCCTTCGGGCGGCCGGTGGTCCCCGAGCTGTAGAGCCAGAACGCGGGGTCGTCGGGATGGGCGGCGAACGGCTCCCTCGAGGCCGGCTCGCCCTCGATCTCCCGCCAGAGGCTCCCGCTCCGCCCCGGCCCCACGGTGAGCACCGCCGGGGCGAGCCGCCCGAGGCGCATCTCGGGCTCGAGCACCTCGGCCACGGCTTCGCTCGTGATCACGGCCCGCGCCCGCGTCTCGCGCACGAACGGAAGGTAGTCGGCGGGCCGGAGAAAGCTCGTGACCAGCACCGGGACCGCCCCGGCCCAGATCGCGCCGAGGAACGCGTACACGTACTCGGGACAGTCGGTGAGGACGACGAGGACGCGCTGCTCCTCCTGGATGCCGAGCCGCCCGAGAGCGGCGGCCAGCTGGTGGACGCGCTGGCGGAGCTCGCCGCGGCTCACGTCGAGGTGCTCCGTCTCCGAGCGCAGTCGGAGCGCGACAGCGGCATCGTCGCCGCGGCGCAGGATCTCCGCGGCGACGTTGACGGGGGTGTCGTCGACGGAGGGCAACCGGCTCCCTACTGCTCGTTGTAGCGAACGTAGCGGAAGTCGATCGGCTGACCGTTGACGCCGCGCGGGGGCGGAGCGATCCAGCTCGCGAAGTGGCCGGGCTCGAGCACCGGGTGGGCCATGAGGCTCCGCACGTACGCGCGGTCGGCCTCGGACGGCAGCCACTGGTCGCGGCGCCGCGCGAACTCCTCCTCGGTGAGCTCGTGGCCGGCGGGATCGAAGAAGTGCCCGGCGAACATCCCCTGCCCGCGGTGGAAGCGCCGCGACGGGAGCACCAGCTCTGCGCCCGTCCCCACGAGCCGCTTGTTCCAGCGGCCGAGCGCCTTCTGGCAGTCCTCGACGTAGGCGTCGCGCAGCACCTCGTTCATCGCCGAGCGGAGCGCGATCGGCTTGCGGACGAGCTTCCCGGCCTCGTAGACGTCCATCTCGTAGCCGCCCTCGAGCGCCAGGTGGTCCTCGTAGCGCTCCTCCTCCCGCGGCCGGCCCTTGAGGCCCGCGCCGAAGAACTGTGCGGCGTTGGTCGAGACCTCGCTGCCGAAGAGGTCGAGCGAGAGCGAGTACCAGGAGTTCAGGTACTTCTGGATCGTCGCCAGGTCGAGCGCGCCGGCGGAGCGCGGCTCCGTGCCCGCGCGCAGGCACTCGGCGGTGCGCTCGACGATGCGGCTCATGCCGCTCTCGCCGACGAACATGTGGTGCGCCTCCTCGGTGAGCATGAAGCGGCAGGTGCGCGACAGCGGGTCGAAGCCCGACTCGGCGAGCGCGAGCAGCTGGTACTTGCCGTCCCGGTCGGTGAAGGTCGTGAACATGAAGAAGGAGAGCCAGTCGTCGATCGGCTCGTTGAAGGCGCCGAGGATGCGCGGCTTGTCGGGGTTGCCGGAGCGGCGCTCGAGGAGCCCGCGGGCCTCCTCGCGGCCGTCGCGTCCGAAGTAGGTGTGGAGGAGGTAGACCATCGCCCAGAGGTGGCGGCCCTCCTCGACGTTCACCTGGAAGAGGTTGCGGAGGTCGTAGAGCGACGGGCAGGTGGCGCCCAGGCGCCGCTGCTGCTCGACCGAGGCGGGCTCGGTGTCGCCCTGGGTGACGATCAGGCGCCGCAGCGTGTTCCGGTGCTCGCCCGGGACCTCCTGCCAGACCGGCTTCCCGAAGTCGTTGCCGAAGCCGATCCGGCGGTCGGGCACGGGCTCGGCGAGGAAGATCCCCCAGCGATACTCGGGCATGCGCACGTAGTCGAAGTGCGCCCAGCCGCTGGCGTCGACCGACACGGCGGTGCGCAGGTAGATCGCGTCCTCCTGGAAGCGGTCCGGGCCCATCTCGCGCCACCAGGCGAGGAAGTGCGGCTGCCACTCCTCGAGCGCGCGCTTCAGGCGCTGGTCGGAGGACAGGTGCACGTTGTTCGGGATCTTCTCGTGCAGCTCCACGCTGCTCATGGTCTCAGGTCCTCCGCCGATCGAGCTCGGGCCGCCGGCCGGCCTTCCCATAGAGCGCGAGCGCTCCCTGCTCGCCGGTCGCGTTCGGCCGGATGAAGATCCAGTTCTGCCACGCCGAGAGCCGGCCGAAGATCTTGGTCTCGAGGGTCTCCGGGCCGGGGAAGCGCAGGTTCGCCTCCATGCCGGTCAGCGCGTCGGGGCTCATCGCCGCACGCTCCTCGATCGCGAGACGCACCTCCTCCTCCCAGTCGAGGTCGTCGGGGGCGAAGGTGACGAGTCCGGCCGCATGGGCGGCCGCGGCGTCGAAGGGTCCGCGGTGCGCGAGCACCTCGCGCAGGCGCGCCGGCTCGCCGAGGAAGCGGGCCTCGAGCCGCGAGAGGCCGGCGCTCGTCGGTAGCGCCCCGTGGTTCAGCGCCGAGAGCGCGATCGTGGCCGGCGGCTCGCCGCCGGCGAGCATGTAGGAGCGGTCGGCGGCGAGCGCCAGCTCGAGGAGCGAGCCGGCGAACGCCGAGCCCGGCTCGATGAGCGCGAAGAAGGTGCGGGCGGTGAGATCGAGGCGCTTCAGCGCTCGCTTCTGGAGGAGCAGGATCTCGCGCACCAGCCAGTGGCGGCGGTGGCGGTCGAGGGCGCGGTCGACGGCGAGCACGGCCCTGGGATCGCCCGCGGTCCTGAGCAGCACGACGCCGATCTCCGGCTCGTCGAAGCGCAGGTGGAGGAGGGCGTCGTCGAGCTCACGCCAGGCGGCGATCGCCCAGGCGCGCGAGCCGGCCTCGAGGAAGGACGGCGGGTCGTCGGGCTCGCCGCCGTCGGGCGCCCGCACCGTGAGCGTGGCGACACGCTTCCCGCGGTCGATGGCGAGACGCACCCACCGGTAATCGAGCGCGTCCGCCGAGCGGACCGGCGCGAGCGGCTCGAGCTCGACGCCGGGCCCGTGCTCCGGCCGGTCGCTGGTCGCGGCGAGCGCCGACGCGCGCTCGCGGACGCGCGCGGCGAACTCCGAGCGCGGCACCGCCTCGTCGACCAGGCGCCACTCGGCCGCGCGCTTTCCCTTCACGCCCTCGGCCGTGGTCGCGAAGAAGTCGGCGCGGTCGCGCCGGACCTTCCGCTTGTCGACGACGCGCGTGAGGCCGCCGGTGCCGGGCAGCACGCCGAGGAGCGGCACCTCCGGGAGCGACACCGCCGCCGCGCCGTCGTCGACGAGCAGGATCTCGTCGCAGGCGAGCGCCAGCTCGTAGCCGCCGCCCGACGCGGTGCCGTTGAGGGCCGCCAGCGTGCGGATCCCCGACTCCGCGCTCATCTCCTCGAGCGCGAGGCGCGTCTCGTTGGTGAACTTGCAGAAGTTCACCTTGAAGGGGTGCGAGCTCGCGGCGAGCATGAAGATGTTGGCCCCGGCCGAGAACATGCGCTCGCGGAGCGAGGTCACGACCAGCCCGTGCACCTCGGGGTGGGAGAAGCGCAGGCGCTGGATGGCGTCGGCCAGCTCGATGTCGACCGCGAGGTCGTAGGAGTTGAGCTTGAGGGCGTAGCCGGGGACGAGGCCGCCGTCCTCCTGGACGTTCAGCGCGAGCGTCGCGACGCCGCCCTCGACCGCGAGCACCCAGTGGCGCCAGGCGGAGGGGCTCGTGTCGAAGCGGATGCCGGCCACGCCGTCTACTCCAGCTCGAGCGCGCGCCGCAGGCTCCGGTGGAAGTGTATGAGCGCCGGCTCGTTCCGCCCGTAGGTCACGTGGTCCTGCGCCCCGGAGCGGAAGCCACGCTGGATGCCTTCCCCCAGCCGGAAGTCCTCGCGGTCGACCGCGTCGACGGCGAGCTGCAGGTTCGCGGCCCAGTGCTGGCGCGCCTTCTCGGTCGCCGGGGGCTCGGGGACGTAGAGGGAGAGGTGGACCGCGCAGTCGTCGGGCGTGAGACCGGGGAACATGCGCCACAGCTCCACGTGGTCCGCCTGATGGACGAAGACGGCGTTGGGGAAGAGCGTGTAGAGCTCGATCGTGTGGCGCAGGAAGTCCCGCTCGGCCTCGCCCCGGTCGCCGAGCTCGGCGAACGAGCGGCGGACGGCGATCATGCGGTGGTGCGGGCCGAAGCCGTCGGAGGCGCAGAGGTTGCCGACGAAGATCGGCGCGACGCTCTCCTGGTGGAGCGCGGCCAGGTGATACGCCTCGAGGAAGGTGTCGACCGCCGTCTTCCAGTTGATGCGCGGCCGGAGCGTCCGGGTCTCGAAGTGGTGCCAGCGCTCGAAGCCGAAGCTCGCGAGCTCGGGGGCGAGCCCGCCCAGGTGGGCGTCGATGTCGATCGTCGCCTCGGGCGCGGCCGGTGCGGGTCGCACCCAGACGAGCCCGTACTTCTCGACTACCGGGAGCGGCCGCAGGGAGTGCTCCTCCCGGGAGAGCCCCGCGAAGCCCTCCTCGCCGGGGACGTCGATCAGCCGACCGTCGAGGCCGTAGGTCCACCCGTGGTAAGGGCAGCTGAGCGCCCGCTTCCCGCTCCCGCAGCCATCGACCACCCGCGCCCCGCGGTGACGGCAGACGTTGGCGAACGCCCGGAGCGTGCCGGCCCCGGTGCGGACCACCAGGATCGGCATGCCCGAGTCGTCGTCGGTCAGCCAGTCGCCGGGGGCTGCGACCCGGCAGGAGAGCCCGACCAGGAGGGGGTAGGCGCGGAAGAGGACGCGCTTCTCGAGCGCCAGCCGCTCCTCCGACGTGTAGGCCGAGACCGGGTTCGGGAACATCGCCTCCGCCATCGCGGTCGTGCCGGTGTCGAGGTAGTGGCGGAGGCGGCGCACGAGCTCCGCGCGGGTCTCAGGCCGCATGGAAGGGGCTCCGCGGGGCGAGCGCCTGCACGCGGGGGAGGACCTTCTCGGCAAACAGGCGGATGTTCCGCCGCGCCTCGTCGTGGGGCATGCCGCCATAGCTGAAGATCCCGATCAGCATGCCGCTCCCGGCGAGCCGCTGGTGCTCGCAGATGCGCTCGTAGACCTGGTCGGGCGTGCCCCACACCTGGAGGTCGGCGAGGAACTGCACGAAGCGGTCCTCGCCGTGCTTCTCGATGTTGCGGGCGAGGGCGCCGTAATACTCGTAGCCCTTCACCGTGGCCAGCCCGGCATTCGCGAACTCGTAGTGCTCGAGCGTCGAGCGGCAGTAGCGGCGGACGTGGGTCTCGAGCATCTCCCGCGCGCGCTCCTCGTCCTCGTGGCAGGCGACGAAGCTCGCGATGAGCGGCGGCGGCGCCTCGCTCCGGTTGAGCTCGCGATACATCGCCCGGTATGCGCCGAGCTCCCGGACCGCGGTGTCCCACGGCTTCTGCGGGATGATCAGCACACCTAGCTGCAGCCGGGCGACGATCGGCGCCGATTCGGGGGAGACGGCGGCGACGTAGGTGCGGCCCCGGAAGGAGCGGAACGGGGCCGGGCGGAGCGCGACGCGCGGCTGCGCATAGTGCCGCCCCGCGTACTCGATCGAGCCCGTCTCGAGGGCGCCGAGGATCGCCTCGGCGTACTCGACGAAGCGCTCGCGCGACTCCGCCATCGGGACGCGGAAGCCGTCGAACTCGGCGCGCGCCAGTCCGCGCCCGAGCCCGAGGATGACGCGGCCGCCGGAGACGTGGTCGAGCACCGCGATCTCCTCGGCGACGCGGACCGGGTCGTGCCAGGGCAGCACGACCACCATCGAGCCGAGCTGCACGCCGCGCGTGCGCCCGGCCATGTAGGTGAGGAACTGGGTCGTGCTCGGGCACATGTCGTAGGGCGTGAAGTGATGCTCGGCCGCCCAGATCGACTCGAAGCCGAGCGGCTCGGCGAGGTCGGCCATCGCGAGCTCGTGCTGGTAGACCTCGCGATCGGTGTGCTGCCCGTCCAGGTTCTGGAAGAACGCGCACATGCCCACGTGCATGGTGGTCGCCCTCCGGCGCCGGAATCCAGGCGCCGACGGCGGAGGCTACCGCGCGCCGCCTGCGCTTGCCAAGGGCGCGGCAGAGGTCATGAAGCCTGGGGCCTCCCGCTCCTTACGACCTTGCCGGATGGCTCGCGGGCGTCCTCTCGCCCCAACATCTTCGGGGGCAAGGACGTCAGCACTCCGCGGGGCACGATCCGGTCCCGGCCGAACATCTTCGGCGGGCGCGACTACGAGCTCCCGGACGGGAGTCGCACCGAGTCGCGGCCGAATATCTTCGGTGGGCAGGATCTGCGAGGGCAGGGTGGGATGATCACGACTTGCCGCCCCAACATCTTCGGCGGGAAGGACTGCCGGTGAGAGAGTCCGAGGGCGATCTCAGAGCGACCGGACCGAGCCACCGGTGACCTACGGACCGCCTCGATCCGCGACCGCCTGACGCGTCTGGTACGACGTGATCTCGTCGGCGTGGGTGAGCCTCGCCGGCGCCAGGCGCGCGAGCGCCGCGGGGTCGCCCTTCAGCACGGCGTCGAAGAAGTTGAGCGCGAAGAAGTTCACGATGCGGTGCGCGTACCGCCACGGCAGATGGCGCGGCTGGCAGGCCTCGTCGAAGCCGCCGATGACCGCACTCAGGTTCCGCGGCACCTCGCAGAGGTCGGAGAAGGTGAAGTGCCCGACGTCGGTCAGCTCCGCGAGCCCATCGAGCAGCGCGCCGGCCGGGAGCGCTTCGAACGGACGTTGCTGGTTGGCGGCGAAGGGGACCGTCGTGTCGAGCGTGCCGCCCACGATCAGCGTCGGGACGGTGATGGTGGCGAAGAAGGCGTCAGCGAACACCGCCGCGGGGGCCATCGGGAAGATCGCGCGGACGCGCGGGTCGGTGAAGGTGCCGAGGGGGGAGGCGCCGCCGGCGATCAGGAAGTCCGTGAAGCCGCCGAAGGAGTGCCCCGTGGCGGCGATGCGTGCGGCGTCGATCAGGTCGGCGAAGAAGTTTCCCGGCGCGGCATCGAAGGCGAGCATCCGATCGGTGACGAAGCGCAGGTCGAGCGGGCGATTCATGGCCCCTTGCGGGTCGCTGAGGCCCATCAGCAGGTCGACGAACGTGTCGCCCCGGTGGTCCGGGCTGGCGACCACGTAGCCGTGGCTCGCGAGGTGCGCGCACAGGAAGATGGACTGGAAGCGGATGCCGCCGTTGCCGTGCGAGAAGAGCACGAGCGGGAAGGGCCCGGGGGCGCGGGCCACGTCGCGGAAAGCGGGCGTGGGTGCGACCGCGACGCCGAGCACCTCGGCGATGTCGTGCGGCACGCCGGCGACGGCGGCCGGCGTCGACGGGTAGTAGACCTCGATCGTCACCGGGCGCGGGCCGCTGCCGGTGACGTCGGTCCGGCTGGGGTCGACCAGCGCGAGGGTCTGCACGCCGACCGGAAAGGGCCCGGGCTCGGCCGTCGGCCCGAGCGTGTGCGGCGGGTAGACGCTCTCGGCGAAGTGGCGGGCGCGATCGACGACCCGGTCGAGCACGTCGTCGAGCTGCGCCGCGACGCCCGGCTCCGGGGCGAGCCCGAGGGCCGCGAAGCGGGGGCCGCAGTCGTCGAGGATGCCGCGGCGCGCATCGGCGCGCGCGAGCGCGACCCGGTGATCGCGCCGCCCGCGGGCGCAGCCGCGCCCGGCCAGCGCGGGCACGAAGCAGCCCGGACCGAAGGCCTCGATCACCCGGCCGCGGAGCCGCCGCAGGCGAGCGGCCACCGCCCGCTGGCATCGGAGCAGCCGGCCCGTCGAGGCGCCCGGGCGGGCGGAGTAGCCGATCGCGAGCAGGTCCTCGGCGAAGTCGCCACACGCCTGGCGCGTACGCAGCCCGACGTCGGCGAGGCCCCCGACGTAGCCCAGCACGTCGGCATCGGCCGCCGTGCAGGGCACCCGGCTCGCCGCGTCGGCCTGGGCGACGAGGCGGTCGAGCGTACCGCCCGGCGCGCGGAGCGCGGTCTCGCACGCGACGTCCACCGTGCTCCGGCAACGCTCGATGGCGCCCGTGTAGGCGGCGAGGCAGCGGACGCCGGCCTTCCCGGAGCGCACGAGGCATCCCACCGTGTGGTCGGCACGCGCGGCCGGAGCGGCGAGCAGGACGAGGGCGGCGAGGAGGCGGCGCATGGCCGGACGTAGCAGAATCGCAGCGCCGCCGTCGAGCCTTCTTCGGCCCTTCTGGAAGGCGGCGCGCTGGCGAAGTTGGCGCCGGTGCGCAAGTTGCCCACGTTTGACGGTGACACCGTGACCGACGAGGTCGGCGACCGGCATCGGGGTGACGTCGAGGCCAGGGGGTGCGAGCGGCGGGAGGCCCGCTTCGACATCATTCGTCCCAGCTGCGCCTTCCCGTGCGACCCGTTTCCGTGCTTATGAAGGGACCTCGCCATTTTCTTCCGGTTCGGTAGCATCTGGGCCATCTGAGAAGGAGCCGGGACATGCGCTCGCGGTTGACGACCCTCGGGATGCTTCTGACGCTCGGGATCGCGCTCGGTGGCCTGCCCGCAGAGGGCCGGGCGGCCCAGGCCATGCTCAGCTGCCCCGGAATGGCGCAGGCGGGCCAACCGCTCACGGTCGAGATGACCATCGCCGTCGGAACGACGCCGCTCGGGGCCTATTCGATCGTCGTCGGTTATGATCCGGCGGTCTTGACGCTCGCGTCGGTCGCGGGGGGCACCACCACGGAGTTCTCGGGCACGCCGACGACGAGTACGCCGATGCCCGGCAGGGCCAACCTTGCAGCCTACCAGAGCGCGAGTCTCACGTCTCCGACGGGCGTGGTGAGCGTCGCGATGATCACCTTCAATGTCACCGCGAGCACGAGCACGACGACGGACATCGCTCTCACGGTGAAGGACCTCTATGACACCAACGCGATGCCGATCCTCCCGTCGGCGGGAACGGGCTGCAGCGTGTCGCTGAGCGGTACGACGCCGACCACCACGACCACCCCCGCGACAACCTCCTCCACGACTACGCCGCCGTGCACGAGCGCGCGCTGCACACTGGAGGCGGTCCAGAGCAATGCCGCGTGTGCTGGCCAGACCATTCCGGCGAGTGTGGCCAACAAATTCAGTCGGGCGGCAAACCTCGTCGATCAGGCCGCGACGAGCTCGGCGAAGCGGGCGCGGAGCCTCCTCAAGAAGGCCAAGCGGACCCTCAAGGAGGCTGGGGCGAAGGCGATCCGGGCGACGAAGGGCAAGACGCCGAAGCTCTCTTCCGACTGCGGGGCGGCGCTCAAGGATGCCGCCAATGGCGTCCTGGCGGGGCTCGGAGTGTAGACCAGACTGGGAGTCGATCGAGCAGGGTCGCTCTCTCTCGGAGTTACGCGGCGCCGCCGTCGACCCGGATGACGGCTCCCGTGGTGAAGCTCGACGCCTGGCTCGCCAGGTAGACGGCGGCGCCGACGATCTCCGCGGGCTCGCCGCCGCGCTGGAGGGCGAGCGTCGCCTGGGCTCTCCGCCGGAAGGCCGCGAGGTCCCACGCCTTGCTGATGTCCGTGAAGAACGGGCCCGCCTGGATCGCGTTCACTCTCACCTTGGGCCCGAAGGCGCGGGCGAAGCCCACGGTCATCGCTTCGAGCCCGGCTTTCGCCGCCGCGTACGGGATGACGTCCGGCGTGGGCCGGCTCGCCGCCCCGCTGCTGATGTTGATGATCGATCCCCCGTTCCCCTGCGCCATGCGGCTGCCGATGAGCGCGGTGAGACGAAAGGGCCCCTTCAAGTTCACCCCGAGCACCTTGTCCCAGAGCTCTTCGCTGACCGCCTCCACGCTGGGGTAGAGAGGCGACATGCCGGCGTTGTTCACCAGGACGTCCACCTGGCCGAAGTGCTCGTAGGCGGCATCGACGAGACCCTCGAGCTCGTTCCACCGGCCGACGTGGCACGCCCGGCCGAGCGCGCGCCGGCCGTTCGTGCGCCGGATCTCCTCGGCGACGGCGTCACAGGCTTCCTGCTTTCGGCTGGCGATCATGACGTCCGCGCCGAAGCGGGCGAACGCGAGCGCCATCTCGCGGCCGAGCCCCCGGCTGCCGCCGGTGACGAGGGCCACCCGCCCGCTCAGGTCGAAGAGGTCCATCGCCCGCGTCACTCAGCCGAGGAAGTTCGCCACCACCGAGACGAACGCCTTCGGCTGCTCGTAGGGGAGCATGTGCCCGGCCGCGTCGATCTGGACGAGCCGCGCGCCGGGGATCAGCTGGATCCACCGCTCCCCGTAGACCGGCGGGATGAGCCGGTCCTGCTTGCCCCAGAGGACCAGCGTCTCGGCCGCCACGCGGTAGAGTCGCTTCGACACTCGCCGGTTGGGGATGGGGAAGAGGATCTTGCCCGCGGTCGCCATGCGCCGCGAGTTGGCGATGTAGAAGTCGGCCAGCGCCTGCAGGTTGGTGAAGTCGAGGCCGCCCGTGAGGAGCGCCGCCCCCGCCGCGGGGTCATGGAAGAGCACCTGGGCGTATTCGTGAGGGAGAAGGGCGAAGAGGTCGGGGATCGGATGCTCCGGGATCCAGAGACCGGCGGCGCTCACGAGCACCAGCTTCGCCAAGTCGTTCGGCGCGAGCGCCGCCATCTCGGCCGCGATCATGCCGCCCATGGAGTGCCCGACGAGGTGCGGCCGCTCGAGCCCGAGTGCGGCCACCACGTCCCAGCCGTGAAGCGCGAAGTCGAGCATGTCCTCGAGCAACTCCTCGCCCGTCGACTCGCCGTAGCCGGGCAGCTCGGGCGCGTAGACGCGGTAGCGCGTCGCCAGCTCGTCGAGGAAGGGGTTCTCGTGCAGGAAGCCGCCCGCGCCGTGCAGGAACACGACCGGCGCACCGCTTCCGGCCTCCAGGACCCGGACCCGGGCGCCCCGTTTCGTCTCCACCCGCTTGACGTTCATGAGCGCGCCTCCGCTCGCGGGAGCGACCGCTCGGGCTCGAGTCGGTCCGCCATCGGCTTCGGCCACCAGCGGTCGTCGGCCCGCCACTCCGGCCAGAGGTCGCGGAGCTTCGGCATCACCTGCTCGGCGAAGAGCTTCGAGGAATGCCGGGTCTTCCAGTCGGGCATGTTGCCGTTGTGGAAGAGGCAGAACACGTGCCCGATGCGCAGCCCCTTGATCATCTCCTCCATCTGCTGGCGGACGGTCTCCGGGCTGCCGGCGATGACGTAGCGGTCGTCGATCAGCTGCTTCCAGGTGAGCGTCGGGAACTTGGCGAGCGCGTCCTGGGTGAGCTGCGAGAGGGCTCCCGCCTTGAGCGTCTTGATGGTGCGGTAGCCCGGCGGGTCGGCGAAGCCCGGGTAGACGTGCAGACAGCGGTTGAAGAAGTAGCGGACGTGCTCGGAGTAGAGCTCCTCGGCCTCCCGGTCGGTGTCGGCGACGCAGATGATCTGCGCGAACGCCGCGCGATAGGGCGACGCGTCCTTCCCCTTGGCGGCGACGCGCTCCCAGAAGCCGTCGAGGAACTGCTTGCCGCGGACGTAGCCGGTGAACGAGAGGTAGGAGTAGTTGTAGTCGAAGTCGGCGCAGAAGTCCCAGGTCTCGACCGAGCCGCCGCCCGGGATGTAGATCGGCGGGTGCGGCCGCTGGATGGGCTTCGGCCAGCAGTTCACGTAACGGAGCTGCGTGTACTTGCCGTCGAAGGCGAAGGGCTCGTCCTCCTTCCAGGCCCGCATGATGAGCTCGTGCGCCTCGTAGTACTTGTCGCGGGTGAGCGCCGGGATCTGGCCGTAGCAGAAGTTCGTGTCCATCGGCGTGCCGACCGGGAAGCCGGCGATGAGCCGCCCGCCCGAGATCACGTCCAGCATGGCGAACTCCTCCGCCACGCGGATGGGAGGGTTGTAGAGCGCGATCGAGTTGCCGATGACGCAGATGGCCGCGCGCGACGTCCGGCGCGCCAGCCCGGCGGCGATGATGTTCGGCGACGGCATGAGCCCGTAGCCGTTCTGGTGGTGCTCGTTCACGCCGATGCCGTCGAAGCCGAGCGCGTCGGCGTATTCGAGCTGGTCCATGTACTCGTGGTACACGAAGTGCCCCTTGCGCGGGTCGTAGAGCTTGGCCGGGATGTCGACCCACACCGAGCGGTTCTGCTGCCGGAAGTCGTCGGGCAGGTACGGCCAGGGCATCAGGTTGAACCACGTGAATCGCATGGAGGCCTCCTGTCGGCACTTGGATGGCTCCGCCGCCTTTTGTCAATGGGCTCGCGGACTCACCAGGTGTCGACGCAGGGCCGCTTCTTCCGGCTGCGCGCCGGGGGAGGCGGGACGGAGCGGAGCGCGGTCATGATCCATTTCCGGGACTCGGCGGGATCGATGACGTCGTCGATCTCGAAGTACGTGGCGTAGCTGACGGCCTTCCCGTGCTCGTACATGCGCGCGACCATCTCCTCGAAGAGCGCCTGGCGGGCGGCCGGATCCTCGACCGCGGCCAGCTCCTTCCGGTAGCCGAGCTTCACCGCGCCCTCGAGCCCCATGCCGCCGAACTCGCCCGTCGGCCAGGCGACGGTGAAGATCGGCGCCTTGAAGCTGCCGCCCGCCATCGCCTGCGCGCCGAGCCCGTACCCCTTGCGCAGCACGATGGTGAAGAAGGGCACGGTCAGGTTGGCGCCGACGACGAAGAGGCGGCTCACGTGGCGCACGAGCGCCGTCTTCTCGGCCTCCGGCCCGACCATCATGCCCGGCGTGTCGCAGAGCAGGAGGAGCGGCAGGTCGAAGGCGTCGCAGAGCTGCATGAAGCGCGCCGCCTTGTCGGCGCCGTCGCGGTCGATGGCGCCGGCCAGGTGGCTCGGGTCGTTGGCGACCACCCCCAGCGGACGTCCCTCGATGCGGATGAGCGCGGTCACCATGCCGAGCCCGAAGTGCCGGCGGAGCTCGAGCACCGAGCCCGCGTCGGCGAGCGTCCGGATGACGGCGCGGACGTCGTAGACCCGGAGCCGATTCTCCGGGACGATGCCGCGCAGCAGCCGCTGATCGGCGCACTCCCACGCGGCGACCGGGCCCTGGAAGTAGCCGAGGTACTGCTTCGCCACCCGCACCGCCTCCGCCTCGTCGGTCACCGGCACGTCGACGACGCCGCCCGGCACCTGGATGTGCATCGGGCCGACCTCGTCGGGGTGGAACAC
>Ga0209057_1002590_pt1 | contig 13856 bp, 12 predicted proteins | sample GraSoiAngelo_146_FD_185903 | JGI IMG/M metagenome (GOLD analysis project Ga0209057, IMG submission 185903) | Grasslands soil microbial communities from the Angelo Coastal Reserve, California, USA - 14_1009_05_30cm (SPAdes) (version 2) | ecosystem: Environmental > Terrestrial > Soil > Grasslands ... | reverse complement strand
CGGTCACCTGCTACGGCCAAACCCGGGTGACTGCTGCGTATTCTGCTCTTTCGGGTCCGAGAAGTGCCCGCCCCAACAGGCCAGTTAGCTCGAGGAGCAATCACCGAAATGATCGGCGGTGGCGTATTCCACTGTACCTGACGCTCTCCGAGGGGATCAAGGGTCGCTCTAGGGACCAACCCCCATGAGCCGCGCGAGGGGTGCGCCGAGATACGTTACGGCAACCGTGAAGACGTAGATTGTTACCGACACCCACCACCCTCCCCCCTCCACGCCTCGATCCCCTCGCGCACGATCAGCGGCAACATCGCCAACGCGGCTACGGGATCCGCCCACCACCAGCCGAGCACCGCGTTCAGCCCCAGACCAAGAAGGGTTGTGGCGGACAGCCAGGCGCAAACGATGGTCTCGTGCGCGTCGGCCCGCAGTGCCCGGCTCCCGAGACTGGCCGCCGCGCGGAGCTTCGCTCGGGCCAGGAGGGGCATCACGATCAATGAGAGCGCCGTGAGCACGATCCCCACGACGCTCTCTCCGGGCCGATCGCCGGTGAGGAGTCGACGTCCAGACTCTGCCACGATGTAGACCGCGAGGGCGAGGAGCAGGACCCCTGCCCAGCGCGCCGCCCGCGCTTCGACAGCGGGCCCGACGCGCGCCGCGCCCAGCTCCGCCCGCAGCCGCCACCACAACAGGCCTCCGCTGGTCACCTCGATGACCGAGTCGATTCCAAATCCTGTCAAGGCGACCGAGCCGGCAGCCACACCGGCCGCGATCGCGACAATGCCCTCCAGGGCGTTGTAGCCAACCGTCACGCCTTCGAGCGCGACCCCCCGGCGCAACAAAGCCACACGCTCCATGCTACCGTCCTCCCGCCTGCGCGTGTCGCGGGGGGCGAAGCATCAGTGCATTCACCGTCACGGTCATCGTGCTGGCACTCATTGCGAGAGCCGCCCACGCCGGTTTGAGCAGGATGCCCAGCGACGGATACAACGCGCCTCCAGCGAGCGGGATCGCGATCACGTTGTAGATCGCGGCCCAGAAGAGATTCTGCTTGATCTTGCGGTGCACCCGGCGAGCAAGAACGACCGCGACGGGAACGTCGGCCGGGTCGTCCTTCATCAGAATGATTCCAGCTGTCTCGATAGCAACGTCGGTTCCCGCGCCGATCGCGATGCCGACCGTCGCCGCCGCCAGCGCCGGTGCGTCGTTTACCCCGTCCCCAACCATGGCCACCCGACGGCCCTGTTCTTCGAGTCGCCGGACCTCGGCAGCCTTCTCGCCCGGCAATACCTCGGCGCGGACATCATCGATGCCAAGCGTGCGGGCCACTGCCTCGGCGGTGGCCCGGCTATCACCCGTTAAGAGCAGGACGCGGATGCCGAGGTCGTGGAGCGCTGAAATAGCACTCTTGGCGCTCGGGCGAATGCGATCGGCGACGGCGACGAGACCGAGTATCCGGTTATCTGCCGCCACGTACAGGGCGGTCTTGGCCTCCGCTCGCAGCCGCTCGGCGTCGCGCTCGAGCCCAGGCATGATGCGGTTTCGCTCGAGCAACTTGCGATTACCCACCAGGACGGAGCGACCGCCCACAACGGCCTGTACGCCGTGGCCGGGAACGGCTTCGAAATGGGAGGGCGGATCGACGGCAAGCGCACGCTTCTTGGCAGCCTCGACAACGGCGGTAGCGAGTGGGTGCTCCGACTGCGCATCCGCGGCAGCGGCGAGCCTGAAAATCTCTGCCTCGTCCACGCCGGCCGCAGGAATGACGTCCGTCACTGACGGCCGGCCTTCGGTGAGCGTGCCGGTCTTGTCGAAGACGACTGTGTCTACTGTGGCAGCCGCCTCGAGAACCGTGGCGTTTCTGAACAGCACGCCGGCACGTGCCGCCCGCCCCACGCCAACCGTGATCGCGGTGGGCGTCGCGAGCGCGAGCGCGTCCGGACAGGCGATCACGATAGCCGCCACCGCTGCGGACAGGGCGAAGGAGACGCCCTGGTGCCCGAAAACGAGCCACGCTGCGAAGGTGACGACGCCGGCCGCGAGCGCCACAATGACCAGATACTTGCCGGCAAGGTCCGCCAAGCGCTGCGCCGGCGCCTTCGAGGACTGCGCGTCCCGGACCATGGCGACGATGCGAGCCAGGGCCGTATCAGCTCCGACCTTGGTCGCGCGCAACCGGAACGCTCCTTGCTGGTTGCGCGTCCCGCCCACGACCTCGTCGCCCGGTCCTTTCGCAACTGGGATCGGCTCCCCGGTGAGCATCGACTCGTCCACGTAGCTTGAGCCCTCGGTCACCACGCCGTCCACAGGGACGGTATCGCTTGGGCGCACAGCGAGGATATCGCCCACCGCGACCGCCTCGAGCGGCACTTCCTCCTCTTGCCCATGCCGCACCCGTCGCGCGGTGGGTGGGGCGAGTTGCAGCAGCGCCTCGACCGCCTGGCCGGCGGCGAAACGGCTCCGCATCTCCATCCAGTGGCCGAGCAGGCTGAAGGCGGTCAGCATCGCCGCGGCATCGTAGAACGGCTCGCCCGGCAACCCCAATGTGACCGCGGCCGAGTAGAGGTAGCTCACGAGGATGCCGGTCGCGATCAGGGTCATCATCGTGAGCTCGCCACGCCGCAGCGAACGCCATGCCGAGGACACGAAGGGCCACCCGCCCCACCAGACGACGATCGAAGTCAGGACGAAACCCAGGAGCCCGGGCGACAGCCCCAAGGGCGGCGCGAGCTCGCGGCCGAACAACGACGTGCCGAGCGGCGAGTAGAGGATGATCGGCACGGCGAGGATCGCAGACCCGACGAACCGGCGGAGCATGTCCCGCACCATGTGCGCCCCGTGCCCACCATGCGCCTCCAACGGGTGCCGGCGCTCTGATGGAACTTCGCCTCGCGCAGCCCCTTCCACTTTGTGAACGTGTTCCGCCACAGGATTCTCCCGAGTCATTGAGTCCGGCGCAGTTCCCAACTCCGCCACAGGAAGTAGATGACGGGGATCACAACCAGCGTGAGCACCGTGGATGTCACCATCCCGCCCACCATCGGCGCCGCGATCCGCTTCATCACGCTCGCCCCCGCGCCGCGACTCCACAACGCCGGCACGAGCCCGAGCATGATTGCGAGCACGGTCATGAGCTTCGGCCGCACGCGGTTGACCGCGCCGTGTTCGATGGCGCCCACCAGCTCCACCAGTGTGGGACGGCGCCCGCCTTGGGTGAGGGCCTCCCAGGCGTGATCGAGGTAGATCAGCATCACGACACCCGTCTCGGCCGCGACGCCGGCGAGCGCGATAAATCCCACGGCGACCGCGATCGACAGGTTGTAATCGAGCAACCACATGATCCACACCCCGCCGACCAGGGCGAACGGGAGCGACAGCATCACGATCGCCGTCTCGGCTACGGTACCGAAGGTGAGATACAGGAGCAGTGCGATGATCCCGAGCGTGAGCGGGACCACGACTTGGAGCCGCGCCTTCACCCGCTCGATCGCCTCATACTGACCGCTCCAGCGCAGCCAATAGCCGGTGGGCAGCTTCACCTCGCGCGCCACGACGGCCTGAGCGTCGCCCACATAGCTCCCCACGTCCCGCCCCCGCACGTCGATCGACACTTGGTCGTAGAGGTAACCGCCCTCGCTGCGGATCATCGGGGGCCCAGGGCTGAACTGAATGTCGGCCACCTGCCCGAGCGGCACCTGCGGGCCGTCACTGCTGCCGACCAGCAGCCGGCCGATCGTGGTAGGGTCATCCCGGAAGTCACGCGCATAGCGCACCTGGACGGGATAGCGCTCCCGGCCCTCCACCGTGGTCGTGATCTCCTCCCCACCAAGCGCTAGACTGATCACCTCCTGCGCGTCGCCGGTGGTGAGCCCATAACGGGCGAGGGCATCCGCATCCGGCCGGATATCCAGGTAGCGCCCCCCAAACGACCGCTCGGCGTAGACGCTCGCCGTGCCCGGGAGCGGCGCGAGCGCGCGCTCGATATCCTGACCGATCCGCTGGATGGTCTGGAGATCGGGGCCGAAGATCTTGACCGCGAGCGTCGTCCGTACGCCGGTCGAGAGCATGTCGGTGCGGTTCTTGATCGGCATCGTCCACGTGTTGACGGCGCCCGTCAGGCGCAGCCGCTGATCCATCTCCGCGATCAGGCGATCCTGAGTCATCCCCGGCCGCCACTCAGACTCCGGCTTCAGGTTCACGACGGTCTCTACCATCGACATCGGCGCCCAGTCGGTGGCCGTGTTCGCCCGACCCGCCTTGCCCCACACCGACGCAACCTCGGGGAACGTCATGAGGATCGAGTCTTCCACATGGAGCAGTCGCCGCTGCGTGGTGAGGGATACCGCTGGCAGTGTGTTGGGCATGTACATAAGCGAGCCCTCGTTCAACGGCGGCATGAACTCGCTGCCGAGACGCGCGAACGGAAGGACCGTCAGCAGCAGGACGCCCGCCGCGCCGCCCAGCACCAGCCAGCGGGCGCGCAGCGCCCATTGGAGCACCGGCCGATAGAGCTGGAGGGCCCAGCGGTTGAGCGGGTTCTCAGCCTCCGCGCGGATCTTCCCCTTCACGAACCAGCCCATGAGCGCGGGCACGAGCGTCACCGAGAGCAGCGCGGCCGCCGCCATCGCGAAGGTCTTGGTGAGCGCGAGCGGCCGGAACAGCCGCCCTTCCTGGTCCTCTAGCGTGAAGACCGGCAGGAACGACAGCGTGATGATCAGGAGTGACATGAATAGTGCCGGGCCGACCTCACGCGCGGCCGCGAACACGCGCTCCCAGTGCGGCCGGTTGGGCTCGTGCTCGATGTGCTTGTGCAGATTCTCGAGCATCACGATCGCGGCGTCGATCATCGCGCCGATCGCGATCGCGATCCCGCCGAGACTCATGATATTGCCGTTGATGCCAAGCCAGCGCGTGACGGCGAGCGACACCAGGATGCCGAGAGGCAGCGTGGCGATCGCCACGAGCGCGCTGCGCGCGTGCAGCAGGAACGCCGCGCACACGAGCGCGACGATGACCGACTCCTCGAGCAGCGTGCGCCACAGTGTCTTGATGGACCCGTGGATCAAGTCCGAACGGTCGTACGTCGGCACGATCCGGACGCCGGCCTGCAGCGCGGGCGCAATCTCGGCGATCCGCTGCTTGACGCCGTCGATCACCCGCAACGCGTTCTCGCCATAGCGCATCACCACGACCCCGCCGACGGCCTCCCCTCTGCCATCCCTTTCAGCGATCCCGAGCCGCAGGTCGGGTCCGATCGTCACCCGGGCCACATCGCCGACCCGCACCGGGCGGCCATCCCTCCCGACGCCGACCGCGACCTTCCCGATGTCGCCGACTCCACGGAAGTAGCCGAGCCCGCGGATCGCGTAGTCCGAGCCCGCGACTTCCACGGTGCGCGCCCCGACGTCCTGGTTGGCCCCGCGCACCGCGGCGATGACCTCGCGAGCCGTCACCCCGTAGCCAAGGAGCCGGGCCGGGTCGAGCAGCACCTGGTATTGGCGCACGAAGCCGCCCAGACTCGCGACCTCGGCCACGCCCGGCACGGACTGGAGAGCGTAGCGCACCTGGAAGTCCTGGATCGAGCGGAGCCGGTCGGGCGAGTAACCGGGACCCTCGAGCGCATACTGATAGACCCAGCCCACGCCGGTGGCATCCGGCCCGAGCCGAGTCTTGGCACCGGCGGGGAGCCGGCTCTGAATTGCGTTCAGGTACTCGAGCACGCGGGAGCGCGCCCAGTAGAGATCGGTCCGGTCCTGGAAGATCACGTAGACGAACGACGAGCTGAACATCGACTGGCCCCTTACGACTTTCACCTTGGGGACCGCGAGGAACGTAGTGAGCAATGGGTAGGTCACCTGGTCCTCGACGACTTGGGGCGCCTGGCCCGGGTAGTCGGTGTAGACGATCACCTGAGTATCCGAGAGATCCGGGATTGCATCCACCGGCATCGTGCGGAGCAGGAACACGCCGGCGACGAGCACGAAGATCGCGCCGAGCGCCACGAGCTCGCGGCGCTTGATGGACCACGCGATGAGTTTCTCAATCATGGGCGCCTCCGGACCGTATCCGTGCCGGGCATCCCCCGCATCCCGCTTCCCGTATCCCGCTTCCCGGTCTCCATCCCGCCCATGTTTAGCCCCATCCCCATTTGCAGCATGAGTCCTTGAATCGCTGCGGCGAGGTTCGACTCCGAGTCGAGCAGGAACGTCGCCGAGGCCACGACTTCGTCGCCGGGCTTCAAGCCCTCGACGATCTCGACGAGCGAGTCGCCGCGCGCCCCGACACGGACTTCCCGGGGCACGAACCGGCCGTCGCCGCGGTTCACGAACACGAGGTCCTTCGTACCAGTGGGCAGTACCGCCTCGAGCGGCACGCTCACACCGCGCCGGCCCGCCGTCGCGAGCGCCGCCGTCGCGTACATTCCCGGGCGCAAGGCGCCGTCCCCGTTCTCCACCGCCACGCGGGCCGTCAGGGTGCGGGTCTTCTCGTCGAGCTGCGGGTAGATGAACGTCACCCTTCCGCGAAACGTCCGCCCGGGGAGCGCGTCCACGGTGATCGTCGCCGGAGTGCCGACGCGAACGGCGGCCGCATCCTGCTCGAAGATCGCGACGTCCACCCATAGCACCCGGGCGTCGGCAATCTGGAACAGGTTGTCGCCAGCCTTCACTGCTTGGCCTTCGATGACCATCTTCTCGGTCACTTCGCCGCTCCGCGGGGCGCGCAGCAACAGCGTGCGCGTCACGCTCGCTCTCGTCGCCAGGCTGTCGATTTGATCGGGCGGGATGTCCCACAACGCGCGACGGCGCCGGGCGCTGGCTGCGAGCGTGTCGTCCTTCAGCCGCCGCGCCAGAAGGTATTCCTCCTGAGCACTCACGAGATCGGGAGAGTAGAGCGCCAGCAGCGGGTCGCCCTGCTCGACGCGCTTGCCGACGTAATCGGCGTACAGGCGCTCCACCCAACCACCGACCCGAGCGTTGACGTACACCAGGTTGGGTTCGGCGTACTTCAATATCCCGACTGCCCGCACTGAGGATCGTACCGGGCGCTCGGCGGCCCGAGCAAACGTGATGCCGAGTCGCTCGGCTTCGGTGCGATCCAGCGGGACCCCCGACGTGTCGGCGCCAGCAGCCGGCATTCCCGGCATCCCCTGCATGTCCTTCATGCCCGCCATCTCCTGGCTCGGAGCGGGCGCCTTCTTGCATCCCGCCAACAGCATGGCTGCGACGAGCAGCCCGGTGAGGATCTGTTTCACGGCTGCGTCTCCCCTGCGGTCAGCTGCCGCAGCATGACAAGTTGAGCCTGGTAGTCCGCTGCTACCGCGACCGCTTCCAGCTCGGCCCGGTATCGCGCGTCTTCGACCGACAACAGGGTCAGGAATTCGGCGCGACCGACCTGGTAGCTCCGCAACACCGATTCGACGGTTCCCCGCGCATTGGGCAGGACGCCGTCCACGAGGAGCGCCAGACGCTGCTGTGACGCCTGGACTCGGGCAGCGGCTTCAGCGACCTCGCGACCGAGCTGGAGCTCCGCGTCGCGCAGCCCAGCCGCGGCTCCAGTCGAATCCGCGCGGGCGGCGTCGGCGAGCCGGTTCTGTTTGCGCCACGCCCAGATCGGGAGGCGCACGCCCACGAAGGCGGAGAAGAAGTCCGGATAGTTGAACCCGAACGCGACGGGCCTGTACCCATAACGTGCCGAGAGCGTAAAGTCGGGACGCGCTCCCAGTCGCTCGACCTGAATCGTGCGCGTGGCCGCGTCGACCGCAGCACGGCGAACCGCGAGCCGCGGATGGGTTGCGAGGGCGAGGGCAACGAGCGAGTCGGCGGGAGGCTGCGGCGCTGCCCCGGCGCGCAGCGCAGCCAGGTCGATCGAGGTGACTGGGACCGAGTCTCCGGGTGCCCGGCTCCGCAGCGCATTCACCGTCGCGAGCGCGGCGATTCGCTCGCTCTCCAATGCGAACTCCTCCGACCGCAGACGATCGCGGGCCAGCTTTGCCTGGAGGGGATCGCTTTGCGGCGCGGCGCCAGTGGCGTAGCGCGTCGTGCTGAGCTGGACGGCGGCGTCGAGCAGCTCCCGCTGGTGGCGCAGCGTCTCCAGCGCTGTCACTGCGTAGCCGAGGCGGTAGTACGCGACCGCCATCGCGGTCGTCACCTCCCGGCGGACCGTGCCTTCTTCCGCCCTCGCGGCGGCCGCAGCGGCCCGCATGACTCCTGAGCGAGCCCCGAGTGAGCCCGGCCATGGGATCTCCTGGCTCAACTCCACGTCCGCCTCGGTGAAGTCGCTTTGGTTGAACTCGAAGTGCGGCAGCACCAGGTCCATCACGCCGACCGTCAGCATCGGATCTGGCAGCGAGCCGGCCGGTCGGATGCGGAGCGTCGCCGCTCGGACGGTCGCTTGCCGCTGAGCGACCGTTGGGTTGCGCGCGAGCGCTTCAGCGACCAGCGATGGTAAACCCGAGTCGCCAGCGACAGGCGCTGAGTCTTGCGCGTAGGCAAGACCAGCGCCTGCTATCACGAACGCGCTTCCGGTCAGAATCAGTTGTCGGACTTGCATACCTCTCCTCGCCAATCCGTTTCCGGCGGAACGCGCCGGAGCCCGCGCCGTTGTAGGCGGCGCGTCAGGGCACACTACGCTTGGGAGAGGCTAGGCTTGGGGAGGTGGCGGGAGCGGTGCTTGTGGGTCGGCGGGGGCGAGGGTCGACACCCCGAAACCGACGATGTGGGACTCTCGTGCGGAGACGGAAACGGTTCCGACAAACGCAACCACGGCGGGCGTCGTGATCGCGCACAACGCCGGATTGGCACACGGGCTAGCATGGGTCGTCGCAGCGACGACCGGCCCTGATGGGTGGGACGCCATCTGTTGCTCGCAGCTCGCCGGTGTTCCTCGTTGGACTTGGTAACACAACAGCGGCAGGCCAACCGGCAACATCTGGCCACTCAGCATGAGCGTCGCGACGAGTCTTACGAGAGAGAGCTTCATGCGCGCTCGGGAATATAGTACGACGCCGCCGGCATAGTCATACCCCTCACTCTGCTGAGGCGGGCATCGGCTCGATCCGTAGGAACAGAAGACGCAGCAGTCACCAGGCTTTGGCCGGACAACTGCGCGGCAGGCCGAGCACTCGTAGAAATGCACGCAGGCGTTGGTTGGCATGGTTTCGGTCGCCTGGTGCCCGCAGTGCGGACAGGTCAGCGTGGCCATGAGGACCGTCATGCGAGATATGTAACCGTTTCGGCCAATGGCTGTGGCGGGCCCTGTCCTCCAGCATTGACGTATCAATAAACGTTGATATTATTCTTGCATGTCTACCACCGCTCTGCCGGCGACACCGGTTGCCACCCGCTGGTTTCACGCCCTCGCCGACGAGACCCGCCTTCAAATCGTCGAGATGCTCTCGCATGGCGAGCGCTGCGTTTGCGAATTGCAGGACGTGCTCGATGCGGCCCAATCTCGTCTGTCGTTTCACTTGAAGGTCCTGAAGGAGTCGGGCCTTGTGAGCGATCGTCGCGAGGGACGGTGGATGTACTACGCCCTTAATCGTGAAGCTCTCGAACGAATCGCCCATTTTGCGCACGCCGTGAAGCCGGGCAAGCACGCGGGGAGCTGCGCCCGCGCCTGTTGCGACTGACCAATACTCGATCGGAAGACATCTCATGCGCGACCAGAACATCCACGACACCGTCAAAGAGAAGTACGCTGAAGCCGCGATCAAGGTACTCGGCGGGGAGAACACGAGTTGTGGCCCCGCCGGTGCGTGTGGTTGCGATCCGGTCACATCGAACCTCTACAGTGCTCTTGAGACGGCCGGGCTTCCCGAGGGCGCCGTGCTCGCGTCACTGGGTTGTGGCAACCCAACGGCATTGGCCGAGCTGCGGGAAGGCGAGACTGTGTTGGACCTGGGCTCGGGCGGCGGAATCGATGTCCTCCTTTCCGCCAAGCGGATTGGACCCACGGGCAAAGCGTATGGCCTCGATATGACGGACGAGATGCTGGCGCTCGCGCGAGAGAACCAGCGCAAGGCGGGCGTCGCCAACGTCGAATTCCTCAAGGGAGAGATTGAGCGCATCCCACTACCGAACGCGTCCGTGGACGTGATCATTTCTAATTGCGTGATTAATCTCTCTGCCGACAAACGCCGCGTGATTGCCGAGGCATTTCGCGTGCTCAAGGCGGGCGGGCGGTTTGCGGTTTCCGACGTCGTGTGTCGCGGTGAGATCCCCGTCGAGGTGCGCCGTAACATGGAGCTGTGGGTCGGCTGCGTGGCGGGCGCACTCGAGGAAAATGAATACCGCCAGTTGCTCGCCGATGCCGGCTTCGGTGAAATCGGGATCGAGCCGACCCGCATTTATCAGTTCGAGGACGCCCGCGCAGTGCTATCCGGAGCCGGACTGGATGCCGATGTGCTCGCGCGCGAAGTCGGTGGCCGGATCATGGGCGCATTTATCCGGGCGCGGAAGCCTGCGTGAAGCGGTTCCGACTTCTCTTCCTTTGTACGGGGAACTCGGCCCGCAGTCAGATGGCTGAGGCCATCCTGAACGCGAAGGGGAAGGAACGCTTCGAAGCCGCAAGCGCGGGCTCGCAGCCAGCGGCTCGCGTCAATCCGCTCGCGTTGCAGACTCTGCACGATTTCAATATGCCGTGGTCGGGCCACGCGCCACGAAACGTGGACGGACTTCAGCGCGAGCACTGGGACTTTGTCATCACGGTCTGCGACAGGGCGAAAGAGGCTTGCCCCATTTTCCCCGGTCAGCCCGTGCTCGCGCATTGGGGAATGCCCGATCCCGCCGAAGTCGAGGGCGACGAAGCAATGAAGCGGAATGCGTTTAGGGAAGCGTTTCTGCTCCTGTCGCGACGCATTGACCTGCTTCTCGCGCTTCCCTTCGAACAGCTCGAACAGCTGGCTCTCGAAGCGAGGGTACAGGCGATCGCGGCAATATCCCAGCCTCCTGTCGCCAAGACGCCTTGACGAGGCGGTTTGGCACGGTGTCAAACGTGGTGCCAAACAAATCGTTGCTAGTTGTCACCAGTCGTTGTTCTCGGAATAACGTGAGCTCAAACACGACGGCCAGCGCTGGCATGCGCTGGCCTTGCGGGATTACGAATCGAGAGCTCTACCACTGGCTCCTAACTTAGCCAGGTGCCGCTCGATGCGGTACTCCACCGAGCCGCAAGGTTTCGATCAGCGCCGCGAGGGCCGCTGATAGCTGCCGTTGACGGGGGTAGTAGAGGAAGAAGCCAGGGAACGGCGGGCACCAATCCTCGAGCACCCGCACGAGCTCGCCACTCGCGAGGTGCGGCGCCGCGCGATCCTCCGACATGAACGCCAGACCCACGCCATCGATCGCTGCCCGGACCAACATCTCCACGTCATCGACGATCAGCGGGCCGTTCACCGCGACGGTGAGGGACTGCTTGCCTTTGTCGAACTCCCACCGGTACACGCCGTTCGAGCCGTGGCGAAAGTTGATGCAGCGATGGTTTGGCAGGTCGCGCGGCGATGTCGGCTTCTGGTGTGACTCGAAATAGCGGGGCGAACCCACAATGGCCGGTCGGTGGTCCCGGGACACGCGGAACGTGATCATGTCCCGCTCGATGAATTCCCCAAAATGAATCCCCGCGTCGAAGCGCCCGGCGACCAGATCGACTCGGCTCTCGTCGGTCGTCACGTCGAGCACGACGTCCGGGTAATCACGCGCAAATTGTCCCAGCTTCGGCGCGAGCACCGTCGTCGCGGCAATCGGCGACACGACCAGGCGCACGCGTCCCGCCGGCCGGTCCCGGAGCCCCGAAATCAAGTCCACGGCTCCCCGAATGTCGCCGAGCGCCGGGCGCAGACGCGCGAGGAGTTGTTCTCCGGCATCGGTGGGGGCGACGCTGCGCGTCGTGCGCGCGAGCAGGTGTACGCCAAACCGCTCCTCCAGCCCCTTTATCGCGTGGCTCAGCGCGGAGGTCGACACCCCCAGGCGTGTGGCCGCCCGCGTAAAGCTCCGTTCCTCCGCCACAGCGAGGAACGCGGACAGGACGCTCAGCTCGTCGCGCACCATTTGTGAATAATACTCACAAACCCTTCTCGATTATTCCGGCTACACAGGCGCGCACAGCGCTGTTACGATTGGCCTCGCAGGACGGGCGGGAACACGGATCCAGGAGGTACCATGGCTCACAAGGCTGCGAAGAAGGTTTGGTTCATTACCGGTGCCGGCCGTGGCATGGGCGTCGATTTCGCCAAGGCCGCCCTGGCCGCCGGACACACGGTCGTGGCCACCGGTCGGGACACCGACGCCGTGGCCAAGGCTGTGGGAACGTCCGAAGGCCTGCTGATCGTCAAGCTAGACGTCACCAACCGGGCAGACGCCGAGGCGGCGGCTCGGGCCGCCGTCGACCGGTTCGGCCGCATCGACGTGCTGGTCAACAATGCCGGCAACTTCTTTGCCGGATACTTCGAGGAGCTGACGCCCGAGCAGATCGACCGGCAGTTGGGGACGCTCCTCATCGGCCCGATGAATGTCACCCGCGCGGTCCTGCCGATCATGCGCAAGCAGCGCTCCGGTCACATTATCTCGATCTCGTCGACCGCCGGCCTCGTCGGGTTTGCCTTCTGTTCGGCATATGCCGCGGCGAAGTTCGGCCTCGAGGGCTGGATGGAGTCGTTGCAGCTAGAGGTCGCGCCGTTCGGCATCACCACCACCATCGTCAACCCGGGGTTCTTCCGCACCGAGCTCCTGGAACCGGCGTCCGTGACCTACGCCGAGCCGTCCATCGAGGACTACGCCGACCGCACGGCGGAGCAGCTGAAGTGGTGGCAGGCACAGAGCGGCCGGCAAGGGGGCGACCCGGCCAAGCTCGCGCGGGCGCTGGTCGCGATCGCCAGCGAGGAGCCGCCGCCGCGCCGCTTCATCGCCGGCGCCGATGCCATCGGCCTCGCTGAGCAGAAGATCGCTGACCTCCAAGCGCAGATCGCGGCCTACCGCGACCTCTCGACCTCTCTCGCCTTCGACATGGCCTCGCTCGAGGAGCCCGCATGAAACTCCTCACGGCAGCGGCAGGGTCGCTTTTCGTGCTCGGTTCGCCATCCGCCCGCCCAGAGGAGGCCACCGCCGAATTAACGCTAGGTTCGCAGACAATGATCATCACGCGAAGTGGCTCGCAGCCTTCCAGCACGGGATCAGCTCAATACTTCACGGGCTCGGTACGCATCGACCCCCTGTTCCAGGCGAAAGACCCGTCACGCGCGTCTGGCGCCCGCGTGACCTTCGAGCCGGGCGCACGAACGGCATGGCACACCCACCCACTGGGCCAGACCCTCATCGTCACGGCCGGATCCGGCTGGGTGCAGCAATGGGGTGGTCAAGTCGAAGAAATCCGGCCAGGCGATGTTGTCTGGATCCCGCCGGGTCAGAAGCACTGGCATGGAGCCACAGCAGCCACGGGCGTGACCCATATCGCCATTCAGGAACAGCTCGACGGGAAGGTCGTCGAGTGGCTGGAACAGGTCAGCGACGAACAATATCGGGGGCGCTGAAAATGCCTCACGTCATCGTGAAGCTGTGGCCAGGAAAATCCGAAAAGCAGAAGAGGCGACTCGCCGAGGCAATCACGCAAGACGTCATGAAGGTCTTGAATTACGGAGACGAGTCCGTCTCAGTCGCATTCGAAGAAGTCTCGGCCGCGGACTGGGCTGAGAAGGTCTACAAACCCGACATCGTTGAGACCTCGGCGAAGCTGTATAAGAAGCCGGGGTACACGATGTGAATACGAAGAGGTAGATCGCGATGCGAGCAACCGTCCTGTACGGTGCCGGAGACGTCCGCGTCGAGAACGTCCCCGACGCCCGCCTGAACGAGCCGACCGACGCGCTG
>Ga0209057_1002584_pt1 | contig 13870 bp, 13 predicted proteins | sample GraSoiAngelo_146_FD_185903 | JGI IMG/M metagenome (GOLD analysis project Ga0209057, IMG submission 185903) | Grasslands soil microbial communities from the Angelo Coastal Reserve, California, USA - 14_1009_05_30cm (SPAdes) (version 2) | ecosystem: Environmental > Terrestrial > Soil > Grasslands ... | reverse complement strand
GTCGGCGGCGCGAGTGTGGCTTGCAAGGTCGCGCGTTCGCGTATGACATAGGGTCACTGTCGCGTTTCGCCGCAGAAGCAAGAGCGCCGCCGGCTTGCCGACCAGGTTGCTGCGGCCCACAACCACAGCGTTGCTGCCCGAGATCTCGATGCCGGCATCCTCGAGCAGCTCCATGATTCCGGCAGGCGTGCAGGGCTCGACGGCCCCGGACAACCCGAGCGCCACCAGGCCTGCGTTGATTGGGTGAAAGCCGTCGACGTCCTTCACCGGGTCGAGCTCGTGGATCACGCGCGTCATATCTATCTGTGGCGGAACCGGCTGCTGGATCAGCACGCCGCTCACCGCATCGTCTCTGTTGAGTTGCTTGACCAGCGTCAGCAGCTCGTCGGTAGAGGTTGAGTCAGGCAAGCGGTGGTCGAACGTCTCTATGCCCGCCTGTTTTGCATTCTTCTGCTTCGACCGCACGTAGATCCCCGACGCCGGGTTGTCGCCGATCAGCACGGTGGCAAGCGTGGGCCTCGGCTTCCCGGTGCTCACCCGCGCCGCGACCTGGACTCGGACGTCCTCGATGATGCGCGCGGCCAGCGCCTTTCCATCCAGCACACGGGCGGTCACGGCCACATTGTCGCGGGATCAGCGAGTGGCCGGGCTAAGCGAGGCCGAGCTGCTCTCTTGCTTCCTCGGCGACGATTCGCATCACGTCGCGCAGCGTGCGACCGGACTCCCGGGCAAGCTTGCGGCAGTCTTCGTACTCGGGCGCGACGTCGACAGCCTTCCCGCCGAGCTCCTTGATCTTCACGCGAGCGACCCCAATCGACGTCTTGACCTCCTGCACGCGTCTACCCGCAAGGACTCGCTTGACCGGGTTGAGTCGAACGCCGAGCGACGAGCTGTCTCGCAGCAGCTTCTCGCTGAGGATCGCGACGTGCTGCGCGTCGACCATCACCGAAACGACCTGGCCGAGCCTGCCCTTCTTCATGAGCGCGGGGGTGACCGTGACGTCCAGCGCGCCCGCCGCCATCAAATCCTCGACGAGGGCCGCGACGAGATTTGGCGCCATGTCGTCGATGTTGGTTTCGATCACGGTCACGCCGAGCTGCGAGGGCACCTCTTCACCGAGCCATGCGGCCAGCGCATTGCCGGGTGTCTCGCGAGCGCCGAGGCCATAGCCAATCGTGCGCAGCGTCATCGCGGGGCGCTCGAAAACAGCGGTGGCCGCCAGTATCGCCGCGCCGGTCGGCGTCACCAGCTCCTTGCCTGCGTCGCTTTCCTCGAAGACAGCTCCAGTCCCCGCGAGCACGCGCACGCTGGCAGGCGCGGGCAGCGGCATCTCGCCGTGCCGGCCGCGCGGCGCCGGCAGAGGCGATGAGTAGACACGTTCGACTCCCAGGTGGTTGAGGAGCCAGAAGGACCCGAGGAGGTCCACCAGCGTGTCCGCGCCACCGAGCTCGTGCAGGTGCAGATTAGATTCGTCGGTGCCGTGAATCTCCGACTCGACGCGTGCGAGCAAACCCAGAGCGCGCAGCGAATTCTGTTTCGCGTCCTCGGGCACCTGGGCTTCGTGCAGTGCCGCACGCAATTGCGGAACGGTCCTGCTCGTCTGGCCTCTCGTCGTGACCTCGACTCGTGTACCGCCCACGTGGCCGCGCTGCTCGCGACGGACATCGATTGCGACCTCGTCGCCGAGGCGCAGCGCCTCGACGGTGGCGTCGAGCACTGCGCGATCACCGCCGGCGTCGATCAAGGCGCCGAGGACCATGTCGCCGGAGATGCCGGCGAAGCAGTCGAGATAGACGACGCTCATCGGCGCGCTCGCCGCAAGAGCACTGCGGCCCCGTCGATCGGCCTCATGCTCGGCGGGCGCTTGGTGACCTTGACAGACACGGCCGCGATCCGCGGCATCTGCAGTGCCTTGCGGGCGATGCGACCGGCCAGGGTTTCGATGAGATGCGCGGGCTCGCCTTCGATCACCTCTTTCGCGATCGCACGCACGCGCCGGTAGTCGATCGTGTCCTCGATCTGATCCGACCGCGCGGCTCGAGCGAGGTCAACCTCGAGCTCAACGTCGACCGTGAATCGCTGCGAGCGCACTCGTTCGGCATCGCTGACGCCGTGCTTGCCGCTGAACACCATGCCTTCGAGGACGATCCGGTCCACGCTCGTAATTGTGCGATGGGGTAGTCACGGTCCATCGCGTAGCTCCACGGGCCGTCAGCCACGACGATGCTCGGTTGCGTACTTGGCAGCGTATATCCGGTTTCGTATACTCCATTTGGAATATGCCCCAACCCCAATTCGAGTCCGAGCTCCTCTCGCCACTCGCCCTTTCGATCCTGGAGCTGCTGGACGAGGAGCCGATGCATCCATATGAGATGGCCACCAAGATGCGCACGCGTCATCACGACGAGTTCATCCGCCTGAACTTCGGCACGCTCTACCACTCGGTCGAAGTGCTGGAGCGCAACGGCTGGATCCTCCCCGTCGAGCGCGAGAAGGAGGGCAAGCGGCCTGAGCGAACGATCTACAAGCTCACCGACAGCGGTCGCGAGGTTCTGACCACGACGCTCGGCGAGCTCCTGCGCCAGCCGCGCAAGGAATATCCGCACTTCGCCGCGGGCTTGATGTTCATGCACCACCTCACCGCCGAGCAGGCGGCCGCGCACCTGCGCGAACGAGCCGAAATGCTCGATGCGATCATCGGCAAGTTCCAGGCAGTGCTCGATGAGCTGCTGCGACAGGGAGTGACCCGCCTGGCGCTGATCGAGGTGGAGCACAAGATCGCGATGCTCGACGCCGAACGAGAGTGGGTGCGCGGGCTGGAGCGAGAGATCAACGAAGGCAAGCTGGAGTGGACGGTTGGAATCGACTCCGGCCATGAAGCGTTAAGGAGAAACCATGGCCAACGCGCGCACTAATCCCTGGCTCGTCCTCGTGGTGCTGACCACGGGCTTTTTCATGATCCTGCTCGACACCACGATCGTGAACGTGGCGATTCCTGCCATGAGCAAGGGACTCAACGCCCCGCTCGACGAGATCCTCTGGGTCCTGAACGCCTACATCCTCGTCTATGCGGTGCTGCTGATCCCCGCCGGAAGGCTGGGCGACCTCTTCGGCCAGCGAAACATGTTCGCGCTCGGGCTCGCCGTCTTCACGCTGGCGTCGGCGCTGTGCGGGTTCTCGCAGAACTCGACCGAGCTCATCGCCGCGCGCATCGTGCAGGGCGTCGGCGGTGCGCTTCTCACCCCGCAGACGCTTGCGATCCTGACCTCGATCTTTCCTCCTGAGCGGCGCGGTGCCGCCTTCGGTGTGTGGGGCGGAGTCGCCGGCCTCGCCACAATCGCGGGCCCGACCATCGGTGGAGCGCTCATCACCTACACCGATTGGCCGTGGATCTTTTTCATCAACGTGCCGCTGGGCATCGGCGCTCTTGTCGCGACCTTCCTTATCGTCCCTGACCTACGCCCCGGGCGGCGGCAGGGCTGGGACCTGGTCGGCGTTGCGCTTGCGACCGCCGGCCTGTTCGGCATCGTCTTCGGCCTGATCGAAGGCCAGCGCTACAACTGGGGCGAGATCGCCTCCTACGGCATCACCATCCCGGAGGTGATCGGCGGCGGCTTGGCTCTCATGATTCTGTTCGTCGTCTGGGAGCACTTTCAAACGCAGCCGCTGGTTCCTCTTTCCCTGTTCGAGGAACGCAATTTCGCGGTCGCGAACTGGGTCGCGGCGGCCATCAGCTTCGGCATGCTGAGCATGTTCCTGCCGGTCACGATCTACCTGCAGTCGGTGCGTGGCTTCAGCGCGCTCACCGCCGGCCTCACCTTCGCGCCCATGTCGCTCACGTCGATGATCATCGCTCCCTTTGCGGGCCGGCTCGCGGACCGTATCGGCGGCAAGTACATCCTCATGACAGGCATCTCGCTGTTCACTGTCGGGTTCAGCCTGGTCGCCTACGTCGCCGGCCCCGACTCGACATGGATCAACTTCCTGGTGCCCGCGATCATCGCCGGCGCGGGCATGGGCATGACCTTCGCGCCCATGACCACGATCGCGATGCGCAACATCCAGCCGCGCATGGCGGGCGCAGCCTCAGGCGTCCTCAACACGACGCGCCAGCTCGGCGCCGCCATCGGCAGCGCAACCGTCGGCGCGCTCCTGCAGAACCAGCTCGCGACCGCGCTGCACAACGAGGCCGTGGCCCACGCAGGCGAAGTTCCGGCCGCATTCCGCGACCGCTTCATCGCAATCTTCAGCACGGCGTCCTCCAACGGCTTTCAAATCGGCGCCGGGCAGACTGGAGCCTCGCTTCCCTCCGGCCTGCCGCCCGCGGTCGCCGCGCAGCTGACGAGAATCGCGCACGACGTTTTCGTCAGCGCGTACATCGATGCGATGAAGAACACGCTGGTCGTGCCGGTCATCTTCCTGGCCCTCACCGCGCTCACGACGCTCTTGATCAAGCGACGCAAGCGACCAGCCGCACAGGCGGTTGAGGCGCCTGAGGAAGAGTTCCAGCAAGCCGCCGCGGGCTAGTCTTAGCCCCGTGCCCGGACCCCGCGACGGCTGGCTCCAGCGGGGCGGGATCGACCTCCATTACCTGGAGTGGAATCACCAGGTGGAGGCCGACTCCGCTCCCGTGCTGCTTCTGCACGGCCTCAGCTCCAACGCCCACTACTGGGACCGCGTCGCGACACGGCTGGATGGTCGCCGGCTGATCGCGCTCGACCAACGCGGCCATGGACTCACCGGCCGGCCGCCGCATGCACCGTCCGCGCCGGGCGGCTTTGCGATGGAGGAGCTGCTATCGGACGCGACCTTTGTGGCCGAGAGTCTTGGACTCCAGCGCCCGGTCGTCGTCGGACACTCATGGGGCGCGACGGTCGCGCTCGAGCTGGTAGCGCGGAATCGTGGATTCGCCTCCGCCCTCGTCTTCATCGATGGGCCGGTCCAGGGCGCGGCCAACCTCTTCAGCTGGGACGAGGCGCAGCAGATCATGCAGCCGGCGCTGCCCCGCTACTCGTCGCTTGCCGAAGCGGTCGCCGACGCGCGCCGCGACTTCGACCCTTCGTGGAACGACGACCTGGAGCCCTACGTGATGGCCCGGGTGATGCTGGACGGCGTCGATCTCGTCCTGACGCTCACGTCCGAGGCGCGGCTGGCGCTGTTGCGCGGTTTGTACGACTCACCGGTCGATCAGCTCTGGGCATCTCTCGACGTGCCCACGAAGGCGCTGATCGCACGAGGCGATTCGCCGCGCATCTCGAGCTGGAAGGAAAAGGGCGGCAAGCGGTTGAGGCAGATCGCGCCGGAGGTTGAGGTGCGATGGTTCGACACCCCGCACGACATCCCGATCTTCGTTCCGGCTGAGGTCGCGGAGGTCATCGAGGCGGCTGCCGAGCGAACCTCGGAGCCCGCCGGCTCAGAGGCGGCCGCCGGACAGTAGCTTCAGCGCGGCCAGCAGCACCGCCGCGCCGAGAAAGGCGACCACGATGCCTCCGAAGAAACCGACGGTCCCGCTGACATTGAAGAGCGCGCCCAGCAGGTAGCCGCCGATGATCGCCCCTGCGATGCCGACGATGATGTCGGCGATGCAGCCGAAGCCACGACCCGCCACCACGCGGGCTGCGACCGCACCCGCGATGAGGCCGACGACGATCCATGACAGCCACGACCCGAGGTCGAGCACGACGCCTGCAAGCGGCAGCGCTACCGCCAGGTCATGCATCACGTGTTGATCCACCGCGCGATGATGTCGAACACCTCCTCGCTACCGAGGTCGTTGAAGGGTTCGTGATATCGGCCCGGCAGCATGTGCAGTGTGCTCTGCTGCGGAGCCTTGGCGTGCAGCTGCTCGCTCCCGGCCGGATCGATGAGCCGGTCGGCGGCGCCGGCCAGTATGAGAAATGGAATCGTGATGCGGTCCGCGCGCGCCAGCACATCCTCCGCGGCCCTGTGCCACTCGGTGTACATCCGGCTGGAGATCCTGGCATGCACCAGCGGGTCGCTCCGATAAGCCTCGACCACCTCGGGGATCCGGGAGATGGTGCCGGCGTCGACGTTGTTGGCCAGCGCCAGCCGCGGCGTTAGGCGCGAGGTGACGTTGCCGAGGCTCACCTTCCACTGCGGCACCGTCACATTCAGTTTCAGCGCTGGGCTGGACACGATGAAGCGCCTCGCTCTCTTTAGCTTCCCGGCGAGCACCGTGCTCAGCATCGCGACGCCGCCGAACGAGTGACCTAGCGGGATCACCTCGCCTGCGGTCAGGCTTTCCACTCGCGCGACAAACGACGCCACGTCGTCTGTCCATTGGTTCCACGAGTCCACGTGTCCCCGCTGGCCCTGACTCTTGCCGTGGCCGCGAAGATCGACGGCATAGGTGGCCATCCCCCGCTTGCGCATCGCCTCTGCGAACGCCTCGTATCTCCCGCTGTGGTCGCCAAGACCGTGAACCACCGCGAACGTGTGAGTCGCCTGAGCACGCGTCCAGGCGCGATAAAGGAGGCGGGTGCCGTCGACCGAGGTGACCTCGCCGTCGGTGGCGATCGCCTCAGTGGCCAAGATGGCCGAATCCCCGCAGGATCTTGAGCGCCTCCTGCTCGGCTTCCATCAAACTCGGCGCGTATGCGCGAATGCCGTAGAGCGCGTACGCCCACTCGGGGCTGGGTGGGCTCTGGGAGTGGAGCCGGAACGCGGGCGGGTAGAAAAGGATTCGCTCGCCCTCGACCTTCTTGATGACCGGGCGCTTGGCGAGCACGTCCTCGAGGCTGAGACCGTTGGGCAGCCGGCCACGCACGAAGTCGAGGCTGCGCAGCTTCGCAAGCGGATGGTCTTCGTCGCGCAGCATCACCCTGACTCCGTATTCGGCCGAGAGATCGCGCAGAAAGATCGTGATGATCAGGGCGTCGGTCTCGTCACCGGCCATCTTCACGAAGCCGGCCGCCGAGAGATCGCCTGTCGCATCTGAATGCGCGAGCCGGAAGTACTCCATCGCGAACAGATCGCGCGAGTAGGCACTGGCGATCCATGGCCGGTCGCAACGCCACGTGCGAGCTTTCGCGAGCCCTTCGAACTGCTCATGCAGCCGCTCGAGTCGATGATCAGGCAGGCCGTGAATCCGGTAGTGGAGGACGCGCCGCATGTCCGAACTAAGCCTACCGTTTGGAGGAGGGGGTCGCGCCGATTCTCGAGCGCGCCGCATTGCGTCCTCCTGCCATGGCGGCGCTTGAACATCGATCGCGAGTCGATCTGCGCCTGCGGCCAACAAGAACTCTCCTCGGCGGGCGTTCTCGAGCAATGCACGCTGCTGGTGGCTCAGGTGAAAAGTGCGCTGGAGCTTCGCTGCCTCGCCTGGCCGTTGCGCGCCGAAAAAGAGAACCGCCGGATTGGTGGCCACGACTGATCCCGCGTCCGAGCTCAGCAGGTCACCGGGATTCTGCGTGGCGAACACGAGCGAGCCGCTGTACTTGCGGATTCGTCTGGCCAGGCTGACGACGAACCGCCTGATGGTTGGGTCTTCGAACAGCAGGCCGAGCTCGTCGACGATGAGCATTCGGCGCCGGTCCCTTCTTTTGATCCTCGTCCACAGCGCGGCGGCGAGCAGGAAGTGGACGGGGGCGACCATCTCCTCGCGCAGCTCGCGCATGCCGAAAGCGACGATCGGCGCGGCCAGATCGATGTTGGTCGGGGCGCTGAACATCTGGCCGAGGCTGCCCTGCACCCACCGGCCGAGCACCGCGGCAACTCGCGTCGTGTCGGGCAGGCGCCTGGCAACATCGCCAAGCACCGGCTGCGCCTCCTCGCGATACGCGGAGCGCACGGCGGTTTCGACCAGCGCGCGCTCTGGTTCGTCGAGGCCGCCGCACACGGTGCCGCAAAGGTCGACGGCGTCAGCGGTCGCGGGCCCGACCCAACCCTCATCGCGGCGATTGGACGGCCGCAGGTCGAGCACGTTGAGTGCATGGCCGGATCCCAACGCGAGCTGCACGTCCACTCCGCCGAGGCTCTCCGCCAGGCCGCCGTACTCGTGCTCCGGGTCGATCACGAACACCTGCGTGCCGCTGCCCAGCGCACCCATCGCCAGCGTCGACAGCAGGTAAGTCTTGCCGGCGCCCGAATGCCCGAAGACCCCGATGTTGGCGTTGGCGTACTTGCGTTGATCGAACGGATCCAGCATCACCGCAGACCCCGGCGCACGACTGCGCCCGAGAACGAGGCCGCCAGGCTCCGAGACCTCGACGTCGAGCCACGGCAGAAATGTCGCGAGTGCGCTGGTGTCCAGAACTCGCCTTCTTTGCAGCCGGTCCGCCGCGCCGGGCAGCGTCGCGATGTGTCCGTCGGCCATTCGGAACGTGCATTGCTGCAGCCGGCAGATGGCCGCTCGCGCCGCCGATTCGAGCTTCTCGCTACCGGCGTCGAGCTCCCTCCGGGTCGGTGAGATGAGCGTCAGGTAGATCGCGACATGGAACGCCTTCTCCTGGCTCGCTGCCAGCCTGCGCTGCAGGTCTTCCGCCGCCGGCAGTCCGATCGCCAGCGACGAGTCAGAGGATCCCGCTCCGTCTCTCTGTAATCGCGTGGCTCGCATCGAGACGAGCTGGCGCTGCAGGTAGTCGACGATCCATGCCGTCGGTAGCGGCACCGCATGCCAGGCAAGCCGGACGCGGAGCCCGCTCGGGATCAATCGATGCAGCCAGCCTGCCTCGAGCTCCGTGCCCGGCAGCCTTTCCACGTACCACGTCCTGCTCCAGCCGCGCTGATGCTGGAGGTGGTCCGGTTGTTCCAGGCCATAGATTTCGTCGGCCCCAGCAGCCTGCGACGTCCGCACGCCGATGTCGCGCAGCGCAGATTCGAGGCGGGCCGAATGAAGACGATTGGTCGCGAAGGTGACCGAGCGGCGAGAGGTCGTCTCCAGGTTGCCGATGCGATCTGCAAACCAGACGTCGGCGGACCGCATCTCATCGAAGTCGCGCGGAACCGGATGCGCCTCGGCAGTGTCAGGTTGCGTTCCAGGGTCTGTGCTGATGACTACCTGCAGCGTCGAGTCCAGCCCGTCAAGAAGCCGGCGAAAGCCGTTCAGCCATCGCAAGCGGTCAGCCTCAGGGGCTCCGCCGAAACCAAGCTCGCCCACGGCAATCACTGCGGTGTGATCACGACACTCCCAGAGCAGCTCAGGCCGGCGCCTGTGCATGCGCAGCGGACCGATTCGCGCCGCGACCATCACTTGCCTCTGGTCCAACTCAGGCGATGTGAGCCGAGCAAGAACTTGCCGGCGTCGATCGCCCAAGCGTCGGCGGCCCGTCCGCGCCAGCGACCCCACGCCATTGCGCCACCGCAGACAACCGCGGCCACGGCAAGGGCGCCACGCAGGACGATCGGCATCCACTCGGATGACCACAACGCAAGCGCTGCAAGCCCCGCCAGCACGACGTAGGCAAGACGTACAGGAGTCAGCCCGTAAAGCAGCCGGTCCTCGAGGTCGACGTCGAGTGGCACGCGCGCGCGCATGCATCGCAAACTAGGACGTAACCGCGACCGGGGGAACCCAGCCTGTTAAGGCCTGGGTTCCTTAGAATCCAGTGGCGGCCGTCGATGCGCTCGCGTAGCTCAACTGGCAGAGCAGGGGACTCTTAATCCCAAGGTTCAGGGTTCGATTCCCTGCGCGAGCACCAATATTTTTGTGCAAGTTCGGCTGACAGGTCCCAAAAGGCCTTCGGCTGATGGGTCACACACATTCGGCTGATGTGTCACAGCTACTTCGGCTGATTTGTCACGCTCCCGCGCATGAGGGAGATGAGCGTGACTGAGCAGAGGTACAAGGCGGTCCTGGCGGTAATTGGCGACGGTCGGACGGTGGAGGAGGTGGCCAGGGATTGGGGCATTTCAAGGCGGACAATGCACCGCTGGCTGGCGCGCTACGAAGGCGACGGACTGGAAGGCCTGAATAATCGGTCGCACCGACCAGCTCACTGCCCTCATCAAACCTCGCCTGCTATGGAAGCGATGGTGCTCGAGATGCGCCGGGCACATGCCTACTGGGGAGCCCGCCGAATCGCCTTCGAGCTAGCCCGCAAGCGCATCCAGCCCGCGCCCTCAGAGTCGGCGGTCTATCGCTGCTTGGTCCGGGCCGCTGTCATCGACCCCATTACGCGACGCCGGCGCCGGGAGACCTGGAAGCGCTGGGAGCGCGGCGGACCCATGGAGCTCTGGCAGCTGGACCTTGTGCACGGCTTCTTGCTCGCTGACGGCAGCAGCGCCAAGGCCCTGACCGGAATCGACGACCACTCGAGGTACTGCGTGTCCGCTCGCCTCATGGCCAGCGAGCGAACTCAGTCCGTCTGCGACGGCTTCAACTCGGCCATGCACACCTACGGCGTTCCGCTCCAGGTTCTAACCGACAACGGCAAGGTCTTCACTGGCCGCTTCGCCCAGCCCCCGGTCGAGGTGCTGTTCGACCGCATTTGCCGGGAGAACGGGGTCGACCACATCCTCACCCAACCACGCTCGCCGACCACCACGGGCAAGATCGAGCGCTTCCACAAGACGCTTCGAGTCGAGTTCAACACCAGGCAGGTGTTCAAGACCTTGAAGACAGCCCAGGAGGCACTCGATGAGTGGGTGACCTACTACAACACGCAGCGGCCGCACCAGGGACTGGGCGACCTCACCCCCGAGAGCCGCTTCCGCTCTGGCGCTGAAGAAGGCCGGCATCAGCTGAGACATCCAGAGCGCAACGGAGAGCAGTGGGTCTGCAGGAAGGTGGCCAGCAACGGTGTGGTGGGCGTCGGCTACCAGCAGGTGAGCGTGGGCAGGAACTACGCCGGCAGCGCCTGTGACGTGCTGGTGACCGACGGCCTGCTTCAGTTCTGGGTGGGTAACGAGCTGCTCAAGACCGTGGCTCGCACCAGCAGCGGCCCGGTTCGCAAACTACATGCCGACGGCACGGCGCCGCGGCGGCGGTAACTTTCAGTGGGAGTGAGACACATCAACCGAAGTAGTTTCACGACACATCTACCGAAGGTCGACACGAGCACCAATATTTTTTGTGCGAGTTCGGCTGACAGGTCTCAGATGGCCTTCGGCTGATGTGTCACAGCTACTCGGCTGATTTGTCACGCCGTCAGGAACGGGTCAGGAAAAACAGTCCCGTAATCAAGCCGGCGTCGAACAACCAATGAGCCAAAACCGCCGCGGCCAGATTGCGTGTGCGCAAACGCAGGAGCGCGAATATCACTCCGCCGGCGAACACCCCCGCGAAGGCGAGGCCCATGGCCGGAACGATCAGCCACGGGCTTGTGAAATTGGTCACGGCCAGCGTTTGCACCTGAACCGCCAAGTGCCAAGCAACAAAGAAGGCGGACGTCACAAGCGTTGCGCGCAATGGCGTCAGCTTCCTCATCAACAAACCCAGCATCAGCCCGCGAAATGCGAGCTCTTCGGGAATCGCTGTCCCCAGTGGCAGGCCCACCAGGGCGTGAGTCAGGACGGCTGCCATTGACACTCCACGTAATGGCTGGTAGGTGATCGGAGTCCCTAGCTGAGCGCCAACCTCCAGCGCAAGGAGAACGACAGCGGCCAGCCCGAGCCCAATCCCCGCGCCGATCAGGCTGGATCGCAGCAGGTTGGTCCGGCCGATGCCCGCCTCGGCCAAGGTCAGCCCACACCAACGAGCGCCGACGATGACGATCAGCAGCGTGCCGGCACTCTGAGCGATCGCCGCCCAGGAAACGGTGACAACGTTTGGGCCGGCGGCCATGCCGGCGGCGTTGCCGAAGACCACAAGAATGGTCGCGATCACAGCCACGCGCCATCCCCATGTCGTCGGCATCCTTGTCAGCAATCCCAAGGTTCAGGGTTCGATACCCAGCGCGAGCACCAACCTGTCATCCCCTGGCCTCGTCGCGATACTCTTCGGCCGACGTTGAATCGCCCTGGAAGCTTTGAGCCCGACTTGTATTTCGGAGACATGTCACTCGATGCATTCGCTCGACTGGGAACCGGTGTCGAGCCCTGGCTCTCGTTCGAAAAAGCGCGTGCATTTGTAGCCGAGGGCAACCTACCGCAGGCGCGCGCAACCCTTGAGTCAATCGCCCTTATGCCCGCGATCGAGTCACGCTTTCGCTTACAAGCGTGGCACTCGTTACGCGAAGCGGGCGGCCAACCGCCGGCCAGCGTCGCCATGGAAGTTCTTTGCGTCATCGTGGAAGTCGACATGTCCAAGGGTCAAGACTTCCTGGCCATCTACGCGGATCAGACCGCTTACTACCACAACTACTCGGGTGCGTCGGTGATCTGGCTGCGGCCTGACACCTCGCTCGATGGACAGATCAACTCAGTCCTTTCGGCAGCCCGCATCATCTTGCCGCTGATTGGCCTCCCGTGGAAAGAACCGCGGCGGCCGCCGCCGAGCGCGGGCAATGCCCGCCTCAACATCCTGACCGCGATGGGTCTTCATTTCGGTGAGGGACCGTTACGAGCTCTTGACAGAGACCGCAATGCTCAGCCGCTGCTCAGGGCCGCGACGGCCCTGATGGCCAAACTGACCAAATTGCCTCGTCGCTAGGTCCGGGTTCTTCAGACTCGCCGCCAATTAATCTGACATGACCGAAACATGAGCGTGGCAGCGATCTATGAAGGCTGGCCGAAGGTGCAGAACCACCTGGTGGCGCGCCTGCCGAACCTCACACCGGAGCAGCTGGCGTTGAAGGCATCGCCCGACGGCTGGCCTGTGTGGGCGCTGATCAGCCACCTGGCCGGAGCTCGCGTGTACTGGCTGTGCCACATCTTCAAGGAGCCAGGCGCCGACAAAACGCCATTCGCCGATCCCAGCGGTGACGGCTGGGAGGATCACCTCGACCACCCTCGGCGTGCGGAGGAGCTGTTGTCTGCAGTTGAAAGCTCATGGAAGGTCGTGGAATCCTGCTTGCAGCTCTGGACGCCGGAGATGCTTACTGAAGTGTTCACGCGCGATTTGAACGGCACTCTCCAGCGGCACACGCGCCACTCCGTGCTAACTCGCCTCGTCATGCACGACGCGTTTCACAGTGGCGAGGTGTCGCTGCTTCTGGGCATGAACGGCCTGCCATCGCTGGACCCCTGGGAGCCGCTCTGACCCGGATCTGAGGTCCTTGGCTCGTCACACAAGCTTCAGGATCATCTCGGTCGTGAACAGCACCAGCATGATGCCCGAGAAGATGATCGGGGCTTGAACGCTAGATGGGCGGTCCGGTGTCTTCCTTGGAATTGCCGGCGCCGACGCAGCAATGCCAACTGCTCCTGCGATCGCACCTAAACCGGCGGACACAATCGGGAGAAGCGTGAGCTCGACTGCGACCAATCCAAGATCGTCCCCGATCTCGCATCCGGCGAGCGCCGGACCGGCTGGCTGGGGACAGGTGGGATCGCTCGACCAGCTCGTGTGCATCAGGGTTGTTGCGAACACGTTGTCCACGCCGACGCCGATGGCGGCGATGAGCACTGCGATGACGAGGCCGCACCAGAAACCTGCAAGAGCACCATCGCGCGCCAGTCCGCCAACCTTGGCCGACAGCATTCCGGCAATCAGGGGCGCCCCAAACACGACGAGCAAACCCAACGGCCGAAGCAAAACGAGCGCGGGCAGCAAATTCGTAATCACGCTCACCACCAGCCAGACCGCTGCCGCGGCAACTGCCCACACAGCTCCCGCTCGCCGCGAATTCGCCGACGGTGCACTTTGCGACGCGACCCAAAGGTAGAGGCCCGCGTACACGAGTCCGAGACCCAGATAAAACAATCCCGCGCCGTCCGATCCGAACCAGATGGCCACGTTCGCTTTCGGCCCGGTGCCCGAGGAGCCTGCGCTGCTCGGAAAGCGCAGGAACGTGACTTCTAGCAGCGCGAG